>CEQE01140159.1_pt1 | contig 16318 bp, 15 predicted proteins | sample 356201 | NCBI WGS metagenome assembly CEQE01 (sample SAMEA2619970, study PRJEB7988) | marine metagenome | biome: marine biome (ENVO:00000447); feature: mesopelagic zone (ENVO:00000213) & marine oxygen minimum zone (ENVO:01000065); material: "saline water (ENVO:00002010), including plankton...
TAGGTTTTTAATGCCCCGTGCGGAAGCACGGGGTTCTTTACTAACCCTGCTCTATTCCCCTTTTGCTGCCGCATTAGAAGGACCTCAACGTGTTTTCGAAGTAAGCGGCTCCCAATTTCCAGCAGAATTCGTGGCCTTTAAGAATTTAAAAGTAGTTGAGACTCGTTATACCTTATTTTGGTATATCCCTACGAAGGTTGCAATGGTTCGGGAGATCTTTGCGGATAGAAATGGGGAGCAGTACAGAATTCTTTCACTTGTCTACTCTACTGAAACCAGCTCAGTAGGAAAGGATGGACCGGTTTTTGAAATTGTAAAGTGGAATGGACCTTACTGGCCGGGTAAAGTCATCTATCAGCTTACACCTAATCAAATTCATCGGCTTGTCTCAAAAGGTAAAAAGATTGAGGATTGACAGCAGTGCAGAAAATCCGAAAAGGTTGGTTTTACCCCGTTAGAAGACCGGTGTGGAATTGAAGCTCCACGCAGCAGATCTACGACTGCGCTTGCTAAACACTTTCAAACGATATTTTTTAATTAACTTCATCAAATATTAGTTAAACAAAGGCAGACGCAAGTTCTAAATAAGTTGAGGTAATTACCATTTGTTCACCCGAATTCCGCTAAATCTTATTTTTGAGATGTTAAAGGCAGGCTATTTCCGTTCTTCTGAAAGAAATTTTTCAGCCAATTCTACGTTTTCCTTACTTCCTATAAAAAGAGGCACCCGTTGATGAATTTCATTCGGTTGAATCTCCAGAATCCTTTGAAAGCCATTACTTGCTCTTCCACCGGCATTTTCCACAATATAAGCAAGTGGAATAGCTTCATAAAGCAATCTTAACTTTCCATTAAGTTCTATCGAGTCAGCTGGATACATAAAAATACCGCCTTTAAGCATGGTTCTATGAAAATCAGCCACAAGAGACCCGATATATCTTGCTTTATAAGGGCGGCCTGTGGCTTTATCTTTTTCTTTTAAGTATTCGACGCATTTTTTTTGCTGATCGCTCCATAAATTTAAATTGCCTTCATTAACACTGTATATAGTTCCACTTGAGGGAATTTTCATATTAGGATATGACAGGAGAAACTCACCTAACCCCGGATCCAGAGTAAATCCATGAACTCCATTTCCGGTGGAATATACAAAAACAGTACTTGATCCATAAATAACATATCCGGCTCCCACCAGGTTTTCTCCCTTTTGCAGGAAATCTTCCTTTGTAACTTCTATTCCAGGTGACACTTTTCTAAAAACGGCAAAAATGGTCCCAATGGAGACATTTACATCGATATTCGATGAGCCGTCAAGCGGGTCCATCGATAAAATATATTTTCCTTTTGTGACTTTTGCAGGTATTGTGGTGGGCTTTTCATCTTCTTCCGATATAATGGCGCACAAATACGGCGAACGTTTTAAGATGCTTTTTAACGAGGAGTTCGCGAACACGTCTAATTTTTGTTGAACCTCGCCTTGAACATTTATATTGTCGGTTTGTTCCAGAATATTGATTGCGGATAATCCGGCCTTATTGACTTCCTGGGATATAATTTTCGCTGCGACAAGTATTTCATTCATCAGCCCGGTATATGCGCCGGTTGCCTGTGAAAATTCTTTTTCACTTTCACGAATGCACTGGGATAGTGTTGAAAATTTTCTGTTCATTAGTCTCTATTCTTATTGCATTTATCGCGGGCAAAAGATTAGCATGGTGAACTTGGTTATAACGTTATTGTTCGTTAAGTTAGCGTTAGCAAATTACCACATTCATAAGCAGATATCAATACAGGTACTTCCTTTCATGGAGTTGCCAATAAATAATTTTCAAAAATAGTTAAAATAGGTCTTTCTTTTTTTTTTCAGCTGGTTTAAAATTAGCCGATAAAATCTGTTAACTATCTATGGGAAAGAATCCACCTTTAACGAAAGACAGATAATGCTGGACAATAATTTGACGTATTTGGTTATCACAAATAATGAAAAACAGATTAGGGTTGTAACATCAAAAGAAATATTGGGGAATTAAAAAATGATTGTAAAAGAAGTCATGTCTAAAAATCCGGTTACCATTGGTCCTGCTGCTAAATTGCGGGCAGTGAATGAATTGATGAAAGCAAATAAGGTTCGGCATGTGCCGGTAATAAAAAACGGAAAATTAGTCGGAATAGTGACAGAAAAAGATATCCGTTACGCAATGATACCTGAAAAAATACCCGGGAAAAAAATACCGAAGGGATGGAATCTCGACCATCTAAAAGTACAGGATGTTATGACAAAGGATGCCATCGCCATTTCCCAGGAAACTCAGGTGGAAGAAGCAGCACGTATCATTTATGGTTCTAAAATAGGCGCTCTGCCGATTATGAAAAATAATAAATTAGTGGGCATTATTTCAGTTATGGATATACTTGGCATATTCATCGAAATGATGGGAATGCTGAAAAGTTCTTCCAGGATAGATGTTTTAATGAGGGAAACTCAGGTTAATTTTGATAAGGTTTCAAAGATTATACATCAGAAGAACGGACAAATAATTAGTGTAGGAATAACACCTTACCCGAAAGACAAAAAAAAGAGCATTTATCTTTTCCGGTTAGAGTCCTGCAATGTAAAACCCATAGCAAAAGACATTAAAAAAGAAGGTTTTGTTGTTACCTCTACCATTGTCTAAGATTAGTGTAATTATATTGAGGGTTATGGATTTTAGCTCCTGACTCCAAAATCCCCGATCCGAAGTCCCCTGAACAGAATCCAAAAACTAACGATTAACCATGGACTATTCAATCTATGAGCAACATATAGATTTTGTATATACAACACTTTTAATGGTTTGGGGAGGGAGTTGCGTAGGAATAGGGCTGGTAACAATTCCATTTCTATTTAATTTCATGGAGTCTCCAACCGAGGCGTCGCACCTGACGTCACGGATACTCAAGCGTCAGGACATGTTGATTCGGGTTATCGCAATCTGCATGTTGATACTCTTTTACTTCAAGAGCAAGCTCACTTATTCATATCAACATATAGAGTGGGTTTCTTATGTTATTGTCCTTCACTGCTATATATTCGGCAAAGTAATCTCTAAAAGGCTCTGGAATTTACGAGAAAAAATAAAGACCTTCGATTCTGCTGCTGGGACAGACCCTGAAAGGATTAAGTTTAGGAGGTGGCACCTGCTCGGAAGAACATTATATACCGGTCAGATTATCGGAATTGTGGCGCTTTTATATTTGCATGCTTTTGGGTTATAGAAGTGTTCAGACGAAATGGCTAAATCAAAACTAATTGCCACTCAGTGCGCAAGGATCGAGGAAGCATATTGACTTAGGACATTGAACGGTAAAAGTCCATCGTCGAACATTGAAATTAAAAGTTCAATGTTCAATGTTGAGGAACATAAGAATTTCTCCCAAGTGGAGTATTATAGAGAAGAAAGGTATCGTTCTATTTTCCAACAACCCGATTCTTACCTTTCCTTTTTGCCTTGCAAAGATAGTCATCAACCCGCTTGTATGCCGATTCCACGGAGTCATTTCCCCTGATCATTGTTATTCCGATACTTACCGTAATGTGGATATCTTTCTTTTTATATACAAACGTGTGTGTATTGATGCCCGTCAATAGAGCATTTGCCTTTTTTGAACAGTGAGAAAGAGGTTTTTCAAATAAGACAACGGAAAACTCCTCCCCTCCATACCGGGCAACGAATCCTCCTTCCGCAAAAATTTCTTTCGTCAAGATGGCTATAGTTTTGAGAACCAGATCTCCGGCCTGATTACTGTATGAGTTGTTAAATTTTTTGAAGTCGTCTATGTCAAAAATCATTACGCAGGCCAGCTTCCCCCTCTTCACCTGCTTTATGGCTGTTTCTATACGATTATCCAAAGCCTGCCGGTTATAAACTTGAGTCAGAGGATCGGTAGCTTTTTCTAAATTGATCTTTTTAAGTTCATTTTCTAATTCGTTGATCCGTATTGTGGAGATTTCAACTTTCTCTTTTGCTTTTTTCAGTTTTAAGTCGATTGTTTTGTTTGCCTCTCGAATTTTTTCCGTTTCGAACAGAATTTCTTTTTTGGCTTGAACAATATCATGAAGCGAAGAAGCCTTTTCAATTTTTTCTGCGTAACTGCTCAGTCCGGTATCAAATGCTTTTGTTTCATCTCCGAACTCCTGGATATTGCTGGCTAAGATAGAAATGATTTTTTTCAGTTCATTTCGCTCTTTTGTAACCACCTCGTTTTCCAAGCTCTGGCCCATAAAAAAGGATAATATCTTCTGTCCATAGTCGGCCAACTGGGTTTCTGAGTAATCCTCATAATTGCCGGCCTTGATGCTGGAAGTGGACCGGTAAAGAGGACTGTCCTCTTTCAGAATGAGAAGAGTCCCTTTTGAAAAAGCAGTAAGCAGGTTTTCTGTTATTTTGCTGAATTCTTCCAATTGTTTTATTTCTTTTTCATCTTTCTGGAATAGTTTGTTCATAAAAGACTTTTTAGGTTTGTCCTCCACTGCAGCGGAATCCATCTGGATAATCAGCGAACGGTAATCCTTTTTAATAGAAAAAGCATCTTCCTCTATACGGGCCTTGCCAATTTTTTCAATAAGTGTATCAAAACCCTTTTTGATAGAATCATCGCTGGTATTTGCTTTAAGATGAGAAAGTGTCAGACGCAGGAGGGACTTGATCTGGCTCAAGAGTAGGGTAGTTTCTTTTTCTTCCATTTTAATCCATTAACGACGCAGGAACTCCTCTTACATTATGCCGGATTATGTTAAATTGCTCATGGTGATTCCAAGGAAGATAACAATGGTAATTAAAATAATATTAATTATTGAACAGGTTCGCATGAAGCGAAATTGTTTTGGAGGGTTTTCACCTTTGATTTTATTAATATCCATGCAAACGATTTTGAACCGGAGGCAAAAGGTTTGAAAAGCGGCAATGGAAAATATAGCAGTAACAAGCAGAATTTTTATAAAAAAAATGTTGAGGTAAAGAGGCGATGAAATATTTGATGTCTTATTAATCAGGCTAAAGAGAAGCAACATTCCCGAAAAAACAACCACAGACAACATTCCAAAACTTATGGGGGAAAACAAGCTAATAGTATTAGCAGTGATTTGAGTTGCATTTTTTTGATCCGATCTTTTCCGCAATATTGATGGTAAAACAAATACCTGAAATATAGATCCGCCAAATGCGATCACCAATGCCATAATGTGAATGAATATCAAAATGTCTTTTTGACCGAACAAGTTATTAATCCTTTATGTAAAGAGTTGACAGGGATAGAAAAAAATATAGCAAAAAATTTTTTACACAAGTAAATATTGCATCAGCAAGTTTCAGAGAAAAATCAATTTTAATATGTTTATTATTAATTTTCAATGAGTTTCTGGTTTGAACTCCTTTTACAGGAGAGTTAATTATGAAATGAAAAAGATAAATAAACCTGTCTATTATAAGGAATTGAATATCGAATGTAGAGCAAGGAATGATGAATGTCGAGGGATAAAAACTGCAAAATCAGAAATTCCCTGTTCGATATTCGTTATTTATTGACTAAAAGTGTTGGTGTTTACTTGATATCCATCGGGGTGTAAAATAACAATAAACTCTTTTTCTTTGCGATCTTTGCGTCTTTGCCGTTAATTAATTTTTGGTTGCGGAGAAGCTGTATCATAAACTGATAATTGTGAACAGTTTCAATACCTATAACGGGTTTTTATGCTTAAACAATATTTAATTGTTTTTCTGGTTATAGCCGTTCTTTTGGGCATCATAATTGGATATGCCGGCCACTTAAGCATAAAATCCGAGCTGCTTCCAATTGAAATAAAAGAAGAAGCAGAAAATAAGAGCCTTCAGAGTGGAGCAATATCTGAGAGTGTTAAAGATGTTGCTTCTGACCTGTTGTTTTTTTCCCTCCAAGAGGAACTGGTTCATCTGCTTGAATCAAAAGACAACTCAGTAACAAATATTGCAGAGGAATATCTTAAGTTTGCCCGGATATCGGGGTTATACGATCAGCTTCGTGTTATTGATGGTAATGGGATGGAAATTATACGGATCAATTTCAACAACGGAAAACCGCTCATCGTACCTCATGGACAGCTTCAAAATAAAAAAAACCGTTATTATTTCAGCCGAACTTTTGAACTGAATCGTGGCGAAGTGTACATATCCCCATTTGACCTTAATATTGAGAAAGACGAGATAGAGAAGCCAATTAAACCAATGATTCGATTTGCCACACCAATATTCGATTCAAAGGGTAAAAAGCTCGGGATCGTTATTTTAAATTATTTTGGATCGAAAATGATAAAAAGACTTAAAGATGGAGCCACCGGCACTTCAACGGAGATATCGCTCGTTAATTCTGATGGATACTGGTTTTTCAGTCCTAATCCTGAAGATAATTGGGGATTCATGTACGAAGAAAAAAAAGATAAAACGTTCGGAAACAAGTACCACAAGGCATGGGAGCGGATTTCTAAAGAAGAATCCGGGCAGTTTTATACTGAAAACGGCTTCTTTACTTTTTCAACAGTTTACCCTCTGAAGGAAGCGGAAAAGTTAACTGCCAGATTAGTTGGCTTAAAGAGGCAAACTTCAGGCATCTCAAAAGCAGGGAGTTATTATTGGAAGACTATTTCGCACATTCCTAAGAAAACTGTTCAACAAAGAAGAAATACAATAACCAAAAAGTTTGTAATATTTTATCTGGAAGTATTAACGTTGCTTAGTTTGGTATCATGGTTCTTGTTAAGGTAAGTTTTTACGTCGTAAGGAAGCTGAGTCGGATTGACAAAATCAAAGCAAAGGTTAATTGTATAACATCTTCAGGCATTTTTTCAACCTTTGCAACTCATTGTATTTGTCAAGGTTGTTGAAAACGTATTCGGTTGTCCTCGGTATGGAATCTTCGTATCTTTTATTTCCATTAACGCTAATTTGATAACCAAAGGTTCCTAAAGCCTTTAAATTTCTCTGGATGCACATCCAATCAAAAACTTTTAAAAACTCTTCTCTATTTACCGGTGATTCTTCCATTCCTTCTTTCTTATTTATATATTCCTTCAGTAATTTCTCTATAAGGCTTGGATTTAACTTAAAATATGAATCTCTCAATAATGAAGCGAGATCGTATTGGCATGGACCCATTCGGGCGTCCTGAAAATCAATTAAAAACAAGTTGTCCTTATGTATCATAATATTTCTGCTGTGAAAGTCCCTATGGCAAAAATATCTTTTTTGTTTTGCTAAAAAGGAAGATATCTTAAAAAATTCTTCCTTGAGAATTCGCTTATCCTTTTCTGAAATGGTTTGCTTTAAAAAGCCACCTATAAAATATATAGTCATATAATCAAGCTCCCATGATAATTTCTCTAAATCAAAAGCAAGGTAATAAGCGGGAATATCTTTATTGATTCGCTTTGTACATTCAACTTGCATGTTTAAAAGAATATCAATGGCTTTTTTGTAATAGATCTCCTGTTCGATAGGCGTAGAAGCATTTAATTTTTCTTCTAAAGTTATATCCCCCAAATCTTCTAAAAAAATAAACCCTTTATCGCAATCCTTAGAATATATTCTGGGGATATTAGCGCCGCATTCTGACAGAAAGGCTTGAGTAGCAACAAAAGGACTGTTTTTCGGAATGGGAGGGTTCATAAGTTGCATTAATACAACTGATGAAATGTTGTTTTCAAGGGCATCAAATCTGAGGCGAAAATAATTTCTGTCAGAAGCGTCTCCTCTCATAGGAAAACATTGCAGGTTTTTTATGGACGTTTTGAAAATTTTTGGAAGGATATCAAGAAAATAATCAGAAGATGCTGGTAATTCGGTTTTAATCTGTTCCATCAGGAAATAAATTTAGACAGAAGATAACTGGATAAATAAAGGGTAAAATCATCCGCTGACCATACAAATTATCGCAAATTTTTCATTATTTTAATCTCTAAATCTTTTTAACTTCCTTTCAGTTAATTTGTAAAATACAGGAACAGAGCTATAGTGTCAATGAACAATATGGATAACTTTTTGAAAACACAATCTTTCAAATTTGCAGTGCAGAGGACGCGAAGAACGTAGAGTTTTTTTCTTTGTGCCTTAGTGGCCAATACAGTTTTTACTGGATGTAAGAACTCGCCGATGAAGCGTTAGGGAAAATACCTTCTTTTTTTAATATTTTTTCGTCTCGAAGACTTTTTGTTTTTAACCATCTTTCATAAACTTTTAAAATATCCTTGTTGGTGTGAGAAAAACTCTTGTCACTCACCTCGGACAGGATATCTACGAAAACTGAAAAATTCTCTGCCAATTCATAATAAAGCTCCCAGAAAGTATTGCTTTGAACTTTTGATTTCATAATAGTCGCTAACTGGTTATAAGAAGTACAGCCTATGATCTTATAATAATTAAGACTGACGAGTCTTTTGTATAGGCTATCGGAAAAAAAACCTGATATAAAAAGGGAAAAATCACCCAAATGTTTAAACCGCTGAATCTGCTCATTCTGGTCGGAGTTAAGCGCTTTTTCAAGCAAAAGAGTGAGCGGTTCCTCATCTGCATTGGGGTCTATATCTGTGTAAAGATTATCGACTGTGAGAAACTCTGATAGGAGATTCACGATGTAAAATATGACTTCTTCATCAGCTTGGACATGAAGGTTTTCTACTGCAGAATTAACCATTTCCCTGAAATATTCCATTGGCTTTTCTTCATTGTAAAATTGTTCTTCATGCATCTGCTTTAGCATATTAATCAACCTCCTTTTAAAGGTATGTTTTTAATAAAATACCTCCTCTTTTATATTATAACGGCCTTATAAAAGAGATGCTTTAAAATAATAAAGTAGCAAAATATATGCCGATTAGTGGAAAACTAGTACCTGATTTTTAACCTTTTTTCTTGAAGGAGGCATTTAACCAAAGTAGAATCATTTCCTTATGAATTCATTAAGACAAAACAATGCACTTGTTTTATTTGCAAAAGCGCCAATTGCTGGTGAGGTTAAAACACGATTACAGCCGGAAATCACACCTGAAAATTCTGCCCGTCTTCAAGAATCATTGATTAAAGATTCAATTTCTCTGATGAGTGAGATAAATAATGTGGAAAAAATCATTTACTTCCTTCCTGGGGAAAAAAAATATATCTTTGAGAAGTTTACCGATGGTTTGCCCTTTCACTTAAATTGCCAGAATGGGGTTGATCTTGGAGAAAAGATGGAAAACGCGTTTCAAGACCTTTTTAATAAAGGATTTTTTAGGGTTGTAATTATAGGGGTGGACAGCCCAACTTTGCCAAAAGAATATATAAACAAAGCCTTTATTGACCTAAATAATGCTGACCTGGTTATCGGGCCTTCTATAGACGGAGGTTATTACCTTATTGGTTTTAAGGAAAAAGTGCTTCCAGTATTCTCTTCTGTGGAGTGGGGCAGCAATAAAGTCCTATTGCAAACAGAAGAATTAATAACAAAACAGAACCTAAAACTATCTCTTCTCCCCGTTCATTACGACATTGATACAATAGAAGATCTGCGGTATTTAAAAACCCACCTGAAGCTTCTGTCGCGTTCCGGAGAGGATGTTCCTGTTAATACTATGAGTATCCTGGATAACATATTAAGGACATCAAGATAATTTTGATAGAGTTATCAGGATCGGCAGGAGTTCCTTTTTTGGAGTAAAATTTTTTTTTCAATCCAAAAGTTCTTTTTTGACAATTTTGGGTTGAGTGACTGTGGTCGAAACTATTCAACATGAGACAACCCTGTCACCCCTCCTAAAATGGCCCAACGATGTATTGATTAAAGGAAAAAAATTGCGGCATTTTGACTGAATCAGTGTCTAAACATAGTAGAGGTAAGTTTGCTATTTTGTGAATTGGAGTCAATATTAATAATGAAAGGGAAGGATTTACAGAGAATTTGCGTTCCAGTTCGACTTCTTTAATCTATCATCTGGAAAAAAATTATGCTGACTTTTTGGAAGATGACAATGAAAATTTGTTAAAGCTCTGGCGTCAGCATAATAATACCCTGGGGAAAAAGTAACGGTGTACCGGGGCAGCAAGACAGTATCCGAACTGGCAAAAGATATTGATGAAAACGGGAAGCTGCTGATTCAACTAAATAGCGGTAATGTGGAAAAAGTTTCCAGTGGAGAGCTGAGGCAGCTTAACTTTGATGCAACCATTAGTCCTGTATGGTGTGATATTATATTACAATATATCAATAGGTTACCTGCTATGCATAAAAGTATTACTTTAGCAATATTGAGCGGTCTTTTGCTATGGGCATCCATAGTTACGGGGGGCATAAATGTGCCTAACTCATTACAATTAAATGACAGACTAAGTATCAAAACTACAACAGATTTTGACGGAGAAAAACTGATTTATGACATCAGCTTTTTATGGTTCAAAAATGCGGCAGAAGGGATCACAATATTTCAACAAGAAAAAGAAGGGTGCGTTGCGAGATTAACGGCAGAAACAAAAGGGTTTATTGGATTTATCACAGGGTATATTAAACATTTCTACGTGTCTCATATGAAAATGGTTGGTCAAGAGCTTGGACTCCGACCATACTTGTTTGAAAAAAATATAATTTATCAGAAAAGGGAGGAAAAAACTATTACTTCCCTTGATTATGAAAACAGAATACGGTCATGGTCTACAACTAAAAAAGGCAAAATCACTGAAGAAAAGTCAGAACCTATTCCATTAGCAATAGTTTATTACGATATTCTTTCTACCCTTTACAACTTTAGAACCTCTTATTATGGTGAAATCCAAAAGGGAAAAGACTTTCTTATTAATGTGATCCCGGAAAAGGACGAATCGATAATCCATATTCATGTTGGGACGAGGGAAGAGGAACTGAAATTTAAGAAGGAAGAAAATATTGAGGATAGCGAAGGATATTTTTTAATTGTAAAGATTCCAAAAGAAATCTTTAAAACAAAAGAAGGAGAAGTTCTAATCTGGGGTAATAAAAATCTAATGCCTTTAAACGTAATTGTGAGAGATTATATCGGTTTTGGAGATGTCAGGGCTACATTAAGAGAAGTTCTAAAGGTGGATCCTAAATCTTAGGGTCGGTTTATAAAGAAATTCTTGAATTTATCTGGGAATCGTTGAAATAGAATTACCATTACGAAAAAGCGTCTTTATAAAGAACAATATCTTTTTTCCCTTTTTCCATTGTAATGGCTACTATATCAAAACGGCAGTCGCGGTTTTCAATGCCGTGCTTTCCAAGGTAGTGGAGAGCGCTTCTCTTTATTTTGCTCTGCTTATGTTTTGTCACAGCAAACTCGGGAGGAATGTGTTCCCTTGAGCTCCGGGTTTTAATTTCAATAAACGTCAGAATGTCTCCATCCAGAGCAATAACATCTATTTCTCCAAATTTGCAATGGTAATTTCTATCTACTATTTTATATCCATTTTTTTTCAGATAGTTAGCCGCAACCTTCTCACCCTGTTTTCCTGTCATCAAATGTGCGCTTTGGTGGCGGTCGCTGCTTCTCTTTTTTAAGATAAAATCACTAACAGCTTTTAACAAGGGTTTACTTTTGGATTTCGTATTGGAGGTAATAATTTTTTTCCCCATAAGCTAAAGACTTTTCCTCGTATTTCGTGCTGTATGGATAAGGCGCTTTTTCCAAGTATTTTAATCGGCCCGCCAGATTTTTAAACCCCGGTTTACTTCCAAAGGAGATAAGCATCTCCATAAGATAGTCTTTCGAATCTGTGGCTAAATAAACTTTACCTTTATTTATCAGTTTTGAATAGATTAATTGAGCAAAATCAACGTTAACCAGTCGTCTTTTTTTATGTCTTTTTTTAGGCCATGGATCAGGAAAGTTGATAAATACTTCGACCAACTCGTTATCCCGGATAGAATCAACAAGAACTTTTTTTACATTCGCGTAGATAATAATGATATTTTTTATGTGGGATTTTTTTATTCTATTTGCTAAAGACCGTATTCCTTTGTGATATAGCTCAATACCGATATAATCAGCTTCAGGTTCCGCCTGTGCTTTATCAAATATAAAAGTCCCGTTCCCAAAACCAATTTCAACCTTCAGAGGTCTTTTTGAATCGGGAAATAATGACCTTACATCGATCTTCCCATTGGTTCCATCAAAAACAGGATGTTCAAAGATTACCATTAGTAATTATTTAAACTATAATTTATTATCATGCCGATTCAATTTCTACAACTTTGTATCCGCTGCTTTCTATTTCTGCTTTAAATTGTTCATCAGAAACTTCTCTTTCCATGGATACGGTCGCCTTTTTTTCATCAAGGTTTACATCCACTTCTATGACTCCCTCTATAGATGATAATGCTTTATTAACCCTCCCAACGCAATGACCGCATGTCATCCCTTCAATATTAATTTTCTTTTTCATAGCCAATCCTCTCTTTCTATTAAAGTATACTCTTTAGTTATTGGTTTTCAGTATTTATTAGGCCTGAACTTTTTCAGTCGCAAAGCATTAGTAACAACTGATATTGAACTGAATGCCATGGCTGCTGCCGCAAATATGGGATTGATCAATGGGCCGCCGAAAATGTAAAGCAGACCTGCCGCTATCGGAATGCCTGCTGTATTATAGCCGAAAGCCCAGAAAAGGTTTTGTTTAATAATACGGATGGTATTATGACTAAGCTGTAAAGCCGTTACAACGTCCATCAAATCGCTTTTCATCAAAACTATATCTGCCGATTCCATAGCAACATCCGTACCGGAACCTATTGCGATTCCTACATCTGCCTGCATCAACGCAGGGGCGTCATTGACACCGTCCCCAACCATTCCTACTTTTTTATTCTCCTTCTGCAATTCTTTTACTTTATTTGCTTTATCCCCCGGTAAAACTTCAGCAAGCACAACGTCTATATCTACTTTTTTTGCTATGGCTTCTGCCGTAACGCTGTTATCACCGGTAATCATGGCTACCTCTATTCCCATATTTTGGAGCCGGTGAATGGCATTTACGCTACTTTTTTTAATCACATCCGCTACAGCCACCAACCCTTCCAATTTCCCGTCTACTGTTAAATACATGGTAGTTTTCCCCTGAGAAGCAAGGCGTTCCGCTTCTTCTCTGAGGACGACCTCTATTTTTTTTTCATTCATTAATTTTAGATTCCCTATCAGTATTTTGTGTCCGTCTATTTCTCCCTCAATTCCTTTTCCCGGCAGAGCCTGAAAATCAGAAATTTCCGGAAGAGAAAGATTTTGTTTTTCAGCGCTTTGAAGAATTGCCTCCCCTAATGGATGTTCTGATGGTTTTTCTGCTGCTGCTATCCACCGTAAAATTTGCTCTTTATTATATTTCCCTGCTGTTACAATATCTGTTACTTGCGGTTTGCCCTCTGTAATCGTTCCGGTTTTGTCGAATATAATCGTGTTTAATTTGTGAGCTGTTTCCAGGGCTTCTCCAGCCTTGATCAAAACGCCTAATTCAGCCCCTTTTCCGGTTCCCACCATAATGGCTGTAGGGGTGGCAAGACCCAGGGCGCAAGGGCACGCTATAATTAAAACTGAAATAAAAATAGTTAGCGCAAACAATGTAGTTTGCCCGGTCAAAAACCATGCGGCTCCCGAAAGGAAAGCAATGAGAATGACAATGGGAACAAAATATCCGGCAATAACATCAGCCAATTTTGAAATAGGCGCTTTTGATCCCTGCGCGTCCTGCACAAGTTTGATTATCTGAGCTAAAGCAGTATCTTTTCCCACCCGTGTAGCCTCAAAGCGGATCGACCCCTGTTTATTAATTGTACCTCCTACTACCTCATCGCCAGGGTTCTTTTCTATAGGAATACTTTCACCGGTTAACATGGATTCATCCACTGAAGTCCGGCCGGCAACAACTTTACCATCAACCGGTATCTTTTCACCCGGTTTAAGGATAATAACATCATTGACTTCCACCTCCTCAACAGGAATGGTCATTTCCTCACTGCCCTGAATCACCAGTGCTGTTTTTGGTTGTAGTCCCATCAGTTTTTTTATGGACTCGGATGTTTTCCCTTTGCTAATAGATTCCAGATATTTCCCTAAAAGGATAAGGGCAATAATAACTCCCGCTGTTTCAAAGTATAGGCTTTGCGTATATTGAACCTTTCCCAGGAAAATTTGTAATGTCGCAAAAATTCCATAAATAATCGCTGCTCCTGTTCCAATGGCTATAAGGGAATCCATGTTTGGATGACCTTTGATAAGGCTTGGAAAACCAATCAGATAAAATCTGTAACCGGCAGCAGCGATTGGCATGGTTAACAGAAGTTGTATTAAGGCAAAGTTAAAAGGATTATATTCAGGGGAAATAATCTTCGGGATGGGCAATCCAATCATATGCCCCATAGCGATATAAAGGAGGGGAATGGAAAGAGCAATGGATAACACCAATCTAAATTTAAAGAACCTGGTTTCTCTTTCATGGTATTCTTTATCAGCGTCTTCGGATTCATATTGCTCGATATTTAGGGGTTCATATCCAGCGTCTATGATAGCTTTTTTTATTTCTGAAAGACGGGTAACTGACGGGTTGTACTCCACGGTTGCCTTTTCCGTGGCAAAGTTTACAGATGTCTCTAACACCCCATTTAAAGTTCCGACAGTTTTTTCAATGGCTGATACGCAGGCCGCGCAGGTTATTCCTCTGATGGGGATGATGACCTTTTGAGAGGAAATTTTTTCTTTAACGCCATATCCTGCGTCTTCCACTGCCTGGATAATTTGCTGTATGCCAAGATCATTTGAATAGGAGACAGTTAATTTTTCGGTTGCAAAATTTACAGATGGTGACGCAACTCCCGGGACTTTTGCCACGCTCCGCTCAATAGCTGAGGCACAGGCCGCACAGGTCATCCCGGTAATTTCTAATGTTTCTTGTTTATGATCCATATTTGGCGAACCTTTGGCATCGTGTCGAAAAAAAAGATCTTGTATAAATATAATATACCCCCCCAGGGTATGTCAAGTTATTTGAATAACTTTTTAAAAATTAAGACTATGGCTAATATGCCGGACATCGTAAAGATGATGGAGCGCAATGGTTAAAGCAAAATAATCAGATGGAATGGATTAAGAGAGGATAAAGTTCAAATTCTTTTTTCTTATTTTGCTGATGTTTTAGCGTTGGAATTTTGAGGTTTTTCTAATAGCATTTTCCTGCCTCTAACCCTTACTCTCGCATATCCTTTCTTGGACTGACCGCTCACAAGTTCCTGCTCAGCAAATTGTACAGCCCTTGAAGTAGTAAGTGATGATGGGTATTTTCCCAGCAAAATGTCTTTTGAGGAAGGGCTTTCTGTGGTCGAAGCTTTTAATGTAAAAAGTTCCATCTCACGTTGTCCATTCTCTGTGTTCCAAAATACTTTTAACCTTACTTTGTCAACAAACACAGAATTTCCTTTATTCTCGTCTTGTAGGTTTTTAAACTGGGGATGTAACCCTGAAAGATCATAATCTTCCACTGAAAGTGACCAGTGGTAGCGGTCGTCGTGCTCGAACACACCTTCTTGATTAATAAAAATGCTGGATTTAGATTTAAGCTCATTCATTTTATTTTGAGCAAGTATTGCTGCCCTCAGGTAATCATCTGAAACTTTTATTGAGCGAAATCCCCCTGAAAATAGCTGTAAGATTGTAACAATACTTATGCCTAAAATAGCCAGGGAAACGATGGCCTCTATTAATGTAAACCCTTCTTTAGCCTTTAATTGATCCATTGGCCGGCTCAATTAGACAAGATTAACAGGATCAATACGATAAAAGCAATGACATGGCAGAGCTAAGCTCAGCTTTGTCATTGTACTCCAAAATAAATCCAGTCTATCCTGTTCATCCTGTCAATAAAAAAAGGAAATTCCTATACGTAAATTTAGACCCGATTTGTGAGCTAATGCTAACCGCTTCAATTACCGAAGTCAAAGAGAATTTTAGCTGAAATTTTAGATTTTATGGCAATAACTGAAACAGAGGGGAAATGGTTTTCTTAAGATTTATTGTACTTTGTTTTGTTAAAAAGAAAAAAATGTATGAGTTAAGGTTCAGCTCTCTTGAGGAAGAGGAACATTGATGGTCAACTTTATAAATAAGGTGGATGAGCCTGCCGAAGCATCAAATTTTCTCTCAGCGATCTCTGCGCGCTCTGCGGTTAAAAAATTCCAAAAAACAGCAATATAGTCCAGTCATTTTCTAATATCTTTGTGTTATAGTCAGCACGCTCAATTTACCGGAAAGGGGGTGAATAAAAATGAAATGGACATAAACCTC
>CEQE01058039.1_pt1 | contig 16292 bp, 12 predicted proteins | sample 356201 | NCBI WGS metagenome assembly CEQE01 (sample SAMEA2619970, study PRJEB7988) | marine metagenome | biome: marine biome (ENVO:00000447); feature: mesopelagic zone (ENVO:00000213) & marine oxygen minimum zone (ENVO:01000065); material: "saline water (ENVO:00002010), including plankton...
TCGGCGCCTCGGCGACGGACTCGACGCGGATCCTCCTGAACTCGACGTCGCGGCGGCACCCGACCGGGCTGGGCAACAGTTCGGACCAGCTCGGTCGCAACTACTGCGAGCAGGTCCGGACGCACGTCACCGGGTTTCTGCCGCAGCTCTACGGGCGCCCGTACCAGAACGACGACGGCATCGGCGGGTCGCACATCTACATCCCGCGGTTCAACCACCGGCGGCCGAACCGCGACTACTTGCGCGGCTACGGGATCCAGCTCTGGAACACCAGGACGCCGACGACCGGCGTCGACGTCGCCCGGCACCTGCCCGGCTTCGGCGAAGGGTTCAAGGCGGAGGTGAAGCGCCGCTACACCTCGCTCGTCTCGATGCATCCCTACGGTGAGGTGTTGCCGCGGCCGGAGAACCGGGTGACCGTGGACCCGGACCGGACCGACCGCTACGGCGTGCCGCTGATGAAGATCGACGTCGCCGTCGGCGACAACGAGATGCGGATGCTCGACGAGATGTACACGACCTGCGAAGAGATCCTGCACACCGCCGGTGCCGAGATCGTGCCGTTCGACCGCGCGGCCTACGACATCGCCGGCACGGCGATCCACGAGCACGGCACCTGCCGGATGGGGGAGGACCCGACGCAGTCCGTGCTGAACGGTTTCAACCAGATGCACGACGTCGACAACGTCTTCGTCGTCGACGGCTCGGCGTTCACGACCGCGAGCGAGAAGAACCCGACGCTGAGCATCCTCGCCCTGTCGTGGCGGGCGAGCGACTACCTCGCCGAGGAGCTGCGGCGGGGCAACCTGTAACGCCCCCTACTGTACGACCGGCAGCAGAATGTGCGACGGGCGGTCGGCCGAGTGGTGGATCGTCTGCTCGGCGATCGTCAGGGTCGTGCCCGACCCGAGCGGCTCGCCGCTGTTCAGGTTCCGTGCGAACTGCGGGAAGTGGCTGCTCGTGACGTGGACGCGGATCCGGTGGCCTGCCTTGAACAGGTTCGCCGTCCCGATGAGATCGACCTCCAGCTCGTAGACCTCACCCGGCGTGAGCAACTCGGCCCGCTCCAGGCCGTTCCGGTAGCGTGCCGGCAGGATCCCCTCGGCGACGTTGATCGACCGGCCGTCGGGGTAGACATCGACGAGCTTCGCGACGAAGTCGGTGTCGACGGCGCTCGACGCGGCGTGTAAGACCAGCTTCACCGGGCCGATCACCTCGAGGTCCTCCGTCAGGAACTCGCTGGTGTAGAGGAGGATGTCGGTCCGGTGCTCGTTCGGCCGCTGGTCGCGCGCGCCGGAGGTCGTCGCCACGCCGCAGCAGTTCGCGCCGCCGAGGCTCGGCACCGGGTTGCTCGGGTCGTAGCGGTAGTGGTCGTGTGCCGGGCCCTCGTTGGGTGCGGGCATCTCCCATGACAGCCGGCCGTCGCCCTGCGCGCCATTCGCCGAGCCCTCGCTATGGAGGTAGAGCGGGGTGTCTTCCGCGCGTGCCAGCGGGTACTCGTTCTCGTACCGCCACGCGTTCCGGCCCATGACGAAGATCTTCACCGGCGGCTCGTCGGCGAGGCCGTTGTCGATCTCCTTCAGCCAGTAGTCGTACCAGCGGAGGCCCAGGGCGTTCGTGTCGACGACCGCCGCCTCGCCCCAGTCCACGTCGCCGACGACCTGCGAGACGCCGTGCTCCCACGGGCCGATGACGATGTTGCTGCCGGTGCGCGCCGCCTGGGTGGCGCCCTGCTGGCTGACGCCGGTGTAGCCGCGCAGCGTCCCCTGCGCGAAGATGTCGAAGAAGCCGCCCATCGTGTGGACGGGAACATCGATCATGTCGAAGTCCTCCTCGACGGAGAGCGCCTTCCAGTAGTCGTCGTAGTTGGGATGCTCCTGCCAGTCCCGATAGAACTGCGCGTTCCGGCCGACCAGGCCCTGCATCCCGTCGAGCGGCAGGTGCCAGACAACCGTGTCGTAGCTGATGCCGTCGGGGCCGCCGGCGACGGTGTGCGGCCCGGTGTTCTGCATGATCCGCGACTCCTGGCGAACCGGCCCCCAGCCGAAGTTGAACGCCAGCCGCCAGCCGCCGTTCACCGTGATCCAGTCGTGGTAGATACTCGTCGAGGCGACGCGCGGGAAGATCGTTACCAGGTGCGGCGGCCGCGACTGCGCCGCGCGCCACTGGACGTAGCCGAGGTACGAGCCGCCCTCCATCCCGACCCGGCCGTTCGACCAGGCCTGCGTCCCCGCCCACTCGATCGTGTCGTAGCCGTCCTCGTAGTCGTCGCGGAACGGCTCCCAGCGGCCTTCCGATTCGTGCCGCCCCCGAACGTCCTGGAAGACGTAGACGTAGCCGCGACGAGAGAAGTAGACGGCCGCGGCGTAGGCGCTCGGGAACCGCTCGGTCGAGTAGGGCGTTCGCGAGACGATGACCGGGTACTGCCCCTCTTCGGCTGGCCGGTAGACGTCGGCGTAGAGCGTCACGCCGTCGCGCATCGGCACCGGCACCCGGTTGTCGATCCGGATCTCGTTCCGCGGCGGGGGGGTGGTGGGGAACTCTTGGGCGAAGGCGGGTGGTGCAAGCGCGAGGAGGACCAGGAGGCGCGTGAGGCCGTTTCCCAGCTTGCGTTCCAGCGACCAATGTCGTTCGTGCATTCAGATTCTCCTGGCAGATTCCCCTCACTCCAAGGGGGGAGATTATAGCCGAGTGGCACAGCCGTTGCGTTGACCCGGGTGCTAGAATCCGGAGGCGCAGGGTGAATCGAACCGAGATGGAGCAGTTGCTCAGAAACCTCGATCGGCGGGTCACAGGTATCGAGCAGATCCTGCCTACGTTGGCGACCAAGGCGGATCTCGAGCGGTTCGCGACCAAGGCGGATCTCGAGCGGTTCGTGACCAAGGCGGACCTGGAACCGCTTGCGACAAAGGTCGAACTGGAGGAGCTTCGCCGGGAGATGTACGAAGAGGGCACGCGAACCCGGAGCTATTTCGACGTCGTGGCTGAGGGGCTGAACGATCAGATCCGATTGGTGGCCGAGGGGCTCGCTCATGTCATGGCGAAGCTGGACGACAGGGGGTAGCCGAGGGTGGAGCGCGGGGAAGCGGCAGTCGTCGTTCTCATGAGCCTAGGTGTCCTGCTGCCCGCCTGCGCGCCGGCCGGCGACACGGGTGATGACGCGACCGAGCCGGCTGCGGTTGGCGGAGAGACCGTGTCCGAGCCGCGGCTCACGCTCATCGGGACGCCGCTGCGCGAGCCTGACTTCCCGCCGGAGACGCGTGCGCGCCTCGACGAGGATCTGGCGATCGCTCAGGCCCAGATGGACGTCGCGCCGGGGCGCGAGGATTCGTTCATCTGGCTCGGTCGGCGTCTCGGCTATCTCGCGCGGTTCCCGGAGGCGATCGAGGTCTTCACGGCCGGCCTCGAGTTGCATCCAGACAGCTACAAGCTGCTGCGCTACCGCGGCCGGCACCGCGCGCGGAACCGGGAGTTCGACGCGGCGATTGCCGACTACCGACGCGCGGCCGAGTTGATCGAAGACGTGCCTGACACGTTCGAGCCCGACGGCATTCTGAACTCGATCGAGCAGCCGATCACGACCTACCGGTCGAATATCCACTACTACCTCGGCCAGACGAGCATGGCGGTGGGCGACTACGAGACGACCGTCAGCGCGATGGAGCGCGCGCTCAGCGAGCCGCTCGGTCCGTCGAGCGATCGATTGGTCTCGACCGCCTACTGGCGCTACCTGGCGCACCGGAGGCTCGGTCAGGACGACCTGGCCGACGCCGTCGTCGCCGAGGTGCCCGAGGGCCTCGAGCTGATCGAGAACTTCACCTATTACGAGTCGGTCCTCTTCTTCAAAGGCGTCCGGACGCGCGAGGAGGTGCTCGACGGCGCCGACAGCCTGATCAGGTACGCCGTGGCGATGGACGACCACCTCCGGGGCGAGCAGGAAGAGGCGGTCCGGGTCTGGCGGGAACTGGTCGTCGAGAACGCCCAGGGTTATTGGCCGGCCGAGGCCGAACTGGTGATGGCAGGCGAGGCGGGCCGCTGACGCCGCGCGGCCTTCAGCCGAAGCGTTCGACCCGATACGGTTCGAGCAGGTCGACGCGCACGTCGTCGAGGATCTCCTGGGCGGCGAGGCGGCCAACGAGCGGCGCCAGCGTCACGCCCGAGTGCATGACGGCGAGATAGACGTCGGGCTGACGCTCGGCGAATCCCACGACAGGGTAGTTGTCGCGCGGCAGCGGCCGGAACCCGAGGGTCACGCGATCGAACGTCGCACCGCTGATCGCCGGGACGACGAGTGCCGCGGCATCGAGCATCCGCCTGCCGCGTTCGGCCGAGGTGTCGGTCGGCGACGCCTCGTCAGGATTGTCGGCGACCGCCGTGTCGCCGAGGGCGGCGCCGACGACGAACCGCCCATCGTGCTTCTGCTTGACGTGCGCGCCCGGCGCCAGGACGACGCGTCCCACCGACCGGTCCGCCGGGTCGGTGTGCGCGAGCAGGCCGGGTGATTCCTTGAGCGGTACGCCGAGCCCGGCCATCGCCGCTAGGCGCGGCGTCGCGACGCCTGCCGCGATGACCAGCGCGTCGGCCTCGAATGGCCCCTGCGTCGTCCTGACGCCGCTCAGACCTCCGGCGGACCGATCGAGGCCGGTGACCTCGCACGGATAGTCGATCTCGGCGCCCGCGCTCCGCGCGCCGTCGAGGAGCGCCTGCGTGGCCGCGACCGGATCGACGTTGCCCTCCTCTGTGGCGTGCGCCGCCGGCGAGGCGCTGTTCCGGACGACACCCGGCTCGAGACGGCGGAACTCCTCGTCGTCCACCAGGTGCACCGGATAGCCCCAGGCCTGCCGTGCGCGCACCTGCCGCTCCAGCCTCGCTGTGGCCTCGGCGCGGTCGAACCAGGCGAGACTCCCGCCCCATTGCACCGGCAGGCTGTCGCCCACGTCGACGGCGAGCTGCCGGTAGGCAAGCATGCTGAGATGGTTCAAGCGGTAGTACTCGCGGGGGCGCTTGCTGAACCCGGCGTTGATCCAGGCAAACGAATTCCGCGTGGCGCCGGCCGCAGGCTCGGTCTTCTCCAGCAGTCGGACGGCCGCGCCGCGTTGCGCCAGGTGATAGGCGATCGACGCGCCGATGATGCCGCCGCCCGCGACGACGATGCGACGCCTGCTGCGTGACTGGGCGCGGAGGCCCGAGACGCCGCCGAGCGCCAGGCCGCCGAAGAGTTGCAGCAGTTGGCGTCGATGCATGGCGGTTATGTCCGGCGCGGCTTCCTGTTACGGATTATAGGCCCTGTGAGGCCCTCCCGCGCCGCCGGCGGGCGGATCAGAAGTCGAAGAGCCGAGTGTACTTGACGATGAACGAGCGGCCCAGCAGCTCGTCCGGCGTGAAGCGCGACGTGTCGCGCCGGTCGTTGTAGACCAGGAACAGACCGGTACCGCTTCGGTTGAGCAGCGCCAGGCGGATGTTCGACGAGATGGTCGAGTTCTGCTTGTTGTACTGGATCAGCCCCTGCAGGTTGGCGAGGCTCGTGAACGCGTAGCTAACCGTGACCGGGATCAGGTCGTTGACGAAGTCGCCGCCCGGCAGCGAGATGTCGTCACGGTTCCAGCCGATCTCCGAGATGAGCCGCGCGCCGACGCGCAGGCCGACGGTCAGATCCCATCCGAAATAGTCGCCGTTGTAGAAGCTGCCGACGCGTTGGATGAGGCGCGCGCTGATCGGCGCGCTCGGGTCGGTGTTCCCCTCGAACGCCCAGCGCGTCCAGGAGTACTCGCCCGGCGGAATGAGGACGGTCTTGCCGGAGGAATCCGAGAACACGGTGAAGGCTTCGCGCGGCCGGTCCTGGTTCGTCTCGACGAGGTAGCCGAATCGCCCACCGTTGTTGGTGCGGATGTCGAAGAAGTGCCAGTGGGCGAACGAACTCTCGAGATTATTCTCCAGGTCGGCGAAGACGTTGAAGCGAACGTGCGGCGCGATCCGGCGGATCCATGGCCACTGGAGCGGCTGGTAGCTCAGGTTGTAGCCGCCCTCGAGACGCCGGTAGGCACGTCGTGGCAGGAAGCCGACCTCCGGGTTGAAGTTCTCGCCGACCTGCGAGTAGCCGAGGCTGGCGTTATTGACGTCGTTGGCGTACGAGTAGAAGGCACGGCCGGCGTAGTCGGAGCCGCCCTTGCTGGCGGGCGAGTCCGTTCGCGCCAGGAAGCCGAAGAACTTGCCGTTTTCGGTCGCCTGCAGCGCGACATCCAGCCCGTAGGCACGGTTGTAGTCGTCGTCGGTCGCGAGATTGCCGACGCTCTGGCGGTTGACGAACATGCCGCCGAAATTCGAGCGGCCGACCTCGCGCTGGACGCGGACGACAGAGAAGTTGTTGGACGGCGCGATTGTGTCGCCGTCGCGGTCGACGGCGCTTGCGGTCTGCATGTTCAGCATCCCGACGTTGTAGCCGCCGAGCTTGCCGCTGAGGCGGCCGCCGCCGATGATGTCGATCGGCTGCCCCCCGGCCAGACCGATCCGGCGCGAGAAGAAGAGGTCGATCGATTGGGGCTGGCCGAGCTGAAACACTTGGGCGTTCTCGAGAAAGAACGGCCGCTTCTCGGGGAAGAACAAACCGAAGCGGGTCAGGTTGACCTGCTCCTCGTCGGCCTCGACCTGCGCGAAGTCGGTGTTGACCGTCATGTCGAGCGTCAGGTCGCTCCGGACGCCCCACTTCACATCGAATCCGATGTCGCCGGTGCGATCGACGGTGTCGCCGGTCACTGTGCGATCGTCGTTCGCCGACCCGGCGATGTAGGGCGTCGCCTTGATGTCGCGTCGGGTCGGCAGATCGAGGCCGTTCAGCTTGCCCGCGACCGAGACCCGGTAGAGGTTGTAGCCGCGCGGCACCGGTGCCAGGAAGACCTGCTCGTTCTTCCGTCGGATGTTCCGCTGCACGTTGACGCCCCAGACGCGGTCGTCGCCCGGCGCGTAGCGGAGCGTTCGAAGCGGAATCGCGAACTCGGCCTCCCACCCGCGCCCGGTCGGCCGGGCTTGCACCGTGAAGTCGGCGTCCCAGTTGGCGTTGAAGCCCCTGAGTTGCCCGCGCTGCGAGCCACCGCCTCCGCCGCCGCGCCCGCCGACCTGGCCTTCGGCCATGACCTGGCCGTCGAATTCGATGCCGAACGGATTGGTGCCGAAGACGAACGCGTTCTGGCCGTCGTTGAACGTGTCGAGCAGGATCTGAATCGAATCGGTGTTGCTCAGATTCGCATCGCGTCGGCTCTGCGTGACGACGAGCCGGTCAGGCTGGGAGTCGTGGGCGACGACGGCGATGTAGAGGTTGGTCTGGTCGAGCAGGAACCAGATGTCGGTCTGCTCGGTCGCCGGCCGTCCCTCGAGCGGCTCTTGTTGCGTGAACGTGCTGTACGGCTCGGTGGTCGACCAGATGTCGTCGTCGACGACGCCGTCGATCGTCGGGCGAGCGTCTCCGCTCAGGCGGCCGACGGTGAGTTGGGGGACCTCCTGGGCGACCACCGGAGCGGTGGTCACGCCGGCCCAGAGGCCGGCCAGGAGCAGGAATACGGTCGGTTGCCAGTGCGCGCGTCGAGCCACGTGAACGTCGAACCTTTCCGGGATTCTGGCGAGTGGATCCCGCCGAGGGCCTCTAGTCCAAGACGATTACCGTCAGCGTATCGTTTCGCAGCGACGCCCCGGCCGGCTATCGGCGGAAGCGCGCGGTCACGCCACGGCGTGGCGGGTTGGGCCTTGACGCGAGACAGCGGCGCGAGTATCCTCATACGATAAGAATGAGACTGAGTCTCAATCGCATTATAAGCCACTGCGCCAGGAGATCCAATGCGCCCGCCTTTTCGAGCACTCGCCGCCGGTAGCCTCTTCGTCATCGTCCTGGGTCTCCTGCCGCTCCCGACCGGGCTTGCCCGTGACCTGGAAGCTGCGGAACCACTGGGACAGTCCCGTTCAGAAGAGGAGGGCATCCTGATCCTCGCGCACGGCGGACGTGCCGAGTGGGACGCCGAGGTCGACCTCGTTGCGGAGGCGACTCGGGCGCATGCGCCGACAGCAGTCGCGTTCGGCATGGCAAACCGCGCGTCGATTCAGGAGGCGGTCGATCAGTTGATCGCCCAGGGCGTCGCTCGGATCACGGCCGTTCCGCTGTTCGTTTCGTCGCATAGCTCTGTCGTGCGGGCCACGGAATACCTGCTCGGCCTCAGGGTCGAGGTGCCGCCGCAGCTCGCGATCTTCGCGCGCATGTCGCACGGCGCAAGAGGGGGAGAAGGTGCCGCGCACGCTGGCGATCACGATCTCGGGATCACGCCGGTGGCCTCGTCGGTGCCGATCCGGATGACGGCCGCCCTGAATGATCACCCGATCGTCGGTGACATCCTTCTCTCTCGGGCGCAGGCGGTCTCGACGAGGCCGAGTGCGGAGGCCGTCATCCTCGTGGCGCACGGGCCCAGCAGCGACGACGACAACCAGCGGTGGCTGACCGACATGAAGCGACTCGCTCCGCTTGTCGCGGCGGGTGGCTTCGGCCGCGTGGAGTGCCTCACGGTCAGGGATGACGCAGACGATGCGGTCTGGGATCGTGCGAAGGCCGAACTGAGACAGCGCGTCGAGAAGGCGCACGCCGACGGGCTGTCGCCCCTGGTGGTTCCGTTGCTACTGTCCTACGGCGGGATCGAGCGAGGGATTCGGGAGCGGCTGGAGGGCCTGGAGTATCGGATGGCGCCGCAGGGGCTGCTCCCCGACGAGCGGATTCCAGAGTGGGTCTGGAGTGTCGGGTCGGTGCCGGACGCGACCCGCTAGCAGACCGCTCAGCGCGCCCGGCAGCCTCGTTCGCAGGTGCGGCTCAGGCCCTGGCCGCGGCCAGTATGTCCGGCCAGAGGGTCTCCAGGTCGGTGCCCTCGGCGCGGCGCGCGAACTTGTCCGCGAGGCGACGCGCCTGGTCCCGGGTGAACACGTTCGACCAGTCTCCCACCTCGCCCTTCCGGATGAACTCCGGCATGCCGTCCGGACGCTTGCTCGACCAGCGTTCCGGGTCCTTCCGCATGCTGTCGAAGCTCGAGTGCCGGACGATCCGTTCGAGCGCGACCTGATCGTGCACAGCGCGCGACGAGTCGGGGCCGAGAAACTCGCCGATCGCGACGACGGCCTCGGCCGGGGCGGCCTTCATCTGCTCGTAGGTCAAGAAGAGCAGATTGTCGTCCGTCCGATGGGCGAACCAGGGCACCAGGTTGTCGAAGTAGTCGCCGAAGTCCACCTCGCCGGCGAGAAAGTATTCGAAGAACTCATCGAACGTGCCGTCAGCGAAGTCGTAGAGCCTCACGAACCCCCGCGTGTGATGGAAGAACGAGACGGCGCAGTCGAACGGGTTGCGGGCGACGTAGACGTAGCGGGCGTCGGGATGCGACGGCGTCATGTCGAACGGGAGATGCGTCTTGATGCAGCGTGGTGCGGGGAGCCGCTCTACCGCTTCCCGGCCCACTTCCTCGAGATGCGGGATCTCCTCCGTCATGCTGCGGCCCGCGGGCAACGGCTCGCCCTCGTGGAGGATCAGGTAGACGATGTGCTGCACCCAGGTCGTGCCGCACTTGGGATACGTGGTGATGACGATGTCGCCGGGCTGGGCGCGATACTCGCGCCCGGAGCGGAACCCCTCGACCGGGAATCCGGCGGGCATGCGAAACCCGTCGTGGACGACGTAGCGTGGTGTGGCGGTCAACGGCCAGGGTTGGTGCCGAGGGGCAGAATCGAACTGCCGACACCACAATTTTCAGTCGTGTGCTCTACCAACTGAGCTACCTCGGCTCCTGGGAAATCCGACCGGCAGGATCTCGACTATACCATACGGTTCCGCCGACACTGAGCGCCGCACAGGCGAAGCCGACGAGTGCGCCAGCCGCCACGTCGAGTGGATAGTGGGCGCCGAGGTAGAGGCGCGAGAGGGCGATGCCTGCGGCGAGGAGCCAGAGCGCGAGGCGCGCCGCGGGAAGCACGCGGGCCAGCGCATAGGCGCCGGCGACCGCCGTCGCGGCGTGGCCGGAGGGGAACGCGGCGCTCGGTGGCGGCGTCGTGGTTGTCAACGCAGTGACCGCCGGGTCCGTGGACGGCCGCGGGCGGGCGATCGCCGGTTTGAGCGTGGCCTCGACGACCAGAAACACCAGGATGATCGACAGGACGACCTGCCAGTAGGCCATCCAGGTCAGACGGCTCCAGGCGGCGAGAACGGCGCCCAAGGCCAGCCAGATCGCGGCGCGCTGGCCGATGGCGCTGGCGGCCGTCATCAGCCAGTCGAGCCACTCGGGGTGCGGGAGCGAGAGTATCCAGACGAGGACGCGGGCGTCGATCGTCGCGAGCGTCTCGAGCATCTGCCAGCCGCGTCTGCTGCGAGAGAGTCGGGCGAGGCGGGTCAGTCGGCCGTGGCCGCGGCCTCCGCCGGTGTCGAGTCGGCCGCCGGAGCGGTGAGGCCGAGCTCGGCTCGCACCTTGTCCTCGATCGCCTGGGCCGTCTCCGGGTTGGCGACCATGAAGCGTTTCGCGTTCTCGCGGCCCTGGCCGAGTCGGTCGCCCGAGTACGAAAACCAGGTTCCGCTCTTCTCGACGATCCTGTGCTCGACCGCCAGGTCGAGCAGGTCGCCCTCGCGCGAGATGCCGAGCCCGTACATGATGTCGAATTCGGCCAGGCGGAAGGGCGGGGCGACCTTGTTCTTGACGATCTTCACGCGCGTGCGGCCGCCGACGGCGGTGTCACCGTCCTTGATCGCGCCGATCCGCCGGATGTCGATCCGGACCGACGAGTAGAACTTGAGCGCACGGCCACCCGTCGTCGTCTCGGGGTTGCCGAACATGACGCCGATCTTCTCGCGCAGCTGGTTGATGAAGACGAGGCAGGTCTTCGACTTCGACACCACGCCGGTCAGCTTCCGCATCGCCTTCGACATGAGCCGGGCCTGCAGGCCGACCTGCGCATCGCCCATCTCGCCGTCGATTTCGGCGCGCGGTACCAACGCAGCGACCGAGTCGACCACGATGACGTCGACGCCGCCGGAACGGACCAGCGTCTCGACGATCTCGAGCGCTTGCTCACCGTTGTCAGGTTGGGACACCAGCAAGTCGTCGAGGTCGACGCCGAGCGCCGAGGCATAGGTCGAGTCGAGCGCATGCTCCGCGTCGATGAACGCGGCCATGCCGCCGACTTTCTGAGCGTTGGCGATGATCTGCAGGGCGAGCGTCGTCTTGCCCGACGACTCCGGACCGAAGATCTCGATGACGCGGCCGCGGGGCACGCCGCCGACGCCGAGGGCGTAGTCGATGCTGACGGCTCCCGTGGAGATGCTCGGGAGCTGCTCGATGGCCTCGGACGAGCCCAGCCGCATGATCGAGCCCTTGCCGAACTGTTTCTCAATCTGTCCAACGGCGATCTCGATCGCCTTCGTACGCTCGCGCTGGGTTCGGTCCTCGGCCATGAGACGTGACGCTCCTTCGCTATCGAGAATCGCTGAGCGGCAACGACCGGCGATCGCCGGAGGCTGCACGGTCTTGCACGAAACTGCAGGGCGCCCGGACTTTCGCGTTCCCGCCACCCTCGTGAACGTATTCTAGGACCGTGCCGGGCGTAAGTCAAGCGAAACTCTGCACGTGGATCTCCGTATTCCCATTGTTGACTGGCTCTTACGGACGAGGGCACTTTCGCCCCGAGGGCCGGGAATCGCTGAATTGTGAACGGTGCCAGGGCGAAACCCTGGCAGAATCTGCCGTGTTAGGGTGTGGATGCCCGACCTCTTCCCGATGCGTCCGAACGTATGCCTTGCCGTCGTGCTGCTGTCACTCGGCCCGGCGGCCGATCTGGCCGGTAAGTGCCTTCTCCCGTAGGCCACTTTCTGGGCGGCGTGATCGCCGGGGCGGCGGTGGCACCGCGCCAGGTTCCCGCGTCGGCCAGGACCGTCTGGCGGTCTCTCGCCGTGTTCGGTCTGCTCGGCGTCGCGCCCGACCTCGACTTTCTCGTTGGCGCGCACAGCGCCTACACTCACAGCCTGGGTGCCACGGTTCTGGTCGGCCTTGCGGCCTGGGCCTTGGTTTCACCGCGCTCGGGCCTGATCGCTCTGGCGTGCGCGGCGGCGTGGGGGTCGCACCTGCTGCTCGACTGGCTCGGGACCGACGGGTCGGCGCCGATCGGTGTCATGGCGCTCTGGCCGTTCGACGCCGGCTACTACCTGTCGTCGGCCGGCTGGTTTCTGCCGATCCACCGCAACCTGGCCCAGCCCGGGATCGCGGCGCACACGCTGCGCGCGATCGGCTTGGAGTTGCTGCTGATCGGTCCGCTCGCGGCGGCGGCGATCTGGCTCCGGCGTCGCTGACGGCCGGTGGCCTGTCTCCCGGTATGCCGCCTCCGGGTTCGTCCTTGCCCGGCCCAGGACCGGATCGACGACTTCGCGCCGTTCGCCTCGGGCACGCGGTAAACTGTAGGTCGGGCCGCCGTGGCGGTCCCGACGTCTGTGCACGGAGCCGTCGCGGGCTCGTTCGCCTGCGGCCGTCACTATTCGACACCGTCCTGGCCCTGGGGGCTGCGGTTCGACGACCGAAGCGCAGCACCGTGGAGTCGTGGCCGGACGAGCGGCGGAGGAGGCGATGACCGACGACCCAAAGGTGATGATCGAGGCGAAGGGGCTCAGCAAGTACTACGGCCCGTTCGTCGCCGTACAGGACGTGTCCTTCGCGATTCCCGAGGGGCAGATCGTGGCCTTCCTCGGACCGAACGGCGCGGGGAAGACGACGACGATGAAGTTGCTGACGGGGTACCTGGCGCCGAGCGCGGGCCACGCGGCCATCGCGGGACACGACGTCCAGCGTGACCGCATCGCGGCGTCTCGCGCGCTCGGCTACCTGCCCGAGAACGGGCCGCTGTACCCCGACATGACGCCGCTCGAGTTGCTCGAGTTCTTTGGCGAGGCCCGCGAGATCGAGCCGGCACGTCTGAAGCGACGCATCGAAGAAGTGGCCGAACTCTGCGCGCTCGGCCTGGTGCTCGACAAGCCGGTCGGGAAGCTGTCGCGCGGGCTGCGTCAGCGCGCCGGATTGGCGCAGGCGCTGCTGCACGATCCGGCGGTGCTCGTCATGGACGAGCCGACGGCCGGTCTCGACCCGAATCAGATCCGGGAGTTCCGCCTCAACATCCAGGACCTCGGCCAGTCGAAGACGATCTTGATCTCGACGCACATCCTGCAAGAGGTGGATGCGATCGCCGACCGCGTGCTGTTCGTGCACAACGGCCAGCTGGTCTTCGATGGCACGACGGACGAGTTGCGTGAGGACGGTTCGCTGGAACGCCCGTTCCATCGGCTGACCCGGGAGCTGCCAGCGGGTCCCGCGACGGCCGCCGCGCCGGCGAGTGGAGCGGCGTCATGAGCGACCTGGTCAACGTTGCGATCGTTCGGGCGATCGTCCGCCGGGATCTGCGGATGTACTTCAGCAATCCGTCGGGCTACGTCTTCATCACGCTGTTCATCTTTCTCAGCGCGGCGGCGGCATTCTGGCAGGATCAGTTCTTCCTGAACAATCTGGCGAACCTCGATCAGCTCAGCCGGCTGTTCCCGTACCTCCTCATGTTCTTCGTGCCGGCCCTGACGATGGCGGTCTGGGCCGAGGAGCGCAAGCAGGGGACCGACGAACTGCTGCTCACCTTGCCGGCGCGCGACATCGAAGTCGTCCTCGGCAAGTACTTCGCCGCCCTGGGCGTCTACGCGGCGTCGCTGGTCCTGTCGCTCAGCCACGTGTTCGTTCTGCTGTTCCTGGGCAGTCCCGACCTCGGACTGATGGTCGGCAACTACCTGGGCTACGGGCTGCTGGGGGCGGCGCTGATCGCCGTGGGCATGCTCGGCTCGCTGCTGACCGCCAACGCGACCATCGCCTTCATTCTCGGCGCGGTATTCTGCGGCGCGCTGGTGAGCGTCGAGGCGATGGCCGCGCTCTTCAGCGACGGTCTGGCGCGGCTGGTCGCGCCGCTCGGGGTGCTGGGGCATTTTGGCGACTTCGCACGCGGCGTCGTCAGCCTGAGCGGCCTCTTCTACTTTCTCGCCGTCATCGGCGTCTTCCTGTTCCTGAACGTGCTGCTCATCGGGCGGCGCCACTGGCCGAGCGTGGCCGACGTGCTGCCGATGTGGGGCCATCAGACGGTGCGCGCCGTGGCGATCGGCATCGCGGTCATCAGCGTCGGCGCTGTCGTGGCGCGCGCCAGCCTGCGCCTCGACGTGACGGCCGAGCGGCTGCATTCGCTCAGCGGCGAGACGCGCCGGCTGCTGTCCGAGTTGCCCGACGACCGGCCGGTGTTCATCCAGGCCTACGTCAGCCCGACCGTGCCCGAGCAGTTCGTGCAGACGCGCGAGACCGTCCTCGGCCTGCTCCGTGAAATCGATGCCGCGGGCGGGGCGCGCGTGCAGGTGCGCATCGAGGAGACCGAGCCGTTTACCGAGGCCGCCCGCGACGCGCGGGAGACCTTCGGCATCACGCCGCAGCGGATTCCCGACCTGGCGGGGGGGCGGGCCGGATTCAACGACGTCTTCCTCGGACTGGCGTTCACCTGCGGCGCCGAAGAGCAGGTCATTCCGTTCTTCGATCGCGGCCTGCCGGCCGAGTACGAGATCGCCCGGAGCATCCGGGTGGTGGCCCGGACCGAGCGGCGCCGCATCGGCGTCGTCAATACGGGCATCCGACTGTTCGGCGGCCTCGACTTCCAGACGATGCAGAGTACGCCGGCCTGGTCGGTTGTCGAGGAGCTGCGGAAGCAGTACGAGGTCGTCGAGATCACGCCGAGTGAGCCGATCGCCGACGATCTCGAGGGGCTCGTGGTCGTGCTGCCGTCGTCCTTGACGCAGGAGGAGATGGATCAGGTCGAGGCCTACGCCGCGGCCGGCCGGCCGACGCTGATGCTGGTCGATCCGATGCCGACGATCGATCTGAGCCTGGCGCCGGCCGAGGAGCCGGGCGCCAATCGGAACCCGTTCATGCAGCAAGGGCAGCCCCCACCGCCGCCGAAGGGGAACGTGCAGGCCTTGATGGCGCGCCTCGGCGTGGCGTGGGATCCGACGCAAGTCGTCTGGGATGCCTACAACCCTCATCCCGACCTGGCGCAGCTGCCCCCGGAGGTCGTGTTCGTCGGCGGGGGGAACGAGAGCGAACAGGCGTTCAATGTCGAGCACGGCGCGACCGCGGCACTCCAGGAGTTCGTCACGCTCTACCCCGGCCACGTGCGACAGGCCGTCGGGAGCGAGTACGACTTCCAGCCGCTGGCCAGCTCGGGCCGAGTCTCGGGCACGTTTCAGTACTTCCAGATGGTGCAGCGCAGTTTCTTCGGCACGCAGCTGAACCAGAACCTCCCGCATCAGCCCGATTCGAGCGAGTACGTTCTGGCCGCGCATGTCCGGTCGGCGCCGGTGGCCGGTGCTGACGACGCCGAGGATTCGTCGACCGACGAAGACGACGACGACGTCGACGCGAGCGATGGGTCCGGGAATGAGGCCGCCGAGTCCGAAGAGGCGACCACCGACGAGGCCCAGGCGGCTGGGGCGGGCGGATCCGACGGCGTGAACCTGATCGTCATTGCCGACGTCGACTTCATCTCGGAACAGTTCTTCCAGATTCGCCGCATGGGTGCGGGCAACCTGAACTTCGACAACATCACGTTCTTCCTGAACGCGATCGACGTGCTCGTGGGCGACGAGTCGTTCGTGGCGTTGCGCAACCGGCGGGTGCGGCACCGGACACTCGCGCGGGTCGAGGCCCAGACCCGCTCGTTCATCGAGCAGCGGGCGATCGAGGAAGCCCAGGCCGAAGGTGAGGCCGAGCAGGCGCTGGCCGAAGCACAGGGCCGGTTGGATGAGCGGGTGGCGGAGGTGCAGACCCGCGAGGATCTCGATGCACGCGCGAAGGAGATCATGGCGCGCAACCTCCAGGAGGTCGAGAACCGTCGCTTCGAAGTGCTCCGGGCGAACATCGAGGCCGACAAGGAAGCGAAGATTCAGGCCAGCATGGAGACGATGGAGTCGCAGGTCCGGCAGATTCAGAGTTCGATCCGGACGCTCGCGGTGCTGTTGCCGCCGATTCCGGTCTTCGTGCTTGGGGTCATGATCTTCGTGCAGCGCCAGCGGCGTGAGCGGGAAGGCGCTGCGGCGGCGCATCGGATGCGGAGCTAGGCGTCGGGAGGCCGGGGCTGGGAAGGACCGAAGGATGACGACGAGCGAGATCCAGAAGACGATGACACTGGCCGGGGGCGCCGTGGCACTCGCGCTCCTGGCACTGGTGACG
>CEQE01136930.1_pt1 | contig 16287 bp, 17 predicted proteins | sample 356201 | NCBI WGS metagenome assembly CEQE01 (sample SAMEA2619970, study PRJEB7988) | marine metagenome | biome: marine biome (ENVO:00000447); feature: mesopelagic zone (ENVO:00000213) & marine oxygen minimum zone (ENVO:01000065); material: "saline water (ENVO:00002010), including plankton...
GGGTTGAAACGGGCGCCGTCTGCCTACGTACTCCGATAACGTAGCTGGCTGATCGAGCGTGGACAGGGTGCGTATACTGGGAACGTGCCTTTGGTCGGTGGCCTGTTTCGCACACTGGAGGGGCGTTGGGACGCAGCGCTGCCGCAGGGCGACCGGATGATTCCCTGCGACAATGGGAGCCCGTTGACCGCGGTTGATATGCTCGCATCTCGGGGATAGAATCGTGATTGCGCACAGGCATGCATACCTTTGCGAGGACAGGAGTCGAGATGTCCAAGCGTATGACTGTAGTATTTGATGATGACGAGTTGTACACCGCACTGAAAGCCGAGGCGGCGCGGACAGGCCGCTACGCGAAGGACATTGTGACAGAAGCGTTGATCGAGTGGTTCGAGGCCAAAGAAGACGAGGAACTTTCGCAAGGGCTTGATGAAATTTGGGCGGAGTACAAGCGCGATGGCGGAATAGATGCCGAAACGTTTTTCACCCAATTGAAAGCCGAGGCTGAAAGTTAGATTGCGAATCGTCATCAGCGATCGCCATGTTCAAACGCAGAGAATCTGGTTGCCCATTCACGCTCCGGTGATGCTAGATTCCCCTTTCGTCCCGCTTGTCCCTCGCGTCTCTGGTCCCACCGCTTCGTCCTGTGCTGGTCACGCGACCCCAGCCGCTACTTCACAAACGGCGCGCCTTCGGGCGTGATCGCGTCCTCGACCCTGATTCGGTGTGACCAGAGCATTGCTTCTGGCAATGCGTCGGTTGCGAAATATCGCAGCTCCGTGCTCTCGTCGGAGAGCGTCAGATCGCCGTCAATCCGCTCGCACTCGAATACGGTGGTCACCACGTGCGCGATGTTTCCGTCTGGGTACTGGATGACGCAAAAGTTTGCGGGATCTGAGTAAACGCCGACCATTCGTTTGATTCTGACGCGCAGGCCCGTCTCCTCGTACACCTCGCGCACGGCTGCGTCGGCGACGGGTTCTCCGATCTCGACGTGGCCGCCCGGCAGGCCCCAGAAGCCGTTGTCTGAGCGATGTTCGAGCAGAACTCGGCCGTCGTCATCGAACATGATCGCGTTCGTCCCGACCGCCAACCTGTCGGGCGCTCGCTTGAGTGGTCTGCCTATGTTGTCCGGGTGCTTGTTCCAGTCGAATTCAAAATCCATATGATCTGCGTCCTCGTAGGTTTCGTTGTGATCGTGGGGCTCAACGGTCCGATGGGTCTCCGCCAACGCGAGGTTACGGCGCGTTGGCCCGCGTCGCCACCCCGACGATGTTTGGAATTTTGACCGGGACGCCGACCGAAAGGCTGAACTGCCGGTAGTCGACGTTTTCGAAGCCAGCCCCCTCTATGTCGCCGCCGATGTCTCTGTCGAGATTGCACCCGGTCGTGAAAAATCGCCACGGCGGGTTCAACCAGGTTTGCCATCGGCTCGCCCATTGGTGGGACGAGACGACGTGTTCGTAGAACAGGAACCGTCCGCCGGGTTTCAGAACACGCCTGGCCTCATGCACTACGGCTTCGACGTCCTGGACCATGCAGAGCACCAGCGTGGTCAGCACGCAGTCGAACGTGCCGTCTGCGAACGGCATGCGCTCGCCGAATCCGGGCACGATTGTGACCGCCCTGCCCTGGCGGTCAGCGTTTCGCCGCAGCTTTCGAGCCATGTGCGGGTTCGGCTCCAGGACGGTCAGTCGAACGCCTTCCGGATAGAACGGCAGGTTCGCGCCGGTCCCGCCCCCGATCTCGAGTACGTCGCCATCGCTCACGCCTGCGGTTTCGCGACGGAACGGGATTACTCTATGCTCGACCCCAGCGTTCAGCAGGTCATACCATGTGGCGAACAGCCTTTTCCCCAAACCGTCGTATGACATGGTCACGTATCAATCTCCCCTTCGATGCGTCGGCAGGTCGTCGTCGCCCGTTGCGGCGCCAGCCCTAGTCAGAACTTGTCACAGATCCGAGGCGCATCACATTTGATCAGTTGGTCAAGAGCCTGTCAAACGGCCCGGTGATATAATCGCGTCGTTAAATCCAGGCAGGAGCGTGCAATGGACCTTCAAGACAAAGTCGCGATTGTAACGGGTGGCAACGGCGGGCTCGGGCAGCGAATCTGCCACGCATTGGCCGACGCCGGTTGTCGCGTGGGGGTCGTCTACGTCCAAAGCCGCGACGAGGCGCAACAAGTAGCGGACGAGCTCGGCGGCGACGCCAAAGCGGCAGCTTTCCAATGCGACGTGACCGATCCGGCGCAGGTCGAAGCTCTGGTTTCGGCGGTGTCGGCAAAATTCGGTCGTGTAGACATACTTGTAAATGACGCGGCGTACAACAAATGGATTCCGTTCGACGATCTGGGCGGCATGACCAACGAAGAGTGGGCTCGGATGTTGGACGTCAATCTGACGGGTCCGATGATGGCGATCAAAGCCGTCGTCCCGGAGATGCGACGTCAGGGCGGCGGGCGGATCGTGAACATTTCGTCTGTGGCCGGACTGGGGCCGTCGGGTTCGTCGATCGGATACGCGGTTTCCAAGGCAGGCCTGATCCATCTCACCAAGTGCATGGCAGTTGCCCTCGCGCCGGACATACTGGTCAACTGCGTCGCGCCGGGATTCCTCGAGGGCACCCGCGCCACGGCCAACCTCGACCCGGAGTATCAGGCGCGAGCTGCTGCCGCGTCGTTGCTCGAGCGCGCCGTCGACAAAGACGACGTAGGCCGGCAAGTCGCCGAGTTCTGCGCTACCGACAGCGTGACCGGCCAGACGCTCGTGATGGACTCGGGGCGAGTCTTCCACTGAGAGAGTCTGCCACCGGGCTTTTACCCGGATGATCGGACACCTTTTCGCGTCGTGATGCATCTAATCTCACGGGCGAAGAGCTCCGCAATACTCGACAGGACGTGATTCAATGGCAAGCAAGGACATCAGCTACGACGTACTCATAATCGGACAAGGGGCCGCCGCATATGCGGCGGCCCTGTACGCCGCCAGATACCAGATCAAACCCATCATTTTCGGCGCCACGTTCGGTGGGGAGACAGCTACCGGCGGGAGCATCGAAAACTACCCCGGAATATCCGAAATCGATGGTTTCGACCTGATGATGCGATTCCGCGAGCAGGCGGAGAGCAACGATGTGCCGATCGTCGACGAGAACATCGTTTCAGCCGCCAGGATGGAAGACTGCTTCCAAGTTATCACTGAGTCCGGAGACCTCTACCAGGGCGCCTCAGTGATACTCGCCGTCGGCCGCGAGCGACGCAAACTCGGCTTGGAGAACGAAACCGAATGGATGGGCAGAGGCGTTTCGTTCTGCGCCACCTGCGACGCGCCCATGCATCGGGGCAATACCGTCGGCATTGTCGGCGGCGGTGACGCGGCGGTCAAGGGCGCCGTGCTCCTGAGCAAGTACGCCGACCAAGTCTACATCATCTACCGCGGCGACCGCTTCACACGGCCCGAGGCCATGAACATCAGACAGCTCGAAGAGCGGACCAACCTGCACACGATCTTCAACACCAACGTCGTCGGCCTCGAGGGCACGGATGGGCTCGAAGGCGTGGTGCTGGACCGAGAGTTCAACGGAAGCCGGCAGATCAAGTTGGCGGGCATCTTCATCGAAATCGGCGCCGATCCCAGGGTCGAGCTTGCCAACCAACTGGGCGTGAAACTCAACGACACTGACGAGGTGATGGTTGACAAGCACGGCGCCACCAGCGTCGATGGCGTGTTCGCAGCGGGAGATCTGACCGATGCCGCGGGCGACCTGAAGCAAACGATCACGGCCGCCGCTGGCGGCGCGCTAGCCGCGACGGCGGCCTACGAATACGTTTCCGAGCACGGGAACCGTTGCGGAGTCCACGCCATGGGGTACGCGCTGGTGTAGAAGCCGGCGCCTACCAGTAACTTCCCATCCACGTGGAAGGCGCGACGGACGTGCCCTCGAGCGGCGGGTGTCTCGCGATTTCGTCTTCGTTGATGTCCGTGCCGATGCCCGGGCGGTCAGGAATCTTCAGATAGCCGTCCTCGTACTCGACCGCTTCGGTGAGAAGGCTAGCATACCGGTCCTGCCGGATCGGGAAGTACTCCTGGAAGATAACGTTCGGAATGGATGCGTCCAGGTGAAGGCTCGCAAACGTCGACAACGGGCCGTTTGAATTGTGAGGTTGAACGGCTATGTAATACGTTTCGGCCATCGCTGCGATTTTCTTCAACTCGAAGATGCCCCCCGTGTGGCAGATGTCCGGTTGGATAATCCGTGCGGCCTGCTTTTCGAATAGCTGCCTGAAGTCCCATCGCGTGAACAGCCGCTCCCCGGTCGCGACAGGAATGTTGATCGACCGCTGAACCTCGGCCATGGCGTCGATGTTGTCGGGCGGCACCGGCTCTTCGTAGAAGGACGGGTCGAACGGCTCCAGCTTGTGGGCCATTCGGATGGCGCTCCAAAGATTGAATCTTCCGTGGCACTCTATCAACAGGTCCACTTCCGGGCCGACCGCCTCCCTCACGGTTTTGACGCACTCCACTGAGTAAACCTCTTCGTGCTTCGGAATCACCTGACCGCCGGTTCGGAACGGGTCCCACTTCATCGCCGAGAAACCGCGGTCGACCATGGCTTGCGCCTGCTTCGCGACACCGGACGGCGAATCGTCCGGTCCACCGGACCATCCATTGGCGTATGCCCGGACAGTATCTCGAAGTTTCCCGCCCATGAGGTCGTACACCGGTACGCCCAGCGACTTGCCTTTCAAGTCCCAAAGAGCCTGTTCGACCCCGCTGAGCGCGCAGAGAATCGCGAATTGGCCGTACCAGAACATCTGCTTGTAGAGGCTGTTCCATATGTACTCGATGTTCGCCGGGTCCTTGCCGATCAGAAATTCCCTGAACGACTCTGCCGCTTTGTGCACGATCTCGCCGAATCGCTCCACGCTGCACTCCCCGACCCCGGTCAAACCCGAGTCAGTGTAGATCTTGACGAACATGAAGTTGGCCATTTCCGCCCCGGTGACGAATACTTTGACGTCGGTGATTTTCATCTCATGCTGCTCCTTTGTGCGATTATCGTGTTCATGTGCGGCGTCTTGACTGTGGAGATGAGAGGTCGTAGGGATGGGTTTGGCAAACCCGCCCGATGTGTCTCGTGATGCAAACCTCGTCGCGAAATCTGCATACGCATGGCAATGCCTCGCATCAGAATGCGTTGACAAGCATAACACGCTGGAGGGTTTGAGACCCTCTCCGACGGATTGCGATTAGGCTGGATCTTGTACTGCACCACATGTGACATTCGAGGTTACGTGGAGAAATCGCGCCTGCCTGCCAGCAGACGCTAAGGAGCACGGCATCTCTCCCGCGAGCCGCCTAGTGGTAACAACCTCGTGCCAGAATGGGCCAGACCGCTTCCACCTTGCCGTTTCTGACCGCGATGAACTCGTCCCAGCGATTTACGAGTATGTCCTGCTGGGCGCTCAGCAGCATGAACTGGTCTCCGACATCGAGGGGCATGTCGCCCTCAGAACGGAGGACGATGTGCTCCGGCTCCAGCGTCGCGACTCCGATTTCGGGCATGTCCTCCACTGTCGGCAATACTCCTCCGGGCGCCGCCAACGCCCTGTAGCCGACATCGCCGACGGCCACGTTGGAACTGGGCCGGCTAATGACGGTGCTCAGCGTTCGGGCCGCGTATCGGAAGTCTTCCATGTAATCGGAGCTGGTGCACATGAGAGCGTAGGTTCCGCCCTGCACTTCGGTTACACCTTCGACCTCTGCCGCCACGTCCACGGTCCAAGTCTCGCCCGTGGATACGATCTCGACGGGGATGCCGGCGGCAACGATCGCATTGCGCACCTCGAGGCAAATGTCCATGTATCGACGGCCCTCGATGAATCGGGTCTCACGGTCTATGTCGCCGGAGACAGCCTGGTGGCTCATCACGCCTTTGAACGCGATCCCCGGCAGTTCCGTGGCGAGTTTTGCGAGCTCGACGCCGTGCTCCGGCGACCTGACCCCAGCCCTGCGCATGGACGTGTCGACCTCGATGATGACGCCCACGGTCGTCCCGAAGTCGCACGCTGCGTCTGAGAGAGCTTTGAGCGGACCGGTCGAATCGATCGCCACCTTGACGTCGGCGACGCGGGAGATGCCGCACACGCGTTCGAGCTTGTCGCGGGTCACGACCTGGCTCGTGATCAGTATGTCGGAGATGCCGCCCTCCACCATCACCTCAGCCTCGGAGACCTTCGCCGTGCACACCCCGTTGACGGTGCCTCCTGCGCGGATCTGTTTATGCGCGATGATGGGCGTCTTGATGTTCTTGGCGTGCTCACGCATCTTGCACTCGGCGTCTCGGTAGGTCTCCGCCACGAAGCGGAAGTTGTGCTCAAGCGCATCGAGGTCTATGAGCAGGCACGGCGTGTCCAGCGACTCCACCGGCGTCCCGATTCTAGGTCGATAGCTGTCCATCTTCGCTCCTCGATATGTTTCGAAACGGCGTTTGGCGATGTGTCGTTTTCCGGCTTGGCCGTGAACGGCCAGAGCGCCTGTGGCCGGTAACCAGTGTTCTCGGCCTTCAGGCCGAACCTGTGCGGGCGCCAGCTTGGCCGTGAACGGCCAGAGCACCTGTGGCCGGCATCGGGTGGTCTCTGCCTTTAGGCCGAACCGTTGCTCGCAACCTACCGGTACCGTCCCCGCGCTGCGACTTCCCAAACCGCTGCCAGCTTGCCGTCCTGGGCGGCGTATATGTAGTCGTACAAGTTCGCGCAGTTCGCGATGTCTGCCGGTATCAGCCAGATTTTGTCACCGATCTCGAATTCGCTCCGCGCGTCGCCTTCCAGAGCCACGCCTCCGTGCTCCGCGCTCATCCGAGTCAGCATTGCGCCCGGCACGCCGTCGATCGCCGGCAGGCCCGTATCGACGCTGGCCGCCTTTTGACCGGTGTCGAGCCACGCGAGATCGGGCTCCGGGTGCGTTATGACCGTGGTGAGCAGTCTGGCCGCATGCTTCAAGTCAGGGTGCAAAGAGCCGTGGTTGTGGTCCATGAGCGCGTAGACGCCGGCCACGACCTCGGTGACAACGTCCGTGTCGTCGTCGCTGACCAGATCATGGGTGCCCGCGAGGCACACGGTGTCGACGTCGATCCCGGCCTGCGCCACAGCCTGGCGCATTGCTTTGATCGCGGTCAGTGCACTCGATCCCGAATTCGGCCCTCCTCCGGCTCTCGCGAACAATCCGCCGAATCGGAGCCCGTCGGCTGCCGAGACCGATGTCGCCAGCGTTGCTGCTTTTTCGCTGGAGTCGACCCCGGGCTGGTCGTCGCTCGTGCTGACCTGGATGAGCAACCGCAGCGACACGCCCCTGGACGTGGCCGCTTCTGAGAATCGGGCGATGATGTCTTGCCGCTCAACCAGCACCGTCAGGTCGCTCATCGCCGCGAGCCCGCACGCTGCTTGTATCTTCGCGTCCGTGACGAGGAGATTGGCGATCAGGATGTCGCCGACGCCTTCTTGTGCGAAAACCTTAGCCTCGCCGACCGTCGAGACCGCCACGCCGCCGACAGTTCCGCCGGACGCGAGCTGTCTGCTGGCGACGGCTGGGCAAAGGTGGGCGCTCATGTCCGGTCTCAGGGTCGGCGCCACGTCGGCGAATCCGCCGTGGACGGTTTCGAGGTTGTGGTTCAACGCGTCGAGGTCCACCACCAGAGCGGGCGTGTCCAGCTCTTCGACGGGAGTCCCTACAGGCTTGAATACGGGTCGTTCCATGGTTACAACACCCTGAGTCAACGGAATGCGAGACGTGCTAATTTTCAGACCGACGATACCACAGAAGCGAGTGTCGGTCTATCGTTCGTCGCAGCGTCGCGGGCCGACGCGGATTGGACTTATTGCCCGCTGGTGTTATATTCGGTCATGCTCGATCCGAACACGACGGAGGAACAAATTGATCGTCATTAGCGGAGCCAGACTGATCGACGGGACCGGCGCCGGGCCCAGGGAAGGAATGGACGTTTTCGTTAACGACGGCGAAATCGTCGAGGTCTCGCCGGCGGGCGCCCGTCCGGTCCCCAACGGCGCGGAACGCATCGACGCCGGCGGCATGACGTTGATGCCGGGATTGATCGACTGTCACGATCACTTGAGCTCGTTCGGCTATGGCCTTGCCGACAAGTGGGGTCTCACAGAACCAAGCAGCCTCCGTCATATGCGCATCGCATCCGTCTTGGAGCAGACGCTGCACACCGGCTACACGACGGTTCGGGACGCCGGCGGGTTGGACGCCGGTTTCAGGACCGCCGTCGACGAAGGGTTGATCCCGGGGCCGAGTCTTCAGGTTGTGCTCGACGTCATTACGCCGACCGGCGGCATCGGCGACCACGCCAGCCCTTCCGGCTACCATCACCCGGCGCCGCCCAACCCGTCGCTGCCCGACGGGGTGGCCGACGGCCCGGACGAGATGCGTCACCGGGTGCGACAGATGGCATTGGCCGGCGCCAACGCTATCAAAACCGGGACCACAGGCGGCGCGAGTTCCCGTCCGGGCTTGGGGCCCAAGGACACGAACATGAGGCCGGAAGAACTGGCCGCTCTGGTCGACGAGGCCCACTCGATCGGCAAACGCGTGATGTGCCATGCTTTGGGCGGACCCGGTCTGCGCGTCGCCATCGAGGCCGGCGTCGACTCGATCGAGCATGGGACGCACCTCGACGAAGACCCTGACCTTGTCCACATGATGGTCGAGAAGAACATCTTCTACATCCCCACGTTCAGCGTTTACATCTACCACAGGGCACAAGGCACTCCTCACGGACGGGCCCGTTCGGAGGAACTCACACAGCATCACATCCGAAGCCTGGAATTGGCGATGGAAGCCGGAGTGAAGATCGTTGCCGGGACCGACGCCGGTGGCTGGGTGCATTGCAACAACGCTCAAGAGATATCTTGCTTGGCAGCCGCCGGAATGCCCCCGGCCGACGCGCTGGCCGCCGCCACCTCCCGCGCCGCGGAATGCCTTGGCATCGAGGGCAGCGTCGGTACGGTCGAGAAAGGCAAGCGCGCCGACCTCGTTCTTGTCGATCAGGACCCGTTGGCAGATGTGTCAACGCTGGAAAAGGGCGCGAGCGTGCGTCTGGTCATGAAGAACGGCGCAGTTGCCGTCAATCGCCTGTAGGCGAACCTCATCAAGCGCCAATTTGATAACATGGGCGTGGGATCATGGCGCCAAGGAGTCCGGTTTGGAGCTTACGGAGTTCGGGTTCAAAGACGTTCGGCTGATGGAAGGCGAAGACATCGCCTTCGCGATCAACGTCGCCGATCCCGCGGGCAGACCGTCGTCCAAGTACCCTGAAGCGCTGTTGCTGACCGACACCAGGGTGATTCATCTGAGCGGACCGCAAAAGAAACGTCGGGTTGTCATGGCGGCCGTTGAAGACATCGTCTCGGTCGAGATCGCCAGCTACCGGCGCGGAATCGCCTCGTATCTCTGGGCCGCCCTCGCGTTCGTGTTGGCATTCGTGCTGTTCGCCACAATGGAAAACTCAGTGATTCGCCTTGGGGCATCGGCCGTGGTGCTGCTGATGGGCGTTTACCTGATAGTGAACCAACTGACCGAACCCGGCAGGCCCACCGCGATATTCAAAGCAGGCGCCACTGAGATTAACTGGTCCTACGGGCCGGACGATGACGCCGACGACGTGAACTCGTTTATCAGCAGGATGTTCCAGATCAAGGCATCCAATGGGAGCAGGAACGGCAGCCACCGGTCGTTCGCCCCACGTTAGCCCAACCGGAGGCCTGGCACGACGTCCAGGTCCCAGCTTCGCCGCGCCCCACCCCTGAGGTGGAAGAACGCGGCCGCGCCGATCATCGCGCCGTTGTCGGTGCATAACGCGGGCCGCGGGACCACCACCTGCACCGGTGACTTGTCTGCCATCTGCCGTCTCAGGTGCGAATTCGAAGCAACCCCTCCGCCCAACAGGATTCCCCGAACACCATGGTCTTCAGCGGCTTTCAGCGTTCTCGTCACCATGCAGTCGACCATCGCCTCCTGGAACGCTTGCGAGACCTCGGCGACCTGTTGAGGGTCCAGCTCGCCGTTCTTGGGCGGCGGGTACAGGCCTTTCTCCTCCGCCCTCCTCAGCACCGCGGTCTTGAGTCCGCTGAAGCTGAAGTCCAGCGAGCCTTTCACCGACGGCCGAGGCAACCTGGGCTCGGCGCCAGTGCCGGACTCCGCGGCCCGCTGGATGGCAGGGCCGCCGGGAAAACCCAGTCCAAGTACTCGCGCCGCCTTGTCGAACGCCTCGCCAGCGGCGTCGTCTCTCGTACGCCCTATCAGCGTGTAGTCGCCGTGGCCCCTCATCACGATCAGGTCCGTATGGCCCCCGGAGGTGATCAGACACATCAGCGGAAATCCGGGTTCGACTGACGGATCAACATCGTCCTCAAGCCAAGAAGCGTATATGTGTCCCTCAAGATGGTTCACGCCGATGAATGGGATGTCGTGGGACAGCGCAAGCCCTTTAGCCGAGTTGACCCCGACCAGCAACGAGCCCGCCAGGCCCGGCCCGTGAGTCACGGCGACGCCGTCCAGCTTTCCGAGCTCGACATCCGCTTGCTGCAGCGCTTGCTGCACGACCGGCATCATCGCCTTCATGTGCTGCCGCGACGCGATCTCCGGCACGATGCCGCCGTACTGTGCGTGAAGCTCCTCCTGCGACGCGATGACGTTCGACCGGATGGCTACGCCGTCCTCGATAACCGCGGCCGCGGTCTCGTCACACGAGGTCTCGATTCCCAGGATATTCATACTGCCTAAGCTCCGATGTGATGCACCTATCGCCGCAGCGTGCTTATTCTCAACTGAAATCGGTCACGAGACCCGTTCATTCCAAGGACGTCGAAGGTGTCCGCACGATTCGCGGCTCTTTACGCGCCCATCATGTCGTCGGGAACCGCGCCGATCTGTATCAGCATACGCAGGAAGTCGGGGCGGTGCCACATCTCGACGATCTTGCCATCGACCACTCGATCCATGATTGTTCCGGAGAACCTCACCTGCTTGCCTGTTGGAGCATGTTGCCTGAAGTGGCCAAGATGCGTTCAGGTTATGGTCAGATCGGACGCCACAATGTCGCCCTCGGCGACGAGTTTGTGGACCTCGATTTTCCAGTCGGGAAAGGAGGTGCGTTGGCTCAACAGACCCTGTCTTGCCTCTGATAGCGTCACTCTGTTGTCCGATCTCCAAGCATGGACGTAGCAATCGGCATCGACCAACTCCCCGAGAACGTCCAGATTGCCCCCGTGCACTTCTTCATAGAAACGCCTGACGACCGACTTATTCTCCTGCAGCGTCACTGTTTCCTCCCCCGTTTTCCAGAATCAAGTCGAAGTAGTCGTGCTGGACACAACCCGACATGAACCCTACCCGCCCATTATGTCCTCCGGAACGGCGCCGATCTGCATAAGCATTCTCAAGAAATCGGGGCGGTGCCACATCTCGACGATCTTGCCGTTCACCACCCGGTCCATGAATGTTCCCGAGAACCTCACCTGCTTGCCTGTTGGAGCATGTTGCCTGAAGTGGCCAAGATGCGTTCCGGTTATGGTCAGGTCGGACGCCACGATGTCGCCCTCGGCGACGAGTTTGTGGACCTCAATCTTCCAATCAGGGAAGCCGGTTCGCTGACCGATTAGTTCTTGGCGAGCTTCAGCCAGCGTGACCCGACGCTCCGATCCCCAACCGTGGAGCATACAATCGGAATCGACGAATTGCTCCAGAACGTCGATGGCACCTCCATGCACCTCTTCGTAATACCGCCTTACCACAGACTTGTTCTCCTCCAGTGTCACGTCGTCCTCCCCCATCAACCGATCGGAAGCGCACGCAGAGGCACCGCAACCGACGTCAATCCTCACTCCCCGCGCAACGCCGGCAGGCGCGATTTGATGCCGTCTACCGATAGCGCCAGCGCCGTCCCCTCGGTCAGCACTCCGGTTTCGTTGAACGTTACGCGCAGAGTCATTATTCCGACTACGTCGCCCTTGGTGTTCAGCAGCGGTCCGCCGCTGTTGCCTGGGTTGGCGGCGGCGTCGGTCTGCAAGTATTCGAGTCCATTGTACGTCCTCTTTGACGATGCGATGCCTTTGGTTACGTTCACCGCGTCGCCGAGAACGTCGCTCAGCGGAAACCCGATGACGATGACCTCGTCCGCCAAGTTGGTCGAGTCATAATCGCCGAAAGCTAAGGCAGGACGATCGAAGTCGGGCCCGACCGACACCAACGCCAAGTCGGCTTTCTCGTCGATTCCGATCACGTCTCCGGTCACGCTGATCTTGATCTCGCCACGATCCACAGCGATTGTCGCTTTATGAAACTTCCCGACGACGTGCGCATTTGTCAGGATCAATCCCTGATCGACGAAGAAACCGGAACCCGTCCCAGCCGGCGTTTTGATCGCGACGACAGACCGTACGGCCGTTGACACCATGTCGGGCACCGTCGGTGTCGGGGTGAAAGTCGGTTCAGGAGTCGGCGTCGGCTCGACGACGACGGGCGTGGGACTGGGCGCCGGTATCGGCGACGGAATTGGTGTCGGACTCGGCGTCTTCAGCAGCTCGTCGACACGCTCTGCCAGGATCTGCTCCACTTTCGCCTCGACGGTCGCCTCGATGTTCGGCGGTCCCGGAGGCGGAGTCGAGTCACCGCACGCCCAGGACCACACCAAGGCGGTGATGCTGGCGAGAACCGCTAGGAGTCGAGACGTTATGGCCGACGACGTTCGTGGCATCGATACGAGTGTTGCTGATCCATTTCGAGCAGCGTGCCCCTTTGGCCGCCGCCGGCGCGATGAGGTCATCTGTCCTCGTGCCCCTCGTCGCGTATCAAAGCGTACACGAGCGCGTCGACGGTCTGGCCGTCTTTGGTGACCGATTTGCGTTCGCGGCTCTCCAACGTGAACCCGGTCTTTTCCAGGACGCGAGCCGACGCCGGGTTCCACTCGAATACGCCGGCGTGGAGTCGCACCAGGTCGAACCGTGCGAACGCATACTCGACGATCGCCAGCGTTGCTTTCGTGGCGATGCCTTGGCCCCAGAATGGCTCGCCTAGCCAGTACCCGATCTCCGCGGATCGCCTGGCCACGTCCCCTTGCCGCTGAACCGAAATGCCCCCGACGGGTTCCGATGCCGATGCAATCGCAAACGATGTCACGGGTGACTCGACGGCGACGCGTTCGGTGAAGGTTCGCGCATCATCCAACGTATACGGGTATGGGAACCCGTCCCGCAAATTACGCCAAATGTTCCGGTTGTTCGCATACTTCACGAGGGCCTGCACGTCGCTTGATCGCCAGGGCCGGAGCTCCCAGCCGTCACCCAGGGCTATGTTCGTCATCGCAGATCACTTTCACGGCGTCGCGAACGGATTTGGCCTGTTTCATCTCTTTTAGCGTTTCGGAATGGTTTCGGCGACTACTTCCTGGGCACGTTTCAACACGGCAGCGCCTCGGTCTGCGTGGGGCAGCAAGTAGAGTTTGCCTGGCTGCGCCCGTGATCACCGCAGTCTTGCCAGCGAAATTCTGTACGAGGTTAGATCCCCCTCTTGCCGCGTCGGAGCGGTACGTACGGGTGGGCGTCAGCCACTTTCTCGTTGAACGTCAACCCTAGTCCCGGCCCGGTTGGGAGGTCTACATAGCCGTCCTTTTGCCTCGGGAGTCCGTCGAAAACCTCGAAGTAGTGCGGCTCGTAGAACTCGGCGTGGTACTCCTGGATCAAGAAGTTTGGCATCGCGACGTCGAGGTGGAAGCTGGCGACGGTTCCGACCGCGGCGTTGGTGTTGTGAGGCGCCATCATCACGTGCCTGGGTTCGGCGATTGCCGCTATCTTCTTGAGTTCCGTGAGTCCGCCGGCGTTGCAGATGTCGGGTTGCAGGATGTCGACCGCGTCCGCCTTAACGAGCTCGAAGAACGGGAACTTCAGGTACAGGCGCTCCCCCGTCGCGATGGGTATGTTGACCTGGTCTCGGACCTGGGCCATTTCGGACACGTTCTCTTCGGACACCGGCTCCTCGAACCAGAACGGCCGGTACTGCTGCAGGCGCTTCCCGAGGTGTATCGCGGTGTAGACGTTGAACTTGGCGTGAACCTCGATCAGGATATCGACGTTGGGTCCAACGGCCTCTCTGACGGCCGCGACGCGGTCCTCGGCCAGTTGCGCCTCCTCCGGGGTGATCGTGTAGTAGTTGTGCTGGCCGAATGGGTCGAACTTCATGGCGGTGTAGCCCATCGCCACGACGCGTTTCGCCTCCTCCGCGTTTTGCTCCGGTGTGCCCGGATTGGTGTACCAGCCGTTGGCATACACTCGGATCCGCTCCCGCATCGGGCCGCCGAGCAGCGAGTAGACGGGTACGCCGAGCGCTTTGCCCCGCAGGTCCCAAAGCGCCAGGTCGATCCCGGAGAGCGCCGTCGAAAACATCCGCCCGCCCCGCCCGTTGTTGTCCTGGTGCAGACGCATCCAATGGAGCTCATGGGCCATCGGGTCCTTGCCGATCAAATACGACTCTGCCATGTCCTGCAGGAGTTGAGCAACCAGCGGGTCGTACCCGAGCATGGAGGATTCGCCCAGGCCTTCGATTCCTTCGTCGGTTTGCAGCCTGATGATCAGCCAGTTTCGCTTTGCGTTGCGATGTTGCGACGAGAATATGTGGGTCTTCAATCCGGTGATCTTCACGATGCACTTTCTCCGTGTGTTGGCTACGGCGGAGTGTACTACGGGCCGAACTGGCAGGCAATCTCAGGGTCGCGTCACGCTCGCCCTGATGCTACGATGTGGCGCGACTCACAGGCAATCAATAACGAGGTGAACACGTTGAACCGTCAACGCTCAGAGCAGCTTTACGACGAAGCCAAAGAGCTGATTCCAGGGGGCGTAAACAGCCCTGCTCGATCCTGGGGCGCGGTCGGCGGCACGCCGATCTTCTTCGCTCGCGGCAAAGGCTCACACGTTTGGGACGTGGACGGCAACGAGTACATCGACTACGTCGGCTCCTGGGGGCCGATGATATTGGGCCATGCCGACGACGAGGTCATCAACGCCGTGACAGAGGTCGCCCAGAGCGGGACGAGCTTCGGCGCGCCGACTCAAGCCGAATCCGAGATGGCGTCTCTGGTGCTCGACGCATACCCGTCGATCGACCTCATCCGGTTCGTGAGCTCTGGCACCGAAGCGGGAATGAGTGCGTTGCGGCTGGCCAGGGCTTTCACCGGCCGTGATAAAATCGTGAAATTCGAGGGCGGCTACCACGGCCATGCCGACGCACTCTTGGTGGCTGCCGGCTCAGGCGCGCTGGCCCACGGGGTCCCCGACAGCGCGGGCGTGACCGGTTCCTTCGCCGAGGACACGCTCATCGCCCAGTTCAACGACCTCGACTCGATCAAGGTTCACTTGGACGCTTACCCCGGAGAGATCGCCTGCGTCATCGCTGAGCCGGTCGCCGGGAACATGGGCGTGGTTCCGCCCGATCCGGGTTTCCTGGAAGGCCTCCGAAATCTGACCACCCAGGCTGGCGCATTGCTCATCTTCGACGAGGTGATAACGGGATTCAGGGTCGCCCTCGGCGGCGCCCAAGAGCGCTACGGTGTTGCGCCCGATCTGACTTGCCTCGGCAAAATAATCGGCGGCGGACTGCCAGTGGGCGCGTACGGTGGCCGAGCTGACATCATGAACGTGGTTTCACCGCTGGGACCGATGTACCAGGCCGGAACCCTCTCGGGAAATCCCGTGGCCATGGCCGCTGGCATCACGACACTCCGCCGGTTGTCGGCGCCGGGCTTCTACGACGATCTCGAGTCCAAGGCGGCTCGCCTGGAGGCTGGGCTCACTGCCGCCTTCGCCGAGGCCGAGACTCCGCTGACGGTCAACAGGGTCGGGTCGATACTGACGATGTTCTTCAACGCCGGACCGGTGAACGGCTGGTCGTCGGTGTCCCAGTCCGACAAAGACGGCTTCACGCGGTTCTTCCACCGCATGATCGACCAGGGGGTCTACCCGCCGCCGTCCCCGTTCGAGGCGTGGTTCGTCTCATCCGCGCACACGGACGAAGACATCGACCGGACCATCGAGGCGGCCCGCCAAGCCCTGAGCTGATCGGGCGTCGAAAGACCGGAGACGGATAGTGCTCGAACAAGGTGAAAAACGGCGAGTATTCGCGGTTTCCGACGGGACCGGCCTCACCGTCGAGCAGGTCATCCGGTCTGCGCTCGTACAGTTTCCGCACGCCGCTATCCAAGTCGAGCGCTTCC
>CEQE01060991.1_pt1 | contig 16280 bp, 17 predicted proteins | sample 356201 | NCBI WGS metagenome assembly CEQE01 (sample SAMEA2619970, study PRJEB7988) | marine metagenome | biome: marine biome (ENVO:00000447); feature: mesopelagic zone (ENVO:00000213) & marine oxygen minimum zone (ENVO:01000065); material: "saline water (ENVO:00002010), including plankton...
AAGCAAAACTAAGTTATGTATTGCAAGAATTAGAAAAGAGAAATCTAATCAAAAGAGTAAAAAAAGGTAAAACCTTAGAAGTTTTCTTAAAAATTTAAATTTATTCCTCTCATAGTAAAATTATTTAGATTATAATAGGACTATCCAGATTACAGTAGAATTATAGGTATTAAGCGATTTTTTTAAGAAAGTACTTTAAAAAAGTAAATATGAAATAATTCTTCACCATTTAATAGGGACTACAAAATAGGAAGATTTATAAAGAGTAGGCATGTTGAAGATATTAATAAAATGTCAAGACAATTTTTTCCATATAGTAAAACAAATAGAGAAGGAGGTAGTTGGGATTTAGTAACATATATGAAACTACAGGAAACTAATGATTCTATTAAAAGAGGAGCACTCATAAATGGATTTAATATGCTGCAAAGTAGTGAAAGACATGGAGATAGTCCAATAGATGCAGTAGATCTAATGACTGTAGCAGGTGATTTTGATGCTAGTAGAACTGGAGAATGGAGAGGTTCTTTTAAGAATATAGAGTCTTCTATTACTTCAAATTTTGTTAAGAAGAATTACGAACGTGATCCAGAGTCTATTGGTCTATTAAATGAAAGACATTTTAATTACAACCATGAAAATAAGTCTTATGAATTAAATGTACAATCAACATTAGAATTTTGCAAAGTAAAAAAAGATAATCCTAATTTTGGGAGATATCAGTCAATGTTAGAAGCTGAATTAGATCTTGGTAACAATGCAATTTTGCTAAAAGATGCTGTAAATGAAGAAGTTGGCGAGTTTAATATAATATTCTAAATTTAAGGAGTTTTGAAAAATGTTGAAAAAAGATAAAATAACTAAATATGAGGATTATTCAATAGTAGATGAACCATATTATGAGCCAGTAGGGAATGAAATTACTGATTTTCAAGTAGCATTTAATTGTAAAAGACCTCTATCTTTAATTGGACCTACTGGATGTGGCAAGACAACTTTAGCACTTTATATGGCATATAAATTGAGACAAGATTTAATAACAAAAACAGACAAAGGTAAAACAGAGGTTTTGGAATTTTCAAAATCTGAATCCCAAACAGGAAACAAAATAGCTTTCCCATATATTGAAATTCCATGTCATGAAGATATGACTGAAACTCATTTAGTAGGGAGATATGGTCTTAACAATGAATGGCTTCCAGGACCATTATATATTGGAGCTAGTAGAGGCGGAATTGTGGTTCTTGATGAAATTGTTGAAGCAAGAAAAGATGCTGTTGTGTTACTGCATAGCTTAACAGATGATAGAAGAGTTTTATATGTAGCAAAAAAAGGAGAGGTTATAACTCCTCCTGACAATTTTATGGTAGTTACTTGTTATAATCCAGGATATCAAATAAGATCTAAGAATTTAAAACAAAGTACTGCTCAAAGATTTCCAACAATACAAATGAACTATCCTTCCACAGAAATTGAAGAGAAGATTATTATCAAAAAAACAGGAATAGAGAAGGATGTTGCGTCAAAATTAGTGAGGCTTGGAAACGAAATTAGAGAAGCTAAAAATAATGATACTATCAATTTACAAGAAGGGGTAAGCACAAGATTACTAATAATGGCAAGCGAATTTTATTTAGAATACAAAAAAATTGGTCTTGAACCAGATTTAAAACATATTGCAAGAGTAAATATATTTAATCCTATTTCAACAGAAGATACAGACCGTAAATCACTTGAAGAATTACTAGGTTCTCTTTAAAACAAAATGTAAAATGGCTCTAAAATGGCAAAAAATGATGCAAAGCAAAAAAAGAAATCAAATCCAAGACTTAAGATTCGTAGAAAATTTAATCTTAGAAAACTGTTAAATCTTGAAAGAATTATTACTGTAAAAAACGAAAGAGACCCAGAAAATAAAAGTAAAAAACAAAGCGAATACAAAGAACTTTCACTTAGTAATAATATTGCAGGTTATATTAATTCCTTAGACCAAAAAAATGTAAGGGAATACACCAAAAAAGAAGAGAAATTAACCCCTAAATTATATAGAAATAAAGAAATACTTATATCTCATATAGAAAAATTTTTAGAGAAAGAAAAACCAAAAGTTAGTTTGTTAGAAGAACATTTTAATAGAACAATTCCAAATCCTCTTATAAGTTCAATAAAGTTTAGAGACATAAAAAGAGACATTGGAAATTTTCTTGCAGGGGTAAGTTACACTAACTCAGATAGTGATTTATTAAAAGAAATGATTTCTATAAGAGAAACTGAACTAAACCTACATAAAAGAGAAGAAATTGGAGAGACATACTTATACTATGTTTTAAGTGGAGGAAGATCTGTAAATTTTAGAAAGATAAGTAATTTAATAAATAAGATTCCAAATAAAACAAATATTCTAGGAGGGGGAGGTTTAAGGACAAAGAAATACTTTGAAGACGATATTGGGTTTGAAAGTTTTAGTAAAATAGTAGATCTTGTATTGGATATTAATCCAACAACAGATGCAGAATTTAATTACACTGCTAATTTGATTAAAGAGATTTATAATAACTACAGATTTAATGTACTACAAAATAAAGGATTTCCAAAAGAAAATAAGGTAAATTGTAATGACCTAATTCTATTTCCAAAAGAAACTTTTGAAAAAGCTTTTTTAAGAGATTTTAATATACTCCCAACTTTAAATGGGGTTTATAAAGAATTATTTAGTGAATCAACATACAATCTAAGAGCAATAGAATATTCATCAAAAAAATTAAACACAAAATTATTAAAGATACCAAAAGAAAAAAGAAAGAGTTCTCTGGAACTTTTTGTAGAGACTAATAAAGTAAGAAAAATACCCTTTCTAGAAGGAATCGGAAATTTTTTAGATGAAATAACTAATAGTCCAGAATTACTTGATTCCTATAAAAAAGCTTTTGAAAGAATTAAAAAAATTAATAGAATAAGATTTACAAGAAAATTAAATCCTTGGGAGATATACAAAAAAACAAAATTGGAATACGCAAAGTTAGATCCTAAAAAAATCTCCGATAGAGACGAGATAAGAGAAGCTATAATTGAAAAATTACCTCCAAATTTAATACCTTTATTAATCCAATCTTCATATGAAGGAAAATTGCATACAATCTCAAAAGAAAGTTTAATTGGAATACTTAATACTATTGAAAACACCAAATTAGCTTTAAATTATAAATTAGGGGATAATGGAGATACAAGCGAAATTGAGTTCTTTCATGATAATATATTAGATCAAATTAAATCCATGAAAAAATATGGGGAGGAAAAGATTTTTGAAATTGATGATAAATTAGCACAGTTATCTACTGAAGAAATAAGAAATAAATTTAATACCAAATTATTTAGCAAATCAGTTTATGGATCTTTAAGAGAACAAGTTTATTCAAAATTAAGAGTACTTAATAAAAATGAAGAATTATTAATACGAGAGAAAGAAAATTATATAATACAATTTTTAGATTATCTAAAAAATAACCTTGTAATATCAGGCAACCAAGCAAATGAAATAATTAATTTATTTTTTATTAAATCCTCTCAACTAATTAATAATTTAAAAAATTCGTCACAGAATATAGGATTAAATTATGGTAAATGGTTTAATCATATATTAGATAAAAGATCACTAAATGATTTAACTGAGAGTATAAAATTTGAGAGTCTAGAACATATAACCTCAAAAACTAACATTGCAAAGAGTACATATCATCTAAAAGATTCAGAAGGAGTTTTAGTTAAATTTGCTTCATTAATAGGCAAAGTTCCTTATAGTCTTTACAGGACTAAAGGTTTAGAATTTAATATATCTTTTCCAAATCCAAGACCAGAAAAATTATTTCTTCCAGAATTTATAAATTGTCTTAAAAATCCAAAAGAAAATAAGTTAATTTATAAGATGTTCGCTTCATTGCAGGCAGCATTTTCAAGATATAAATTTTTTGAACAAAAAGAGAATCAAGATAAAACAGATAACGATTTATTTAATGACTTTAGTAATCCAGACTATGCTCAAAATTTATGGGCATTAATTAATTACGCAAGAGCTAAAGAGAAAATTTCTGATGATTTTAGAGGGTTAACTAAAGAAATTAACATAACTAACCTTAAAATTGAAAATTTATATAAAGAAGCTTTAAATATTGGAGAGGCAGATTGTCAAGGAGTTTTAAGCGGATTAGAACAAGTATTGGTTTTTGAGATTAAACCAAAAAATGAAATTATGAACTATGTACAAAATAAATTAGTACAACATTTGAAGGGAATTTCAACAAAAACAAATCAAGATGTAATGCATTTAGTTAGACAATTTTATGATATAATAAATAAAAAATATAAAATTCCTCCAAAAATAAAAGAACAAACTAAAAAAATTATCTCCTTAAATCCAAGAGACCATATCCAAACTAAAACCGGAGCATTATATTTAAATGAGGATATTCATTTTTTTAAGGATATTGATTCAGAGGAATCAAGATTAATAGTTAAACATACACGCGATATTAAAAATGATAGAATTGAAAAAATAAGAACAAGTAATTACAAAGAAATTAATGAAATGACTCGTTTATTAGAATCAATTAAACCACAAAGAGTAACTACTGAGAAAAGAGTTGATGATGGAGAAATTGATGAAGGAGCATATAATGACATGATGTTAGAACTAAAGTCAGGTCATTCTCCAGATACAAATGTATTTACAAACAGAAGGATAAATGAAAGAGAGGTATCTGTACTATTAACAATTAATCAGTCTAATAAACTTGGTAAATGGTTAGATGATAAAACGAGAATTATAGATTATGTAAGGCCTGCGGCAATATATTTAAGTGAAGCGGCAAAAATCTTAGAAGATAATTTCGCAGTTTTAGGTTATACAAGTCAAGGAAGAGATGAAGTGTTTGTAAATGTATTTAAGAGTTTTAATGATATACCTAGTAAGGAGCTTGATTATAAATTAGGACTTCTTGCACCATTATATTCTTCTAGAACAGGTATTGCATATAGATATTTTGCTTCAGTCTTAGGTGAACAACCATCAAAAAGGAAAATTCATTTTGATATAATAACTGAATTAGCAAATGATGAAAAATATTCTGGAGAAAAAGCTATCTTAGACACAAAGTTAGGTGCACTCGCGGAAAGATCTAAAGGAATTGAATTATTTGGTATTTGTCTAGATAAAAATGCAAAAATTAGAGATTTAGAAAAGATTTATGGTCAAGGCCATTTTAAAATTGTAAAAAATTATAAATATCTTCCAGACTCAATAATAAATACTTATAAAACTCTCACATTATAAGGCTTTTTTCCTCCATGAACGTTAAAACCATTAAATTTAACTATATTAAGGCTTTTTAGGCTGTTTGTTCACACCCTAAGATATTAAAAGCTTTATTTTCTAATATAATTAAAATGGTAGAGGACAAAATATCTGAAAAACATATTTTTATCTTAATTGGAATTGTGGCGTTTTTAGTAATATTTAATCAATGGCAAATTTCTTCAATATCTCCTAAATTTAGTGCAGGAATTCAAAAACTAGATCCTTCTCAAATTTATGATATAACAACAACTTCACAAGCAGTTGCAACACTTTTTCCTGTTGAAACTATTAGAAATGACCAAGATGCAATTGCTATGATGATTACTCAAGGAACTCCTGATTACGGGGCATCAATGGGTATAAGTTTTGATGATCCTATTGCAGCACTTAGTCTTCTTGCAGATAATTATAATAATGTAAAAGCAGATATAAAACAAAATAATCCAGAAGTTTGGGATAGATATCTTAATCTAGCAACAAAACCTGTAGGAATTAGTTGTGAGTTTTGTTGTGGTGTTGGTCCAATAGGAATAAATAGTAAAGGGGATCTAACTTGTGGATGTGCACATAATCCCGGGATACAATCATTAACTATGCTATTAATGAAAGATACTAATATGAACGATGCTGAAGTTTTGCGTGAAGCAATGAAATGGAAATCATTATGGTTTCCAAGAGACATGGTAAATTTAGCTTTAAAAGCATCTGGTGGAGAAATAGAAACTGCTCTTCCAGGGATGGTAGGAGGTTGTTAAAAATGAAAAAAGTAACAATTTATACACTTGATGGTTGTCCGCATTGTAATGATGCAAAAGAATTACTAAAAGAAAAAGGAGTAAAATTTACTGAGAAAAATGTTTCTTCAGATCAAAGATTAGCAAAAGAAATGATAGAAAAATCAGGACAAAGAGGAACACCTGTAACAATTATTGATGGAAAAATAATTGTAGGATTTGATAAAGAGAAATTAGAGGAAGCACTAAAATGATTAAAAACAATTTGAAAGGAGGTCTAAATTGAATATGGATAACAAAGTTATTGTTGTTGGAGTACTTTTCTTATTAGTTTTAATAAGTGCTGTACAAACAGTTCAGCTTTTTAATATGAAAAGTGATATAGGTGAAGTAGGATCAACTACCTCTATTAAATCAACTAGTTTAAATTCTCAAACATCTGATGCAAGTTCAGATGCAGGAGGGGTTCCAACTAATTTGCAAAATCTCCCTGGAATGGTTGGAGGTTGTTAATTTATTTATAAAAGATGGAAAAAGAGAATGAACAATTAAAGAAATTAGAAGGAAAAATAAAAGAAAATTATCCTAAGATATTTATGACTTTAATTGGAATCTTAGTTATATTATTTATAATAAATATCTTTATTACTACAAATTCGAGTTCTATTTTAGAATCAAAATTAGGTGAAGTAAAAGAGGCAAATAAACCAGTTAAAATTGAATTAAGTATAATTGATTGTTCTGATTGTTCTGATACATCTAGTATTATTGAATCTATAAAAACTCAAAATGTTGAAATCTTAAATGAAAATACATATGAACAAGATTCTAGTGAAGCAAAAGAATTAATCTTAAAATACAATATTCAAAAATTACCTTCTGTAATAATTTCTGGAGAAATAAAGAATAATAAAACACATTTTAATGATTTTGAATTATTAGATGATTCATTAGTACTTAATAAAATTGATTCTCCATATCTTGATTTAGTTGCAAATGAAATTAAAGGAAAAGTAGAATTAATAGAAATTACTGATTCATCATGTGAAAAATGCGTTAGTTTAGAAACAATTCCTCTTAGCCTAGGAGAATCTGGAGTTTTAATATCTGATTGGAAAAAAGTAGAATATAATTCTAAAGAAGGTAAAGAATTTATAAATAAATTTGAAGTAAAACAAATTCCTGCAATTTTAATTTCAGATGATATAGATTATTATGACAATATTAAACAAAGTCTTAGTCAACTTGGTTTAGAAAATAAACAAGGATTTTATGCACTTCATTCAACAAGTCCTCCATATAGAAATTTATCAAACAATAAAATAATTGGTTTAGCTGATTTAGTAATGTTAATTGATGAAACTTGTACTGATTGCTATGATGTTACAATAAATAAACAGATCTTACAGAATTTAGGAGTTATAATCAATAATGAAAATACATATGATGTAAGTTCTAGTGATGGACAACAATTAATTTCAAAATATAATATAACTAAAATTCCAATAATTGTTTTATCAAAAGAAGCTAATTTTTATCCACTATTTGTTAATGCATGGACTCAAGTTGGAACAGTTGAAGATGATGGATGGTTTGTTATGAGACAACCTGAGGGACTTGGAAATACTAAAACATTAGAATAAAATGAAAAAAGTATCAATTGTAATTATAATTTTTTTATTAATCTTCTCTCCATTAGTTTTAGCTCATGAAGAAAATGAAACAAATTTACCTACAAATCTTCAAAAAATAGCTGACTATAATAAAGAGCAAGCTCAATTTTATTTTAAGAATTTATCTTTTCTTGTTGCCTTTCTTGCAGGGATAATAGGATTATTAACTCCTTGTAGTTTAGCTATTTTACCTGCTTTTTTTGCTTATTCATTTAAAGAGAAAAAAGAACTTACAAAAATGACTTTATTTTTCTTTTTAGGATTTATGCCAGTGTTTGTTATTCTTGGTTTAATTGCAACCTTTTTAGGAAGAAGTATAGCAATGTTTCAGCAAGCTAATAGTTTTTTTGTTAGTTTTGCTGGATTTATTTTAATTCTTTTTGGATTAATGGCTTTTTTTGGAAAAGGATTCTCTGGAATTCAATTAAATAAAAAAACAAGTAAAACTCCTTTTGGAATATTTTTATTTGGAGTATTATTTGCACTTGGTTTTACTGCTTGTGTAGGTCCAATTTTGGTTGGAATATTATTAATTGCAGGAACACTACAAAGCTATTTTTATGCAGCTTTTTTAATGTTTTTTTATTCACTTGGATTATTTGTTCCATTATTTTTAATTGCAATATTTTTTGATAAATATAATTTTGCAGATTTTATGAATAGAATTAATAAACGCCTTGGATATTCAATTACAAATATAATTAGTGGAGGATTATTGATATTAATGGGGCTTGTTTTTATTATCTATGGGGGGACATTTGTTGTTGATTCAATAGGTGCAGGAGATTTAACAGTATTTATCTATTCAATTCAAAATAAACTTATTTCATTACAATTTATCAATTACGTTGGAGTATTGGTCTTAATTGGATTTTTATATTTATTATGGAGAGTTTTAAAAAACAAAAAGGGTGTGAATAAAAATGAATAAAGCATTAATTATTATTGGACTTATTATTGGAATAGGAGGAGTTATCTTTTCTTTATTACCAGCTGACATTCACATGTCAATTTTTGGTGGAAATGATATGGGAATGGATGGTTCTATGCCAATGAACCACAATCATGGGGCACATGTAACATGGGGATTAGTAGTTGCAATAATTGGTTTTGCTCTTGCATTTGCAGGATGGAAAATCCTTAATTGAAAATGAAAAAAACAAAAACTAAGAATAGTTTATGGGCAGGAATAGTTGGAGGTTTTGCTGCAACAACTTGTTGTATTGCTCCAATTATAATTGTATTACTTGGACTTGGAACAGCATTTGGAATGGCAGTAATGCACCAGTTTCATATTGTTAGTATTGTTTCAGGAATAGTTTTAATGATATTAATTAGTTTATATTTAGTCAAAAGAGAGTCAGGAGTATGTAATATTAATTCAATAAAACAAAATTGGAAAGGAATAAGTATTGCTGTTATTTCTATGGTTGTTGGATGGTTTATTATTAATTATTTTGTTATTGGAATTATTGCAACTAATGTTTATGGAAATTTAGAAGTAAATCAAAAACCATTAGGAAACTTACAAGAAATGGCGGAATCTCATGGAATGCCTGAAATGGCAAATATAGAGATCATCCCAGAAAATGAAGGAGAAAAATTAATTATATTTGATATAGAAGGTGTATTTTGTGGCTCATGTGGTCCTTCAATAGAATATGATTTAAGGAGCATAACTGGGGTAGAAAGTGTTGATAGGTCTGGTAAGAGAGTATTTATTGTATATAATTCCAATATAACAAGTAAAGATGTAATTATTGCAAGTGTACATTCACCTTATTCAGCAAAAATAATTTCAGATGAAAAAATTTAAAAAAGAAGATTACAAGATATAAACATGAAAAATAAAAATTCAATATATGGAGGAATAATTATACTTATCCTAGTAGTTGGAATTTTTGTAATTTTAAAAGAAGATTCTAAAAATTATGATGATTTTGCGAAATGTTTAACAGAAAAAGAGGTTAGATTTTATGGATCATTTGAATGCCCACATTGCGCTCAACAAAAAAGTTTTTTTGGAGATTCTATTAAATTTGTAAATTATATTGAATGCGGCCCATTAGGAGGTCCAATGAATCAAGTATGTAAGGATGTTGATATTAGAGCCTATCCAACATGGTTTATTGATGACTTTAGATATGAAGGAACTCAAACATTTGAACAATTAAGTAAATTAAGTGGTTGTTCTTTATCTAACTAGAAAATTTCTTAACTTTTTCTATAATAATCTCTTTTGAATTATTCCAATCACTTTGCCAGATAGATAATACATTATATCCTTTGTTTTTATAATCTATAATTTGTTCATTAATATCTTTTTTAGTATGCCAGTAATCTCCATTTAATAAAATTATTTTTTTCTTTATTAAATGTTTAAAATCAGGATTTCGTCTTTTACCTGAAATGCAAGGACCAATCCAAAAAGAACCATCTCCCACATAACTAAAAGAAAGATTATATTCTTTACAAATTTTAGAGAACTCTTTTTCAAATTTATTTTTTATGAGATGTTTAAAAGAATTTAACATTCTTTTTGCAAATTTCTTATCATCTTTCCATTTTTGCTTTAAAGTATTAGATACTTTCATTCTAACTTCTTTTTGTTTCATTGGGTTATTTTCCCCTTGTTTTGCAAGGGAATTTCTTTCTCTGTGTAATAAAGAATGTTTTTTACCTAGCCAGGATGGAATAATAATTCCTTTTTTCATTAATTTGTTTCCAATACTTTTTCCTCTTTCAGATTTATTAACATACATCCTAGAAACTCTTGCATCACCTTTTATTTTTTTTACTCCCGCTGTTCCTATAATTTTTCCTTTTTGTTCTATAACAAATAAAACTTCAAACTTTTTTTTAATATCTTCTAAATCTTCTGCTCCTGCAATAGTATCTGTATTAAAGATATCCATTAAATTAGAAGCAACAAATTTCTTTATTTTTTCTTTGTCTTTATCTAGATATCTTCTTATTTTCATCTCAATCTCCTTCTTTTCAATATTAAGAATTAATATAATTTAAAGTTATTGATTATTCTATATTCGAAAGATATATAAACAAAATTTTTTTATTTATAAAATGGCAAATGTATCACTCGTTACAAATATTTTATCAGTATTAACGGTTATTGGAGATATTTTCATAGTAGTTTTTTTATTATCTCTAGTTTATCAATATTTTTCTAAAAAGAAAATTAATTTTAATATTATAAAAGAAAATTCTTTATTTTTATCTTTTATTGTTGCATTAATTGCAACTCTCGGAAGTTTATTTTATTCTGAAATTGCAGGATATACTCCGTGTAAATTATGCTGGTTTCAAAGAATATTTATGTACCCACAAACAATTTTACTAGGTATTGCACTTTTTAGAAAGGCTAAAAGAGCACATTATTATTTAATTCCATTAAATATAATTGGAGCATTTATAGCTCTTAATCATTATCTTATTCAAAGAATGGAATATGCAACTTCTTGTGGAATAGAAGCTGTTTCATGTAGTGTGAAATATACTTTTCATTTTGGATATATTACAATCCCTATGATGGCACTAACTGCTTTTTGTTTGATGATTATATTTCTATATTTAGGACAAAGAGAATGAAGAAAATATATGTCTTTATAATATTCGCATCAATTTTTGGTTTTATATTTGGAAGTTTAGGAAGTTTCATAATTCTAAAATCTTATAATTCTCAAGAAAAAATTTTATCTGAAGATGAACGTATAAAAGAGTTTTATCTAACAGAAACATCTGTTCTTGTAAGTCCTCATGGCTTAAGAAAGGCAATGACTAAGGGTGATGAAAGTTTTACTTTAGTTGATGTAAGAAGTGAGGAAGAGTATATTGAAGAACATATTGTTGGGGCAATCAATATCCCTGCATACAAAGATAGAGATCACTCGGATTATGGAGCTGTAGAAAGAATTGTAAGTTCATTTAAAAAATTAGAAAAAGAAAATCCAGATAAAGATATAATTGTATATTGCTATAGTATTCCTTGTATGACTGGAAGAAAAGTTGGAAAGATATTAGCTGAAAATGATATTTATGTAAGGGAATTAGGAGTTGGATGGAATGAATGGAGATATTTCTGGACTCTTTGGAATCATCCTCATGAATGGAATAATACTTATGTTGAAGATTATGTTACAAATGGATCTCTTCCAGGACAATTAAAAGAAGGACTTGTTTCAAAATCCTGCCCTATTGAAGGAAGTTTAGGATGTTAAATGGAAAACAATAGAGAAAAACTATTGATAAAGTTTGAGATGCATGCAAGAAAAAATAAGATTAGATTAAATTCTAATGGGAAAATAATTGAGGGAGTAGTTAGTGGGCTTTTGAAAAATAAAGAACTTAGAGGAGATATTTATTGTCCTTGTAGACTTCTATCAGGAGATAAAAAGAAAGATAAAGAAATAATTTGTCCTTGTATATTCCATAAAAAAGAAATAAAAGAAGATGGTTATTGTAAATGTAATTTATTTATAAAATGAAATTTACAAATAGAGAAATAAAGGATCTATTTTTTGCATGGCTTATGATATCTCTTGCTTTTGCTATTTTATTTTCTGGAATTGGTAGTTTATTTAGTAATCCAATATTATTTATTATTTCTTTAGGAATAGCTTTATTTACTGCAGGAATTGGATTTTTATTACATGAATTAATGCACAAATATGTTGCACAAAGTTATGGTTTTTATGCAGAATTTAAAGCATTTTATAATATGTTATTTCTAGCGATAGCATTTTCTTTTTTTGGATTTATTTTAGCTGCTCCTGGTGCTGTTTTTATTAGCGGATTTATAACTAGAGAGAAAAATGGAAAAATATCTCTTGCGGGGCCAATGACAAATATACTCCTCGCAATAATTTTTTTAATCTTATTATTAATTTTTACAACAAACGGGATTTTAGGATTATTTTTAAATTATGGAGTTATGATAAATTCACTTCTTGCTTTATTTAATATGATTCCTTTTATGCCTTTTGATGGAGCTAAAGTTTACGCATGGAATAAAGGCGCTTATTTTATTACTATACTTTTAGCACTTATACTATTTTTGAGTAGATGGTTTATTTAATCTTTTACCAAAGAATTAGTAACTTCTCTCAATTTTCAAATTAACCCAAAATAATATAAACCCCTCGTATCCTTTTTTTAAATGGTAAAACTAAAAAAAGAAGATATTGAAAAAAAACTAGTAGAATTAGGATTAAATAAAAGTCAAATAGATATCTTTTATACATATGTGCATGAGAAATACTTATTTGATGCAATTAAAATTTATAAAAATCTAAATATTGTTAAAAATACTGCTGATTCAATTGATACTTTTTTTGCTTTAATAAAGCCTAAAGATAAAAGTTATGATGTTAACTTAGAAGTTATCAATGAAGAATTTGTATCTTTTTGTAGTTGTACGAATAGAGTTAGTGAAAAAGCATGTGAACATATTGGAGCAGCACTATTATATAAACTCTTACAAAAGAAGATAAATTATTTCAGTTCTAAATTGAAAGTTCAAAAAAAATCTACAAGTGATAAAATAGACAATGATTTGGATTATTTTAAAAATTTATTTCCAAAAAAGGAAAAGGGAGGTCAAAAAAGTATGATCTATTTTAATTTTGAAGATTTTGATAATCAAACTCAAAGTTTAAAAATAGAAAGAGGAGTAATTAAAAAAGATGGTGGTTATGGGTATCCTGCAAAATTTAATGCTAAAAACTTTGATGCTTTAAAATGGCAAATAAGCAAAAGCGTAAGAAAGGTTTTAACATATATTAATAATACAGAAAACTCAGAAATAGGTTATTATATTTCAGGCCTTTCTAAAAATAGATTCTATGATATTGGCACTGATTTAATGATGCCTGTGTTAAAAGATATATATTTTGAAGAAAAAGAAATAATTTTAGGAGCTACTTTTAGCCAAGATAATTTTAAAATTGTTTGGAATATTATAAAAAATAAAGAAGATAAATATCTTCTTGAACCTTTTTTTGTTTCAGGGAAGAAAAAAACAAGTTTACTGAATATGAATTTATTTGAAATAGGAAGTACAACACTTTGGGTATTTGAAAATAATAAAAGATGTTTTTATAAGTATAAAAATTCTGAAAATCTAGATCTTATAAGGCAAATCATTAAACTTCCTAAAAAAATAGAATTAAATGAAAAAGAATTAAAAGAGTTTTTTTCTAAATACTATCAAAAGATTTTAGATAATTTTGAATTTAATCTTTCAGGAGAATTAAAGATAGAATCAAAATCAACTATTCCAAAGCCAAAACTTTATTTGGAAAAGTTCGGACAAAATATTAAAATAAATCTTAAATTTGATTATTTGGGAAGAGAAATAGATTATTTTTCAAAAAGTAAGGAAGTTGTAATCATTGAGAACGATGTTATTTATGAGATTTCTCGTGACTTAGAAAGAGAAGAAGAAATAGTAGATATATTAAATGATAATGCTGTTGTGATTCATGATACAAAAGACGAGTTTATTTTAGATGAAGATTTAGTAGATTTTGTTTCAATTCAAATTCAAAGGATTATAAATTCAGGAATTGATGTTTTAGGTGAAGATAAACTCTTTAATTTTAAAATTGTAAAAAAATATCCCAAACTAAATTTAAAGGTTAAAAGTGAAAAAGACTGGTTTGACATCTCTGGAGATATTAAATTTGGCTCACAGGTAGTAAATATTCATGATGTTTTAGATGCTATTTTTGAAAATAAAAGATTTGTTGAATTATCTAATGGAAAATCTGCAGTTATTCCAAAAAAGTGGATTGAAAATTTAAAAGGATATTCTGAGTTCTTTGATTTAGAAAATAAAAAATCAAAACTTTCTAAATACCATTTATCAATAATTAATAGTTTAATTGAACTTTCAGCAAATGTTAATCTTGATTCAAATGTAAAAAAAATTATTAATAATTTAAAGAATTTTGAAAAAATTAAACAAATTCCTCTATCAAAGAATGTTAATGCAAATTTACGAAACTATCAGAAAATAGGATATGATTGGCTTTGTTTTTTACATGAGTTTGGATTTAATGGAATTTTAGCAGACGATATGGGTCTTGGTAAAACCCTTCAAACTTTAAGTTTACTTCAAAAACTAAAAGATGAGAAAAAAAATAGTTCTTTTTTAGTTGTTGTTCCAACATCTTTAATCTTTAATTGGAAAGAAGAAATAAAAAAGTTTACGCCTAATTTAGATGTTTATACACATCATGGTCAAAATAGAATTAATGTTAAAAATAAAAATTCTACTGCAAAATTTAATGAAAAAGTAAAAAAAAGTGATTTGATTATTACAACTTATGGTGTTTTAAGAAATGATTTAAAATTATTTTCAGAAATTGAGTTTGATTATATTGTACTTGATGAAGCTCAAACAATTAAGAATCATTTTTCAGTTAGTGCTAAAAGTGCTTATTTACTTAAAGGAAAAAATCGTCTTGTAATTTCAGGAACACCAATTCAAAATAATTTAATGGAGCTTTGGAGCTTGTTTCAATTTTTAAATCCAGGTTATCTTGGAGGATATGAATTTTTTAGAGAGAATTTTGTTCTTCCAATTGAAAGAGATCATGATAAAAATATAAGTAATTTATTAAAAAAACTAATTAATCCATTTATTCTTAGAAGAACTAAAAATATTATTTCAGATGAATTGCCAGAAAAAACTGAAATGATATTAAAATGCAGTTTTTCTAAAGAAGAAACTGATATTTATGACACTTGGAAAGATTATTACAAGCATGAAATTAAAAATAAAATTAAAGAAAAAGGGATAGGAAATTCAAGGATGAAGATTTTAGAAGGTTTAATGAAACTAAGGCAAATTTGTTTGCATCCTAGGATGATTGATCCAAAATATTCTGGAGGTAGTGCTAAGTTTGATTTACTTATGATTGAGATAGAAAAATTATTAAAAGAAGGTCATAAAGTTTTAGTTTTTTCTTCATTTGTTAAGATGTTATCAATTGTAAAAGATGAATTTGAAAAGAAAGGCTTGAAATTTTCTTATTTAGATGGTAAAACTAAAAATAGTGAAAAAATAGTGAAAAATTTTCAAGAAAGTTCTTTTGCTCAAAGTTTTTTAATAAGCATTAAAGCAGGAGGCCTTGGACTTAATTTAACAGGTGCAGGTTATGTTTTTATTCTTGATCCTTGGTGGAATCCTGCTGTTGAAATGCAGGCAATGGATAGGGCTCATAGAATAGGACAGGATAAAAAAGTTTTTGTATATAAAATGATTTGTGAAAATACTATTGAAGAGAAGATTTTAAAGCTTCAAGAATCAAAGAAAAAGTTAGTTAAGGATTTAATGGTTGATGATGGAAGTGTGATTAAAGATATTAATGTTAAGGATATTGAAGAAATGTTTGGGTAAGATAAAAAATTAACTTTGGAAAAAGAAATAAGAAGTGATTCTCTAAAAATCTAATAAAAAGTTTACGCATGGAATAAAGGCGCTTATTTTATTACTATACTTTT
>CEQE01082190.1_pt1 | contig 16259 bp, 15 predicted proteins | sample 356201 | NCBI WGS metagenome assembly CEQE01 (sample SAMEA2619970, study PRJEB7988) | marine metagenome | biome: marine biome (ENVO:00000447); feature: mesopelagic zone (ENVO:00000213) & marine oxygen minimum zone (ENVO:01000065); material: "saline water (ENVO:00002010), including plankton...
CCGGGTGGCTGATCTAATGCCATCGGCGCCGATCAGTGCGCGGCCGGTAAAGCTGCGGCCGTCTTCAGTTGTCACCGAAACCTGATCGCCTGCGGTAGAATAGCCTGTCACCATGGCATCCGGTTCAAGCTGAACGGCGTCGATCTTTTTGCAGGCATCGAGCAAAACAGTATGCAGATCGATACGGTGAACGATCAAATAGGGCTGCTTGAAGCGGGCGCGAAAACTATCGCCCGTTGGAATGTGAATGACTTGGTCGCCGTTGAGGGCATCAAGCATCAGCAGAGAGTTCGGTTCGTCACCAACGCTCATCACTTCGTCGCTGATGCCGAGGCGATCAAAAACATGGAAAATGTTGGGGCCGAACTGAATACCGTAGCCAATGGCGCCAAATTCCGGCGCGCCTTCAAAGACCTGTACCGGGATGCCGCGCTGGCCCAAGGCGAGTGCTGCAGTGAGGCCGCCAAAGCCGCCGCCAACGATCAGTGTTGGGTTTTCACTTATTGCCAATTTGCACCTCGCCTATTTTGCACGTTATTTAACCGGCAAATTAGATGACAGTCACCTAATTATTAACCGCGGGCGGCCTGCAGTGCTTCTTCGGCGAGGCGGGCAACCGGTTTGTCGTTGATCGGGAAATGCGCAAGGGTGGCCAGCAGGCCTAAGATAATGCCGCCCCAGAATATCGGATCATAGCTGCCGGTGGCATCGAACACCCAACCGCCCAACCAGATGCCCAAAAAGCTGCCGATCTGGTGGCCAAGAAAAGTAAAGCCGACCAAGGTTGCCATATATTGGGTGCCGAATATTTGCACCACCAGGCCGGTGGTCAGGGGTACGGTACCCAGCCACAGCATACCCATAGCAGCAGATAAGATAACCACCGTAAAGGTCGACATCGGCAACAGGATAAAGCCCAGCATGACCACGGCGCGGAGGCTGTACAGCGACGCCAGCAACATCTTCTTTGAAGTGCGGTCGCCGGCCAATCCCCAAAGGATGCAGCCGATAATGTTAAAGCCGCCAATCAGAGACAAGGCGGTAGCGCCAATCCAATCCGACTGGCCGAGATCGCTCAAATAGGCCGGCAAATGGGCACCGATGAACATGGTCTGAAAGCCGCAGACGAAATAGCCGAAAATTAACAACCGGTAGCCGCCATGACCGCCTGCTTCACGCATGGCGTCGAGGAAATTCTGCTGGGAGTGATCGTCGTCGGCCCGTTCATTGCCGCCCGCCAGCGACGCCGCCAGCGGCACGATAACTGCTACCATAATCGCCAGAAGAACCATCGACATAATCCAGCCTTGTTCATTGATCAGCCATTGGCCGAACGGCACCAAAATCAATTGGCCTGACGAGCCGCCGGCGCTGCCAATGCCCAGAACCAGCGTGCGTTTTCCGGGTGGAAAACGGCGGCCGATAACCGACAGAATAATGGGAAATCCGGTCATGCTAAGAGCAAAACCGGTCAGCACGCCGATGCCGATGGTGGCATCGATTGGCGCGGTTGCTTGGGACATTACATAAAGGCCACTGGCGTAAAGAATGGCGCCGATAGCAACCACTTTTGCCGGGCCAAAACGGTCCGCCAGATACCCCATCAGCGGTGTCGATATTCCCCAGATCAGGCTTTGCAAGGCGATGGCGAAAGCGAATATTTCGCGGCCCCAGCCTAGATCGAAACTTATCGGCTTCATGTAAACACCGAGACTGGATCGCACGCCAAAGGAAACACATAGAATGATGGTCCCTAGGATCAGCACCAATAGGGGTTTGTTGATAGATCGGCTGGCCACTTGAAAGTCCTCGATATTACTAATCTGAAAGGCCTATCAGGTGTGAAGGGATTAAGCCAGCACCTAACTATTTGCAATTAATTTGCAAAATTGCTTCGCACTCATGCCGACTTTCACGCCTAAATCTTGAGCAGTGTTGTTGACTATTGAGAGCGCACCGGTTTCATACATTGAGACCGCATCTGATATGCGGGCCGACATGGCACTTACCGTGGCGGCGGGAATGGCTTTCAGATCAAGGGCTGGAAGACGGCTGGTGCTGGAGTTATCGGGGCACATGCCGGCGTCATGAAAAATCGCAGCTTTAACCGCGATGCCGCGGGTGGCGGCCAATGGATTTTCTGGGGGATTACTACCGCCGACCAAGCCGCCATGAGAGCCGGTTATGACGATCTTCCCGGTATCGTCTGCTTGAATGAGCGGCATGGTGTCGAGACCGATGATACTGATGCTGTTGATCGCCCCCAGCTTATGGCGGAGCGGCTCATCGGATTCGTCGGGCTTGCCGGTAAATTGCTTTGCTGTACGTAAAAGCGAGGCTGCATTTTGGCAGGACTGCCCAACCTTGACGCCCAACTCATCGGCTAGCGCATTGAAGTGGCTGATTACACCGCGGGTGAGCATATCTTCGCCGTCACTGATCCGCGCGGTTTGGGAATCGATGCAAGCGGCAGGCATACCCAGTTTTTGCAAATAGGGCAGGGCGGACAGTCCCGCTTCATCCTTGCCAACACCGGTATCGTGAAAAATCACTGCTCGGACTCCGGCTTTGGCAACCCAAAGCGCCGGGCCTGCCGTCGCTTGTGAGCCGATGACAAAGACATTGCCTGCCGCCGTATTATCCAATTGGGTGGCGCTATCAAGCGGGATAATTTTGATTTCTGGGTCAGCCATTGAGTGATCCGTGTTAATGCTGGCCCTGCTTTTCGAAATAGCGCTGATGATAATCCTCACCCATATAAAACGTATCGATGGGGGCAAGCTCGGTGACAACTGGATTGCGAAACCGGTTGCCATTTTCCAGAGCGGCGATGGAATCCTTAGCTGCTTGCTCTTGTTCGAGCGAGTGATAATAAATCGCCGAGCGATACTGCGTGCCGATATCGGGACCTTGCCGGTTTAGGGTGGTGGGATCATGGATGGTCCAAAAAACCTCAAGGAGTTCTTCATAGCTGACTTTATCCGGATTAAATTCGACCTGGACGACCTCCGCATGGCCCGTCGTGCCGCTACACACTTGCTCGTAGGTCGGCTCCGCTGTCGTGCCGCCCGCATAGCCGACCGGTGCTTCGACAACCCCCTCAACCTTGCGAAATGCGTGTTCAATTCCCCAAAAACAGCCGGCGCCAAAAGTTGCTTTTTCCATTTGGATGATATCCTTAAAAGTTCCCTCTAGCTTGAAAGGTAATTCATTGAAGTTGAATGTCAAATTACACTATTGCGTTCCCGAACGGTCAACGCGGCCCGATAGTTAGCAATACGTGCAGAGAGTTAAATATTCTGCTAGGGTAGAGCCAGACAATAATCGAGGAATCCAATGTCCAGTCTAGAACGTCTGCTAAGTATTCTTGATCTCTACTCCGAAGCGGAGCCGATTTGGACGCTTGAGGAAATCACGCGCGAGACTGGCTATGCACGCTCAACCGCCTACCGTTATGTCAAAGAACTCTGCGATTCAGGTCTGTTAATCTCCATCGGTAAAGGCGCGCATGTATTGGGCCCTCGTTTTATTGAGTTTGACCGCCTGATCAGGAATACCGACCCGCTGCTGATAGCGGCGCAAAATATCATGCCGGATTTACTTGACGAATTTGGTGACGGCGTGCTGCTGTTAAGCAGTCTTTATGGTGACAAAGTTCTCTGTATTCATCAGGAGCCATTGATTTCCGATTTTATCGTGAGCTATACGCGGGGCCGCCCGATGCCATTGTTCTATGGCGCAACCGCCAAAATAATTCTCGCTAATCTGCCGGAGCGCCGGCTGGTGAAACTATTTCTCAATCACCGCATTGAGATTGCCAAGGCGGGCCTTGGAGAAGAATGGGAAGATTTCAAAAGGCATTTGGCAGAGATGCGTCAGTTGGGTTATTGCATTTCCAGGGGTGAAGTAGATCCGGGTGCCATAGGTGTAGGAACGGCGATATTTGCTGATGAAAAAACCGTAATTGGCAGCCTCACCCATGTCGTTTTAGGGACGGATAAAGAAATAGATGAATCGATTACGAGCCGGTTGATCGATGGCTGTAATCGCATCTCCGCAGAGATCGAGAGGATCCTGCAGGCCCATGATGACATGCTAGATAGTTATTCACCGGTTATTCCATTTAAAAAATCCGGTTCTTGAGGCGCCGCCCAAATGAAGCAAGCTAGGGTGCTGATTTTGATCCTTGCTTTAGCCATAAATGCGACCGCAAGTGCTGCCGAGAATATTCCACCAACCAAAGTTATTGAGAGTTTTCATGCGGTTCTTTTAGAGGTGATGAAGGAAGCGGAAAAATTAACTGCGAAAGAGCGCTACGCTAAACTTGAACCGGCCATTATCACGGCGTTCGATCTTGGTTTTATGATCAAGGTAGCTTCCGGTACGGCTTGGCGTAAAGCGAGTGTCGAGCATAAAAGTCTGCTATTAAAAGCCTTTCGGCGCATAAGCATTGCTACTTACGCTTTTCGGTTTAACGACTATTCCGGCCAACGCTTTGAAACGCTCAAGGCAAGAGAGGGGCCGCGTCAGACAAAACTTGTCCACACTCAGATCGTCAGTCCGCCGAAGAAAAAGGCGAAACGGGAGAAGGTAGTCAAACTTACTTACGTGACTAAGAATATTAAGGGGATGTGGAAGATTGTTGATGTCCTTCTGGATGGTGGGATCAGCGAATTGGCGGTAAAGCATTCCGAATACCGTTCAACTTTAAAAACCAAAGGGGCAGGTGCTTTGGCCTCGGCCCTCAATAAAAAGGCCGATCAGTTAATCGCCAACTGACTTTAAGTTTCTTTTTCAATTTGAGTGATATCGGGTTTGGCAACGTAGAAAGCCGCCATACCCCAACCAATCCAAATGATCTCGCGCGCGCGTCTGACAAGTGCTACTGCAAAACCGACTGTCGGCGAACCGGTGACCGCAGCGCCAATGATCATAAAAGCACCTTCTTGAGCGCCGATGCTTGCCGGGATAACAAATGTCGCGGCGCGCACCAATTGGGCAACCGCCTCGATAATCCAAGCCTCGGTCATTGAAACCGGGTGGCCGAGAAAAAACATGGTGACGTATATCTCCACGACCCCCAACACCCAATTTATAAAAGCCAATACAAATGCAAAGCCGGCGCGTGCGTGATGGGCGGTATAAAACTCGACCAGTTTTTCATCGACATCTTGAATGTGGTGGAGGACGCCATCTAGCCTCCGGAACCAGGTGTTTTTGCTAAGGGCAGCGCTGGTTAAGCTGGCGAGCTTGAAACGCTGAACGGCAAAAAACAGAAATATAAGTATGGTGAGCACCACCAAACCGGTGCCGGCGATCGAAATATATTTCTCATCAAGTATCGCGCTATCAAGCATCAAGAATATACCGGCAACTAGGAACAGAATGAGAGCAATGGAATTAATTGTGCGAGCGAGAATAATCGAAGCCACGCCTTCTCGATAATTGAACCCATAGTGGTTTTTGAGCAGCACGGCTTTTACCGGTTCACCGCCCATGCTGGCGGCAGGCAAGGTGTTGTTAAATGCTTCACCAGCTAGCCGCATATGAAAAAAACGATAGAGCCATTTAGGCGTCAGCGGCGCTGAAATAACGGTCATCTGCCAGGTTAGTGAATCAAACAGGAAGGCCAGAAAATAAAAAAATAGCACAAGCAGAAAGCCAAAACCGATCTGGCTGACGAGTTCTAATGTCTCGGCGATATCGGTCTGCTGAATAACCCACCCCAAGAGCGCCAAGCCGACAACAAAAAAAATTATTTTAAAAATCTTCATCTGGCTTGCCCAGTTTTTCGCAATCTGTAATCGGCTCTATACATGATAGTTTTTATCGCGGGACGTTAAATATAAAATCCAATAGACCTGTGCACCAATGGCAGCGGCAGGCAAGAGTACCCACAAATTATCAAATAGAGTTAGCAATAGGACAATAAAGCAAAAATCCGCGCGGAATAGCTCGCGGAAAACAAATATTATATAATCCTTTATCGTTTCCGGTTGTGAGGCGGCCACTAAATCCTGCGAGGCGTTTGGGTCGTCCAGAAAAATACCCAAACTGTAATTTATCGTGCTGCCGAGACCTCCCATGAGGCCAAGCCAGAGCCAAATATTATCCTGGGCTTCTCGGGCAATGCCATAGCCGAGAGCAATAAAAAAAACAGCATGAACTATCCAATCGACAAAGGAATCCAATTTTCTGCCCAAATCAGTGGCCAGATTTTTATGCCGCGCAACTTCCCCGTCACAGTTGTCGAATATATATCCAACAATAAATAGAAAGCTACCGAGGAGCTGGTCATCAAAATTATTACGACTAATATAAAAACACCCGGCTAAGCCAAAAATTAAAGATGCGATGGATATTTGATTTGGTGTGATTGGTAACCTAATCAGCACTCTGCTGACCGGGTTTGAGAAACGCCTAATCAGTGGAAAAAAGGGATTCATTTGGCACCTGCTTTCGGCCAAGCCGTCAGCAGAGCCGGCAGAACTATCAAGGTGCAGATCAGGGATAACGTAATGGCAATGGTGAGCAGTACGCCCATGCTCGATGTGCCGGGATGGCTGGAAAGCGCAATACTGCCAAAAGAGCCGATGGTGGTTAAGGCACTAAAGACCACGGCGCGTGGCGTGGACGTTGCCATGACGTTTTGATTGTCACTGTCGCTCTGATCCCGATCTCTAAGGACAAGATGGATTGAACCGGCAATTCCGAGCCCAAACAACAGCGGTAACACGATGACATTGGCAAAATTGAACGGCAGATTTAGCACTACAGAAGCTGCCAATGTGAAAATGGCCGCCAAAAGGAGGGGCGCGATAATAAGTACAATTTCTCGGATGCTGCGTGTTAGGGCAATGACCATAATAACTATCAGGACGAAGGTAATGGCCGCCGCTTCGACAAATGCCTGGATGACTGTATTGCCGGCATCCAATATGACAACAGGCGTTCCTGTTGCCGCCGGGGCAATTTTACGAACTGCCGCAACAAAAGTTGCCAATTCCTGACGGTCGCGCATATTGCCTTTCGGGTTAATCTCGACTTTGACGCTGCCATCGGCTGACATTTGGCGGGAGCGCAGGACTTTCGGAAGGTCCTTCAAGGTAACTGGCTCTGCATTGAGGGATGCTTTTAGACGCGACAACTGACCGGGCAGGCTGGCCAGCAGACGTTGCTCCAATTCTACCAAGGCGTGGTCAGGGTTTGTCGATGTTAAAAGTCTGTCGAGAGCCGTACCAAAGCTGGTCACCGCAATGGACAATTCGGATTTGACCGCTGTCTGTCCAAAAGCTCGAATTTCATTTTGCAGGTTTACAGTTACCTTCAATCGTTCGGATTCCGTTGATGAGGTCGAATTGGGCGAACCCGTTAGGGCGGGCCCCAGAATAAGTGCGAGATTATCAATTATGGTGAGCTTGTCATCTTGCTCTTTTGGTATCAAGCTGGATAGCGTTACGACACTGTCCACTTCTGCTAGCTTTTTTGCCCGTATGGTCAACTGATCAGCGGTTTTTAAGTCTTTGGCGAGGATCGTAATACCGTAAGGACTGCCATTTCCTTCTCTCATAAGATCAAAGAATGTCGAAACGGATTCCGTGCGGGTATCCTTTAAATTCAGCGGATCAAAATCGAAGAGAACTTTGGGGGCGATAAACAAAGATAGAATGGCGAGGAGGATAGCCGCGCCGATGATAGGCCGATGAGTTTTGGTGTGAAATAATTTGGTAGCCGGTGACACCGTTTCGAGCTGCTTGGGCGGCATTAAATATATTAATGCGGGTAGAAGCGTGAGATTGGCAAAAAGGGCTATGAACATACCACCACCGGCTATCAGGCCCAATTCTGCGAGGCCAATATAATCGGTTGGCAGAAACGAGAAAAAACCTATTGCCGCGGCCACTGCTGATAGGCTTAAAGCACCACCAACTCGCTGGGCGGCGCTGGCAAGAGCGTCCGCAGGGCTACTTGATATCTCGCGGTAGCGTAACGCAAAGTGAATACCGAAATCGACGCTCAGCCCGATAAATAAAACAGCAAAGGCCACCGATATTAGGTTGAGCGTACCAACGGCCAGCGCGGCGAAACCCGCCGTCCACACCAGACCGAAAATCAAAGTGATCAGCGTCGCTAAGACCAGGCGCACAGACTTCAGTCCCCAGAAAAGTAAGATAAGGACAAGTGTCAGAGATAGAATACCCGCCAACCCTAAACCATCCACGACACTTTCCAACTCTTCTTCAGCCAACGGAACCGAGCCCGTGAGGCGCAGCCGCGCATCGAATCTTTGTTTCAATTTTAATTCCAAGCTAATTTCGCGCAGGCGCTTTATCGCCTCAGCACCCGGCTGTAAGGAACCAAAATCCGTTTTTGGTTGCACGACAATCACCCGTGTTGGGTGCTCAGAATTACTGCCTGAGATAATGCTGCGCCAGGATAGCCGATCCGATTTTCCAGCAACTTGCGCCAATACAATATCGGTGATGCTGCTGATCATCGGTCGCGCCTCACCGAGGAGTTCGGAATTATTATTTCCTTCTTTTAAAAACAAGCTCAACAAATCGAACAAACCGAGAAGGGTCGGGTTTTTCCAAAGAGTACCTATAAAGGGCTGCGCTGTGATGAGGCGGTCGGACAGCTCTTCCAATTCATCCATTTCAAGATAGAGCAAGCCGTTGCGTTGAAAATAAGTCAGGTCAGCTGGATCAAACACCCCACCGAATAAATTGGGTTCAAGGCGCAGCTGAGCGGTAACTTGATCGGCGGCTTCGTTTACCAAATCTGCGTTCCCGCCATCGATCACCACAACTATATTGTCTGAGAATTGGGGGAAAGCCTCGCTAAGAGCGATTGAGTTTTGCCGAAAAGGCAAATCAGGCGATAACATATCGGAGGTGTCGGTACTAATATCGATCTCAGTAACTGAGACATAAAAAAGTGCGATTGTCGCAATAAACGAAAGCAAGATCGCCCAGAATGCGTTACGACACACCAGTCCAACCCATAGGCCAATCCTTCGGCCAATGGCGTTCGCAAACTGGGATGTGGCATTTGTACTCAAAATTGTCTGCCTGTTATTGGTGTGCCTTAAGTTTATCGCAAACTTGACACAACGGAACTACTTTAACACTTTGGCCTATGGCACAAGATCAAAAGACCAAAATCCCCTACGATCAGCGTCTTGCTCGAATTATGGTGCGACTGCTTGGCCCGTCACCTATTCGCCCCAATCACATTACCGGACTTACACTTATAATGACCCTTGGGGCGGGCGTGCTATTTGCGATTGGTGGCGAGATCAACGTCAATTGGGCGGCGGGTCTTTTTGTGCTGGCGCGATTCTTCGATCATTTTGATGGTGAACTGGCGCGCCTTCAGGGGTCCACTTCAAGCTTTGGCTACTACTTCGATTATGCTGCTGGTGGTATTGGCTATGCCGCGCTTTTTATCGGGCTCGGGATTGGTCATTGGCAAGGGGAGCTTGGAATTTGGGCCTTAGTGCTGGGAGCTGCCGGGGCGGCATCGGCGTTAGTTTCGCTTTTCTCAAATCTTGGTATCGATCAACGCTCAGAAGAATTGGGCGATGGTGAAGCGGTCGGCTATCCCGGTTTCGCGGGGTTTGAGCTTGAGGATGGTATCTATTTGCTTGCACCGGTGACGTGGTTCGGATTTCTAACACCTTTTTTTGTCGCTGCCGGTATTGGCGCAACAATTTATTGTCTATGGACAATTTGGACCTATTTTCGATTAGCGCCCTAAAAATCGGCGGAACTTAAAATAGAAAAAGACAGCGAAAAGTGACGCGCCGAAAGCCGCCGCGACAATCAGCTCCGTGCCCCAACCAAGCAACACGGCGACCGGAACGGCGAGCATCGCGTCATCAGGATCAAAGCCTGCGGTGCCCCCCAGCTCGGCAGCCCGGCTGCCTTCCTGTTCTTCGGCGCGCATGACCAACCACAGGACAGCCGTAATGGCGAGGCCGGCGAGGATGCCAAGTGGAATTGCCAATTCGCCAAGAGGGCTGCTGCGTAGGCCAATACCAATGCCGACAAATGCCAGCGAGTTGGAAAACGAATCCGCTACCAGATCGAATTTATGGCCGCCGGGTGAGGTTTTGCCCGAAAGCCGCGCCAAAATACCATCGGCTCGATCAAGCAGCATAGACACAACAAATACACCACTGCCGATCATCGACCACATTTCCTCGCCCACGGCGAAACACGCCGCAGCACCGATACCGGTGGCGAGCCGAACTGTCGTAATCTGATTGGGCGTTATGGCGGTATTGACGAATGGCCGAACGCCAATGGTGACAAATCGATGTATCCAAGTATTGTGGCTAATGGTGCAATCTCCCCAAAATGGTATAAATAAATCAACACAAATGAACGGATGTGTAAATGTCGGATGAACCGCTGCTTTTGACCCCGGGGCCTTTGACGACGTCGAAAAAAACCAAAGAGGCCATGCTCCGTGACTGGGGGTCTCGGGATGCTCAATTCATTGAGCTGACTGCGCGGGTATGTCAAAAGCTGGCGGCGATTGCCGGAGTTAATCCAGTTTCTCCTTCACATGTTTGCGTGCCGGTCCAAGGCAGCGGCACCTTCGCCGTCGAAGCCACGATTGATACCCTGGTGCCGCGAGACGGCAAGGTCCTGGTACTCATCAACGGCGCTTATGGCCAACGTATGGCAAAAATCTGTGAGGTTAATGGCCGCAGCTTTGTGACGCTTGAAACCGCTGAAGACACACCGCCGCAAGCGGATCAGATAGGCGCATGTTTGAAAGATGATCCGGCTATCACCCATGTCGCCGCCGTTCACTGTGAAACAACGTCGGGGATACTAAATCCGATTGAAGAAATAGCTGCGGTGGTTGCCCGCGAAAATCGGCAGCTCATTATAGATGCCATGAGCACGTTTGGCGCGCTGCCGTTGAACGTTGGTGACATCGAATGCGCTGCTGTTGTGGCATCCGCTAATAAATGTCTGGAGGGCGTGCCTGGTGCCGGTTTTGCAATCATCAAGCAAAGCGAGCTGGCGGCATCAGAGGGAAATGCGACATCGTTGAGTCTTGATCTCTATGACCAATGGCAAAATTTGGTAAAGACCGGCCAATGGCGCTTTACCCCGCCGACCCATGTACTTGCCGCCCTTGATCAGGCGTTGGCCGAACATGAGCAGGAGGGAGGCGTTGAAGGTCGGGGACGGCGCTATCAGGAAAACTGCCAGGCGCTGGTGAGTGGCATGCGGGCCCTTGGGTTTAAAACCTATCTATCTGATAATCTGCAGGCACCAATTATTGTAACCTTTCATATGCCGAGTGATGAAAACTTTGACTTTGATGAGTTTTATACCAGGCTGCAGGGACGTGGCTTCGCCATATATCCGGGCAAACTGACCAAAGTTGATAGTTTCCGCGTCGGCTGCATCGGCCATATAACCAAATCAGATATCGAAAACGCGGTTAAGGCTGTTGGCGAGGTTATCGAAGAAATGGGCGTTAATTAATCTAAGTGCCGGTTATGAACTTCCGAAAGCGGTGGGCGACGTCTTGCGGTTTGACTGTAGGCCGGCCTAAATTGTCAATCGAGCCCGTCGTGATCTTGGCATGAATGAGCGATGGGCCGTCATTTTCGCTTGCCATAGAAAGCGCTTCGCCAAAACCCGACAAATTATCAGTCGTTGCGGCATGGCGGAAGCCGCAAGCCAAAGCCACTTGAGCAAAATCAACATGCGGGCTGACGGTGGCCTGACCGCCGGTTGAATCGTGGACACCGTTATCGAGCACCACGTGGGTAAGGTTATCAGGTGCGTAAGCGCCGATGGTGGCGAGACTGCCCATTTTCATCAGCGCCGCCCCATCACCATCCAAGACGACCACCGGTTTGTCCGTGTTGAGCGCGACGCCGAGGCCCATGCCGGACGCACCACCCATCGAGCCCACTTGATAGAAATGCTGGGGCCGGTCGGCTATGGTGAACAATTCCCGCCCGCATTTTCCGGTGGTAGCAATCAGAGCCGTTTCATCGGAGACAATCTCAAGTGTTTTCTCCAAAGTTTGATAGCGGTTGGCGTCAATCGTGCCGGAACGTAAATCTTGGTTAGAACCCGGCGGCTTTGGTTCTGTCGGCGCTTGATCCAGTTCTTCCGGTCCGACAGCGCCTTTTTCCATGATAAAACCAAATGGCAAATTGGATTCCGCTATCACTTTCTCCGCCGCATCCAAAGTACCGGATATTTGCGCCTTCTCGCTTGGAAAAGTCTTACATTGAACCCGCATGAGCTCCATCAAAGACTGGGTGATCGGGCCCATTAGTTCGTGCTGCGGCTCATCTTTCAGTCCCGGCTGACCACGCCAGGTGGTGATAAGTAAGGTTGGGATGCGAAACGGAAAATTAAGCGAGGTGATAGGATTAACGCAATTGCCAAGCCCTGAATTTTGACACATGACGATAGTTTTGCGTCCGGCCAGCCAAGCCCCGGCGGCGATTGCGACCGCCTCACCTTCGCTGGCAGCACCAACATAATCTGTTTTATCCGATAAAATTGCCCGATTGATAAACGGCGTTAAAAACGAACACGGCACACCGGTGTAAAAATCATAACCACGTTCATGGGCCGGGATAATGAAGTCGTCGGCGGATATCATATTAGGCTCACAGGAATTTATGGGCGTCGGCGAGATCATCGGCATTATCGATATCGAGCCAATGACCAGGGATATAAATGACACGGATATCTTCACCAGCGTTTAACAGCCGCATAAACAGATCGATCATGGAAGCCTGTTCGGCAAGGCCATCTCTTTTCATCGCCTCAATTTCAGCCCGGACACGTTCTGATCCCTGTTCGGTGAATTTTGCTAAGCCAATCCACTCGCCTTGAATGTCTTCCGCGGCGAAATCATGGCCGATAGCAGTCAGCGCAACCTCATCGTCATCAAGATACTTGGTCGTGAAGGGCTCGGCGCATTTGACCAAATCTCGAACCCGGGATTGCGGATTGGGATCACGCTCAGGCCACAATGCGTCGGCAACCAGGACAATGTCGCCCTTGGTTTCTAACAACTGGTCCAATACATAATGGCGGAACAAAATATCACCGTAGGAAAAAATACAATCTCCGGTGAGTTGGTCCTGCGCGTGAGCCAGCGATATTACCTCGCCTGTGGTTTCAAACTCGTCATTATCGCGAAAATCGATACCGGGCAGATTTACGGCTGATTTTTTATAGCCGCGAACGACGGAAATATTTCGTACCTGCGCTTGGTTGAAAGTGGAGGCGAGGCGGCGTAGCAGGGGTTGGCCGCGTACATCGATCATGCATTTTGGTTTGTCGTTGGTCAGCTCGCCCAATTCGCTACCTCGGGACGCAGCCAAGATAATCGCTTTAGTTTCACCGTGACCGGCTGGCAAATATAGCTTTTCGGCTTCGGCCAGTTCGTCATTTTCAGCGAGCTCAAAAATATCTTTAACGCTCGCGATGCTACCTTCGATGCCGTTTAAAGATTGGTCGCGCTGAATGCGGCGGGAGATTTCGCGCATAGCGGAAGTGGCAGCTCGAATATTATGGTTGGCCCAGATGACAATTGAAGCGCCGGCCTCGGTAAAGTCCTCGGTCGGTGTTTGGTAATAGGTCGTCGGCACGATTACGACCGGGCTGCGATTGGCCCATTCTTTTAGGAATTCGAGAATTTCCGCGCCGTCGTGTTGTTTTGAGTGGATCAAAATACCATCCGCGCCAGCGTCATGATAGGCAGTTGCCCGTTTAAGCGCTTCTTCCATGCCCCAGCCTGATATTAAAGCCTCAATGCGCGCGATAACGCAGAAATCATCATCCAGCTGGCTGTCTTTACCGGCCTTAATCTTGCCGCAAAATTCGTCGATGCCGGCCAGAGGTTGGCCTTCACCAATAAAGGAGTTGGTTTTGGGGAAAAGTTTGTCCTCGATACAGATGCCGGCAATGCCGCGCTGACCTAATTTGCGCACGGCGCGGCGGAGGTTATTAAAATTACCGTAACCAGTATCGCCATCAACGAGGATCGGGATGCGGGTGGCATCCGACATGAACTCAAGCATTTCCAGAACTTGTGTCCAGGAAGCTTCGTTGCTGTCGCGCACACCCAGCGCTGCCGACATAGCGAGACCTGACGCCCAAATGCCCTTAAAGCCGGCTTCTTCGACAATTTTTGCCGATATACCGTCATGGGCTTCCATCAGAAATTCGGTGTCGGATGAGCGTAGTAGTGCCGTGAGCTTTGCCGATTTCGTCAAAGCAGGCGCTTTAGATAGGGGTTCTGATGGCGGTAAGGAGCTCATATTTTTCCGTCACGTAACCAAAATTATGGTTATGTCATAGCTGTTTCAAGATATTGGCACAATTGGCAATTTTCAAACTACCTGGGATCGCCTATCTTAATGCTTATGTTAAGTCAGCTAAAATTATCCGCGGATCAAATAACGCATTTCCAAGAACAGGGATTCCTGCCTTTAGTGGGGGCTTTCAGTTCTGATGAAGCGGAAAGTATTCGCGGCTGGGCAACCGAGATTGCCGAGCGTCCAGTAGAAGCAGGCAAGCATTGGGTTTATCATGAGAAAAGTCTGCTGGATGATACGGAGGAACTGATCAACCGCATTGAAAATATGACACCATATCACGACGGACTCGCTGAACTGGCGGCGTGTTTGATTCCCTCAGTTGGTCAATTGCTCGGTGAAGAAGCGGTTCTTTTCAAAGATAAAATTAATTTCAAAATGTCAGGCGGCGAAGGCTTCGAGGCGCATCAGGATTCGCAAGCCGGCTGGGAAGATTATGCGGATTACTTTATTAACGTTATGGTTTGTATCGATGAAGCGACGTTGGAAAACGGCTGTTTGGAAGTGGCGCCACGCGTTAATTCCGAGCTCATTGGCCGCGTGTGGGAGCCGCTAACGGATCTCGAAACAGCAAAAATGAATTTTATGCCCCATCCGGTTCAGCCCGGTGATGTGATTTATTTTGATTCCTATGCGCCGCATCGCTCGGCCAGGAATATGTCCGATACGGCGCGCCGGCTTTATTTCTCGACCTATAATCGGCTCTCCGATGGCGATCATCTAGCTGCCTATTACGCCGATAAGCGCAAAAGTTACCCTCCGGATATCGAGCGTGAAGCGGATAAAGAATATTTCTATCGGGTATAGGACTTGAGCGCAGGCAGGATTTCGTCGTGTGCGCGTTCCAAATCCTCAGGGAAATCAATTTCAATCCACGGCAGACCGGTAATATCCAGGCAGTCTATTTGAGCGACCTTTGGGCTCAGCATATAATCGCGAAACGCTTCTTCGTAAATCAGATCAATGGAGCCTTGGTTTATTTTGTGATCAATGAAATCGGCAATGTGTCGGGCGGCCGCGGGTGACCATTTAACAAAGCCAGGCCACTCGCCAATAGTATCAAACTCGGCGTCAATTTTTTTACTGAAGTCGACGATCCTGCCATCTTTGAGGCACAGTTTAACGGGATCATCGCCTGGTTCAAAATCCGTATCATAATTAATGGCATTATCAGCAACGGATGTAATCAGTTTTTGAATTAAATCGGGATGACAAAGCACATCCGCATCCATGAATAAAATGTCGTCTCCAGAACGCATGGTTTGGCTGGCCGAACCTAGAGACACAATACTGCCGTCGCGAAACTGAGGATTTGTGACGGTCTCAACATAATCACCGGCGCCAAGCGAAATAAGCTCGGCTTTAACTTCCGCTTCCCGGTAGCCGGTGACGAGCGTGAGTTTGGTAATGCCGTTGGCTCTTAAAATATCGATGTGGCGGGCCAGCAGGCTCTGTCCGTCAAATGGCAGCAGGCATTTTGGCAGATAAGTTTCATCGCTATTGGAGAGACGCGCGCCAACTCCGGCGGCTAACATGATGGTTTGCATAATGCTCTGTTGTTAATCCAAATATCCGTTATCGCCAAACCATTTTATGGCATCACCTAGGGCGTCCGTTACCGGGCGGTGAGTGTAGCCAAGTTCACGTTCAGCTTTAGCCGAGGTAAAATACATTTTCTTTTTCGCCATGTTAACGCCGTCAACGGTCGCAAAAGGCTCTGATCCATTGGTTAGTATAGTCCAGGCCTCCGCAAGACGAGCGATTGGAAGGACTAGGTTGTGCGGGATGCAGATTTTTGGTGCAGGTTTGCCGGTGATTTCTGCAACACATTCCAATAAAGATTTTAGGCTCAAGTTTTCACCGCCCAATATATAACGCTCGC
>CEQE01087623.1_pt1 | contig 16238 bp, 12 predicted proteins | sample 356201 | NCBI WGS metagenome assembly CEQE01 (sample SAMEA2619970, study PRJEB7988) | marine metagenome | biome: marine biome (ENVO:00000447); feature: mesopelagic zone (ENVO:00000213) & marine oxygen minimum zone (ENVO:01000065); material: "saline water (ENVO:00002010), including plankton...
TTTGCCGTCCCGGTCGTCGGCGTCGGCGTGGATGCGTTCGACGACCTCGAGTCCGTCGGGGCCCACCAGGCCGAGGTAGAACGTCCCGATGGGCAGACCTGATCTCCCGCCGGTCGGCCCGGCGATTCCGGTGACCGATACGGCGTAGTCGGTTCCGGTGACGTTTCGGGCGCCGCCGGCCATCGCAATGGCCATCTCTGGGCTGACGCTGCCCTTCGTGTCATACAAATCAGCCGGAACGCCCAATACTTTCTCCTTCAGGCCGCCCGTGTACGCGATGATCCCTCCGGGAAAGTATCGAGAGCTTCCGGGAACCGTGCTCAGCATGTAGCCGATCAGCCCACAGGTGTCGGCCTCGGCGACAGACACTGTCCTACTCTGGCCGACCAACAACTCGGCGACTTCACCCACTTCCATAATCTGACTCCTTCCGACATCCGCAAGATATTATTCGCTCGACTGACATGTACTGTTCGAAGGGCACTGTGTCGTTGCAGGCGTCTCGGATCGACCGGCCATGACGCCTGTGGCGCCACGCCGGCATCGCCGTCGAGGGGCGCCAAGCCTTAGCTATGCCATTTCTGTCTGATGACGCCCCGTGTTGCCGTCGCTAGCCTTCGACAAGTCCCGACAATGCCGTGATCTCGATGCGTCGGGACTCAGGGCGGACGCTTTTGTGGCGTGATCACACGAAATCGGCATTATGTTCCGATCTGCACGTGGGATGTGATGCGGCGCAGCGTCGCCAGCGCCGACAACGCGGTCAGGATTCCTGTCTTCGGATTCGACGGCGACGGCACGTTTTCGATCTTTATCGTCAGGCTGCCGAACTCGCCCTCGGCCAGAATCTCGTGGGTGTTGCGACTCACGGTGGGGTCGGCGTAGATTCGAATGCTCGTCTCGTGGGGACCGATGCCAGCTAGGCTCAGTGCAGCCGAGACGTTGACGTTGGCGGGGAACAGGCGACACGCCTCCATGACAGGCCCGTCGAACACGAGCGTCGGTTCGTCGACCGAATCGAGGTCCACGCCGGCCGCGTCTATTCCGGGGGCGCCACGCAGTCCGTCGGGAGGTTTGCGACTGACCATCGTGATCGAGTCGATCCGACCAGCCGCAGCAGACGCCACGCCGTCCAAACCGGCGACGGCGCCCGACGGCACGAAGATCGTCGCATCGTTGCGCTCGGCCAGGTCGAACAGGTCGGATCCGTCGAGGAGAGCGCCGCAGCTCAACACCATCAGGTCATTGCCGACCGACAACGTGGCGGTCGCGATGTCTGCCAAGGCTTCGGCAGGGGCAGCTTCAACGACCAGGTCGACCAGCGGCATCATCTCGGCAAGCGACACCACCGGCGGCGGGGCGTCGAGCGTAGCCGCGAAGCGGCGCGCCTTGTCCAGATCGCGAGACGTAATGGCCGCCAATCTGGCGCCGGGGACGGCCCCGCTGTCGAGATCGGTCGCAACCTTGCGGCCTATCGTGCCGCAACCCGCTATGCCTATCGATCTCACGGCATTCATGGGCACATAGTAGTGCCAGCGGTTCGCAGTGTCAAAGGCGCCATGGCACTTCATTCCGCATATTGGCTGTACGCGGTGAGTCGCCAGATTCCGGCGCACCGGAGTGGTTAAACTCCGAAACGGAACCGCCTGCTGTTGCCCGCCCCGAGGGCCTTTGTTACACTTCCGCTTGACCAAGCAGTCACAGGAGACCACATATGGAGCCGATTTCCTTCGACGAAGTGCGTCACCTCAGCGCACTGACCCGCGTGGGCATGACCGACGCCGAGATCGAGTTGATGCGCGACCAGATGTCGAACATCCTGGAGAACATCAGCGTCCTCAACCAGGTGGACACCGAAGGCGTCGAGCCCACGGGCCACTCCGTGGATGTCGTGTCGGTTATGCGCGACGACGAGGTCTCGCCGTCATCGACCGTCGAGGAAGTCATGGCGAATGCACCCAACCGCGAAGACGATCACATCCGGGTCCGGGCGGTGCTGGAGTAATGGCCGATCGACAATTCGCCACACTGACGGCGCATGAAGCCCGGACATTGCTCGACAACCGCGAAGTCTCGTCAGTCGAGCTAACCGAAGCGTCGCTGGAACGAATCGACCAGGTCGAAGACCACGTCGGCGCCTTCGTCACCGTGACTCGCGACCTGGCGTTGGGGCAGGCGGAACAGGCTGACCAACGCATCGCACGAGGCGACGCCGCGCCGCTGACGGGCATACCGATGCAGCTCAAGGACGTGATCTGCACCGAAGGCGTGCGCACGACCTGCTCTTCCCGAATGCTGGAGAATTTTGTTCCGCCCTACAACGCCACCGTGACCGATAGGCTGTACAGCGAAGGCGCCGTGCTTGTGGGCAAAGGCAACATGGACGAGTTCGCGATGGGATCGTCCACCGAAAACTCGGCGTTCTTTCCGACTCACAACCCCTGGGACCTCGACCGCGTTCCCGGCGGCAGCAGCGGCGGTCCCGCGGCCGCGGTGGCTGCGAGCGAGTGCTTCTACTCCCTCGGCTCCGACACCGGAGGCAGCATCCGACAGCCGGGCGCGTTGTGCGGCGTCGTCGGCATGAAGCCCACGTATGGCCTCGTGAGTCGATACGGACTGGTCGCGTTCGCCAGCAGCCTGGACCAAATCGGTCCGTTGACCAGGGACGTTCGCGACTGCGCGACCGTGCTCAACGCCGTGGCCGGGCACGACCCACGCGATTCCACGTCCATCGTCTACGACCCGCCCGACTACACCAAGTCATTGCAAACGGACCTCAAGGGTCTGCGCATCGGTGTGCCGAAAGAGTATTTCGTCGAAGGGATGGAGCCGGGCGTGGAGCAAGCCACCAGAGATGCGATCAAGGTGATCGAGAGCCTGGGGGCGGAAATCGGCGAAGTGTCGCTGCCGCACACACCGTACGCGCTGGCCGTCTACTACATCATTGCGCCATCTGAATGCTCCGCGAACCTAGCCCGATACGACGGCGTGAAGTACGGATTCTCGGCGAAAGAAGCCGACAGCATGTGGGACGCGTTGGAGAAGACCCGCCAGGACGGTTTCGGCCCCGAGGTCAAGCGTCGCATCATGCTCGGGACCTATGCGCTGTCCTCCGGCTACTACGACGCCTTCTATCTGAAAGCGCAGCGGGTTCGCACGCTGATCCGTCGTGAGTTCGAAGAGGTGTTCAGCGAGTTCGACGCCCTCGTTACCGCGACCAGCCCGTCGATCGCGTTCAAACTCGGCGCGAAGACCGCCGACCCGATGCAGATGTACCTCAACGACGTATTAACGCTTCCAGCCAACATCGCGGGCATCCCAGGCATATCGGTTCCCGCCGGACTGTCCGACGGCTTGCCTGTCGGCTTTCAAGTCCTCGGCAAACCCCTCGGCGAGGAGACGATGTTACGCGTGGCTTACGCCTTCGAGCAGGCGACGAACTTTCGGAGCACTCACGGCGACCCGCCGCTGTGAACTCGGGCTTCGCGTAGTCGTTCGGTGAGAGCCTGTCAGCCATTTGGACGCGCTGCTGTGCGAGCGCCGCTTCCTGGTTGTTCGGGCGTTGGATCCAGCGATTTCGCCGTCTCGTGATACACTGCCGTACATCACCTTTCGGAGGGGTTGACCGCATGGAGACCAGACGGCTCGGACGCGATGGACCTGACGTTTCGGCGATATGTTTCGGGGCATGGCCGATCGGCGGCGGCATGGGCACGGTCGCCGACCAGCAGGCCATCGCCACGGTGCAGACGGCCGTCGACGCGGGCATGACATTCATCGACACGGCCGAGAGCTATCGCACCAGCGAGGAGCTGATCGGACGAGCCATCGTCGGACGCAGAAACGAAATCTTCCTTGCGACCAAGCTCTCGGGAAGCGACCACTCCCGAGAACACATCGATCGCGCCATCGAAAACAGCCTCAAGACGATGGGCACGGATCACGTCGACCTGTACCAGCTTCATAGCCCTCAGCCGCAGTGGCCTATTGAAGAGACCATGTCTAACCTGTTGCGCCTGCGGGATCAAGGCAAGATCAGGTTCATCGGCATCTCCAACTACTCGGCGGAGCAGACGGTTGAGGCAGTCCAATATGGGCCGATACACAGCTCCCAGCCGCGATACCATATGTTCGGCCGCGAGCCCGAGGAGTCCATCCTGCCCGCCTGCCTGGAGAACGGAATCGGCGTCATCCCGCACTCGGTGCTGGCGAAAGGTCTGCTCACCGGACGGTACAGCCCCGGCCACGTCTTCCCGCCCGACGACGAACGTCACACCGCGGCAGCCTTCAGCGGCAGCACGGGTGAAGGGGCGCTGGAGATCGCAGAGCGCCTTCAGGGTTGGGCGCGAGACCACGGCAGGGACCTGGTCCAGCTTGCCATCGCCTGGACACTCGCCCACCCGTCAGTCGCATCTTCCATCGTCGGCGCTAAATCTCCCGAGCAGGTGCTGCACAACGCCAAGGCCGACGACTGGCGTCTCTCGGACAGCGACCTCCGAGAGATCGACGAGATGCTCGGCGGTTTCTCGATTGACGAATAGGCTTGTCACGCTTTGACGGTTTAGTTCGCCGAACTTACAATGCGCGATCATGCCGATAGCGCCACCCGAGGGATGATATGGCCAAAATCTTGATAACCAACGCCTCCACCAGACTGGCGCAACATCTGGCGTCCGACCTGGCGACCGAACACGATATGCGGCTGACCGACCGGGCGCCGGTCTCCGAAGTACCCGGATTTACGCAGTGCGACCTGGGCCATGACGACAGCACAAATTCGCTCGTCCGAGGCATGGACGCCATTGTCCACTCCGGGCACGTGGACCCGACCGACAGCGTCTCCGACCAGATCGACGCCGCCACGCGTTGCACGTACAACCTACTCCAGGCCGCGACCGATGAGGGTGTGCCGAGGCTCGTCTTCCTGAGCTCGCTGACCCTCATGCACGGCTACGACGAGAATTTCGCCGTCACCGAGAAGTGGCGTCCCACCCCGACGACGGAGACGTCAAACCTTTGCTGTCACCTGGGCGAGTTCGTGTGCAGAGAGTTCGCACGGGAGCGAAGACTCGAGGTTGAGTGTCTCAGGCTGGGCGATTTGGCATGGGACGGCGCCCCGGCATCGACTTCCGCCCTCTATCCGGACGACGCCGTGGACGCGGTACGAAAAGCGCTGACGGCGGACGTGTCCGAGGGCTATGCGGGGTCGGTCACCGCCTGGAACGTTTTCCACATCCAGTCGGCGGTTCCCAACGCCCGTTTTCTGACCGCCACGGCAAACCGACAACTCGGATACGAGCCCGCCACGAGATGAGTTTTCCCCGGTCCGGAGCAGTTCACCGATCACCGCCGACCAGGCGCTTGATCTAGCTCCGAATCGTATCGTGAGGCAGAGTTTATGATGAATCCGGCGTCCGACCCACCCCGCCCGGAAACAATCGACGGGCTGAGGTCCACTTCGGACCTCGCTCTGGCCATGCTCGCCGGCGTGCAGCTCGACCTGTTCAATCCATTGCGGGACGAACCGTTGACCGGTGAGCAGATCGCCGAGTCGATCGGGGTCGATCCAGACAGATTGAGTCTGCTTCTGTACGCGCTGGTGTCGGCGGGGTTGCTGACTGTGGACGACGGCCGATTCGCAAATACAGCCGAATCCGGCCATTTCCTGGCGTCCGGCAGCCCGGATTACATGACAGATTTGCGCACGGAATGGGCGGGCGAATTCGACAGAAAGTTGAAAACTGCAGAATCACTTCGGACCGGCAAACCCCAGGCCAAGCTGGACTTCGCAGAATCACCGCCGGAGCAGATAGAGACGTTCCTTCGAATGATAGATGGCCGCGGCCGGCCCCTGGCACGTTTGTTGGCGGAGAGGTACGACTTCTCATCCACCAAGACTTTGCTCGATGCCGGGGGCGGCGTTGGTGGAGTTGCGATCACGATCACGGAGATATGGCCCCAGATCCACGCGACCGTGGCGGAACTGCCGATGGTGACTCCGATCGCTGAAAAAGTGGTGGCAGAAGAGGGCGCCGGAGACCGGGTCAGCGTGGTGGCGGCGGACGTAACGGCCGAGCCGATTCCGGGTACGTACGATGTTGCGATCGCAAAAGCGCTGCTTCAGACTCTTTCTCCGGACGACGCTCAAGCCGCCGTGAAAAACATAGGCCGGTCGTTGAGGCCAGGCGGCGACATCTACATAATCGGCTCGTTTCTCGACGTCTCGCGGACCGCTCCCATTCAGTCGGTCATTTTCAATCTGATGTTCATCAACATCTATGATGTTGGCGAGTCGTACACCGAGCAGATGCATCGAGGCTGGCTCGAGGACGCTGGATTCGTCGACATCAAGCGTGAGCCGCCCCTTCAAGGCGCCCGATCCGGGCTGATGACCGCACAGAAGCTTGCGTAGCTCGACGAAAGGCGCGCCGGCCGGGGCGCCGGCGGCCAACGGCCGAGGCGGCCGTTCACGTACATGATTGCAATCCACCGACTGGAAGGACCGAACACAAGAAGATGAACGTACTGATACTAGGAGCCAACGGCCAGCTCGGCCCTCACGTGGTCAATGCCCTGGAGGGCGAGCACACGTTGCGGCTGACGGACATCAACGATCCGCCGGATGGGCCGCACGAGTACTTCAACCTTGATTCGGCGGACCTCGATGGCGTGATCGCCGCCTCCGAGGGCATGGACGCCATCATCAACCTATCCGTGTTGCGACCCCATCGCCAGATCGCCTTCGACGTGAACGCACGTGGGACCTATAACGCCATCGCTGCCGCCGTCCATCACGGCATCAAGAGGGTGATCAACACCGGGCCTCATTGGACCATCGCAGGACCGACGTACGAGAATCACGACTTTCTGCTCAATCCTGACATCCCATCGCAGTCGGGGACTCAGCTCTACGCCATCACGAAATCCCTCGGCCAGGAGATCTGCAGGGTGTTCACCGAGAATCATGACGTCAGCGTGCTGACTCTGCTCTTCTACAACTTCCGCTGGCCGGACGACCACTCGGCGGACGGGCAGGACATCATCCCGTTTGCGGTGACGTGGCAGGACTCGGCCCAAGCGTTCCGTCCGGCTCTGACCATCGACCTGGACACGCTGCCGTCCAAATGCGAGATATTCAACATCTTCGCCGACCTCCCACACAACAAGTTCGCAAACGAAAAGGCGAAGCGAATCCTCGGGTGGGAACCGACGGACAACCTCGATCATTTCTGGAAGAAATAGGGAGTACCCAAGGAGCGCAAGGCAATGACTTCCTCTCAGAACGCATCGGCCATGGAACAGGGCAACGCCAGCCAGCAGGCCACCGGCCGTCCGGTTGTCTTCGGCACGCAGGGGGTCATCTCCAGCGGGCACTACCTGACTTCGATGGCTGGAATGCGAATGCTGCTGGCCGGAGGCAACGCATTCGACGCCGTGGTTGCCTCGTGCTTCGCCGCCGCTGTGACCGAACCCATCGCGTCTTACTCGCTGGCCGCCGAGGGCGTATTCATGCTCTACCACGCCGAGAGCGGCGACCTGCTGTCGCTAAGCGGCCAGGGCACGGCGCCGAAGAAGGCGACCGTCGACTGGTATCGATCTCAGGGCCAGGAGGAGATACCTACCGGACCCGGACCGCTTGCCCCGATGGCGTTCACGGTTCCCGGCGTGGTCGACGCGCTGTTCTCGCTGCTGGAAAAGTACGGCACGAAAACCGCCGCCGAAGTTCTCGCGCCGTCGATCCACTACGCCGAGCGGGGCATCCCGAACTACGACTACATGATCGAACGTCTCGAGTCGCCCGCGGGCAAGAGTCAGTTCCAGCAGTTCCCGCCTGGAGGGATGGACATATTCTACGAGGACGGCGAGGCGCCAAAGGCCGGTTCGCTGTTGGTGCAGAGCGCGCTGGGCGCCACGCTCCGAAAGCTCGTTGACGCCGAAAACGCCGCTCCCGGCCATCGGCTGGCGGGCATTAAGGCCGCCCGCGACGCCTTCTACGAAGGAGAGGTCGCCGAGATGATCGTCGACAGCAGCAACAGCGTCGGCGGAATTCTTGAGAGGGAGGACCTGGCCTCCTACCGGGCTCAGTACGAAACCCCGGTCAAGACCAGCTTCATGGGCCACGAGGTCCACGGCCAGTCGACCTGGACCCAGGGATCGGTGATGCTGCAATCGTTGAACATCCTCGAGCATTTCGATCTACAGTCCATGGGCCATAACTCGACGACGTACGTCCACACCGTCGCCGAGGCGGTCAAGCTGGCGATGGCGGACCGGCAGGCGTATTACGGCGACCCCGAATTCGCCGACGTGCCGATCGACGGCCTGCTGTCCAAGGAGTACGCCGCCGAGCGCGCGAAGCTCATCGATCTCAGCAAAGCACACCCCGAGCTGCCCCCGGCCGGCGACCCGTGGCGGCAATCGAAGCTCACCGGAGCGCCGCGAGCGAACGCCGAGCCGGTCGCGTCAACGGGCGACGGCGCGGGCGACGACGGCGGCACGACCCACATTTCCGTAATCGACCGCGACGGCAATATGGTCTGCGCCACGCCCAGCGGAGGGTCGTTCGCCAAGTCGGTCTTCTTCCCGGAACTCGGATGCGCGCTAAGCACCCGCATCGAGATGTTCAACTTCGAAGACGGCCATCCCAACCGGCTGGAGCCCGGCAAGCGGCCCAGGACCACGCTCATCAACTACATCGTCACCAAGGACGGCGTGCCGGTCATGACGGTCGGCTGCCCGGGCGGCGACCACCAAGCCCAAGGCAACCTTCAAATCCTGCTGAACGCCCTGGTCTGGGGCATGAATCCGCAGGAGGCCGTCGAGGCCCCCAGGTTTGCCAGCACGAGCGTCACCAACTCGTTCTACCCGCACACCTACTACCCCGGCCAACTGGCCTTGGAGCCGGAATTCCCGTCGCAAACCGTCGACGAGCTCCGAACGATGGGTCACCAGATCGTGACCGTCTCCGACGCCGGCATGGGGGCAACCGTGTCCGTCCGCGACCCAGAGAACGGCGTCCTAAGCTCAGGCGGCGACCCCCGCAGGGCGTGCTACGCGTTGGCGTGGTAGCCCAAGGTTCAGGAGACAACAATGAAAGTCGTACTTGCGTCCCTCGCGGACGATACATTCGTAGGCAATCTGAGGGAGAGCTTCCCCGACGTCGAGTTCGCCGTGGCGACGGCGCCCGATGCACAGGCGCGTGAGATCGCCGACGCCGATGCGTTCTTCGGCATGCCGAGCAGAGACGTGTTCGTCGCCGCCGACCGGCTCAGGTGGCTTCACTGCCCCGGCACCGGCGTCGACAAGCTGGTTGCGATCCCCGAACTCGTCGCCAGCGACGTCGTGCTGACCAACGCTCAGGGGCCGCACACCGCGCCGATGGCCGATCACGTCATGTCGATCATCCTCGGCTTCACCCATCGCATCCACGACATGATGGAGGACCAGCGCAACCGCCACTGGGAAACGCCGAAGTATGACCGCACCATCGTTCAGATTGGCGGAAGCACCATGGGCATCCTGGCGCTCGGAGGCATCGGGATGGCCGTGGCGCGCCGCGCTCACGCCTTCGGGATGGACGTCTACGCCGTGGACAAGCGCCCGTATCCCGCACCGCCCGAGGTCAAGGACGTCTGGGGCCTCGAACGCCTGGACGAACTGCTCGGCATGTCGGACTGGTTCGTGGTCGCCGCGCCGTTCACGACCGAGTCCCGAGGCATGATCGACGCGCGTCGCCTGGCGCTCATGAAGCCTACGGCGCGCCTGATCGTCATCTCGCGCGGCGGCATCGTCGACGAGGACGCGCTGCTGGAAACACTCCAACAAAAACGCATCGCCGGCGCCGGAATCGACGCGTTCGAAGCCGAGCCTCTGCCGACCGACAGCCCGTTTTGGGACCTGGAAAACGTCATCATCTCGCCTCACGCCTCGGCTCTGACGCCGCAGATGTGGGCGGGTCGCCAGCAGATCTTCAAGGAGAACCTACGGCGATTCCTGGCCAACGAGCCGTTCGTGTACGTGTGCGACAAGGAAGCGGGGTTCTAAGGTTTCGCGAGGCGGCCCTTCGACAGGCTCAGTGCGAACGGATGTAACGCAGGCCCCTCTCAGGCTGGCGCTCTGGCCCTTCAGAGTTAAGCCCGACTCCACACTCTCTGAGACGGCTGGGCGCTCCCCCTCGGTCACCACAGCGGCTCCCGGTTGTTGAACCCTTCTCGGATGCGCCGCATGGCCCTGACGTCCCATTCGTCTGTCAGGTTGTCGACGTCCAACAACTTGCAGATCCACGCGAACAGGTCGACACGCCTCAAGCGGACGAAGCCCGGCATCCGGCGCGGCCACTCGTCGTCCACCGGCATGTGTTTGGTGTAGCCGTCCAGCAACGGGCCGTAGAACCAGTCCTGCTGAGAAGGGTCCGTGCTCGGCAATTCGAAGGACAACAGGGCGTGCAATATTGGGACAGCGAGATCGGATGCAAACCAGTTGTATTGACAGTCGTCGAAATCAAAAACAGTGATCGTGTGCGGTGGATCAACGAACAGGTTCGCGAAATGCAAGTCGAAGTGCACGAGGCCGTACCGGTCGGGACCCGTGGGCAGACCTTCGGCCCAGTCCATGACGGTGTCGAACTCTCTCCTGGCGACGGATTCGTTTCGCGGGATAAACTGCCCAACGTCTCGGATCTCATCGACCCATGATATCCGCCTACGGGCGCCCTCGGGAGGCGAATACACCATCGTGGCGGCGTGCATCGATCCGATGAGCTCCCCCAGTGCGCGGTGAAATTCCGGTTCCCAGTCCCGCCGGAAATTGAATGCGCGGCCGGGAGCCTTGGGGAACACAGAGACGTAGAACGGCCCATCTGCGGTCTCGAAAGTTTCGACCAAGTTGCCGTGGTCCGAGGCCGTCGGCGCTGACACGTTGATGCCACGTTCCGACAGAAAGCTCACCCAATCCAACTCCGCCTCCAACTCGGCGACGGATCGATGAGAGGGTTCAGTCACTCGGATGATGCGTTCTCGGCCGATCGGGCCGGCCTGATACGTGAAGTTCTCCAGACGCCCGATGAGACTTGGCTCACCGTCTAGCTTCCACGCGGAAACTGCACGACTGGCCACGTCCTTGGTCGATGCGGTGTCGGTCGTGTAGAAGTCGTCAGGCATGAGCCGTTTCGTCATGCCGGTCAGCGCCCCGTGAAACTTGGCTCGCGCCGCTCACGAAAGGCTTGTATGCCCTCGGCCCGGTCATCGGTCGTGCTGGAGACGATGCTGGTCTGACCTTCCAACCAGAGTTGCTCTTCCAGCGTTCGCGAACCCGACGAGTAGGCCAGTTTCTTGGTAAGCCCATGGATTACCGACGGGCCGCTGGCGAGCTTCTGCGCCAATTCCATCGCCACTTCCGCCAGGTCGTCGTCCGCGACTACCCGGTTGACCAGTCCGATGCGATCCGCTTCTTCGGCCCCAATGATGTCGCCCGTGTACATCAGTTCCAGCGCTCTCGGCATTCCGACGATGCTCGGAAGTGTCTGCGTGCAGCCGTAGTCCGGGGTCAGCGCGCGTTTGGCGAAGATGGCTGAGAACCTGGCGCTCTGGGCCGCGATGCGGATGTCGCAGGCCAGAGCCAACGAGAAGCCCGCGCCGACCGCTGCGCCGTTGACCGCCGCGATGGTCGGCCTGGGGAACTCCTGGAGCAGCATTGCGTGGTACCCGAGCGGCAGTCCCTTCTCGCGCAACAGGTCGTTGCCGCTGGGATGCCCTTCGCCCGGAGGAGCAGCCAGGTCCGCTCCGGAGCAGAAGCCTCGGCCCGCGCCCGTTAGCAGCAGGGCTCTGACTCCGTCTGCGCGCATCTCCCCGATCGCTGCCGCCAGTTCCTCGGTCAGGGCCAGGTTGAGTGCGTTGAGGCTGTCGGGCCGGTTAAGTGTGATCCTCCCGACGTCGCCAACGGTGTCCGCGATGATGGTTGAGTAACCCATGGAAGACTCCTGCAAGAAATTGAATCGAGCGCGACCATTCTGATCGACGCCTCGAAATATACGGTGTGGACTAGTGTATGTCAAAGCGCGGCCCATTTGCGCCACAGGCAAGGTTGACGGCTCCGGTGTAGTGCGTGACGCCTCGGCCATGAACGTCGCTGGTTTGCCGTCGCCGAGCCTGGCTTGAGCGATGTGTCGAGTTGTGCAATACTCTGGCTGACGGATGAGTTGTGCCTGGGAGGAGGTTTGGCATTAGCCGCCGCCGGATGTCTTGCTCGCAGCGGTCCGGGGCTATCTGACTTGCCTGATCGTCAGGTGAAGCGGAGGAATGATGACCAACGGGTCGATGGCCAGGTTCGCGGCATTCACTCTCGCGCTCGTCACGATTTTCGTTCTGTTAGTTCGTTTCGCACCAACGACCTCCGCGGTTGGCGGGACACTCTCTGTTGAGAACGTCGGTCATCTGGGCGGTTGGGTCAACACCGCTGCCGTTCAGGGCAACTACGCGTATTTGGGTCAGGGTCAGACCGTCACTGTCGTTGACGCATCGACTTCGTTGCCAACCCAGGCAGCGTCGCTTGGTTTTCCCGGCGAGCCCGGCATCGTCCTTCCGAATGGGGACATTACGTACGTCGCCTATGCGTTCGGAGACCTGGTCAACGTGGTCGAGCAGGTCGACATCTCCAATCCCCTCAACCCGACGCGGACCAGCTCCAGCACGATCGGCCAGGCCGGCAAGACCATTTACGGCATGGACCTCACGGGCTCGCACATGGTGGTGGCGCAGGAAGGCAGCAACGGCTTTAAGGTCGTCGACAATTCCAGCACTTCGTCGTTGTCCGTCGTCGGAACGCTGCCCTTGACCGCCCTCGACGTGTTCGCAACCGGCACGCATGCCTACGTTGTGACCGGCGAATTCTTCGGCGGTGAGAGCAACGAGCTCGTCGTCGTGGACATCAGCAATCCGACCTCGCCCTCATAGGTTGGCAGCATTGCCGTGGTCGGCGCCGAAGGGGTGTTCGTGACCGGCAGTTACGCGTACGTCTACGGCGGCTCCAACAAAGGCCTGTCGATAATCGACGTCAGCACGCCGAGCAATCCGACGCTGGCGGGAACGTTCGCGTCCACCAGCGGCACGTACACCGAAGTGTTCGTGCTGGGCGGCCACGCGTATCTGGCCGAGGGGGGCGCCCTCCTCATACTGGATATCTCGACCCCCAGCTCTCCAAGCCAGGTCGGTCAGCTCGCGCAGGCAACCGGATACGGGGGCATCGAGACGATTCAGGTCGTGTCGGGGTCGACGACCGTGTACCTGGGCCGATCCGGCGGCGATGTCGGCTTGCAGGTCGTCGACGCCTCGACGCCGGCGAGTCCGGCGGTCTCGAAGACTTTCACAACGCAACAGGAGGCCCGGAACGTCTATGTCAGCGGCGGCAGCCTATACTCTGTGGACGCGTCGAAAGTCTGGCGCTACAGTCTGGCCGAACCGGCGAATCCCCAACTCGTCAACAGCTTCACCGCCAGCGGGAGCAACCGCATCGTGGTCGACGGCAGCTACGCGTACGTGGCGGACACCAGCGGCGATCTCGATATCTTCGATATCTCGGCCACTACCAGTCCCCAACAAAAAGGGAGCTACACCGCCGGCGCCGTCATCGGGCGGATGTCGGTCAAGAACGGCAAGGCCTATCTTGTGCCATACCTGGACCCGAACCTGTCGACCACGTCGGCTCTCGAGATCGTGAACGTCGCCGATCCCGACAACCCAACCAAACTCGGCGAATTTGCGCTGCCCGGACTCGGCAAGAACGTGTTCGTGCCAGATTCGGGGAACCTCGTCTACGTCGTCTATTACACCAACAGCAGCACTCACGGCGTCCAGATCGTGGACGTGTCCAACGCGGCATCGCCGTCCTCCGTAAACACCTTCCAGACCTCAGGCAAGCCTATCTCGATTTGGGTCGACGGCACGACGGCGTACGTCGCAAGCTGGACGCTCGACGAGGGCGGTTGGTTCATCGAAGCGTACGACGTGTCGAATACATCGAGTCCTTCGCTCGTTGGCACAGCCAGCGGAACGGGCACGACGATATGGGACATCAAGGTGTCCGGCGACAACGTCATCGCGACGCTGCCGCAGGGAAGCGTCCACGTATTCGCAAAGGCGGCCTTCGTGGGCGGGGCTACGAACATCCCCGCTGTCGGCGTGGCATTCGCGCCGGAGTCGGGCGAGATCGCGACGTTCGTCGTCGACTCGAACACCACATACGCATTCACGAACGGAGGCATGGGCTTCTACGGCGAGGGCGAGTTCTACGGCAGCGGTGGCAAATACGTCACGCGAATCGTTTGGACGCCATTCGTGGAACCGGTGCTCGCCGTGGCTGGCTCTTCCGGCAACCAAACGCTGTGTCCGTCCAACCAGTACACGATCAACAAGAACAAGGCCGTGATCCCGATCAACATCTGCGCGGACGTCGTCGACGACTGGACGGTGAGCTCGATCACGTTCAAGGCCTCCGGCGCGGGCAACGACAAAGACGACATCTCGCAGGTGCGGCTGTACCTGGGGAGCCTCGACGGCGAGCTGCTCGACTCGGGGACATACAGCGCGGACAACGGCAGCATCACGATGAGCACCAACGGCAAGCACATCGGAGCCGGTCAATGCCTGACGTTCTTGCTGGTGTACGACTTCGTCGACACGATGTCGCCGATCGCGATGGTGCGGGACTTCGCGGTGGACACCGATGCGGGCAGGGTGTCTGCCGCAGCTCAGAACTACGACAACTTCACCAAGAGTCCGCCGCCGTCGCAGAAGATCGTGAGCGGCTCGATCTACGCGGCGCCCGCCCTGAACTCGAACACCAACGAGTTGTTCGCCGGGATCCAATCAGCCGTCAGCGACACGGACACGGTAGATGGGCACACGGTCCAAGTCTGCCCGGTCACCCTGCAGGAGAACGTGAACGTCACCAAAGAGCTCACGATCGTCTCGATGCAGGGCCGTGACAAGACCACGGTATCGGCTCTGAGCACGGCGGATCATGTATTCGACGTGACCGCGGACAACGTCACGATACGGGGGTTCACGATCAAGGGAGCGACTGCAGCGAATGGCGTCAGTGCGCCGGGCGGCAGCACGGTGGCCAGCACGACGATATCGTCCAACATCATCAAATCGAACGTGACCGGAGTGTTCGTCGAGAGCGCAACCGGCGTCAAGGTCCGGGGCAACCAGATCGACCAAAACTCGCAACACGGAGTTCGCTTGAAGACGTCATCCAGCAACGCTGTGGGCGGAACCGGTTCCGCCCAGGGGAACACGATCTCAAACAACGGCGCGATTGGCGTGTTCGTGGAGTTGTCGGGGACAGGGAACTCGGTATTGTCGAACTCGATCTACGGCAACGGCCAGCTTGGCATCGACCTTGGAGTGGGCGGATACACGCCCAACGACGTCGGTGACGCAGACGGCGGCGCCAACGGGCTGCAGAACTTCCCGATAATCACAAAGGTCGCGACATCGAGCAGCACCATCATCGACGGTAGGTTCGAGGGCGAGGCCAGCAAGACGTTCCGCCTCGAGTTCTTCGCCAGCCCGGTCTGCGATGCATCCAAATACGGTGAAGGCAAAACCTACGTCGGCTCCCATGACGTAACCACCGATGTCAACGGGGAGTCAACATTCTCGAAGACCTTCTCGTCATTCACTCTGCCTTCGGGGCACGTCATCGCAGCCACCGCGACCGATCCCAACGGCAACACCTCCGAGTTTTCCATGTGCGCGCCAATCGTCGAGTTGATTGGCTTGGAAGTCGTCCAGGTCATACAGGATTGGAACAATAGTGTCCGATTGATCAAAGATAAGACAACCTTCGTGCGCGCCCACATCCAGTCCAAAGGGACCAATCCCGTGGCCGACCTGACGGCAGTGCTCCGAGGATTCAGAGGGGGCAGCGAACTCGCGGGCTCTCCGTTGACTCCCACGAACAAGATCGGCAAGATCACCGTCAAACCAGACATTGCGAGTCGACGAGCCGAACTCGAGGCCAGCCTCAATTTCAGGCTTCCCAGTGCGTGGTGGAGCGGAACCGTCGAATTGCGACTCGAGGCGGTGAACCACGCCATCGAATGCCTGGAGTCCGCGACCACCCCGAGCGATTGCAAAGTAACGTCCACGTTCAGCGCCTCCCCGGTTCCGGAGGTAATGTTCGTCGGGATCAAGTGGAAGACGGCGGACGGCCGGTACTGGAGTCCCAGTTTCGCT
>CEQE01009244.1_pt1 | contig 16216 bp, 14 predicted proteins | sample 356201 | NCBI WGS metagenome assembly CEQE01 (sample SAMEA2619970, study PRJEB7988) | marine metagenome | biome: marine biome (ENVO:00000447); feature: mesopelagic zone (ENVO:00000213) & marine oxygen minimum zone (ENVO:01000065); material: "saline water (ENVO:00002010), including plankton...
TCCATATTTAGCTAATAGCTAAGTTTGGCCGCTCGTTTGCGACGATGACCAGTTGATCCTCAGCTTGAATAAGATAGTCTTTTGGAGGATTTGAAATAAATTTTTTATTGTCAGGCGATTCAACTGCAAGAACAATGGAATTATGTTCTTTTTTTAAAAATGTTAATACCTCAACAAATGGTCTTCCCACAAGATTTTGCGGAGGTTTCATTTTGTACAGTTCACAGCCAAACCTGTTAGTAACAAGCTCTGAAATTATTTGGGTTATGCCGTGATCCAGAGCCGCCTGTACCAGGAGGTTGCTGCTCAGCTTCCCGATTACAATGATCTCATTTGCTCCCGCCCTTTTACAATGATCAGTGTTTTTTGTATCTTCAATCTCCGCGCAAATGTAAATGTCAGTATTTAATGTTCGAATTGACAGGATATTTAATATGGTCCTCGCGTCTCTGGAGCATGCGTCCACGTTATTGTTTGCCAGAACCATTACCACGCTTGCTTCCTTCAGATTAGCCTTTCCTAAAGTTTCATCGTTGACTTCTCCGCGGACAAAAAACATCTTATCGTCTTCCGTCGGCTTTTCCGGGATGTCCGCAATAAGAACAATCGGTTTGTTCTGGACTTTTGCGTCAGCGCGCAGTTCTTCAACAATCTCTTTAGCCTTCAAGCTCCATTCGCAGATAATAAAATGTTCGTTCACTTTCACGGCCTTTGTTCCTTTTCCTTCTTTAATTTTTCCCTCCACAAAGATGCTGGCAATGGTGGCGGTAAACATTCCAAGCATACCGATCCCAAACACCATGACGATAATCCCGACAATTCTCCCGCCAAGCGTGGAAGGGGCAATATCGCCATAGCCGACAGTTGTGATCGTAACAAAACTCCACCAGAACGCGTCAAGAATGGAAGATGTTTTTTCAAAATAGCTAAGTCCAAAAGCCCCTATGAAAAGGATAATAAGTGTTAAAAGCAATAACCGCGTTATTTTATTTTTCGCAATGGAATTGAGGAATTTTTTAAGATGAAATAATACATGTATCATCAGAAATCAATACTATGACATACTCCCCGACGCAGAGCATCGGGATATTTAAAACAACTTTATCTTATTTTTTCGACGTAGAACGTCGGGGAATTAAACCCACTGTGTGGGATTAAAAATTAAAATACCTGAGCAGCAGAGAGAATGTCAAGCCGGCAAGGATCATAATTACAAACGTGGAAAAGAGAAACAGCCAGAATACAGCCTTAATTTTTTCATCGACTTTTTTTTCAATTTCAATAACTTTCTTGTCAATTCTCTGGTCTAATATTTCCATCTGGTCTGAAAAAACCTTCTCGGCCTTGCTTTCCGCTTCGTCAAGAAATTCACTCTTTTTTTTATTTACAAACTCTTCCACTTTTTGAGGAGCTTTTGTGATTGTTCCGACTGATTTCTCTCCTGCTGTTTTTGCAGCACCCTGAACGTATTCTTTACCGACGTCTAACAAAACTTTCTTGGCAATGGGAAGAGCCCTGGCTATAGCTTCCTTTTTAATGAGGCCTTTTAAAAATACTCCGATCATAAAGATTTCCTTTTTTCAGGAAGTTTTTTTCACAACCTTAATCCCGGGCTGTCCGGAAATTATCATCGTGGACTTGTTCCTGGATGTGCCGCGCACTTTCAAAGTGTGTGGCTCATTATCGCATACTGCGAGGTTAAAATAAAAAACTTTCTTTAAAATGGATTGGAATACTTGCCCCGTATAGCTTTACACATGGAAGGAGTGTCGGTGAAACTGAAAAGTGTTTAGCGAGCGCATACCCCGCAACTTGCTGCTGGGTATGCGAGCGAACTTAAAATAAAATAATGCTCTACACTGAAGATCCCTCGCAGCTTTGCTGCGGGGAATCTTCAATAATGGATCAATGGGGGTTATAGATTATAGCTTCTCAAATTTGGAATCTGAAATCTAAAATTATTTAATGTGCTCCTTCAATATTTCTGAATTCTGAATCCTTGAGTCATTTGGGGCCAGTTCCGCTGCTTTTTTGAAATGCCCTGCAGCCTCTTTATGTCTATTCTTCTTGTGATGAACTAAGGCAAGGTTAAAATGTGCTACTGCGAGGTTAGGGTCTGTCTTTACAGCATCCTCGAAAAATTCTCCTGATTCTGTCCAGTGTTTTTCGGTAAAGTGTCTGATCCCTTCGTTATTAATTTCCGCTGCTTTATTATTTTCAGCTCCGGCAGCCTTCAACGCTAAAGTTCTGTAGGGTTTTTTTGCTAGCGAAGGAGAGGGGGCTAATGCAAAGGAAAACAGGAAAAATCCGGTAGATAGTATAAAAAAGACATATTTTTTCATAACAAACCTCCTTACTTAATAGATAAGAAATAAAGAAAAAAGTTTCAATTAAACCTACACTATAAAAGCCATAAAAGTCAATTTTTTTAATGAAAGTGTTTAGCGAGCGCATTCCCTGTTGCTTGCTGCGGGGTCAGCGAGCGACACCCCCCTTAATCCCCCCTAACAAGGGGGGACTCAGGGGGGTGTAAATACTCTACATTGATTTCGACCATCCATGGCCTCAACCCTTCAGGTGGCTTTTTAAAAGCCATCCAATTTTACCATCATGGTAAAATTGTTAAGATTCCCCGTAGCTTGTGCTACGGGGAGCTTCAAATTTTCGGGGGTGTGTAAAGCCAACTGTTGACAGCTTTTTAAAATCCCTGTCCCCTGATCCCGGGCACCTGATCCCTATATAGAACTTAGTTCCAAAGATTCGCTCACAATTGGAAAGGTGGAATAATGGAACGTTGGAATCATGGGGTTTGGAAAACTGGGACATTGGGTTTTTTGTTCTTCCACTATTCCATCATTCCATTTTTCCCTGAATGGGGTAGGATGTTTGAGCCTCAAATAGCACCTTTGTTTTCAAAAGGTCGTAGAATTTCCGAGTCGTTATATTAGTACTTTTCTTTCCTGTATCCCTCAATTACCCAGGCAATGCCCCATGCCACAGCTACCGGTATAATACCAATATAGATAAAATGGAGAACATTGTTCTTCCAGGGCTCCAAGTAAACCCCTGTAAAAATCGTCCAGAAAATCGAAGCAAGAATTGCGAGCCGTTTCCATCCGCCCATTTTTTCTTTAAATGAAAAGACCGGTTTCATCACTGGTCTCCTATGAGATTTTCTGGCCATGAAAAAAAGAGCTATCGTAATGACAACTACTAAAACTATTTCGTTTATTCCGGGCATATTTTTTTTACAATATAGGCTGATATTACAGAGTGGCAGGACCACATCCAAATAGGCTACCGCCCGATGCCCAACAAAAACTTTGCTAAGCCTTGTAAAAGAATTTACACCTTTTCACATTATATGTAAATAGCCTTCAGAGGGTCAAATCTTTAACATTGACAAATTGTTTCGTATCCTTAGTGCGCTTCTTGGCAAAGAAGGGATTAAATCGGAAAACCGGGGTCACATCTCCATCTTTATCTTTTTTACTCCATATATTTTTTTACAAATAACCTGAAGTAAATTATAATTGAAACTATGAGACTTTTACGCATAGCGCTGGAAGCGGTAAGGGGATTGAAGAGCAATAAGGTTAATTTAGTGCTCATGATGCTTGGGATTATTATCGGCATTGCATCCCTTACTGTTATTGTATCAATCGGTGAAGGCGCGAAAACCCAGATATTATCCAGAATATCGCAGTTTGGGTTCGGTTCTGAAGCTGTTTATATTGGTTCAGGCGCGGGAAAGGTCTTTAGTCACCGCAGAAAAAGAGCCCACACCCTGACACTTCAAGATGCTGAAATCCTTGCTGAACTGGATAATGTTAAACTGATTGCTCCGTACCAGGGAAAACGTTTGAGGACAATCTATAAAAAGGAATCCAGCAACACAAGAATAAACGGTATTACCCCGGAATGGTTTACTGCAAGAACATGGAATGTTACCGATGGTGACTACATTACGGATGAAGATGTCATGGGCATGAGAAAAGTATGCGTGATAGGCGCCACACCGATGAAAAAGCTTTTTAAAGGTGAAGACCCAATTGGAAAGTTTGTTCGTATTAACAGGGTCTTTTTTAAGGTAATAGGCATAATGGAAGAAAAAGGGGTCACGGAAAGCGGGTATGATCCTGATGACCGTATCGTCATCCCTCTTACAACATCAGCACGGCGGCTGTTTCAGCAGGTTCATTTAAACAGTATACGCCTTCAGCTTCATGATGCTCATCAGGCAAAGGATACTATCGAACAGGTTCGCTCCATATTGAGAGAGCGGCATCATCTCGGTACCACGGCAGAAGATGATTTCAGAATAATCACTCCTGAAGTGCTGGTTGAGTGGATTACAAAATCTAAAAAGACTCTTACTGTTATGCTTGGAATGATTTCAACAATCTCTCTGCTGGTAAGCGGCATTGTGATTATGAATATTATGCTGGTTTCCGTGAATGAGCGGATAAAAGAAATCGGGATCAAGCGATCATTTGGAGCTAAAAAGAGTGATATCCTCATGCAGTTTCTTTTGGAATCAACTTTTGTTGCTTTGTCAGGCGGCATGATGGGTCTTGTGTTGGGAGGAGTGATCAATTTCTTTATATCGACTTTTTCCAAACTAAAGGCAACCATGAGCTGGGAGTCTTTTGCGCTGGCGTTTATTTTTTCCGTGTTAGTGGGGATTCTTTTTGGTCTTCAGCCGGCTCGAAAAGCAACACTTATGAACCCTGTGCAGGCGTTGAGATGAGAAATGCAGGGGACAGAGACCAGGTGTCGGGGATCAGGAGAGAATAAAATAAACATGAAATCGCAATGACACAGCGGAGCTAAGCTCAGCTTTGTCATTGCAGTCCAATAAATATAAAGCTGAATGCTGACTGCTGAAAGCTGATCGCTATTACACTATGAAATTTTCTGTTGTATTAAAAATAGCATTACAAAGTTTACGAACCCATAAACTGCGCACTACCCTTGCCTTATTAGGAATCGTCATCGGGATAGCCGCGGTCATCGTTATGACAGCAGTAGGGGAGGGGGCTAAGCAGAAAACTCTGGATGAAATTGAAAAGATGGGGAAAAATCTTATTATTGTCAATGCCGGTGAAATAAAAATGCGGCACGGAGTGCCCCGAATAAAAGGCAATGTAACCACTTTAAAAACCAAAGATTCAAGAAAGATCGCTGAAAACTCTTCTTATATCAGCAGAGCCGCTCCCGGTCATTTTTTGCCGCTGGAAATCAAATACGGGAATGGTATTCTCCGATCGAATATTATGGGAACCACGCCTGATTTTCTTGAGATAAGGAATTTTGACATTTTATATGGTGAGTTTTTTACCTGGTCAGATGTGAAAAGCTACAGGCGGGTGGCGGTCATTGGAGAAAGTGTAGCTAAAGACCTTTTTGTTGATAACGATCCTTTAGACCAGGTTATCCGGATCAGGAAAATTCCATTTAAAGTAATTGGAATTACAAAGGGTAAAGGGATGGAAGTGGATGGCCGGGATGAAGATAACCAGGTATTTATACCCATTTCAACTGCTCTGCGCAGATTATTTAACCAGACTTTTATCAGCACTATTTACGCCCAGGCAACAGAAAAAGATGATATTGAGGAAGCTGTACAAGAGGTAAAGGATATACTCCGCTTAGAGCATAAACTGCCGTCTTATAAAGATGATGACTTTACGATTAGGAATCAACTGGAACTGATCAAAACCAAGGAAGATACTGCCCGAATATTTACGATGCTGATTGCCGGTGTGGCAGCTATTTCTCTGCTGGTAGCGGGGATTGGGATTCTCGCGGTTATGATGATTTCCGTCAGAGAAAGAACATTGGAAATAGGCATCAGGCGGGCAGTTGGCGCAAAAAAGAGAGATGTCCTCACGCAGTTTATTGTGGAATCCCTTATTTTAAGCCTGAATGGTGGAATAGTGGGGATTGCCCTGGGAATGATTATATCTTACGCGGTCTCCTTAACCACCAAATGGGATCTTATAGTTCCGAATAATATTATTATTATTTCCTTTTTTGTCGCTCTTTTTATTGGAATGTTTTTTGGAGTGTATCCTGCCAGAAAAGCTGCTGCATTAAACCCTATTGATGCATTGAAATGTGAGTAGATCAGGAGCTAGGGGGGGATTCACCGTATAAAAGCGCTGCTTGCCCACCGATAATCATATACGGAAGACGATGTTTCTTGAGACAAGTGCCTATCCTTGAAAGGATTTCTTCAAACATGAATTTAAGGTTTTCGCAACCCTGATGTCAACCTCCAGCCCTTGAGATGGGTCTTTAGACGGCAGTACACCAAGCATTACAGCTTCCTTCCACATGCCGGTAAATATCGTAATGGACTTGTTATAGGGAAGTTTACCCTCATTTCGGAGAAAATCTTCCTTAAAATTTTTTAATAATTGATCGTTTTTAATCATTATTTTATGTCTTTTTAATCAATGCAATTATAGCTTTACCCTGCTCACAAAACAAGCAAAACCTTGACAGCTAAACCTTTTAATCCAAGTCCTAAATCGGACTTTGAGTTGAACCTGCTTAGCGGATGAAATAGCTCTTTGCTTTCAGCGATCAGCAGTTCATCGCAAAACATGCTGTGAAAAGGTTTTAGCGCTCGGCTATCAGCTATCAGCTTTTAAAAACCTCACAGCCTCTTCCGCAACCTTGTAGGAGGTCGTAATGCAATCGCTTATGCCTATGCCGTTATAGGCGCTCCCTGTAAGGTATAAACCCGGGTGCTTTGCAGTTAGCTCTTCGATTTTTTTTATCCTGTCAATATGCCCTATAACATACTGGGGCATTGCCTTTTCCCATCGGTAAATTTTTGTGAAAATCGGTTTAGCTTTTATGTTCACAATATCTTTAAGCTCCGATTGCACCATTTCAGTCATTTCCTTATTCTCCAGAAAAACAAGATCTTCATTCTTTGCTCCTCCTACAAAACATCGCAAAAGGACCTTCCCTTCAGGAGCCCGGTAGGAAAATTTGTTGGATGTATATGTGGCAGCCATGATTTTTCGGTTTGAAATCCCGGGAACGATAAACCCAAAACCTTTTTTCATATGGTTCACATCAGAAGCTGAATAAGCTAATGATACAGTAGCTGTTGAGACATAAGGAATTTCCAGCAATTTGTCAGCAAGGTGTGTATCAACCCCTCTCACTAACGTTGCGGTAACATAAGATGGCGTCGCTATTATTACAGAATCGTAAAATTTGATATCACCGGCTTTCAATGACGCCTCATAGCCACAGGGTTTTTTTATAACGGCAAGTGCTTCATTATCAGTTAGTTTAGTTGTACTTCTTAGAGTATTTTGGATGTTATCAGTCAGTTCCTGAAGTCCTTTTTTTAGAGTCATGAACATCGTATATTTTGCTGTCCTTCCTTTCATCATAGATACCATCTCTTTCCTTCTGGAGAGCATACCTCGGATGAGACTGCCATATTTCTGTTCAAGGTCAACAAAGCGCGGAAAGCTTGCGTTAATACTCATGGTTTCCGGGTTTCCCGCATGAATTCCCGCAACCAGAGGTTCAGCAATTTTATCAAGGAGTTCTTTTCCCAGCCTTCGAGTGACAAACTGGGAAAGGGATTCTTCGGCAGAATTTGTTCGTTTTGGTATAAAAGGCTCTAAGGCCATTCTCATTTTTCCGGGAAAAGAGATTAGGGAGCTCAGCAATATTGGCATGATCATGGTCGGAATCATAAGAATTACCCCTTCCGGCAGGTCATGGAGTTTATTGTTCCAATAAACATAGGTTCCTTTTTTTTCCTCCCTTGTTTTAAGAAGTTCTTCTTGAAGACCAAGTTTTTCACAAAGTTTCAGAGAGGCTGGTTTTTCTGAAAAAACACAATCTGGCCCGCCTTCCACAATAAAATCATCCACCTGCTCAGTGAGGATATTTCCTCCTATCCTGCCTTGTTTTTCGATCAGGTCGATTTCAATCGACATACCTTTGTCAGCGGCTTCTTTTTCGAGGACGTAGGCAGCGGAAAGACCGGCAATGCCACCCCCAATAAGGGCTATTTTTTTTACTTTTTTTTGATTGCTCATATCTTTAAGTTTTTACCGTTAAGATCACGGCGCGACGGAGCCGCAAAGAAAATTACAACCCCCTATATCCCCTTTTTTAAGAGGGAATTTGTGGAGATAATTCCCCTCTAACATGTCCCTCCGGTACGGGGTGTGTTAAAAAACTTTGCTAAAAAAACGAAATGTTACCAGTTAGAAATACAAAATACATATAGAAAAAACTTCTGCGAACTCAGCGATCTCTGTGGTTCAATGTTTCTACAACAATTTCAGAAAGGGCTTCAATGAATTTAGGCGAATCGTTTAGGGATTTCGTTCGTTGAAAATTCAAACCGAGAGATTCTGTTTTTTGCCGGTAAACTATATCAATATCATATAATGTTTCAACATGGTCTGAGACGAAGACGATAGGTACAATCAGCACATTTTTATATCCCTCAGTCGGCAGGTTTTCAATGATGGTATCCACTGTTGGCTCCAGCCATTCGCCGGGAGCAAGCCCTTTGCTCTGATACCCGAGTTTCCAGTCCAGCTCTCCTGTAACAGATGAAACCCCCTTTATTGTTTCGTTTATTTGGTTTACATAAGGGTCATCGTTATCCATAACTTTGAGAGGGAGGGAGTGAGCGCTGAAGATGACCGCTGTCTTTTGTCCGTTTTCCTTGAATGGTATCATTGCTTCAGATATCTTTTCCGCCACTGCTTCATGGAATCGACGGTTCATGTGCCATTGAGACACAAATCTTAAATCCGGTTTTTCTTTCAAACCGTCAAGGCCGTTAGAAACATCTTTCTCATAGGCGTTCGCAGAATAATTTGATCTTTGCGGTGTCATGCATATTGCGATAATTTTTTTACAACCGGCATCTGTTATTTCAGAAAGAGTTTCTTTTATAAAAGGATGCCAGTGTCGCATACCGGTATAAACACCAAAAGTATCTTCAGATTTTTTTTCAAGTTGTTTTTGCAATGCCTGCGCCTGTTTGCGCGTTATTTCGGTTATTGGTGATTTTCCTCCTATTTCACAATACCTTTTCTTTATGGAGTTCATCATTCCCGGGGACGGTGCACGGCCACTCATAACATTTTTTAAAAACGGTAAGATGGCTTCAGGCGTGTCTGGTCCTCCAAAAGCAAGAAGCAAGATGGCGGTGTCTTTCATAATAGTAATAGACAATTAGCAATGATCAATGAACAGTGATTATATCAAAACAGATCCTGTGGGAAGGGCACTAGTTGGTCGGAAGTCTAAATATATTGACAAATTTTTATGATTTTTAGCTATCAGCTATAGTTGTTTTGCTGACTGCTGACAGCTGAGTGCTCATTTCCCACTGAAATTATGAACCATATCCACAAGAGCGATTACATTATCGACCGGGGTTTCAGGAAGAATTCCATGACCGAGATTGAAGATATGACCGGGGCGTCCACCTGCTCTTTTAAGAATATCTTTGACTCTCTTTTCTATCTCTGTAGGATTTGAAAGGAGAACTACAGGATCCAAATTGCCCTGCACCGCGCTGTCAAAACCAATTTTTTCCCATCCTTCATCAAGATTAATCCTCCAATCCAGTCCGAGAACATCTCCCCCGGCTTCCTTCATTGACGGCAGCAGTGTGGTTGTATTTGTGCCAAAATGAATTATTGGAACATTCCCTTCTTTTTTTATGCCATCGATAATCTTTTTTGAATGCGGGAGAACGTATTGTCGATAATCCTTTACAGAAAGGCAGCCGACCCAGCTATCAAAAAGCTGTACTGTCTCTGCGCCGGCTTTAATCTGAGCCAAAAGATAGTTGATTATTACATCTGAAATTTTATCCATAAGCCTGTTCCATATTTTCGGCTCGTTATACATCATTTTTTTTGCGTGAATATAGTTCCTTGAGCTGCCCCCCTCGATGATGTAGCTGGCCAGGGTAAAAGGAGCCCCGGAAAAGCCTATTAAAGGAACTTTACCGTTTAACTCCTTTTTTACAATTCGGATTGCTTCGGGCAGAAACGAAAGCTCTTCTTCCGTATTAATAGATCGTAAAGCATCTACATCGCTTGAAGAACGGATAGGATTGTTTATCACAGGCCCTTCATTTTTTGCGAATTCCAGTTTGATTCCCATCGGCTCCAGGGGAAGCAGGATGTCCGCGAATATTATGGCCGCGTCCACTCCAATACGCTTTATGGGTTGCAAAGTAACTTCCGCAGCCAGGTCAGGAGTTTTGCACATGGTTAGAAAATCTACTTTTGACCTTATCTTTCTGTACTCCTCCATGTAGCGACCGGCCTGACGCATAAGCCAAACAGGAGTATAATCGGTTTTTTCCTTTCGGCAGGCTTTTAGAAATTGATCATTTCGCATTAATATTCCTATGAAACCAAAGAGTTAAACATTCTTAGACAGGATAGCAGAATAAACATGATAAAAAAAACGCAATGACACTGTCATTGCATTTAATGAGCTATCCATATCTAAGGATAAGCTGAGTATAAACTAATTTAGCGGTTTAAAGAGAGACAGTCAAGTTTTAATACAATGATTACTATATTGCTGTCAATGGTTTTTTGGTAAGTTTATCCTGCTAACATGAAATAATTGATATTGAAAATTAATTTTGATAATCTTAATAAAGATATAAAAAATAGAAAAAATTCTTCTGATTAAGCTATTTTTTGATTATTTATTTGAATAAATCTTCAGGTTATGCAAGAATAAAGCTTTTTTTAAAACCTTAGTCTGAATTCTATTAAATTTACTAAATGGAGAAAATGAAAACCGAAATAGAAGTCGTTAAATTACCACTTACCAATAAATTGGGTTTTTATGAAATCAGGATGGAAAGCATCGGTGGGTTTGGGGCCAACCTGGCTGGAAAAATCCTGGGCGAAGCAGGAATTCTTCTTATGGGTTATAACGGATCGAATTTTTCAAGCTATGGATCTGAAAAAAAAGGATCGCCTGTTAAATCTTTCGTCCGATTTTGTAAACCTGATACTGAGGTAAGAACTAACAGTCCTGTTACTGAACCTCACATGCTGGCAATTTTCCATGAAGAAATGGTCAAAAGCATTCCGGTAACTCAAGGGGTGGGAGTAAACACTACTGTTGTCATGGCCACGTCTAAAACACCTGATGAAGCAAGGGATTTTCTGAAATTGCAAGGTGGTACAATGCATTGCGTGGACGCAATGAAAATAGCCGTAGAAGAAAAAACCAGAGTTAATACCGCTCTTCTTGGAGCAATGTGCAAAGCATCAGGATTTATTAATCCTGACGCTATTAAAGAAATGATATCGAGGAACCTGGGAAAAAAATATGCATTCTTAATTGATGCTAACCTGAAAACCTTTGACAGAGGTTTCGCGGAAGGCGTTTCAAAACATTTCGACGACGATGGAAAGTACCCTCATGTTCATTTTAAAAGAAAGGGGCAGGATTTAGGATATTTGAACCAGACTATAGGTGGAACACTTATAAGTCCCGCGACAACTGTTCATAAAGATTTGTCATCCAGCAGAATGGGATGGATTCCTGTTCTGAACCTAAGCAAATGCACCTCCTGTGGTGAATGCGACATCACCTGCCCTGATTACTCTTTTGTATGGGGAAACGGAACGGACAAGAAAGGCAAAGAAGTTCGCCTCCTCAAGCGTATTAATTACCATCACTGCAAAGGCTGTTTAAGGTGCGTTGATATTTGCAAATTCGACGCCCTCGAATCCCGCAAAGAATACGAAGTAGACCCAACTATAATGGAAAAAGGTTTTATGAAAAAATAACTCAGGTGCCAGGGATCAAAAACAAATTAGTTTTTCTGGCAACTGAACCCTGAACACTGATAGAGGAGAATTTCATGGTAGTAGAAACTGAAGAGGCTAAAGAAACTAAAAGTACTGGAAAGCAAAAAGTGGACTTTAAAAGTGGCAACGAAATGGCGGCGCTGGCTGCGAACCATATTAATTATCATGTGATGGGATATTACCCCATAACTCCGTCCACAGAAATAGCTGAGTACCTGGATGAAATGTCCGCTAACGGTGAACACGATATTTCTTTAATCCCGGCCGACGGAGAACATGGCGCCGCGGGTATCTGCTATGGAGCTACAACAGCTGGCGGCAGGGTCTTTAATGCAACTTCTGCCAACGGTCTGCTGTATGCTATAGAACAATTACCGGTTCAGTCCGGCACCCGCTTCCCCATGGTTTTAAATTTAGTCTGCCGCTCTGTTTCAGGACCATTGGATATACGCGGAGATCACAGCGATGTAATGTCCACATTAAATCTCGGCTGGATTATCCTTCTCGCGAAAGACCCGCAGGAAGTTTATGACATGAATATCCTCGCGGTAAAAATCGGTGAACTGGAAGATGTGCGACTGCCGGTTATTGTAGCCTTCGATGGATTTTTTACTTCTCACCAGAAACGGAGAGTAAATTATTTTGAAAACAGGGATGTAGTCCAGGATTTTATCGGAAAGCTCGAATCGCCTTTTACCTCTGTTGACGTCAAAAACCCGGTGACAATAGGTCCTTACATGAATGACCCGGACCAGATAAACAACAAAAAACAACTCAGCATGGCTATGGACGCAGCTTACAGCAAAATGCAGGGTACATTTGACGAGTACGAAAAAATCAGCGGCAGGGGTTATAAGTTTTTGCAAACTTATAAAACCGAAGACGCCGACGCCGTGATATTTATCCTTAACTCAGCAGCAGATACGGTAATGGAAGTTGTGGATAAGTTGCGAGAGAAAGGCAAAAAAGTCGGATTGGCCTATCCTTATGCTATTCGTCCTTTTCCCGCAAATGAAATAAGAGCGGCTTTTAAAAACACTAAAGCCATTCTCGTGGCCGACAGAGCGGATTCTTTCGGAGGCTGGGGCGGCAACATGACCGTTGAAGTAAAAGCGGCGTTAAAAGATGATCCGGATAATAAAACACTCTTCATCAGTAGAATTTATGGACTTGGAGGAAAGGAGTTCTTTCCTGAAGACGCTGAAGAAATGTTTGAATTAGCCCTTGACGCAGCTGAGACCGGCAAGGTTAGCGTACCCTATGATTATATAGGAGCGGAACCGGGAAACCCCTCTTACGAACCGGTAAAAGGAAGGTCGGCAATAGGTCTCGAAGAATCAAGTCCTGGGATTATAAAAGTTACTAAAAATGAAAAAACAGGGATGTTAGATGTTAAGGGAGTTAAACAAAGAGAACTTACCGCGATGCCGCAAAGGATCGCTCCTGGTCATGGGGCATGCCCGGGCTGCGGCATTTTTCCAAGCATAGGGACTTTTCTTAAAGGCGTGGAAGGATTTGTCGTTATGCTCTGGCATACCGGCTGCGGAATGGTTGTTACCACCGGTTACCCGAACACTTCTTTTAATGTGACTTATATTCATAATCTGTTTCAAAATGGAGCTGCCACCTTATCCGGCGTCGTGGAAATGTATAAAGAACGGCAGCGAAGAGGTGAAATCGCGAAGGATCAGGATATAACTTTTGTTATGGTAACCGGTGACGGTGGACTTGATATTGGACTGGGACCGGCGTTAGGGACGGCATTTAGAAATCATAATATGATTATTCTCGAGTATGATAACGAAGGATATATGAATACAGGAAATCAGCAATCCTTTACAACGCCACTCGGGCACGCGACCTCCACATCAAATGTCGGTTCTGTCGGCAAAGGGAAAAAATTTCATCATAAAGACTCGGCGCAGTTATTTGCCTCCTGCCATATCCCTTACGTTTTTACCGCTGTGGAAACAAATTACAAAGATCTGATTAAAAAAGCGGCAAAAGCAGCATGGTATGCGAAGCATGAAGGATTGGTTTTCGGAAAGTTGTTTTCAGATTGCCCTCTGAACTGGAGACACCCGGACAATAATGGCCAGGAAGTTGTTCAGGCGGCTGTGGATTGTAATTTTTTTCCACTTTATGAAGTAGAGAATGGAATTACAACTCTTAATTATGATCCTGAAGCCAAAGGAAAGAAGATTTCTGCCGCTGACTGGCTGAAATTCATGGGAAAGACAAAACATTTACTGAAGCCAAAGTTTGAAAGTGTCCTTAAAGAATTTGAAATCGAAGTAGAAAGACGCTGGAAACGAATTAAAGCTATGAGCGAGAATCCGAATCTTTAAAAGATGATTACACTGATTTAATGTGATTACACAGATTAAAGTAATCAGTGTAATCCTTTACTAATCAAAGCAATCATTTTTTTAGTATGTCCATATTAAAAGTTGCCCGGTTAGGACATCCTGTTCTCAGAAAAACCGCTGATAAAGTTGATATCGAAAAAATTGCTTCTAAAGAAATACAGCGTTTCATTGATGATATGATTGATACGATGCGGGAATATGATGGTGTCGGTCTTGCCGCCCCTCAGGTTCATCAATCGCTTCAAATATCTGTCATAGAATCCGAAAAAAATCCGCGATATCCGGGAGCCCCTGATATGCCGCTCACCATTCTTATAAACCCTGAAATTACCCATATGTCTGAAAAGACGGCTGAGGGTTGGGAATCCTGCCTTAGTGTTGAAGATTTCAGAGGAAAAGTTTCCCGATCCACAGCCCTAAATGTTTCGGCTTATGACAGGGAAGGAGAAGAAATAACTTTAGAGGCGAGTGGTTTTCTTGCCATAGTTTTGCAGCACGAAATAGATCATCTCAATGGAATCGTTTATTTAGACAGGATGAAAGACTTCAAAACTCTCTCCCACATGAATGAGTTTCAAAAGTACTGGGCGGAGAAAGAATAGGTTTGCTGACTATAAGAATAAGGTTACGGGCTGCAAATTTAACTCGCGCCACTTTTGACCCATCACTCAGAGTATGTAATCGTTAATCGAAAAACTTTGCTTGAGGCTCAGAGCCGCAGGCTCTCTAAATCAATTCCTTTCCCTTATTTTTTCTTTATGCAGGTCTGGCTAAAAGTCTTTCCATGTTCAGGAAATGTTAAAGTTAGCTGTTCCCCTTTAAGGGTAAGGACGCCTGAATTTTTCTTACCTGCAAATGACCAGGGACAACTGCTTTCAGTAGTAACAACAGTAAAATTATTGCCAGAAACGGAAAAAACTGCTTTTTCTTCACAAAGGCCGGGAACGGACTGGGAAATTGTATCTTCAGTGATAGTGTAGATTACCCCTTTTGTAGAAATATCTTTTCCGTTTTCAGTAACAACCAGCCAGGTGCCAACCCACGAATCGTGCAAATTGATACAGCTTATGGCAAAAATAGTCAGGATTGCTGCTTTTTTAAATCTCATATTAAACTATAAAGCGAGTATGAATATATTACGTTTATTTATCATGAATTAATAGAGAAACCCACAATGAGATTATTGAAAAGATAAAGCTAAAAACATTGAAAAATTATTTGTCACTTGATAAATCATCTATATATGATACTCTAAAAATGTGGTCATTGCTTTAAGTGGGAAGCTATTGTTATGAATGATGAAAATTCCCTTCTAAAAAATGTGAAAATAAAATTAAATGAACTGAACCAAAAGTATGAAGAACTATTGAAAACTCAGGAGTTAAAGGACGAACTTGTTGTTATGCTGGTACATGATTTTAAAAGTCCTTTGGCGAGCTTGATGGAAAACCTTAAGGCCGGTTACCGTGAAATTGACGATTTATTAAAGCAAATCTCTGGTAAAGCAAAAGCACCAGGTCCTTTTAACCCTGAAGAATATACTTCATCGCTGTCGAAACAGCTAAATTACATCACGACTGCAAATTCAGACGCGCAATTGCTGTGGAGAAGAGTAACGAATCTTCTTGATATCAAAAAGATGGAAGAAAGCCAGATGCATCTGGAGTTGTCCGAATTCCACGTTAATGGCTTGATAGATGAAGCTATATCCGACCTGGAGATGATGGCAGATTTACATAAAGTGAGCGTGACCGTAAATAAGCTAAAGAAAGATTTAGAAGTCTACTCGGATTACGATCTGATTTTGAGAGTGCTGACAAACCTTGTTTCCAATGCGATCAAGCATTCGGGAGAGGAAATGGAGGGAAAAAGCAAAGTAACATTAACCGTTAAAGATGAGGGCTATTCTTTACAGTTTGAAGTCTTGGACTCAGGGCATGGAGTGCCAGAAGGATTTCAAAAACTTCTTTTTGAAAAGTACACCCAAATGAA
>CEQE01066501.1_pt1 | contig 16211 bp, 13 predicted proteins | sample 356201 | NCBI WGS metagenome assembly CEQE01 (sample SAMEA2619970, study PRJEB7988) | marine metagenome | biome: marine biome (ENVO:00000447); feature: mesopelagic zone (ENVO:00000213) & marine oxygen minimum zone (ENVO:01000065); material: "saline water (ENVO:00002010), including plankton...
ATTGTTGGTTTAGCATGTATGAAGAAAAACAAAAAGGAAGATAATTTATATTATGATTATTTGATAATAAACAATACAATGATGACAGATGAAGCGGTAATATCAATAAAAAATGCTACTAAACACTTTCAATTTTGTAAAATTATTGATCAGAGACAACGCTTAGGATGGTTTAATGATTGGAAGAATCATGGAGCCGATAAAATCAATCAATCATTACCACGTAAAATTCGATTGCTGATTCAACTATTTATGAACTGCAAAATTAACCATTACAAAGCAACTAAAACTGTAACGAATGAATTAATCAAATCGATAGGACCTGATTCTCCAAACGAAATATATTTGAGATATAAATTAAATGTTCCAGAGAGATTATTATTGTATTCTTTTCCTACGGCTGATATATACTTATTTGAGGATGGATTGGGGGATTATATACCTAAAGGTGAAATTAAGAATGTTAAAAATGTTAGTTTATTAAAATATATTATTAGTAGGTTAAAGCAATTAATTTTAGAGAAATTATTTAGAATAAATTATCAAAAATTTGGATTTGATAAAGCGGTATATGCACGAATAAAGGCTATTTATGAATTAATAACTAATCGTGATGGATGGAAAAAACGGCTGCTGTTAAAAAATGTTTCTATTAATCCCATTGATATAGGAATTCATTATGTTTCAATATTAAGACATATTAAGGATGAAATATTTTTAAATGGGTTTAATGATAATCTTATTGATAATTCTATTATTTTATTACCCTCGAACTATTCGGCTGCAAGGATATGGTATCCTGATGTTAATTGGTGTACCTTAGATGAAGAAATAAAATATATAAATGACATTATTAAAGCCATTGAGAAACTATCACCTGGCTGTAAAATAATTATCAAAAATCATCCCAGATCTCCTGATTTCATAATTAAAAAATATAAATCAGTTTTTAGTGATAAAGTTACCTTTTTTGATTTAACTGGTTTGCCTAGTGAATTACTATTTTTTAATGATAGTGTTCAAGCTGTTGTCGGAGGACTATCATCGTCTTTGATTTATGCAAAAAATCTTTTTAATAAGGATGCATACTGTGTTCCTTTTCCTGATAACGGATGTACATGGAGTGTTCATGACAAAAATGTGATTCGTATGAATCAAAAAACTTTATTAAGATTGGGTGTAAAAATTTTAAACATACAATAATTTTATGCGTTCCGTTCAAGTTTCAGTAATTGTTCCCGTATATAATCAAGAGAAATATATTGGAAGATGTCTTCGTTCGCTATTAAAACAAACTTTTTCGAATGATGAATTTGAAATTATTGTTATTAATGATGCAAGTGTGGATAACACAAAAGATGCTATAAAGCCATTTATGGGTGATATTGTATACTATGAAAATGATATGCAAATAGGTCTTCCAGCATGTTTAAACAAAGCTATCAGAAATGCTAGAGGATGGTTTATTGTAAGGGTAGATTCTGATGATTATGTTCATTGGGAATATTTAAATATTTTATCTTTGCATTTGATGCATAATCATGATATGGATGCCATAGCATGTGACTATTTGGTTGTTAATGATTCTCAGGATATTCTTCATCAAAAGAACTGTCTTGATGAACCGTTAGGATGCGGTATAATGTTTAGGATTGATCAGTTAATAGATATTGGGTTATATGATGAATCATTTCTCCTTAAAGAGGAAGAGGACTTGCGCATAAGGTTTTTAAATAAATACAAAATCGCAAGACTTGAACTTCCATTATATCGCTATAGAAAGCATGGCGATAACATTACCGGGGATGCTCAAAAAGTAAAAAAATACGAGAAAAAATTACTTAAAAAGCATAATAATTTATAATGGTAAAAATAAGATTAGATAGTATGAGCATTGATGAAAATTCATCTCCCTATATTATTGCCGAGATTGGTGTTAATCATGAAGGGTCTCTTGAAAAAGCAATAAATCTTATAGAATTGGCAAAAAAAGGCGGAGCTAATGCTGCTAAGTTCCAAACATATAAAGCTGATTCTATAGCATCTGTCAATAGCCCAGCTTATTGGGATAGAAGTAAGGAAAAAACGAACAGTCAGCATGAATTATTTCAAAAATATGATAATTTCAATGAAAAAGATTATTATTTACTTAGTGAGCATTGTAATAAGGTAGGCATAGATTTTGTTTCTACGCCTTTTGATACTTTTTCAGTGAATTTTCTAGATCCAATGCTTTCATATTTTAAGATTGCATCTGCAGATATTACCAATTTACCCTTCCTGAGGAAAATAGCTTCCAAACATAAGCCAATTTTACTTTCAACTGGTGCATCAAATATGGAGGAGATCGATCTGGCAATAACTGAATTACAGGAAAATGGTTCAGGAGAAATATGTTTAATGCACTGCATCCTTAATTACCCTACTGAAAATGAAAATGCGAATCTGGATATGATAGAAGGGCTTAAAAAAAGTTATCCAGAAAAAGTGATAGGTTATTCGGATCATACACTACCGGACCCGCAAATGTTGGTACTGACAGCTGCCTACCTTAAAGGTGCTATGGTGATAGAAAAGCATTTTACCAATGATAAAACCTTGCCTGGCAATGACCATTACCACGCCATGGATGTAGAAGATTTGAAGCGCTTTAAAAAAAATATACAAATGTTACAATCTTTGAAAGGTAGTAAGATAAAAGAACCTATACCATCAGAAGATATTTCTAGAGAACATGCGAGGCGTAGCATTGTCCTATCCCATAATGTTAAGGCGGGTACAATCCTTTCAGAAGATGACCTTACGTGCAAAAGACCGGGTAACGGAATTAGCCCACTTTATTGGGATAAGGTTATTAAAATGAAAGTGTTAAGGAATCTTGAAAAAGATTACATCCTCAAGTGGTCGGATTTTGAGCTTAAATAGATGAAATATTCTTATTTTGTTATTGCATTTGATTATTATTTATAAATTTGCGTGGTAATGCCGTAGCATTAACCAGATTAATCCCTCATAAATTTTTCTGAGAAGAATTAAGTAAATAAGGAGAAAAAGCTATGCGTATTTTAATGATACAAGGTGCACCATGGACAAACTCAATATCTTTAGGTGTTACAACACTTGGCGCGCAAGTAAAAGAAAAAGGTCATGAATATAAAGTATTTGATTTATACTATTATGATTTTGAAGAATCCACAACGGAGACTAATGTTGGAGAAACACAGTTAGAATTTGAGAAAGTTTCAAATCCAAAGAGAATGCCCCAAATTGCTAAAAAGTCAATGAAGAATCTTTTTAGTGATTTTAGAGAAATAAATAAAACTTATTTGCCTGATTTAATATGCGTAAGTGCAATGAGTGGTGATTTTGTATTTTCAAAAAGATTATTAGACAAAGTAAGAAAAGAAATTAAAGTTCCCATTTTAGTGGGAGGGATATGTTCAACTGTTGATCCAGATAGAATTATAGCTGAACCGTGGGTTGATATGATCAATATTGGACAAGGAGAAGAATCTTTCATGGAGGTCATTGAATCCCTTGAGAAAAAAGATCAAAACACCTCAATTAAAAATATTTGGTTTAAGGTTAATGGTGAAATAATAAAGAACCCAACTCGTCCTATTGTGAGAGATCTTGATTTATTTCCTGTGCCGGATCATTCAGTTTATGATGATTTTCATTTTTATCGTCCATTTCGTGGTCAAGTTTATCGGCACACATTAGTTGAAATTGCAAGAGGTTGTCCATTGCGGTGTAAGTATTGTTTAAATTCGTGGTTACCCACTTTGTATGGAGATACATTTTATTCAAAATCTGTTGAAAGAGCAGTATCAGAATTTGAATTTCTTAGAGATAAATACAATATTGAATTATTTGGGTTTATGGATGAAATATTTTTACATCATGATATTGAATTTTTTGAAGAATTAGCTGAAAAATATTCAAAAAGAGTTAATGTTCCATTTTATTGTCAAACTACAGCAACATCGGCAACTCCAGAAAAGGTGAAACTCTTAAAGCAAATGAACTGTGTGACTGTAAGTCTAGGAGTTGAAACTGGAAGTGAAGAGTTGAGGAAAAATGTTTTAAATAAAAAAGTATTAAACAAGCATTATGAAAATGCTTATAAATTATTTAATGAGGCCGGGATTCGAACGACTGCACAGATGATGTTTGGATTACCTAATGAAACTGAAGAAGATTATATTCAAAGCATAAGAATGATTAAGAAATGGAAAGTGGATACTGCCCATGCAGGTATTTTTTATCCATACATGGGAACGGTCATGAGAGATGAGTCAATAAAAAATGGTCTTTTAGATAAAGAAAAACTTGAAGAGTTTGAAAAAGATAGTTTCATTTCTCCACGAGTTACACAGACTTTTCTTAACTTTACTGATGAACAAATTAAAATAATGAATCATTACAAAAATAATTTTACTCTATATACTGAATTGCCAGAGTGGTTATGGCCTTTAGTTCGTGATACTGATGAATCTGATGAATACGGGAAAAAACTTTATGATAAAATCAGAAATCTTGTATATAATACTAGATTCGAAAAAGGTATGAGCCATCACAATCCTGGTGATGTATCGCATCTATCTTCGCAAGTAACTTAATATATTTTAATAAACATTTAAGGAGGATTGAAGTCGTTATGTGCTTTAGTTGTAAATATATAAATATTTTCTATTTATACAAATATTAAATAGATATTCATTTACATGAGTGTTTTAGTCTGCTAAAATTTGATAATTTAATGATATTATGTGTAATACCTGCGCGAGGTGGAAGTAAAGGGCTCCCAGGGAAGAATATACGACCTATTCTTGGCAAACCTTTGATTGGATATACAATTGAAGCTGCACAAAATGAGAAAATATTAAATCGAATTGTTGTTTCAACAGAGGATCCAGATATTGCAAAGGTTTCAAAATCTTTTGGGGTACAAGTAATAGATCGACCTCTAGAAATGGCTACCGATAAAGCTAACATTGATGGCGCATTGCAACATTCCGTGAGAACGATTGAAGATGAAGGTGAAATTGTAGATATTGTTGTATGGTTAAAAGCGAATGTTCCTATTCGAAAAGAAGGTGTTATTGGAAAAGTTGTTGAAAAACTAATTGATAGCGAAGCGGATTCTGTAATTACAATTAAAAAGGCTGAATCACCTGTCGAAATGGCGTGCAAACTTGATGGCGAGAATTTAGTGCCTTACACTGGTGATGCTCCCACCTTTCCAGGTCGACAAGATTATCCGGAAGCTTATTTTCATAGTGGTGCAATTTATGCCATAAAAAGATCAGCCTTAATGAGGGACAAAATTCAAGGGGATTCAGCTGATTATTTTTTAGGGGATAAAAAACAAGGTTATTTGGTTAGTGAGTATCCCTACAATATTGAAATTGATGACGAAAAAGATGCTATTATCTCTGAGCTATTCTTACAAGAAGAATTAGCAAAAAAAGTAAATCGAGATCATGATTAAATTAGTATTAGAAATTAAGTGACTTTATCAAAGAAAAGTCATTATCCGTTATTTTTTGAATCTAACTATTATTCTTAATTTTTAGCCCCATAGATTTCGAACACAAAAGGCTGGCTCCTAAATAAAATATAACAAATTGATAAAGTATTGAATACTATAATTCATGAAACTCTTCAAACGGATGTTCTCGTTGTTGGAGGTGGTGCTGCAGGGCTAAGGGCTGCCGTTGAAGCATCTAATCAAGGTGTAGAAGTAATTGTTGCAATTAAGGGCAAAAAATTTACGACGGGATCTTCATTTTATCCGGCTGTAAATACTTTGGGATTTCAAGCTTGTATGCCGGATGAAAGTTTTGGCACCATCGAGGATCATGAAAAGGAGATTTTGAAGGTAGGTGAAGGGATGGCTGATCCTATGCTCGCAGGTATTTTGGCGGCAGAAGCATACCAAGGTATAAAGCCTTTAACTCAAGCGAGAGATTTACTGTATAAAGTTGAACCTGAAATGGATCTACAAAAACCTTGTTTTAGTGAGTATTATAGATCATGGTTGCTTGTGAGTATGAGATCATTTAGGGATTATTTTTCTCAGAAAGTATTGCAGAATAAAATATCTGTATTAGAAAGGATTTATATTTTTTCATTGTTGGTTGAAAATAATGAATGTTATGGTGTTCTAGGATTGACAAGAGATGAAAAACTAATTATTATTGAGTCCAGAGCTGTAATATTGGCTTCAGGTGGAGGAGCGTCTCTTTACAAGCATAACCTTAATACTAAGGAACTTATTGGTGATGGTTACATAATGGCGCTTGAAGCAGGTGCTGAATTATTCAACATAGAATTCATACAATTTATTTATAGTATGTGTTCTCCCAGAAAGAAATTTATTTTTCATCAAGGCCTTTTTTCACATGGAACAAAATTGTATGATTTGAATGGAAAAGAGTTCATTCATGAAAGGATACCAAAATATATAGATTATGAAAAAGTCATGGCCACTCGTTCTAATCATGGACCCTTCACATCAAGACTTATTTCAAAGTATATTGACATCGCTGTGTTCAAAGAGATAATTAGTAGAAATGAAATTGGGCGTGGAGTATATGCGAAGTGCTCAGAATTAGAGAAATGTCAGAAGGAAAGTAATTTTAGTGATTGGATGGATTTTCTTGGTAATCAGGGCTATAAATTGAATAGTAATAATCTTGAAATCACCCTTAGCGCCCATGCGTTTAATGGCGGCGTGAGGATTGATGAAAATGCGAAAACAAGAGTTAATGGATTATTTGCGGCTGGAGAAATTGCAGCCGGTCCCCATGGAGCTGATAGGTTAGGGGGGAATATGATGACAGCGACTCAAGTCTTTGGAGCGAGGGCTGGTAAGAATGCAGCTGAGTTTTCAAAAACACACACTAGAATAAAAATTAACACTAGAAAAAAAAATAACATATTTGATATAATGAATATTGATAGAAATGAAAGTAATCACTTAAGCATTAATAAAACCAAAAATATTATTATGAACCTAATGTGGGAAAATGCTGGTATTTGTAGAAATGAGAAAGGACTTATTCATGCCAGTAAAATAATTAAAGGGTTTGATAACAATCAAGTTGTCTGTGGTAGGAAAGAACTATGGGATTATTTCACTTTAAAAAATATGATAAAGCTATCTGGTTTAATTTTAAAATCGGCTCTTATGAGAAGAGAAAGTAGAGGAAATCACTACAGAGAAGATTTTCCTGAAAAGAATAATTGTAATTTTCGAAAACCTATTTTTGTATTTAAGGAAAAAGAAAATATTGTACATGAATTCAGAGAAATGAACTGGTGAGTTTTATAGTCATAAATGACTAAAATAATTCCGATTATAAACGCAAGGATGGGATCAACCCGTTTACCTGGGAAGGTTATTCTTGATTTAAATGGTAAGTCTGTTTTCTCTCATCAAGTTGAAAGAATGCGGCAATGTGTGAGGGCTGAATGTCCTTATCTTGCCACTTCGAAAGATGAAAAGAACAAGCCACTAATTGCAGAAGCCATAAAAGAAAATATGCCTTATTACGCTGGCGCTGAAGAAGATCTATCGGAAAGATTTATATCTATTATGGAATTAGAAAATGCTGATGCAGCCGTACGGTGTGCCGGTGACCAACCGTTGTTTAGTTATGAAATAGTTGATCTATTGTTGTCTGAATACAAAGGTGAAGATTACCTTTATCCTTCTACGAAACTAGGGAATGGGATTGGTCTTGAGATTTTTTCCTTAAAGGCTTTGAAAAAAACTAGAGAATACTATCGTGGGCCAGCTTTATCAAAGTATATTCTTGAATATCCTCATAATTTTGATATCAGAGGAATTGATGTTAGCGATGAATTTTCTAGACCGGAATTCCGCCTCACTCTTGATACAATTGAAGATTACCGGCTTATAAATTTGATTTATGAACGATTTTATGACATTGGTAAACCGGTGAATTTGAGACAGGTATATAAATATCTCGATGACAATCCTGATATTGCGAACATCAATAGGGATGTTGTAGAATCTCCCATTAATACTTATGTAACAGATCTTTTAGAGAAACCGGTTTTTACTATATTAAGGGATCCAAGTGGCAAATATTTTGTAAAGAATAGAATGTCTGAGATAGTTTCAGTAAATGAATTTAAAAAATTTTATAAAAATATATCGTGGGATGAATAATAAAGTAGTACTTATTCAGCCAAGGAATACTCTTTCGCTTAATATTTATCCTCCTTTGGGTTTGATTCAAATAGGTTCGGTACTTCAAAAGAAAGGTTACGATGTAGATATTATTTGTTGTGGGACAACCATGAATTATAAGGAGAGAATTCTTGAAAAGTGTAAGGAGGTTCTTTTTGCTGGTATCTCTATTCTTACACCAGAAATTCCTGATGCTGTTGATATTGCTCGTGCAATTAAAGAACATAACAATATTCCAATAGTTTGGGGTGGTTGGCATGCTACATTATTTTCAGAACAAATGGCTGAAAGTGATTTGGTTGATAAAATAGTTGTTGATGAAGGGGATGAAGCTATTCTGAAGATTGCTGATGGGTATAGAGATGACGGCTATACGAAGGATAAAAAGAATAAAATTTTTAGCAATTGTCTTAAGCTTGATATGAATAATCTACCGATGCCAGATTATAGTTTAGTACCTAATATTGAAACCTATATAACCGGTGAATTATCAGATAAGTTTTTGGAATATGATAATAGAAAAATTAGATGGTTGCCTTATCAGGCAAGCAGGGGCTGTCCTTATGAATGTACATTTTGTATTAATGTTGTAACTGATAATAGAAAATATAGAATAAAGAATGCAGAAAAAGTAATAAATGAAATTGAACATTTAGTTAAAAAATTCAATCTAAATCATATTAAGATTATAGATGATTTACTTTTTGTAAATATAAACTGGGTCTGTGAAATTGCTCAAGGTATCATCGACAGGGGTCTAGATATTACCTGGGATGCAGAAGTAAGAGTGGATATGTTTAACGACCGTTTAGTTAATGATGAAAAACTTGCTCTTTTTGTAAGAAGTGGAATGAATGAAGTGAATTTTGGTATAGAATCAGGCTCTGAAAAAACTCTCGCTTCTGTTAAGAAAAATATTACACCTGAGATGGCACTAAGCGCAGTAAATAAATGTTCAAAATATGGAGTAACTTCTCGCTGCTCATTTATAATTGATTTCCCTGGTGAAGAAAAGGAAGATATTTATAAGACAAATGAGCTGGTCAATAAAATAAGAGAAATTTCAAATACTACAGTTGGTATGCATACATACAGACCATATCCTGGTAGCGAACTTGTGGATGAACTATTGGAAAAAGGGGTGATAAGCCAGCCAGATAAATTCGAAGATTGGAGTAAATCTAAATTTATTAGCGATTTTACTTATGCCTCAGCGAAAAGGGTTTGGCAAAAAAACTATAAATTATCAAATAAAATTAGTTATTATCAAAACTTAGAATCCGGGTTTTGGCTTATAGATCATCAGATATCAAATAAATGGGTAAAAAAAATAAACAATATTTTCATTAGTATTAGTCATTGGAGGAATCAAAATCAAATATATGGATTTACAATTGATAGAACACTATATGACTTGTTTTTAAAGTCATGGAGAAAGATTCGAGAAATTAGTATGGCAAAATATCCAAAGGGCACGACTGTTAGTCGGCAATCAAAAATTGATTCTACAACTCTAGATGCAATTGCCGAAGGCGATTTAGAATATTAATCTAAAGGATAAATGTATGGGAAAAAGAATTACTTATCACGAACAAGATTTTATAACAGCTACAAAGAATAAATTTAAAGCAATTGGTCTCAGTCCAAAATATTTAATTTATAGAGCTAAATGGAAATTAGCGAGCAAATATCCGATTAAGTTTAAAGCCCCCATTCATGCGGATATTGAACTTTCAAGTAATTGTAATATGAGATGTACCATGTGTCCTCATGGTATTGAAGGAGCTAAGGATGAGTTCATCAAATCATTTATGAATTATAATATAGCTCACGAGGTTATCACACAATGTGGTGAAATAGGAGTGTCATCAATAAAGTTTAGCGGACGAGGAGAAGCTATGATGCACCCGAACTTTGGTGAATTAGTTAAATATGCAAAATCAGTTGGCATCATAGATGTAATGTTTAACACAAATGGTATGTTACTTAAAGAAGATAGAATGAAAGATGCTGTTGATGCAGGCATCGACCTAATAATAATTTCAATGGATGGTAACACAAAGGAAACTTATGAAAATATTAGAATTCGTGGGGATTTTGATATAGTAAAAAATAATATTAATGAACTCGTTGAGTATCGTAAACAAAAAAATAGTAAGAAACCCTTAATACGCCTTCAGTTTACTATTATGCAAGAAAATGTACATGAATTTCAAGATTTTAAAAATGAGTGGAAGGATAAAGTAGATATACTTGTTGGTTTAAATTATTCAAAAAGAGGTGAGCAAGAAACAAAATTTGTTGATGACGGATTGCAAACTGCTGGGCGCGCTTATTGTTCTGAGCCTTGGAGGAGAATGATGATAACATCCCATGGCGACGTTCTTATGTGTTGTGCAGATTGGTATAATAAATCTCCTGTAGGGGATATTAATAATGAAAGTGTTATAGATATTTGGAATGGTGAAAAAATTAATTATGCTAGGGAAGCTATTAAAAATCTTGAGCATCATAAAATCACTGCATGCAAAGAATGTTTTATTCCGGAAACTTATCAGTATAATGGAAAATAGATTATATAACAAATGAATATTCTATTGTGTACAGTCCCTGTTGAAGCAGTGGGTTCTCAACCATTAAGGAAAAGGAGTGAAGGCCCCTTTCCCCTTACGCCAAAACTGGCAATATCTGAAATTGCAATGTGGATGGAAAAGAATGGATATAGTGATTATAAATACTATGATATTGACATGTTATACCCAGATGATTTAGAGTACCTTCAATTTAAAGCATTTATTAAGCAGAATAAACCTGATGTGGTCGGTTTAAGTGCCGTTGTTTCAACGTCCTATCAACAAGTAAAACATATAGCAAGAATTATTAAAGAATTATCTCCTGATTCATTTATAGTAACTGGTGGATATTTAGCATCAGCTGCAAATGTAATACTAAGAAAGACTGATGTTGACTTATGTGTAATTGGGGATGGCGAAATAGCATGGATTAATGTTTTGGACCGTTTAAAAAATAATTTTGGATCATTAAACGAAAAGAAATTTGAGGATATACAAGGGCTTGCGTTTTTAAATAGACTCGATGAATTAGTGTTCACTGGATATGGTGCGCAAGTAAATAAGATTGATATTCCTTTTGTTAATTATGAAATTCTTAAGAAAGGACTAAATGGATTCGATGATAAAATAAATAACTATTTTCGTGAAGCAAAATCCGCGAACCAATTTTTTCTTGATGATAGATTCTCTGATAATAATCGGGGTAGTAAACTAGCCTTACTTTTTTTGTCAAAAGGATGCGTCGCAAAGTGCACTTTTTGTCAGAGATACACAAAGGGCTATAGAGTTTTAGATTATAATAATTTAGAGGAACACATTAATTATCTGAAAACGAATTTTGATGTTGGGCATTTTTTAGTTGGTGATGAAAACTTTGGGTCAAACAGAGAAGATTCATATGAAGTTGCAAAAATATTTAAAAAACATGATGTTCTTTGGGCAGCTGCTGGCGTTAGATGTAGAAGTGTTACAAGTGATGATGTGGAATTCTACAGAAATAATAATTGTTCTGCTCTCAAATTTGGAGTTGAATCTGGTAGTCAAAAAATGCTTGATATAATGGAGAAAAATTTTTTAACTGAAGATGTTAGAAGAGCAGTTAAAAACTGTAATGCGAATAATGTGTATTCGCCATTAGCATTGATGGTAGGTATGCCGGGTGAAAATGAAAAAACTGTAATGGAATCTGGCCAATTTGTTGGTGAATTATCAGCAAATCTCAGAATTCCTGTGAAGTTGTTAATGGGACATTCAGATGTATCTTATGCGTTGCCGTTAATGGGTACACCACTTTATGAATACGCCAAATTTATAGGAGAAATAGGAAATGATGTTGAAGATGAAGAAGAATTCATAAACACTTTGTCTGATGCAGCTCATTACAAAAGATATTATATCAATCTCAATGGCGCACCTATCAGTGAGGTCATTTTCTGGGATTGGTTATTAAAACTGGAAGCGTCCCGAGAATTCAGAAAAATAATGAAAGGTAAAGAATTAGATTTAGAGCTAGTTAATAAATTTGAACAACGACTTAAAATAGAGAAAACCAATCCACATGTTAAAAATACTCAGCGTTCTATTTCCTTCATTTTTATTAGTAATTTTGTTTCGAATCATTTGTTATATAATAAACTTGTCGATTCATTGCCAAGGGTATTAATGTATCCAATAATTAAGTATTTGCTTTTTTTGGAGCATTTAATTCAAAAATTTATATATAAAGAAAAACATCAAGTATTTAAATCAAATAGTATAATGGGAACGAAAAATATTCGAATAACGGATAATGAAATATATTCTGAAGAGAAGAAAAAAGATAGATCTTTGAGAAATATATTATATAAGAAAAAATCTGAGCTGGGTAATATTCCTTTTTTAAGATACGGACTGGTAAAGAAGAATCTTTATTATAATGAACAGGCAGTCGAAATGTTAGATAAAGGTTTATAAATCGATATTCCACTAATTAACTATTTTCTAATAGTATAGCTTTTACTTATTAATTATTGTGGTTTAGCCACGTTCTAGGTAATAGTATATATATGTTGATGCTGGACCATTTGGTTTAATGTCAATCCAATACTTTTTGGGCAAGTAAAATAAATATAACGAGAGAATTTGGTAATAGCATGACAGCAAAGGAACATATGAAGGTTGAAAAAGAGTTAGAAATATATTTTGACCGTCTATTCCCCATCTGCCGGAGCATAACAGGGGAGGGGTACCAGAAAAGTCTGGATATCATCTCGGAGATCATCCCACTAGAAAAAATTGATTTCCCTTCGGGTACTGATTGTTGTGACTGGACGGTGCCTGATGAATGGAACATTCGAGATGCTTACATTGTAACCCCTGAAGGCAATAAGATTGCTCGGTTTAAAGACAGTAACTTACACGTAATGGGATATTCTGTTCCTGTTAATAAGGAAATTTCCTTTGAAGGTTTAAAGGAACATCTGCATACCATTGAAGAAATGCCAAAAGCAATTCCTTATGTGACATCATACTATAAAAATAATTGGGGATTTTGTCTGGATTTCAATACATATCAAAATCTAAAAAAGGGTAAATACAGGGTGTACATTGATTCAGAATTGAAACCAGGAAAAGTAACCATTGGGAATCTTGTAATTCCTGGTGAAAGTGATGATGAAATATTATTAACATCCTTTCTATGCCACCCTTCTTTAGCTATTAATGAACTGTCAGGACCATTATTGCTGTCTTTCTTATATAAAAAATTAATATCAAATGGTCCTTATCGGCATACAATAAGATTTATGATATGTCCAGAAAACATTGGTACAATAGCTTTTTTGAGCAGGTATGGTGACCATCTAAAAAATAATCTGAAAGCTGGGTTTGTAATTAACTGTGTTGGGCATGGAGATGAATATTACTATAAGTATTCCAGACGGGGGAATTCACTTGCTGATAGGGCGGCTATGAATGTTTTGAAAAATCAACTATATCCTGTCAATGAAGTGGAATTTTTTCCGGGGGGATCTGACGAGCGACAGTACTGCAGCCCAGGTTTTAATTTACCTGTCGGACTTATTACACGAACTATGTTTGGAAAATATAAAGAATATCATACTAGTCTGGATAATAAGAATTTGATTTCTTTTAAAGTAATACGTGAGACAATTGATCTTTACTTTGATGTTATAAAAACAATAGATGAAAACCGTAAGTATTATTGTCGAGTTCAAAAGGGTACGCCACAATTTTCAAAAAGTTCTGTGCCGTTATATCCAAGTACGATGAATGCGAGTTTCTATAAAAAACGTGATGAAAAATTTAATATGCTTTTAGAACTTGTTAACCTTTCAGATGGGAATCATGATCTGTTGACCATAGCTGAAAAGAAGGGTTTCAAAATGCTTGATCTTCTTGAAACAAAGGATAGGTTGGTTGAAGCGGGATATTTGGTAGAAAAGTAGACAATCAGTTAAACTAATTCCAAGAAATAATCAAAAGCAAAATGCTGCATATAATTATTGGTTTCATCAATACAAGAAAAAAGGAGCAATAAATGTCTGATAATAAAATATTAACCGCAATTTATGATGCTATTGATTTAATCAATGCTCAGAATGAGGAGTTTCTTATAGAAAAATCTCCTGAAACGATTTTATTTGGTAGAGGAGGAAGATTGGACTCCTTGGGGCTGGTAAATCTGGTTGTTGCCATAGAACAGAACATTGAAGATGCTTTTGATACTAGTATTGTTTTAGCTAATGAAAATGCAATGGCTAAAAAGAACAGTCCCTTTCGAACTGTGAGTGCACTGGCTGGTTATATAGCTGAACTACTTGAGGAAAAGCCAAATGTTTAAAAAGCCTGTAATGGTCATAACAGGCACTAGTAAAGGCCTCGGCAGGTATTTGGCTGAATATTATGTAGAAAAGGGATTTCAGATTGTTGGCTGCAGCCGTGGTGTTATTGATTTAGAATTAGATTCATACCAGCATTTCTGTCTTGATGTTTGCGATGAATCTTCTGTAAATATGATGTTCAAACAAATTAGGAAAGAGTATGGTCGTTTGGATGTGTTAATTAATAATGCAGGTATTGCTTCAAAAAATTATGTTCTTCTCACTTCATTAAAAGAAGTTCAAGATTTATTAAATACCAATTTTGTAGGAACATTTTTGTTTAGTCGAGAATCTGTAAAATTGATGAAAATTAATAATTATGGCAGGATTATACATTTATCATCTATTCATGTTCCTTTAGCTATGGAAGGTACATCTGTATATGGAGCAACAAAAGCATCGATAGAACAATTCTCAAAAGTATTAGCTCGTGAGGTATTTCAATTTGGTATCAACGTAAATATTTTATCTCTATCAGTTGTAAAAAATACTGGAATGGAAAATACTTTAACAGAACAAATCAAAAATAAGATATTATGTCAAACTATCTCAAAATCACAATTGAGTATTCATGACGTAACGCATGCAATTAATTATTTAATTAACGAAAAAAGTAAAATGGTTACCAATCAATTACTTAGTTTGGGGTGAGTTTGAAAGAAATAAATATCAAACAAATACCTAATGGTAAATGGAAAGAAAATTGTTATATCATTAATAATAACAGAAAAGATGCTTTGCTTATTGACCCGGGAGGTGATGAAATAAGTATTATTGACTTTATTGTAGGGAATAACTTAAATGTGGAAGCCATTATAAATACACATGCACACTATGACCATATTGGAGCCATATCTAGATTAAAGAAAAAATTCTCAATCCCGTTCTTCTTGCACTCTAAAGATGAGAAGCTATTAAAAACTGCTAATTTATATGTAAAACTATTTGATGGGGATGGAACTATTAAAATACCTGCTGTCGATCATTATCTTGACAAGATAGATATTCAAAAATATATAACAGTATTTCCAATAAAAGTCTTATTTACACCAGGGCACACCTGGGGTAGCGTATGCATACTAATTCATGATAAAATATTTACAGGAGACACGCTGTTTAATGAAAGAATTGGGCGTGTCGATCTTCCCGGTGGAGATAAACTAGCCTTAGAAGAATCGTTAAAAACTTTATCAAAACTTCCAGGAAATATTTGTATTTATCCAGGACATGGTACATCATCCACAATTAGACATGAATTAGAATACAATAAGAATTTTTCTCAGGCATTAAAATGGGCCTAATCATTAAATCAATAGAATATTATTTACCTGATAATATAGTAACGAATGGTGATTTGCAGAAAGAACATCCAGATTGGGATTTAGAGAAAGTAGGCGAAAGATCCGGTGTTCATAAAAGACACATTGCTGGTGAAGATGAAACAGCATTTGATTTATCAACAAAAGCGTGTGATAAACTGTTTCAGACTAATGATAAAAGCAAAGTCGATGGAATTATTTACTGCACCCAGAG
>CEQE01145500.1_pt1 | contig 16163 bp, 15 predicted proteins | sample 356201 | NCBI WGS metagenome assembly CEQE01 (sample SAMEA2619970, study PRJEB7988) | marine metagenome | biome: marine biome (ENVO:00000447); feature: mesopelagic zone (ENVO:00000213) & marine oxygen minimum zone (ENVO:01000065); material: "saline water (ENVO:00002010), including plankton...
TTCAAATAATCCCCCTATTATATTAATTCTCAAACGATCTCCAGGCCCTAGCATATAGGTTTCTGGGTCAATTGGGTGCTCTAGAGCTAGGGGTATTACACCGTATTCCTGATACAAAATAGGTTTATTTGATTCATCGGTCGAGATTAGTCCGAGCGGTTGTTGGTTTTGAGCAAAAATCCAATTGAAGCAAAAAATAAAAAAATAAAATTTTAGTATGATTCTCATCGATTATAAAACTCCTAATCTTTCCTGTTGATATGTATTATTTTGAATATCCTGCCACCACTCCTGATTTTCTAAATACCAATTGATGGTTTTTCTGATCCCGGTCTTAAATGTCTCTTTTGGTAACCAGTCTAGATCATTTTGCAATTTAGATGAATCAATAGCGTAGCGAAAATCGTGGCCAGGACGATCAACTACAAAAGTGATCAATTCATCATAAGAATTAAGATTTTCTGAGGGATTTATTTCATCAAGGATCTGACATATAGTCCTAACTATATCAATATTCATGATCTCATTATTTCCTCCAACATTGTACGTTTCACCGATTATTCCATCTTCAATGATAGTATGGATCGCGTCACAATGATCATCAACATATAACCAATCTCTGATATTCTCTCCCTTTCCATAAACTGGCAAAGGTTTTTCTGCTAAACAATTAAGGATCATAAGTGGAATCAATTTCTCGGGAAATTGATAGGGTCCATAATTATTGGAACAAATGGAAATTATAATTGGAAGTCCAAACGTACGTTGCCAGGAACGGACCAGGTGATCCGAAGCAGCTTTGGATGCTGAATACGGCGAACTGGGATCGTAGGGAGTTTTTTCATTAAAATATCCATCATCACCTAAACTCCCAAAAACTTCATCAGTGGAAACATGATGAAATCTGAATGAATTATTGTTTTCTAAAGTTTTATAATATCTCAGTGATTCCATCAAAAGTGTGAAAGTCCCGTTAATGTTAGTTGTAATAAAATCTCCTGGGTCACCAATGGATCTGTCTACATGACTTTCAGCTGCAAAATTGATGACAATATCAGGTTTAAAATCACAAAATATTTGCTCAACCTTTAACTTGTCACATATATCGCCCCGGAAAAAGTGGTAACGTGCATCATCTTCTAAATCCTTAAGGTTCTCGAGGTTCCCTGCGTATGTCAATTTATCCAAATTGCCAATTCTGCACCCTTGATCATTATTCAACAGATATCGGATAAAATTGCTCCCAATAAAACCGCAACCACCAGTTATTAGATACGTCTTCATGACACCGAATCCCAATCAAAATCGATTTGAGGATCATTCCATGCTATTCGTTCTTCATCCGGATTATCGGGATTGTAGCTTTCGGTCGTATGGTAAAACAAAATAACTGGTTCATCACTTAAAACTTTGTATCCATGTACAACACCATCTGGAATTAGAATTAATTTATAATCATCTTTCCCCGCATTAATTATTTGAGTAACTCCTTTTGTATCGGAAACATCTCGAATATCGTGAAGTACTACAACAGCTTTCCCTGTGGCAATAAACCATAAATCATCCTGCTTTTTATGCCAGTGAAATGCTTTAATGGTATTTTTAAAGGCAATCGTGAATGTCGTCTGTCCAAATTTCCTAAGGAGTTCATCATCGTCTCTTAGTACTTCCATGAGGTAACCCGGTTTTCCCAGTTGTTCCTCAGTATCAGAGATATCTTGATGCACAATTAGATTCTTAACAATTACTCCAGAAATCAAATTCATCTCACATTAGGCCTGCCAACATTTTTAAAAGTGAAGCCCAATCTTTTTAATTCATGTGGATTCAACAGATTTTTTGCATCTAATAGAATTTTAGTTTTTACCAATTTTGAAACTTTTTCCAAATCCATTCCTCTTATTTCGTGCCATTCCGTCAAAACGACGATCCCATCAGCATCAGTAACTGCTTCTTCCAGCGAATCACAATAATTAACCTTCAGAAAGAGTTTTTTCATATTTTCGTTTGCAGCAGGATCAAATGCCTTAAGACTCGCCCCTTCATCAAGCAATTTTTCAATAAAGTAAATAGCAGACGATTGCCGGACATCATCTGTGTTAGATTTAAAAGCCAACCCCAGAATTGCAATTGTTTTACCTTTAACATTATTATTAAATAACTTTTTCAGTTTATTATAGACTTTTTCCCTTTGTTTAGAATTGGTTTTTATGGCAGCTTTTACAATAGTTAAATCAACACCTTTATTTTTTCCTAATTTAACTAACGCATTTGTATCTTTAGGAAAGCAAGAGCCGCCATACCCGGGACCTGGATGTAGGAATTTCGAACCTATTCTATTATCAAGTCCCATAGCTTTAGAAACAACATGTACATCTGCACCTGTTGCATCGCACAAATTTGCAATTTCATTGATATAAGATATTTTTACAGCCAAAAATGCATTAGAAGCATACTTGATTGTTTCAGCAGTTTTTACATCTGTGAAAACGATGGGTGTTTCATTAATGAACAATGGACGATATACATTTTTCATGATTTCTTTGGCTTTTTCTGATTCAACACCTATAATAACTCTATTGGGTATTAAAAAATCTTTAACAGATGATCCTTCCCGTAAAAATTCAGGGTTAGAAATGACATCGAAATTAATCTTACTATTTTTATTTTTCTCGATGACCTTTCTTATTTTTTCACCGGTACCTACTGGAACGGTACTTTTGGTACATACAACTTTATATTCGTTTAAGTTTCTGCCAATTGTTTCAGCGACATTTTCTATAGCGGAAAGATTTGCCTCCCCGTTGTCACTCATTGGCGTCCATACTGCGATAAAAATAACATCTGCATCTTTAATTGATTCACCTACTTCATTTGAAAACGATAATCTACCAGCTTCCACATTTCGTTTGACGAATTCCGTTAGCCCGGGCTCATAGAAGGGTATTTTCCCATTTTTTAATAGATTAATTTTATCCTTGTTAATGTCGGAACATACAACATGATTCCCAAAATCTGCTAATCCCGCTCCGCTTACAAGCCCGACGTAGCCCGTGCCAATTACGTTAATATTCAATTTTTCAACTCCATTTATTTTTTAAAACATAACACAAAATTAATCAAATTCAAACGTGTAATTATTGAAGTCCAATCATTCTTCTAAATATCCACTCGAAAGATAAACTAATTATTAAAAGGATGGATAACGGCATCCAATGGCTTACACTTATTTCCTGATTCAATGTAATTTCTTTTTCAGGATAATTTAGGATGTTGGATATATTTCCGCGGTCACTCCATTTTACAAATGCACCGCCAGTTTTTTGGGTCACTTCACTTAGTAATTGTTCATTTAAAAATACGCGATTCAATTCAATCTGACTCTCAATAACTTTATATTCACCCTCATGACTTCCAACAATTACATCACCATTCAAACATTCAATTGTATATGAATAATTCCCCGGTTCTGATGCAAAATATCTGCCTTCCCAACCGGTATTAGCTGAGTAATATTTTAAGGGGTAAACTGCAACCGTCTTATTATCAAGTTTCACAGTCATGTTTACACCACCACCGGTAATAGAAGTTTGTGATAAATTTAATACTTCTCCTACAATAGTGATTTCATCTCCTCTTTGAAATACCTGTTTATTTAACCTAAAATAAGCGTCACTTTCTCCACCCGAAAAGACAAGCCAGTGAAATAAGCTGTTCAACCAATTAGGTATTAACAGCCCATCGTGAGAATTAATATTTTTCATATGAAGAAACCACAAATCAGAGGAAGTAAAAATACTTTGTCGAGTTCGGTATTTGTCGTCCTTACCAAGAATGATCAGTGGTACAGTTGGGTTCGAATCAAGGTAAGCCATAATGTTTAACTTATTAACACTAGGTTCAACAAATATTTGGGGCATAATGGGAGGCAATGTATTATATAAATTGACAAAAGATGAATTTTGAGAATTATCTGTAGCAAATACCGGGTGAGAATTCGCAACGTCACTTATGACAATATTGTACCTATCAGTCATTTTTTTCATGGAACCGAGATTTTGAACTTCAAAAACATCATACAAAATTTTAACTGAAGGTCCAGATGTATTTAATCCAGCAAAGAACGCAAGAGAAGCAGGATTATTTTTTTGTTTTTTGTTGAAAGCTGCAATAAAATTTGTATTTATTCCACTTATTGGGAAATTATCAAAAATGATTAGGTCGTATTGTCCCTTCCAGAAATTGGCGATTGATGGTTCCCAACCGGAAGAAAAGTTAACATAATGATCCAGATTAAACCTTGTTTCTTCAGAATTTAATACATTTTTAAGTATAGATGTGTTGGGGTTCAAAGTGCCAGTTAACATTGCTATCCTAAACCTGTCTTTTAAGCTGGTAATATTAAATTCATTTTTATTATTTTCAATATTGATTTCATCTTTTAGCGTGGACACACGAACGGTGTATTCCTGACGGTCTAAATCAGTGAGCGGGAATTGGAATTTCACAATATTTTCAGACTCGATCCCGGAAAGTTTAAGTGTTTTTGTTGCAATCATTTTCCTACCGGATGATAAAGTTACATTTACATGTTCATTTGACGAACCAGTGGAAATAAGATGAATAGTTGCATTTATCATATCTCCAATAATCCCTACTGTTGGAGCATCTACTTCAGATATAAAAACATCCACAAGTTGTGATTTTTCTCCAATCCCAATGATATTTACCGGGACTTTTATATCACTAATCAGCTGAAATGGGTTGTCTCCTGATGTCACCTGACCATCTGTAACAATTATCATCCCAGCCAAAAATTCATCATGAGTTCTACTTACGTTACCTTGTTTTAATACTTCAGATATATTTGTAGACGGTTCAGAAAATTCGAATTCAAATTCATTCAGATTCCTTGTTTCGACTGAAGTACCAAAGCTGTATTGTTCTACTCGTAACCTTATTTTATTTTCTTCAGAACTATTAATAATAGAATTATAGATTTCCCGGTAACCGATATTAAGTGCTTCTTTTGAGGAAGATTGATGGTATGCAGCACTTACTGAATTATCAAAAAACACTTTAAAAACAGGAATTTTGCTGATTGTTAATTGGTATGAAAAGACCAGTTCAGCCAACAATGTTAAAATAATAATAAATGAAATAGACCTTAATGTGAAAGTTATCCAGGATAAACCTTTTAGAGGATTTCTGAATTTGCCATATACCCACCTTGCAAAAATGATGAGGATGATAAAAGTCCCCAAAATAATGTAAAGAGGAATATCACTTTCGACAGTAAATGATGAATTCAATCCGAATCGACGACTTTTAAATTAGGTATAATGGTAAAATGGGGAGTGGTAACGAATCCATTTTTTAAATACAATTCTCCCAGGTATGCAATCATTGCACCATTATCAGTGCATAACGAAAGCTCAGGGTAAAGTACTTCACATTCTGTCATCATTTCATTGGCAAGTTCACGCAATCTTTTGTTTGCAGCAACGCCCCCTGCAATAACTGCTGTATTAACACCTGTCAATTCCACTGCTTTCACCAGTTTTGATATAAGGATTTTATTGATAGAATACTGATAACTCGCTGAAACATCTCTGATTTGTTTTTCAACTTTATCTCTACCAGTCTCTTGAACATAACTTAACAGAGATGTTTTTAATCCACTAAAGCTATACTCAACTCTATCTGAATCAGCGAAAGCCTGCGGAAAGGATATGGCATTTTCATCTCCTCCTTCTGACATTTTTTCAATGGATGGTCCTCCGGGATATCCCAAGCCCAAAATCCTTGCTCCCTTATCAAATGCTTCACCGGAAGCATCATCCCTGGTCTCACCTAAAAGTTTATATTTTCTCAATTCTAAAACATGCCATATTTGAGTGTGTCCACCTGATACAAGAAGACATAAAAATGGATATTTTAACTCAGGAAATGAAATAAAGTTCGAAAAAATATGCGCTTCTAGATGATTTATTCCGATACATGGAATTCTCAATCCCTGTGCTAATCCTTTTGCAAAACAAGCGCCTGTCAAAAGAGCGCCCATCAGGCCGGGGCCTCTCGTAACTGAAATACTATCCAAATCTTGCATGGATATTTTAGCATTGGAAAGTGCTTTTTCAACCACCTTTGTCAACCAACTCTCATGTTCTCGGGCTGCCACTTCAGGGACAACCCCTCCATACTCACTGTGAATCTCCTGAGAAGAAACAATAGAAGATAAAATTTCCCCATTCCTGCAGACGGCAGCAGCAGTTTCGTCGCAAGATGTTTCAATACCAAGAATAGTCATTCACGGATTCTTGTGACAACCAATTCCACACTCTTCGGGGACAAATCATGCCAGGAAAGAACATCGGCTGGTACAGATACTTTCGGTTCATAATACGTTTTTTGTTTTGTCCATGTTTTATTGAAATCTATTTGAACTTTTATATCAGCAGGTTGAATTCCAGAGATATAATCAACTCCTCCAGTTACTGTTAAAGAAACTGTAGAGGGGTTAACAAATACTCTCAGTTCATCGGGTATATTTAGAACGTTAACATTGACTTCACTGATTATTCTTTCACCAATACTTTGAATATTCGCAAGTACCTTTATATCTCTTAGGGAAGATTCTACGACCCGGGGATAATCAAATTTTAAGGGAACTGTTAATTCTGTTTTTTTTCTCAAATCATGTACCGATATTTCATCAGTTTCAATTTGGGTTACATTCTGAATGATTTCTTTGGGACCTTTTAATTCAATCACCCTGGGAGTGTAATCCATAGATCCTACAAGAATAAAACCGGGTGCGGACTTGATTGTAACGTTTGGAATTACATCAACCGGTTTTATCATATAATCATCGAGAGAAATATGAACGGAGTCCGGTTTTACTACTTCAATGAATTCAAGATTAAATCCAGCAGGGATGACAACCTTATGAGAATTTTTTAAAAAATAGTCATTCAGATAAAAATTATATTCAGTGCTGATTCGTTCGAGATCCAGTACCAGTTTGAAATTTGAAACCTTTTTCAATAGGATTGCCTTCAGAAGTGCTTTTCCTGTTGCTCGAAATCGAACTTCAGCGATCGGGGAAACCTCACCCTTTAGCGTTTTACCCTCTTTAATATTCCGGACTTCAATAGGCATTTCAATGATTTGGGTATAGTGGTATTCTGAAACGACAAAAAACCATAAAAATATGGCGAAAAAAAGGGCACCAACCCACATGCGGAAGTGCCCCTTCTTTAATTTATAAGATACGCTGATTTTCCTCAAACTAAAATCAACACTCCACTAAAATTAGTTTTTATCATCTTCATCATTTTCAGGATGATCACCTACTTCATCTTGATTCGAGTCACTTGATTCATCTTTATTTTCTACTTCAGCATCTTCACTACTTTCATCCTGTTTTTCATCATTATCAATCTCAGTTACTTCCTCCTTACCTTCTTCGGTAGTAGTGACCGGTTCTGTTTCTGATTCACCGGATTCAACTTCCACCTCTTCAGTTTGTTTTTCATCTGATTCTATCTTAGTTACTTCTTCCTTACCTTCTTCGGAAGCAGTGACCGGTTCTGTTTCTGATTCACCGGATTCGACTTCAACCTCTTCAGGTTGTTTTTCATCATTATCAATCTCAGTTACTTCTTCCTTACCTTCTTCGGAAGCAGTGACCGGTTCCGTTGCTGATTCACCGGATTCAATTTCCACCTCTTCAGTTAATTCAGCATTTAAAATTATCTTTTTATCCTCCGGTCTTACTTCAACAACAATTGCTGAAACTTCGGAATCATGAACGAAAGTAGCGAGTATCTCTTTGCGTTTGTCAAACTTGAATGACCGAGATGGGATGATACCTTCCACGTCCTTTTCAAGCTGTAAAATGACACCCTTGTCCAATACACGAATGACTATTCCCGTTACTGTTTTTCCAGTTTCAAAATATTGCTCAATTTCTTCCCACGGGTCAGATTCAAGTTGTTTTAATCCTAATGAAATCCGCTGGCTTTCCTTGGAAATATCAAGGACTTTAACCTCCACTTCCTGACTTTTTTGAACTATTTCCTTTGGGTGGCGAACTACTTTTGTCCAGGACATGTCAGAAATATGAATTAATCCATCAATCCCTTCTTCCAACTCGACAAAAGCACCGAACTGCGTCAGATTTCTAACAATTCCTTTATGAACGGATTCCACGGGAAATTTCTCATCAACCGAATCCCACGGATTTGGCTGTAGTTGTTTAAATCCCAGGGCGATCTTTCTTTCTTCTTCATTAATGTTGAGAATTTGGGCCTCCACTTCATTGCCTAACTGCACAACTTCAGTTGGATTGTGTATACCCCGAGTCCACGACATTTCAGAAATATGCACCAATCCTTCCACACCCTTTTCAATTTCAATGAATGCACCATAATTGGTCATACTTACAACTTTGCCCTTAATAATACCGCCTACGGGGTATTTTTCATTTACACTATCCCATGGATGAGGTGTCAGTTGCTTTAATCCCAATGAAATACGCTGTTTTTCTTTATCATAATCAATCACCTTTACATTGATTGTTTCACCTAATTTCACAACCTCGCTTGGATGTTTAATTCGTCCCCAAGACAGGTCTGTAATGTGCAGGAGACCATCCACACCTCCCAGGTCAATAAAAACACCAAAGTCCGTGATATTTTTTACTATTCCTTCCAAAACATTTCCTATTTCAATTCCTTGCAAAATCTCTTGTCTTTTTTCGTTTAGAGAGTCTTCCAAAAGCGCTTTCCGTGAAAGAACAATATTTTTCCGGAGTTCATTGACTTTGACAATCTTAAATTCCATCTCCTTGTTCAAATATTGATCAAAGTCCTGAACTGAGTGAATATCAATCTGTGAACCGGGAAGGAAACCCTGTAAGTTTTCAACATCAACAACCATTCCACCCTTAATGCGCCTGCTTATTGTACCCAGCACAGTTTCACCAGAATTAAATAATTCAATTATTTTATTCCAGCTTTTCATCCATTCTGCTTTTTCAATAGACAAGATAGTCTGACCCTTACGATCTTCTAGATATTCAAGATAAACATCTATCACGTCACCTATTGAAGGCACTTCCTTGCCTACAAATTCAGATTTGTGGATGATACCTTCAGATTTGAAACCAATATCTACAATGATTTCCTTGTCATTGCCTCCGATAACCCTACCCTGAATAATTTGATGCCTTCGTATATCCGAAATGGTTTCATTATATTTTGACATAACTTCGGGTGAAACCTGTCCCTCAACAAAATCTTCATCATCTTCCGGAGATTCAGATAATACCTTTATATCATCAAATAAAGTATCGCCTAAATAATCGACCTCTATTAATTCTCCGTTTGCATATGTTGTGGTATCTGTTTCTTCAACATTTTCAACGGATGCTTCTGGTGATTCAGTTACTTCTTGTTCTATCGAGTTTTCTTCAGTCATTTGTTTTCTATTGTCTTTCCTTTTTTAAGTTATTATTAATGTGATTACAAATTATTCTAACCTGTTCGTCAACGGTTAATTTTGTTGTATCTATTTCAATTGCATCCTCCGCTTTTGCCAGTGGTGAATGATCTCTACTTGAATCATATTGATCTCTTCTTTTTAAATCTTTAACGATTTCTTCCACTGACAATTCTTCATCTATCTTTTTCAGGTCATGATACCTTCTTTCAGCGCGAGTTTTCACGTCTGCAGTTATATAAAACTTAAATTTGGCATCCGGAAATACTACGCTTCCTATATCTCTCCCTTCAACAACTGCATTTTGTCCATACATCAGATTACGCTGCAAAGAAACCATTTCTTCTCTTACTACACGTAATGCACTTACTTTACTCACGTGGTTAGTTACCTCAGTAGTTCTGATTAATGCTGTGATATCTTCTCCACCTAAAAATATTTTAGTAGTATTGTTTTCATTTCCTATTGACAGATTAAGATTAGAGATACTTTTTGCGATTTCACCGGGATTTTCTATGTTAACCTTTTCACGTAAAAAATGATACGTGACTGTTCTGTACATGGCACCAGTATCCAGATAGAGATAGTCCAGCTTTCCAGCCACCATCTTAGCCGTAGTACTTTTCCCCGATGCGGCAGGACCATCAATCGCTATAATCATAACCAAATCTCAAAATGATGACGATGCTCGGAAATGAATGGTATTGAAATAGTCATTTTTAAATATCAAAAAGCCCAGAAATGTATTAAGTAGTTCATTTAAGTCAAAATAATTTTCTTTTTTATATGGTTATTCATAATCCAACCGATTTTTTCAATTTCACTATCTCTTTTTCTGTTAATTTTCGCCACTGACCGTGTTTCAACCTACCTGTTTTAATATGAGCAACACTTTTTCTATGGAGCAATAAAACTTGATATTTCAAGGATTTAAATATTCTTCGAATTTCTCGTTTTTTACCGTGCGTCAGTTGCAAGGTTATCATGGCAACTTTTGATTTTTTACCAGGGTGAGCTGTAAATTCCTGACTGAGTACCACACCTGATCCCGTTTCATCTTCCCCTATATCAACACCTGAACGAATTCTGTCAACAGCAGAAGGGGTCAATAATCGGTCGGTTATGACTTCATAGATTTTTTCAATTTGAAATTTGGGATGAGTCAGCCGGTATGCCAGTTCACCGTTATTTGTCAACAACAACACTCCAGTGGTATCTTTATCGAGCCGCCCTACGGGAAATAATCTTTTTTCTGTTTTAACCAAATCGAGGACTGTTTTTCTTTTTCCCGGATCCTTTACTGTTGTGATGATACCGGCAGGTTTATTTAACAGAATCACCGTTTCATCACCTGTAAACGCCACCGGTTTTCCCCGAACAGAAATAGAATCAGTTTCGTTGACAACCAAAAATGGGTTGGTCACGAGTCTTTCATTTACTTTCACCAAACCATTTTTCACAATTTCCTCACACTTTCTTCGTGAGGCAACCTCAGCCTGTGCCAAGTACCTGATCAGACGCATGGATTGCTTCATTTTCTGTGGGTTGGTGTTCTTTTATCAGTTCGGAAATTTCTTTTATTTTAGGCAAGTCAGAGACTTTATTTAAACCAAAGCTGATGAGGAATTTATCCGTAACAGTATAAAGGAGCGGTTTACCGGGTCCTTTGCCCCTGCCGCTGATTTTAATCAAGTTGCGATCCAATAATGTTTTAACGACAGAACCGCTGTTAACACCTCTTATGGATTCGAGTTCAGACCGATTTATGGGACCTTTGTAAGCGATAATTGATAACGCTTCCAACGCTGCATGGGATAAAGGAGATTTTTTAACTCGAGTAAACAGACGTTTTACCCAATGATGGTATTCCGGTTTGGTGACTAATCTGTATCCTCCAGCAACAAGTTGAATAAAAACACTACTTGAATCTTTAGAATATTCCTTCTCAAGTTCATCTATTATTTTTTTCAGGGAAGGCGGATTTTCATCATAGCAAAGATCTACTTTTTTCTGGGTAAGAGGGTCAGGTGATGAAAACAGCATGGCCTCAATGATTCTGACATCTTCATCATTGATTGAGTTTTTCCCCATTATGCCTCTATCCTTTTAAGCACAATTTCTCCAAAGGGTGTTTTCTGTGAAATGTTAATTTCACCATTCTTTATCATTTCCAGAATTCCTAAAAATGTAGAAATGACTTCCACTCTTGATTTGGATTGTTGAAGTAATTCTGAAAAAATTATCCTGCTTTGTTCTTTGAGAAGCAATTTAATCTTCGCAATCTGTTCCTTAACATGGATCTCTTCTAAATTTACTTCATAATCAAGAACAGGAGGTAATCTGTCCAACACTTGTTTATAAAGATTAACCAAATGGTAAATAGATATATTTTCAAGATAAAAGGCATCATCCTGCTGTGACCCTGAATATGCTTCATTTTCAGGTCTTAGAAAAAGTAACTCCTGTTCTTTTTTCATAGAGGAAAATGTTGCTGCAGATTCCTTAAACCTCTGATATTCCATCAGCTGGTACACCAATTGTGTGCGGGGGTCTTCTATTTCATCCTCATTTTCGGGCTCAGGTTTCGGAAGCAGCATTTTTGCCTTAATTCTCATCAATGTTGCTGCCATTAAAATAAATTCACCCGCTACACTGATATTCAACGTTTGAATGGCTTTCAAATAATCGAGGTATTCTTTGGTAATATTAGCGATGGGAATATCCATAATATCCAATTCATTTTTCCTGATGAAATACAGCAATAAATCGAGAGGACCCTGGAATTTTTCTATTCTAACCTGGTAGTTCAAAAGTTTGTGTAATTTAATCCTACATTTTTTCGTGCGAGTGTTAAATATTTATTTGCTGTGTCTCTCGCTTTATCTGAACCCTCTTTGAGCATATTTAACACGTATGATTTATCATTTAATAAATCGTGCCGGCATTCCCGATAATCGGAAAAATAATCCCAGATAACGTTTACCAGCTCCTTTTTTACATCACTGTAGCGAAGACCCGGACTTTCGAAACGGTGCTTTAATTCTTTCAATTCCGAAACATTTAAAAACAGCGAATAAATCTGGAATAGGATACTTGTCTTCGTATCTTTTGGTTCATCCACCGGTGTTGCATCGGTAACAATTCCCATCACTTTAGAAGTAAGGGTATCTTTATCCTTAAAAATTTCAATAGTATTGTTATACGATTTAGACATCTTCTGGCCGTCAATTCCACAAATTAACCCTTTATTATCCTCAATCAGCGGTTTTGGTACAACAAAAGTTTCACCGTATGTAAGATTGAACTTTTCAGCAATATCCCTGGAAATTTCCAAGTGCTGTTTCTGATCCTTCCCTACCGGAACCACTTCACCGCCAAACAGTAAAATATCGGCAGCCATTAAGACGGGATAGCTGAACAAGCCATGATTAGGTATAATTCCTTTTGCAATTTTATCCTTATAGGAGGTTGATCTTTCAAGCAATCCCACGGGAACTATATTGCTCAAGAGCCAGGTCAATTCAGTCACTTCAGGAACATCTGACTGTACCCAAAATACCGCCTTTTTCGGATCGAGCCCCAATGCCATAAAATCACAAGCAGCATTAATTGTATTCTCGCGAAGTTTATCACTATCTCTAACCGTCGTCAGAGCGTGATAATTGACTAAAAAACAATAAAGCTCATTTTCTTCCTGATAGTGTATCATCCGCTGCATCATACCGAAATAATTCCCGAGATGAAGTTCGCCCGATGGTTGAATACCACTTAATATTCTGGTATTTTTCATGCAAGTGCCTCTGGTAGTTTATCGCTTTCCATATACAGATACTGCCGCCATGATGCTTGCTCTTTTTTAACAAATTTCTGGATATAGTGAATCCGGGTTGGTCTCTTTGGTTTTTTTAACAGTTTTAAATCGCAGTCCGTCAACGTTTTATTTCCTTTCTTTCTGTTGCATTGGTGGCAGCTGGTCACAAGATTTTGCCAGGTATCTTTTCCCCCTTTCTCGCGGGGTATAATGTGGTCTATTGTCATGGGAATTCCTTTTCTTCCGCAGTATTGGCACAAGTGGTGGTCTCTCTTAAAAATATTTTTTCTTGAAAGAATGACATCATTCCCCCGAATTGCAATATACCTGTTTAATTTCACAACACTTGGCAAGGGCAAAACAATGGTGGGAGAATGGACTTCCCGGCGATAATTTTCAAGTACTTCAACCTTTTCGAGATAAATCAGGCAAATTGCCCGTTTTGCCGTACAGACGAGAAGGGGCTGATAATTCTGATTCAACACCAGAACTTCCCGGTTTAAAATTCCCTGACCATTTCTCCTGATACTTCTCATTGACAATACTTATTTATGCTTTTTACTGTTGATTGCTTTTTATTTAACCGATTGTCATAAAATTTAGAGTGCCCAATAATACTGTTAAATCTTACAAATCCCGAACAATGAATGAAATCGTTCTGTTCCACTAAAATGGCTACGTGGTCAACTATATTTTTTTTGTTTCTAAAAAACAGTAAATCTCCTTTTTGTGCGTTATCAGACTCAATTTCAACAAAATCAGAATGTTCAAATTGTACTGACGAATCTCTCGGAAGTAAAATATCTACAGATTTCATCACGGTCTGCACAAACCCCGAGCAGTCAAATCCTTTGGGTGATTTCCCACCCCATAAATATTGAATCCCCAGAAATCGTTTGGCTTCTTCAACAATAGCTGTGCGTTTATCGATATAATTCGGAGTTTTGGTTTCAAGAATCGTCCATCCCTTTTTTCCATCGGGCAGGACAACTTCCAGCCATTTATCTTTTTTCGTAATGCAATATAGTATATCACCATAAACGATGTCTCTCAGAACCGGGGAGGAAGTACTCACGCTCTCATGTACTGAATTGAAGAGTTCTTTCACAACAATTTCCTGACAATCATTTATCAATTTTTCCGTTTCACTGTTTAAATCAACAACATAGTGTTCGTGAATCCAACCTTCGTAACCGTCCCATTGTTTAATTAATAACCAATTATCCTCTTTCCGGGACACAGTCATCTTTTCTCCAAGAAGCGCCTGTGTTACCATCTCGGATGAAAATCGCGGTTTACTGTAAATACCTGCGACTGAAACATTTACTGTTTGAATTTCCATCATTTGCTCTAATTAAAGACTAAAAATTTATCTTTAGCAATTATTCTAATCAAGGCAAATCACGATTTATTCGTCGGTAAACCTCTATGATAATGTAGATAAGGCATGGGAATCAATATTTTTAACCTGGTTTGCTGAAATTTGCCATTGGAATACTTTTGAAATTTGATTAAAAAAGTAATAAATTAGAATGTTCTTTGATAACCGAGTTTCAATAAGGAAACCCGTGAAAATCGGGTACAGCCCCGCTACTGTAATTGCACTGAGACTTCTATTTCCTCAAGCTGAGGATGTCACTGTTCCGATATTTAGGGATGGGAAGGCAAGAAGTTTTTTAGAACAGCATAAGTCAGGAAACTTAGGAAACTGAAATTCTCACACGATTTTGCGGTATTATGATCCGCAGAATACAACTATCAATTCTTTCGAGGGAAAGGAGAGGATTAATTTGTTAAATAATTTTTCCGCATCATTAATTCAACCTGCTCCCCCCATTTTAATTGAGAAAATGGGCGGTGGTTAAGTTTAACCTCATTTCTTCATCCCTCTTATTCCCCCTATTACTGGTATCCTTTGGCGGCATAGTCAAAGACACCGATGGACGTGCAATTCCCTATGTTTATATCTATAACCATTCCCGGAATAACTGGAATCTTACGGACGCTGATGGATATTTTCTATTACCACCTGCCACAAGTCCCGGTGACAGTTTGGAAATTTCCCGAATGGGGTATCACTCAAAACTCATCACTTTGCCAATTGATCATAATAATCTGTTCATCACACTAAAGTCAAATCCGGTGAACTTCCCGGCGATTACTGCCACCGGGAAAAAATCAAACTACGGAGAACAGGTCAATTATATCCAAAAAAGGGTACACGGTAATTCCGTTGGATATGATTTCTTAAAAAGGATATCTGGGCTTCAGTTAAAAAGGTATGGAGGACCTGCTGGTATTTCCACTCTCAGCATTTCCGGTAATCCTGCGTCTTATATAAAAGTGAAATTTGAAGATATTGACATAACAAGTCCGCAAAATGGGGAAACGGATTTGTCACAAATTCCACTGCCTCTGATCGGATATGCGAAATATGATCAGATGGGGAACGGCTCCGGAAGCGGGGATGGGATTGTATCCCTGAAAAGTTGGGAGGAGTGCTCACAATTCACTGTTAAAACCGGTAGTTTTGGTAACAAATCGATTAACGGTTCTATCATGTTTCAAGTAAATTCCATTACTGCTTCACTGCTTTCCGGCTATTTTATTCACGATGGAAATTACCCGGTAACATGGCGGGACAATACGTTTGTCCGGACAAATAACAGATTTGTACAAAAATTTGCGGCATTCAAGATTAAGGGAATTTTATCTCTCAAATTTTATTATCAATTTCACTTTTTCAATTCAAATCAGGATAGGGGTATTCCGGGGCAGGTCTGGTCGCAGGATGATACTGCTCAGCGCAATGATTACCTCCGGGGCAGCAGCGCGGCCCTGGGGTGGG
>CEQE01057637.1_pt1 | contig 16155 bp, 14 predicted proteins | sample 356201 | NCBI WGS metagenome assembly CEQE01 (sample SAMEA2619970, study PRJEB7988) | marine metagenome | biome: marine biome (ENVO:00000447); feature: mesopelagic zone (ENVO:00000213) & marine oxygen minimum zone (ENVO:01000065); material: "saline water (ENVO:00002010), including plankton...
TGAAAATCCCGGAACTCTTATTGGCTTGAGAGGATCATATAGAATTTCAAAAGCATTGCCATTAAGAATTGGCGCTAATTTTGTCATGGATATGAACCAGTTTGGCGGATTAAGCGACGCTGATGAGGACTCCTATCCCGATATATTTGATGATTTTCCGGATAATGCGAATTTATGGAATGATACGGATGGTGACGGAATCCCTGATTTCGAAGGAGGTTCAAAGGAACCTGAGAGTGGTTGGGATATTGATGGCGATGGTGATAATATACTAGATTCAGATGAAGATTCTGAAAATGTTTCCCTAAAACCGACTCCATTTAGTATCCTGGACAATGAAGCAACCGCTACAGGGTTTGCATTTGATCTTGGTTATCCCATTTTGAATACTAAAGTAGTTGCTCTTGAGGTGTATACAGAATTTAATCAACTTGTTTTTCCGGCAGTGTCTTCAATTAACCGGGTGGAAAAAACAGGATCCGGAATTACTATTCCGGGATTGAGAGCCAATCTATTCAAGTTTCTGAATCTCAGTTTTGAATACAGAATCAAAGAGGGCTATTTTATTCCTCAATTCTTTGATCAGGCATATGATTTGAACCGCGTGATTGTAAGTTATGATGTCGATGGAAATGCGAGCGTGAATACCAAGGATATGTACATATTCAGTGATCCGTCATCCAAGGCAAGCACTGCCGGGTATTACGGTTCTGCAGGAGCAGATATTTTCGGTCTGGTTCAGTTTACAGCGTCTTACACAAGCATGAAAGCAAGCGATACAGAATTCAACAGCTTCTTTGCATTGCTATCAGCCAATACAGATAACATTCCAAAACTGAGCGCTGCATCTGCATACTATCAGCGGAATAATGACGAAAATCCCTTTGATTTTAAAAATCCGTCAGAGAATACAATTCTCGGTTACAGAATCGGCTATGAAGTGAGTAAAGGAGTGAGTCTGGTTTGGAATTTCCGTCAGTTTTACAGGGATGATGGATCTGGAAATAACGTTCTTGAACCGATCAAGCAGACGACCATCGAAACCGTGTTCAACTTTTGATCGTGCGAACAGTACTCAAATTTGACTCAAACAGAAAAGGATTCGAAAAAGCAGTGTATTTTCTATTAATTACTGCTGGCGCTTTGGTTCTATTTGGAATTTACTGGATTTTGCAATTTGTTAAAACCGGAGGTTAAATGAAAATTTCAATCGAATATTGCAATGTTTGAAACTATCTGCCGAATGCCGCCGGTCTGGCGAATGAACTTCTCGATAAATACGGTACAGATATCAAATCTCTGACACTCATTCCATCAGGTAGCGGTGTATTCGAAATTGAAAAAGATTCTGATCTGATTTTTTCTAAGAAGAAACTAGGTCGATTTCCCGATGATAATGAAATCATAAATCTCATTGAAGCTTCTTAAAACACTTTCAATCCTCACCATAATTTTCTTATTCCCCTGCAATGGAGAAACAGGGGAAGTAATCATTCTCGGTGCAAATGTCGGCAGCACAATTGACAGGGAAGAAAATGAAATTCTTGGCCTGTTTCCGGATGTTAAAGGGTTTAAGAGCGCTCAATTATTTGAAATTTCGCCATCAAAATATTCAATTAAAATTGAATACAAAGATGGCAGGAGTACAAAGATTTTAAGAAGAGTAATCGGGTGGAAAGTCTTATATGAATTAAAACAGAAAGCGGATTCACATCCAACAATTACGACTCAAATGAGGAAAGAATTGAATATTCAAAAAAGTCAGGAGCTGGCTGAACAAAATCTGGAAACGCTCCCATTTAAATCCTTTTGTAAAGTTAACCTAACAGATGGAAAGAAAATTCAAGGCAGATACATTGGTACCATACGGAACAATCTACAATTTCAGACATCTGTATCAAGAATATCGGTTAGGTTAGATGAGATTAATTCAGTGGTTTACAGGCCTGAAATCAGAGAAGCAGGAGTTGTAAAAAGTGTTATTTCCTACACATTAGGTTCTTTAACCGGTTTAGCAGTTGCTGAATTGTGGAATAGTCAATCTACTCCTGCAATAGACCAGACATGGAATAATCGTTTTACGGGAACAGTTCTCGGCCTTTTAACGGGGGGTGAATTGATTCAGACTATTGAAATTTTAACTTCACCGAAAAAGGAAGTTATTTTAAAAAGGAAAGATTTAAATTATCAGTAAGGAAAAATCAATATTCAGGAGAAAATAATGGCAGAAGAAATTCAGGAAAACGGTCAAAAAGATGAACAAAAAGAATTTCTTGTTTCAAAAATTGATGAATTGATCGAAGGGATTGGGTCCGGGTACAGCCAGGCGTTTCTCGAAGAATTGATCAATCGTTTGGAAAAGACGGTGGAGCACTTTCACGAAGAAGTCTCAGAACTTATTAATTCTTTGAAAGCTCAACATTCTGACCGGGAAGCAAAGTTAGAACAATTATTAAAGGGGGACGGTGAAACAACCAGCGTTGAAACAGAACCTGGTGAGTCACCGGAACAACCTACAGCTGCAGAGAGGGAAATGAGTGATTGGGAAAAAAGACTCGAGGAAAAGGTAACTGCGACTGGGGAGTCACCCTCTAAACCTGCTGAAGAGAAGCCGAAGGAAAAAAAAGAAAAGAAGGGTTTTTTCAGACGGAAGAAGAAATAAAAAAAGCAGCCGAAGCTGCTTTTTTTTTCAATATTATTTTAGACTTATCCCTTATTAAAAGTAAAAGTTTAGAGTCATCCTTGCAAATGAAGAACCAATTTTTGCTTTTGCTTCAAATTCAGTTGTTTCAGTTTCTGAATTATATCCATCATCATAATAATCATAGGTAAATTCATCACTCCAATTCCACAAAATAAAGTTGATTCCGAATTCACCACCTAATGAAAATTGGTCTCCAAAATAATACTCAGTTCCATATCCAATTGTTATTCCCATTAAGTCTAATGCATCCTTGATCTGATTTCTAGTGTCAGGATCTAATTCTTCTGTATCTCCATTTTCCGTTGTTTCTGCATGGACACTGGGAAATACGAGGAACATTTCACCTAGCAAATAAGATTTTAATTGATCTTTTTCTGAAAAAAAGAATTTTACACCAGCATGGGGCATGAATAATCTAAGATAAGCTTTAACTTCCATAGTAGACTCAGAAGTTTCACCATCATTTTCTTCAATATTTTTACTATCAAGATTTAATGAAAATCCTGAATAGTCCATTCCTACAAGTGTATGGATTGAACCCAATTTAAGTAAACCAACGTGAAAAGATTCGGTTGGTCCTCCAATTCTCACACCCATTGAAGGTTGACTGAATGAGTAGTTGGTCAGCAGGATTGAAATTAGTAACCCTATTGGTAATGTTTTCCTCATTGTTAATTCCTCCTTTTTTTATTATGTATAATTTTAATGTAATAATTCTTGAATTTCAATTAATTTGTTATTTCGTTAATTTGGATGGATGGAGTGATGTACACAACCCTTCTTGCAGGATGCTGTGCACAACACTCCAAGTTAATAAACAGAAAAATGTTCTATTCAGCAAATTAACTTAAATTGGTTAAATTTCATGATGAATTATGGGGCCGTAGCTCAGTTGGGAGAGCGCAGCGTTCGCAATGCTGAGGTCGAGGGTTCGATCCCCTTCGGCTCCACTTATGAAAATTTGGTCGCGCTAAGCGGGGAGCTAGCGGTGCCCTGTTCCTGCAATCCGCTATAGCAGGGCTGATGCTGCAAAGCGGGATTTGTTGCGTGATATTGATTAGTGTAAGCGGTGTTGAATTTTCAGTCCATCGCAATAGGCGGTTACCTAACCCCGTCAGGCCCGGAAGGGAGCAGCGGTAAGTGATTCGTTCTGTGTGCCGGTGGGTTGCTGAGAAGGAGCTGGCTACATCAGTTTATTTTATAGCAGGAATTTCAATTTGCAGTGCGCGGCCATTTTTTATATTTATCGTTAAAAATTAAATTTTTCTCAAAGAATTAAATATAGACTTTACTAAATTATATCACACATGGATTACCAAGTATTAGCCCTTAAGTACCGGCCTGAAAATTTCAATAACGTTATAGGACAGGATCATGTCATTATGACCCTTGTAAATGCATTCCGCCATAACAGAACAGCACACGCCTACTTATTTACAGGTCCCAGAGGAGTGGGGAAAACCACCACAGCACGAATTCTTGCCAAAGCATTTAACTGTCTTGAAGATGAAACAGGGAATCCTTGCAATCAATGTCAGAACTGCACCGAGATTGCCAGAACCAACAGCATGGACGTGATTGAGATTGACGGCGCATCGAACCGTGGAATTGATGAAATCCGGAATATAAGAGAACTTGTAAAATATGTACCGATACATTCCAAAAATAAGGTTCTCATCATTGATGAAGTTCACATGCTCACCAAAGAAGCATTTAATGCGCTTTTGAAAACACTTGAAGAACCGCCCCCTCACGTGAAGTTTATTTTTGCGACGACAGAACCCAATAAACTTCTGCCCACGATTTTATCCCGATGCCAGCGTCACGATTTTCATCGTGTTTCCCATGACGATATTGAAAAATGTATCAAGTCTATTCTGGAAAAAGAGAATATTACCGCTGATCAAAAAACCATAGATGTGATTGATAAAATGTCCGATGGCAGCATGAGGGATGCGCTGAGTTTGTTGGATCAAATTATTGCTTATTGCGGGTCAGACATAAAATTTGAAGAAGCTTCTAAGATGCTCGGGTTAATTCCTTCTGAAATGTACTTTGAAGTGACAAACGCCCTTAAATCTAAAGATAAAATTAAACTTCTTACCTGTTTACAGGACATCTATTCAAAAGGATATTCTCTCTCGAAATTCACTTCAGAATTAAATCAGCATTGTTTAAATCTTCTCATTTGCAGTGTTGAAGATGGTAAACAGCTTCTTGATTTAACTGAAGACCTGAAGGATCGTTATGCTGAAGAAAGTAAAAATTGGGACTCGAAGGATTTACTTCGCAGTAATGATTTATTTATTGAACTGGAAACAAAATTAAAGTTTGTTCAGCAGCCAAAAATATATTTTGAATCGATGATGCTGAAGCTTGCGGAAATGGATTCATCCGTTGCCATTGGTGATATTATTTCCAGATTATCAAATTCGCCAGGTAGCGGACAGTTTACCCAGGCAAATGAAATACCATTTTCCGGCACCACTGAGAAAAACGATGATAAGTCCACTATTCAATCTGAGAAAAAAAAATCAGATATTAAACCGAAACAAATTGAAGAGAAAAATAAGGATGAAATTCAGGAAGACTCAGATAAACCAGAGGATTCACGACTCCAACTTGTCAAAGATAAGTGGGAGACTATTAAATCGAAAATTTCTGAAGAAGGGAATTCCCTGAGTACTTTTTTAGGACATGGGATTCCCGTTGAAATAAAGGGCAGGGTATTGACTTTATTATTTTCGAAAAAATACAGCTTTCAGGTCGGCGTGCTTAAGAAAAATCTGTTAAAACTTGAAAAAACTTTTAATAATGAATTAGGTGAAACTATAAAATTGAATTTCAATATAACTAAAAATGATCTACCTGAAGCGAAGATAATGGAGACAGAAGATTTAAATCCTGTTACAAAAAAAGTACTGGAATTATTTGGCGGTGAAATTGTTGATAAATAAACTTATCAATATTTTGCAAGGATGATTAATCTTAAATTGATCCAAAGAAAGGAATACAAATGTTTACCAAAGGAAATTTGAATAAAGTATTGCAGCAGGCAAAACAAATGCAAGATAAGTTAGAGGCAGTACAGGCAGAATTAGAAGAAATCAAGGTTGAAGGTCAGGCAGGAGGAAGCATGGTGGTTGCCTGTGTAAACGGTAAACAGGAATTGCTGTCAATCACAATTGATCCTGAATTGGTGCAGGAAGATATTGAAATGATTGAGGATTTGGTAGTTGCAGCCGTAAATCAGGCAATGACCAAAGCAAGTGAAGAATCTCAAAAGAGAATGAACGCGGTTTCGGGCGGGATGCTTGGTTCTTTGGGTGATTTAAATATTCCCGGTAAAAAATAATGAACGCATTGCCTCCATCATTGAACAGGTTGATTGACGGATTTGCCAAATTTCCCGGTATCGGGAAAAAAACAGCCGAAAGAATGGCGTTTCACCTATTAAAGACTGATAGAGAATTCTCGGTGAATCTGGCGAAAGCGATTATTGATGTAAAAGATCAAATTCAGGAATGCCCTGTTTGTCACAATATATCAGAAACAACCCCGTGCGGAATATGCACAGACTCAAAACGGGATATATCCATGATCTGTGTGGTTGAAGATTCCAACGATCTGCTGGCATTTGAAAAAACCAATGAATACAATGGACTTTATCATGTCCTTGGAGGCAACCTTGCTCCGTTGGATGGCATTGGACCTGACGAACTTCACGTAGACTCACTGTTGGACAGAATTACCGAATCGATAGAAGTGATTATTGCCACCAACCCAAGTACGGGTGGTGAAGCAACCGCTCTCTATCTGGCGAAACTGCTGAAAAATAAAAATGTGGCAGTCAGCCGCCTTGCAAGTGGTATTCCCGTCGGCGGAGATATCGAATATGCCGATGAAGCAACCATTGTCAGTGCGCTGGAAGGGAGGTTGCCGCTTTAAAATGCTGCCGAATATTTTAACAATTGGAAGAATTGTTTTAACACCTGTTTTCATTATTTGTCTGTTTTACGAAGCAGGCTGGGCAAAACCGTTGGCGCTTGTTATTTTTATAATTGCAGCCATTACGGATGCCTGGGATGGACATCTTGCGAGGAAAAAAGATATGGTTACCAAAACAGGCGAATTTTTGGATCCTTTGGCAGATAAGCTTCTGGTATCATCTGCTTTTATCAGTTTTGCCATTATGGGGAAAATTCCTTATTGGATGGTTGGATTAATTGTATTCAGAGATTTGTTTATCACGGGCCTGCGCATGCTTTTTGTGAGCAGAGGACTTACCATGAGAACAAGCAAAGTTGCTAAGTTAAAAACGGGTGTTCAGATTTTTACAATCATTTTTATATTGATGTATTTGTCCCTGAATATTGTCACATTTTTTGATGTTACAGTCATCAAGGATTCTATTGACCAGTTTAATCTCATTAATTATGCGGCATTGCTTGTAACCTTTTTTACAGTATATACAGGGATCAGTTATTTATATGCAAACAGGGCAACAGTCAAGGAATTTATGACCTTACCCCGGCACTCTGAGTGAGAGAAACCTTACTCTTCTTTTCCCGTTTAATTGCAACAGTCTTTCACTGCGGATATTTACCTTTAGCCCCCGGAACGTGGACGAGTGCAATCGCACTGCTCGCCGGCTGGTATCTGCTTCCTCATATTGAAGATACAACTTTTGTAATTACTTTGATTATTTTATTTATTGCCGGTGTATTGTCCTCCCGAATAATTTCTGAAGAGGACAATGATAAAGACCCCTCTCATGTGGTGATTGATGAATGGGTAGGTATGTGGATTCCATTGATTGGAATACCGCACAATTGGGAGTGGTGGGTAGCCGGTTTTGTATTGTTCAGACTTTTTGATATTATTAAACCATTTCCCATAGGAAAATTGGAAAGATTAAAAGGTGGTTGGGGTATAATGCTGGATGATGTTCTGGCCGGGATTTATGCTCTCGTTCTTATTCAGATTACCTTGCGCATCGTATGAAAGCTTCCATTCTGACCATTGGTGACGAATTGTTAGCAGGGATTACCCTGGATTCCAATGCTGCGTGGATCGGCAGGAAATTAATGGATCTGGGGATAAAGACTGTTCATAAATTAACCGTTCCTGATGACGAAACTGAAATTGCAGAAGCATTTAAAATATCTCAGGGAAAAGGTGATATAACTATTTGCACCGGCGGGTTGGGTCCCACAAAGGATGATATAACACTAAAAAGTTTTTGCGAATATACCGGTTCAGAATTGCAATTTGATGATTATTATTATGATAGATTAAAAAAAGAATTTGAGCGTAGAGGATACAAGATATCGGAAACAAACCGGAATCAGGCATTCGTTCCGGATAAAGGACAAATAATTCCCAATCCTAAAGGAACGGCGCGAGGTGTTCAATTTGAAAAAAATGGTAAAACACTGTTCATACTTCCCGGAGTTCCCGGTGAAATGAAAACTATGATGGAAGAGACTATTCTACCTTATCTCGAATCGCTGGATAAAGAAGATTACCATGTCATCAATCTACGGACTACAGGATTAATGGAATCTGCGCTGTATGAAATGGTATCTGATCTTGTAGAAAATTCAGAAATGGACATTGCTTTTATCCCGGGATTTACCGGTGTTGATATACGATTGACTACAATGGATGAGACAGAATTATTTGAATTGGTGGATGCGCTGTATGATCGAATCGGGAATTATATTTACGCGGAAAACTGGGATTCCCTGGAGAAAGCTGTTGGACTGGTTTTATCACAGGAGTCTTTAACTATTGCGGTGGCAGAATCGTGTACCGGTGGATTATTAGCAGACCGGATTACAAATAATCCTGGCAGTTCGAACTATTTTTTTGGCGGAGCGGTCACCTACAGTAATGAATCCAAGATGGATTTTCTTGGAGTAAAGAAAGCGACTTTGGAAAAAGATGGCGCTGTGAGCAGTGAAGTGGCGGAACAAATGGCTAAAGGGGTGAGAAAAAAGTTTAAATCTGATATTGGTGTTGGAATTACAGGAATTGCAGGACCAACAGGTGGTTCCAAAGAAAAGCCTGTAGGACTCACTTTTATTGGTCTGGATGTGAATGGTGAATCGAAAGTAAAAAAAGCAGTCTTCACAAATGACCGGAGATACAATAAGGAACTGGCAGTCCAATCGGCATTGAATTTGGTTCGTGTTGCGTTATTGTAGTTTATTCAAAATATTCAAATAATATTTATCAAAAGCTGCCAGTAGACTTTCCTGCCCGGAGTAGGGTCCCGGAATATACTTTTTTGACTGAATTCCCAGTTGAGATTTTTCACAAATAGCCCAGTCCTGTTGATTGGTCATATCCCAGAAGTCAATGGCGTCTTGAGGATTAAATTGATTTGAATTTGCTGATTCCTCAGCAAAAAGCCATTCACAATGGACTGTTGTTTTATCCACTCCATTTGGCAATACCGTATTAACCATGACATATTCAGGATGTAAACTCAAAAGCAAATTCGGAAAAATTGAATAATAATATACCCGTTTGAGGTTTTCATCTTTCACCCCTTTCAGTGGTGGACAACAACGTTTACCGGTTGAAGTAATACTTTCAACATTTTCATGAAAATCCATATAACCGCCTAAAATTGGTCCTTCGTGTAGATCATTTCTGCCACCCATATAATGATGAATATCAGCCAGTTCTGGGTGGAGAGTGGGGCAATGATAACATTCGTTGTAGTTTTGGATGACCAGTTTCCAGTTGCAGTTTACATAATACGTTTTGTGCTCCTTTACCATGAGATTTGATATTCCCCAAGGTGAAAAACGATTCATTACCGGTGCGAATGATTTTTCAAAAGGTTCATGGTTTTCAGAATGATTCACGAATATAAAACCTTCCCATTCACAAATTGCAGCTTTATGAAGCGGATAATCTTCTTTTTTAAAACCATTAACCTCATCCATGTGCGGGGCGCCGACCAAGTTGCCGTCAAGATCGTAAGTCCAGCCGTGGTATCCGCATTGAATTGATTTTGAGAATTTACCATTAGCATCATCGTAAATTCGAGTTCCCCGGTGCCGGCACACATTGGAAAATGAATTGAGATCACCTTCGTCATTGCGAAGAATAATCACACTTTCAGTCCCAATGTTCACTGTTTTATACTGACCCTTTTCAGACAGTTCGTCTGATCTTCCGGCACAAATCCACTGTTTCAAAAATATGGATTCAAATTCCCGCTCCAAAATAGCTGACTCAGTATAAAATTCACATGGCAAAGTTTTTGCCCCCGATTGCAAGGTTTCCGCTGTTTTGAAAAAGATCATCCTTTTAAAATTTCATTTGCGGCATTCCGCCCGGGAGCTCCTGTGACACCTCCGCCGGGATGGCATCCCGAGCCGCAAAGGTATAATCCTTTTACAGGTGTTTTGTGATTTGCCCATCCCAATACGGGGCGTAAAAAGAACAACTGGTTGATAGTCATGGCGCCATGGAAAATATTTCCTCCCGTCAATCCAAAGATGGATTCAAGATCAACGGGAGTTAATAGTTCGTAGTCTAAAATGGAGTCTCTGAAATTGGGGGCATATTCTGTTAAAGTGTCTATGATTGTATCAGCAAATTTATTTTTTTCCTGATCCCATGAACTGTCCTTGATCTCGTTTGGCGCATATTGACAAAAAATTCCCATGAGGTGCTTTCCTTCCGGAGCCAGCGAATCATCCACCGTTGTAGGGATGGTGCACTCCAGGATAGGATGCTGGGATGGCTTTCCATATTTTGCATCATCATAAGCATGTTCAATGTAATCCATGGTAGGAGAAATATGAATGGTCCCGTGGTGCTGTGGACTGATTTCTTTCCCCGGGAGAGCTATAAAATCCGGCAATTCGGAAAGGAGCAAATTCATTTTGCAGACAGGAGATGAAAAATCTATTTGGTTTATTGTTGTGACAAAATCTTCCGGGAGATGTTGGTCAGAAATCAAGCGGTTGAATGTGATATATGGATCAACGGAAGAAATGACGGTTTTTGCATCTATAAATTCACCATTTTTCAAAGTAACACCTTTCGCTGTTCCATTCACGTTAATTTCTTTAACTGGCGCCTCTAACCTGATTTCGACCCCGAGGTTACTGCAAGCATGTCCAATGGCATCACTGAGAGCGCCCATTCCGCCTTTTACATAAGCCCAAACACCTCTGTTGCCATCCGTTTCACCAAAGACGTGGTGTAAAAGGACATAGGCGGTACCGGGGGAAAATGGTCCCGCCATGGCTCCGATTACGCCATCGGTTACTAGGGTTGCCTTCAGTTCTTCTGATTCGAACCACCGGTTCAGCAGTTCACCAGCGGAAAGGGAAAACATATCTGCCATGGATTTAATCAGGTTATTTCCGGCTCTTCTGGTATTCAGTCCAATCGAACCGAGCTGCCAGAGGTCAGACAGACTGTTAGAAACGGGGGAGGGAGGCGGTTTTTTCCAGAGCGGTTCCACAAAATGAACGATTTTATCGAGATATTTTTCATACTCAGGAAGTGCCTCGGCGTCCTTTTTTGAAAATTTTGAAATCTCCTTCTGATTTTCGTTCATGTCAGATCCGAGAAACAGGTATTTTCCATTTGGAAAGGGGGTGAAACTTGACGGCTGTCTTGTGAGGAATTTTAGTCCGTGGGATTTTAGACTCAGATCCCGGATAATTTCAGGTCTGAAGAGTGAATTGACGTAGGAAGCCCTTGACACTTTACAACCGGGGAAAATTTCTTCCGTAACGCAAGCGCCTCCTATGACATCCCGGCGTTCAACAACCAGAACTTTCTTCCCGGACTTTGCAAGGTATCCGGCACATACCAGACCGTTGTGCCCGGCTCCAATAATAATGGTGTCGTATTTCATTTATTTGTTAAGATTAATTAACCGGCAATTTATAATAATCGTATGTCTAGATTAAATAGGTTTTATATGGATTATTAGATTGATGGAGAAATGTCCGAGCGAAGCGTATATCCCGACTGTTAAGTCGGGAGAGAAGTGGAGGGATAGTATAGTGGAGAAATGGGTAGACGGATAATTGTGCGAAGCACCCTGTGGGGATAAACGGGACAAGGAACGGGAATAAAGGAAAAGGGAGAACAAATATCGAATGTCGAATATCGAACACCGAATTTTAAAGTAAACAACAAAATATTGATTCCCCTCTAAAAAGAGGGGTGTCCCCGCAGAATCGGGGACGGGGTGTATTAAGCTACATTTGAATATTGACAACCGGGCTGATTCAAGCTATTCCGGTGTTGTGGAATTCTATCTTTTTGACCTACAAAATTTTACCGATTGATAGAGATTTTAATATGTAGACTGTGTAAGTCAAACCGTGGAGCTGATCGGGATCGAACCGACGACCTCCTGAATGCCATTCAGGCGCTCTCCCAACTGAGCTACAGCCCCATTTGTCAATTATTCAACTGCCAATACAGTAGCGCAAGTTTAAAATTAAACAGAGAATGAAACAAAGATTAATCAATTACGTTGAAATGAAAAAAATCAAATTCATCTGCCGTAGAGCCGGGAAATAAAAACCGGGTTCACGAGTTGACATCCTGATTAAATTGGAATTAAATTAAACGTTATGAAAATGATAAAAACACTCGCCGCACTTCTGGTTGGGATAATTATTTATTCATCCTGCGGTACAACTGAAGCAAAAACCGGGACCTATACACTTATAGTTACCGGAAATGTTCACAGTCAGTTAGATCCCTGCGGCTGAAAAAAGAATCCCAGCGGCGGTCTGTCGCGGAAATCGTTTTATATTAACGGCTTAAGAGACGAGGGAAAGAACCCCCTTATTCTTGATGCCGGGGATTTATTTTTTAGTGTATCCCAACCTGTGGGCGTTGCTCTTGAGCAGGGTAAGCTGCGGGCAAAAACCATCGTGGACGGCTTCAATATCATCGGATGCGACGTAATGAATGTAGGCGAAAAAGACCTTGCCGGCGGACTTGAATTGCTCAGATCGTTTCAGGATTCATCAAAATTTCCCTTTATTTCATCGAACATTATTTATAAAGATTCCAGAGAACGGGTATTTGATTCCACAATCATTTTAAAGCGGGGGGCAGTATCTATTGGCGTGATGGGATTGTGCACAAAACTTCCTGCGGCGGCTGAAGAACTGGACATTCTCAATCCTGTTGAAACGGGAATTGAGATTATGGAAGAGCTCGCAGAAAACAGCGACTTCCAGATTGTTCTTTTAAACGGTACTGACGAAGAAGTGAAAGAAATGAAGAAAGAGCTCCCCGCGGCTGATTTTATTTTCCTGAGCGGGTCCACAAGAGGTCCACGCTTGACGGCCGGGAAGAATAATGATCCCGGCATATACATGCTCGGGAAACAGGGCAAATCACTGGGTGTGCTGACACTGAATATTGCGGCTCCAGATGAAGCGTTTGAAGATATTTCACACCATAAAAACAGAAGAAAATTTATCCGTCATCAGATAGAGCGATTGCAAAATAAGGATCCGTCTAAACCTCTTGAAGAAATTTATAAAGACAATCCACGGACTCTTGAAAGAATTTTAAAGCTGAAAGCTGACCTGGCATCGGTTGACTTGGAAGAAAAGGGGATTGAGGGAAAAAATACGCAGGAATATGAATTTGTTTCCATGTCAAAAACAATGAAGGATGACCATGTACTTCTTGTCATGGTGGAGGAAACGCTCTCTGCCTGCGACAGGTTGTCGGGAACAACCGATAAGCCGAGAGTGAAACTTCATCCAAATCCGAAAACTTCAGTCAAATTCGATCCGTCAAAATTTTCTAAGACCAAAACCCCCGGGTCGTGATTAATTCCCCCCTGCGCCAGAGTATTGTCATTCTGGTCATTTCCTCTATATTCGCTATTGGGTATAATACCATCCGTTCGGACGGGCTTAACCTGATTTACGAAAAACCGGTCATGGAGGACGCCGGAATCAGTAAACTCGATTCACTGCTTTCATCTGAAACCATTCTGGTGGCGCCGGTTATGATTGATCTTAAACTGGCGAAAAAGATGTACGACCTCGGTCTTGTTTTTATAGATGCCAGGGATGAAGAGGGATACAGTGAAAGTCACATTTCGGGCGCTATTCTTGAACCCGCAATCGCGGGCGAGCTGACAGAAATTTCATCTCCCGAAAAACCGATCATCACCTATTGCAGTGGAGGACACTGCGAACTGAGCTTTGATCTGGCGAACGAGCTTATGGCTGAATGGAATTATGAAAAGGTATTCGTTTTTGAAGGGGGACTTCCTGAATGGGAGGAAGCCGGATATCCGGTGGAGAAGGGAGAATGAATTTTTTGCAAAACAAATGGATCGTACTGGTTTTCCGCCTTTTTTTAGGTGCCATGTTTATTGTTGCAAGTTGGGATAAGATTACCAATCCGGACGATTTTGCCGGGATAGTAAGAAATTATTACATGCTTCCGGAACCGGTCACCAACTTTTTTGCCATCATCCTGCCGTGGGTGGAGTTATATATTGGTATTTGCCTTATCCTCGGTATTTTTGTGGATGGTGCGTCGCTTCTTTCGGTTGGGTTGATGATCATGTTTCTTGTGGCTCTCGGGCAGGCAACTGCCCGGGGACTTGATATCGAGTGCGGTTGTTTCCACGGGGCATCCAAGGTGGGTGTGAAACGGATTCTGGAAGATTTTCTGTTTCTTGGAATGGCTTATCTAGTTTTGAAGCGGGATGCCAAAAAATGGGAATTGTTTCCCAAATCTGTTGAATCTGGCTGATTCACGTTTTAATTTCGGCTATCCAATCCGGACACAAATATGCGAGAGTAGCTCAGCTGGTAGAGCTCCACGTTGCCAACGTGGTTGTCGCGGGTTCGAGTCCCGTCTCTCGCTCAAGGTTTTTGACATATAGGGTAGCGGTATGGTAGCATATTAACACACGCTAAACAGCGGGGAATCTAATTTTCACTTAATGGGCAACACACCATTGCCCTTTTTTTGTTTGAGGGGTAGATTCGGTAGATGAAAAAGTATTTATTAATCAGCACACTTTTTATGGCAACTTTTGGGTTTTCCCAAGTTACAGTTGATGGCATCTGCTATCTTGAGGGTGAAGCAGACCATTCGGGAACAGCTGTTACATTTGATGCAATTTCAGGCTCTGCTGTGACTCAGACTGTCTATACCGAAGTATCCGGTGCTTTTACAGCAGGTTTAACGGAGGGTATTTATATTGTGACATACTCTAAGGACGGGTTTGTACCTGTAACACTCCCCGGTGAGTTGGAATTCTTTTCTGATACTGAACTTGAAACCCTCACGCTTCTTTACGGTGAAGTTCTGGAGATATCAGGTACGCTGGGGCATTTGACTACATGGACACCGAACTACCAGTACAGAGTAATTGGAGATTTGACACTGGAAAGCGGAGATTCACTTATTATTGACCCCGGTGTTGATATACTCTTTATGGGAGAATATGAGTTTTTCATATATGGGACACTTCTGGCCATGGGGGAAGAGGAGAACAAGATTACCTTTACTTCGGGTCAGCCCTCTAAAGCACCCGGAGACTGGAAATGGCTGTATTTTCAGTATGAAAGTTCATCAAACTACGTGATGTCTCACTGCATAGTGGAATATGGGGGAGGTGGTAATTCTAATGCTAATATTAAACTCAGTCATTCAGAACTATTGCTTCAGGACTGTGAGATAAGGTATTCATTAGGGTCTGGAATATATCTTACTAGTAATTCATCCTTAACAGTGTCAAATAGCAGCATCCATGATAATGGTGCCAATGGAATCTCCATTGTTTCTGGTTCCACCGGAAAAATAACGGGGAATGATATTTATGGTAATAACCGTGGGATTTCCATTGTTTCTGGTTCCACCGGAGAAATAACGGGGAATGATATTCATGATAATGATAACATTGGAATTTATATTAATGATTCTTCCACCGGCGTAATAACTGAGAATGATATTCATGATAATGATAGCCATGGGATTTTTATTTATAATGATTGCACCGCAGAAATAACGGGGAATGATATTCATGATAATAATGATGAGGGGATTCACATTATTTATAATTGCACCGCAGAAATAACGGGGAATGATATTCATAATAATAGTAAATGTGGAATTTATATTAATGATTCTTCCACCGCAGAAATAACGGGGAATGATATTCATGATAATAATGATGAGGGGATTTACTTTTATAGTAATTCCAACCCTACCATCATAAACAATATCATATGGGGTAATAGTGGTGCCATCAACGCAGGAAGCACAGCGGAATATATCGGTTATAATTGCATCTGGGGTGACTTTGCAGAAGGTGACGGGCTGCCGACAGCTTTCGGAGAAATAATTACGGTAAATGCAAACGGGGACTCGTCAGATACCTGGTTAAATATCTTTATGGACCCGCTTTTTGT
>CEQE01073673.1_pt1 | contig 16147 bp, 15 predicted proteins | sample 356201 | NCBI WGS metagenome assembly CEQE01 (sample SAMEA2619970, study PRJEB7988) | marine metagenome | biome: marine biome (ENVO:00000447); feature: mesopelagic zone (ENVO:00000213) & marine oxygen minimum zone (ENVO:01000065); material: "saline water (ENVO:00002010), including plankton...
ATACCGAACGCGACGATCAGGCTGCCCGCCGAAGCGGGTGCCGATCAAGTCGGACTCTTCATCGACGAAGTTTGGCCGGCTGATTCACGACTTGAATTCCCATCGATCAGGAAGGCAGTCGCCACTCTGCGTGTGCGTTTCCTGGCTCGGCCTGAAGTCGTCGGACTGGTGAAAGTTGGTGACGTCGATGTGGGTGATCCCAGCTTGGTCATGGATGGGGACAGGGCCTCGTTGACGTCTCTTGAGTCCGAGCGACAGACGACGACAGCCCGAGCGGTCGTTGACGCCGGCGTCAGCAGTAATTTCCAGTTCGAAGAGACCGTCGTCGCCTTCAACGCTACGCTGGAGGTGCCGGTGGTGCTGACGCCGTCTGGATGGCGCTATAGGGACAAGCCGGTGAAGGTGGGTGCGTCGTTCAGCTTTGAGACGATGTCCGGCTTTATGGATGGATGGATTCTGAACGTGAACGTCGACCCAAAGACAGAGCGCGTGGTTCGATGAGCGAAAAGCCCGGGCGCGCCGTTAGCGCTCGGCCACCAGAGATTCCGTAGCGTCAGGTCGAAATTGCTCGTCACTGCGGCGTACTTCCCACCGCCGTGCGACCACGACGCCAGGCATTCCCGGAATACCCACACGGCGCTGTTCGCTTGGCCGAGCGTGATGGCACCGGCGTGGCATGACCGAACTTGTCGCGGATGAAGATACGGTGAGAACAGCGACTTCTCGCGTGCGTCGCCTGTCGCTCGCTCTGGCGGCGTTAGCTTTCTCGGGTGCGCTGTTTTTCGTGGCCACCATGCCGGTGGCGACCCGACAAGGCATCAACTATGAGGTGTCGGTTCACCGGGTGCCGCTCTACCTCAAGACTTTCGATTTCCTCTATCGGTCCGGTCATTATCAATTACTTGCCGACGAGACGACCGGGAGTGCGTCGACTGAGCAGGAGCGGGTGTTGGCGGTCTTCGACTGGACGCAGCGAAACGTCCGCGAGACACCGGAAGGGTGGACCGTCGTCGACGACCACATCCTGAACATCATCATCCGCGGCCATGGGGCCAGTGACCAGCGCGCGGACGTGTTCGCGACGCTCTGCACGTACGCCGGGATTCCGGCGTTCTGGACGAAGGTAGAGCCCCAGGGGTTGCCCATTGGTCTCATCCTTTCATTTGCGCTAGTTGACAGCCGATGGGTGGTCTTCGACGTGGCGAATAGGATCGTGTTCCGCAACGATCGCGGTGAGTTGGCGACCGCCAACGATCTCCGCGGTCGGTCGGACCTCATACCGCCGGCCGAACGCGAGCTGACGGTGCAAGACATACCCTACCCTCGATTTCTTGAAGATCTCCGACTTCCGGCGGTGCCGAGCCCGCTGCGCGCAGAGTTGCAGATGCCCCTGCGGCGATTGCGTCATGAGTTGGGGCGGGCACTTGGCGCAGGGGAGAACGATGGACCTGAACGATAAAGTGGTTTTGGTGACCGGTGGAACTGGTTCGTTCGGCCAGAGGTTCGTGGAGACGGTCCTGAAACGGTGGGAGCCGCGAAAAGTCATCGTCTTCAGTCGCGACGAGCTGAAGCAGTCGGAGATGGCCCGCGAATTCCACGGACAGAACATCCGATATTTCATCGGCGACGTGCGGGATCTGGATCGGCTTCGGCGTGCCATGCGCGGCGTGGAGATGGTGGTTCACGCCGCCGCGATGAAGCAGGTGCCGGCCTGCGAGTACAACCCGTTCGAGGCGGTGAAGACGAACGTGCTTGGGGCAGCCAACGTCATCGAAGCGGCCATCGACGCCGGCGTTCGGAAAGTGCTGGCCATCAGTACGGACAAAGCGACAAACCCCGTCAATCTGTACGGCGCGACGAAGCTGTGCGCCGAGAAGCTGTTTGTTCAGGGGAACGCGTACTCCGGTGAAGGAGGCACGCGATTCAGCTGCGCCCGCTATGGCAACGTCGTGGGGAGTCGCGGGAGCGTCGCCCCTTTATTTCTCGAGCAGCGCGCCAACGGTCCGCTCACCGTGACCGACGAACGGATGACGCGATTCTGGATCACGTTGCAGCAAGGGGTCGATTTCGTGCTCCACTGCCTGGACGCCCTGCGGGGAGGCGAAATCTTCGTACCAAAACTTCCGAGCATGCGCATTATGGATCTGGTCGGGGCGGTGGCACCCGGTTGTGAGGTCCGAGTGACCGGGATCCGGCCCGGCGAGAAGGTGCACGAGGTGCTGGTCTCGGAAGACGAGGCCCATCACACCGTAGAGCAGGAGAAACTCTATATCATCAAGCCAGTACATCCATGGTGGTCCAAGGACAATTGGGCCGACGGCCGAACGCTTCCGGAGGGATTCCGGTTCAGCAGCGATACGAACAACCGATGGCTGTCCGTAGACGAGTTGCGCGACCTGATCGCCGAGGACACCGCAGGCGAATATGACGTCTGATCGACTTGCCCTCGACGGCGGCGAACCGGTTCGTCGTGAGTTGTTGCCGTACGGGCGACAGGCGCTTACCGACGATGACATTGCGACCGTCGTGCAGGTGCTGCGGTCAGACTGGCTGACGACAGGGCCCAAGGTCGCCGAGTTCGAAGAGGCCATCGCCGACTTCGTCGGCGCCGCGCACGCCGTCAGCTTCAGCTCGGGGACCGCGGCGCTGCACGGAGCCGTGTTAGCGGCCGGCATCGGACCCGGCGACGAGGTCATCACATCCCCTCTCACGTTCTGTGCCACGGCCAACTGCGTCCTCTATCAGGGCGCGACGCCGGTGTTTGCCGACGTGAGCGATGACACCCTGAACCTCGATCCCGATGATGTCAGCCGACGGTTGTCGCCGCGCGCGAAAGCGATCCTACCGGTCGATTACGGAGGCCATCCTGCGGATCTCGACGAGTTTCTTGCGCTGGCCGATCGCGACGGCCTGACGGTGATCGAGGACGCCGCGCACGCGCTGGGCGCCCGGTATCGCGGCCGCCGCGTGGGGTCGATCAGCCACATGACGGTGTTCAGCTTCCATCCGGTCAAGCACGTGACGACGGGCGAGGGCGGGATGGTGACGACGAATGATGCCACGCATGCGCGCCGGCTGCGGATGTGTCGCAATCACGGCATCGATTCGGATGCGCGCGCGCGTCAGGCCAGCGGGCAGTGGTACTACGAGATGACGGCGTTGGGGTGCAACTATCGCCTGACCGACATCGCGAGTGCGCTCGGGCTGTCGCAGATGTCGCGGCTGGACACGAATGTGGAGCGGCGGCGCACAATTGCGCGGCAGTACGCGGGCAGCCTCGCTGCGATTCCTGGTCTCCGTCTCCCACACACCCGATCGGACGCCGAACCCGCGTGGCATCTGTACCCGGTGCGTGTCGACCCGCACATCGTCCGGGGTGAGCGTGACGAAATATTCCGCGCGCTGCGAGCGGAAGGCTTGGGAGTCAACGTGCACTACATTCCCGTTCACCTGCATCCCTACTATCGCCAGCGGTTTGGCGATCGCTCGGGGTGGTGGCCGATTGCGGAGCAGGCCTCCCGGGAGCTCATCAGCCTGCCGATGTTTCACGCCATGAGTGATGGCGAGGCACAGGACGTCGTGGCTGCAGTGAGAAAGGTAATGCGACATTTTGTGGCAGACCCGCGCACGAGCTTCTGAGCGCCTGGTCTGCTGTTAGTGGCGGAAATGGCGAAACAGTTATCCGTGCGTTTCTACCAGCGTTTCGATTCCGGCGGGAAAATCCTCGACGAACGCTTGGCTCGGATTACGACTGATTCCTCTGCGAAGGCCTTCGAGCCGCGTCCGGATGGATTGAAGGTGTTACTGATCAATCCGCCTATCCGAGAGTGGTCATACCCCAACATCATGCCCCTCGGACAGGGCTACATGGCGGCGGTGGCCGTGACGGATGGTCATCAGGCCGACGTGCTCGATCTGAATGCCGAACGGCGAGAACCGGTGAATGTATCTGAACCGGAATTCGGCCGGTGGGTCGAAGCGCGCGTGCTCGAGAAGATCGAATGTGATCGCCCCGACGTCATCGGTATCGGTGGCATCATTACACAGTATGGCCGCATCAAGGCCATCGGTCGGCTGTGTCGGCGGGCTTGCCCCGAGGTTCCGATCGTGCTCGGCGGCGGCATCGCATCGTCTATGCCGGAGTTCATGGTGCGGCGGCTCCCTGTCGACGTGGCGGTGCAAGAGGAAGGAGAGGTCACCTTTTCCGAGGTGCTGCATCGCCTGGAGATGGGAGCCTCGCTGGAGGGTGTGAAGGGCGTCGCGTACCGTCACGAGGTTCGTCCGGGTGAATTCAATATTCGCAACAATGGCCTACGTCCGTCGGTCCTGGCTAAGGAGGAAGGCCTCGACTGGCTGCCGTGGCCGCTCCGGTCTCTATGGCCTGTCGACGAGGTCTACAGGCGGAACCCTGTTGGGCATCTGAACTGGCGTAGCAAGTGGCAGGACGGGGCGGCCATGGAGTCCGGGCAGTTTGCTGTGTCGATGATCGCGTCCCGCGGCTGTCCGTACGCCGGACACGCGTGTGACTACTGTTACGCAGCGTATCTCGGTGCCCAGTATCGCCTGCGAAGCCCGCGCGAAGTCGTTGACGAAATGCAGCACCTCAAGGAGCGGTATGGCGCTGGCTACATTCATTTTCTAGACGATTTACTGATGACGGATTATCGCTGGGCGACTGAGTTGTGCAGTGAGCTCCAGGCGCGGCGAAAGGCCACCGGATTTGAGGTGATGTGGGGCGGCACGTGCCGCACGAACATCATCGCGGACGACGTCCTGCGGGCGAAGCGGGAAGGACGTCGGAACATTCTCGAGCTGGCCCACGAAGCGGGGATGCGGCAGGCATGCTACGGCGTCGAGTCTGGCAGCCCGCAGGTGCTGAAGCTGATCGACAAGAGCGGGCAAACAGTCGAGAAGATGGAGATCGCGATACGTGAAACCCGGCGTGTGATGGGCTACGCCGACTGCTCGTTCATGATCGGGTCGCCTGGCGAGACCGCCGACTCGGTTCGGGAGACCGTCGAACTCTGTCAGCGCGTCGGCTTGCAGCCGGAAGTCTTCTTCTTCACGACGGCGTATCCAGCCACGGCGTTCTGGCATCTTGCGCTCGAGCGAGGGCTCATCCGTAAGGCGGTGACTGGCGTGGCCGGCCCGGCCAACGATGACATCATGGAGCAGTACTTCCTACGCCTCGGTGAGCAGGGAGACAGCGTGCGGACCAACTTCAGCGACCTGCCAGACGAGGAAATCGTCCGTTTGTCTTGGGAGGCGATCAGCCAGCTCGGCGCGCAAAACGTCTTCCGGCACCCGCATACCGGCGAGACGCAGCGCCGGGACGTGATCCGGGGAGCGACGCATGCCGATGTGTGATGGCAGCATCGCGGGGCGGCAATCCGGAGGGCCAGCGAAGGCACTCGGGATCATCGCGGCACGGCGCAACAGCGAACGATTTCCCTCGAAACACCACGCGCGAATTCTTGGCAAGCCGATGTTCGCCTACGCCCTGGAGGCGGCCCTGCGAGCCTCGATTGTGGACAGACTGGTCGTTTCCTCCGACGATCCCGAGATCGCGACGCTGGCACGCCAATACGACGTTGAGTTTGTGGAACGGCCTCGCGAACTGGCTCAGGCAACGTCTGCGATCGACGACGCGTATCGTCATGTGTGTGACGTTCTGTTGAATCGGGACGGGTTTCAACCCGCGCTGGTCGTAGGCATGCAAGGAAACGTTCCGGTTCGGAAGGAGGGGCAGATCGATGAACTGATTCGCCACTTCGATGAGCAGCCAGGTGCGACGGCTATTTGCACCGCTCAGGAAGTCCGCTTTCGGCCAGAGTGGGCGAAGGTGATCGTTGATGGGTCCACTGGTGAAGCCGCGTCATATCTGTCAGAGGACAAAGGCTTCCGTACGCAGGACTATCCAGAGCTATACGTGCTTGATGGTGCCGTCTGCGGTGTGCGGCGGGAGACGCTACGGGCCACGGCTGGCGATCGCACCACCCACGCGTGGCTTGGCAATCGCCTGCATCTGCTCGTACAAGATGAACCGATGTACTCGCTTGAGATCGATTACCCTGACCAACTGCCGCTTGCGGAGTACTATCTCGAGCGATTGGCAGCCAGGGCGCTGTCGCCATAGACGAATCGGCCTTCGGTCAGCGGCCAGCCGCCGCACTGTTCATGATTCATTTTGTCGTTACGCCGCTGGGGTGGCGTCAGAGCACCAGGATCAGTGACTTCATCCTTCGAGATCTGTGCACGCGCAATAGGTCCTGACGCGCCACCGTATATCGTGGCGGAGATGTCAGCGAACCACCAGCAGGATTTCGATCGCGCGGTTCGTATCGTGCAGGCAGCTCACGATGCCGGGGCGGACGCCGTCAAACTGCAGACGTACACGCCTGACACGATGACCATCGACTGCACCAATGACCATTTTCGGATCACCGGGACACCATGGAATGGCCGACGACTCTACGAGCTCTACGAAGAGGCCTACATGCCCTGGGAATGGTACGAGCGTCTGCGGGCTGTGGCCGAGGAGTGTGGGATGCACCTGTTTTCGACGCCGTTCGATTGCAGTGCGGTTGACTACTTGGAGCGGCGTGGAGCACCGGCGTACAAGATCGCATCCTTCGAACTGACGGACCTTCCACTGCTCCGGCGCGTGGCCCGTACTCGGAAGCCAATTATGGTGTCAACCGGCATGGGCTCACTGGCCGAGATCCGGGAGGCCACGGACACACTTCGTGCGGCTGGATGCCGCCAGCTGGCACTGCTCAAGTGTACAAGCGCTTATCCGGCACCCGCACGAGAGATGCATCTTCGGACGATCCCCCACTTGGCAGAGACCTTTGGCGTACCCGTTGGGATTTCTGATCACACGCTGGAACCGGCGGTAACTGTCGCCGCAGTGGCCGTGGGTGCGTGCATCGTTGAAAGGCACCTCACCCTGTCGCGGGCTGACCGGGGACCTGATGCCGCATTTTCCCTCGAGCCAGAAGAGTTCAAGGCGATGGTACACGCCGTCCGCACGGTGGCGCGTGCACTCGGCGCCGTTCGCTACGGTCCCACAGAGCACGAGGCGTCGAGCGTTGCCCATCGTCGGTCGCTCTTTGTGGTCAAGGACATGGCGGTGGGAGAGATGTTTACAGGTGAGAATCTACGCTGCATCAGGCCTGAGCACGGCCTGCCGCCTCGAGTGCTGCACCAAGTCTTGGGTCGTCGCGCGCTCTGCTCGATTGCACGCGGCACGCCGCTCACGTGGAATGTGGTGGATTGTTCCGACGACGTGCGTCGCTAACCGGCCTTCATTCATCAGAGTGCCGATCAGCGACACGCTCCGAGTTCAATGCGACTCAAAAGGCAGGCCCTGTGAACGCTGATCGGTTGGAGGGCCTTTATGAGCAGATGCTGCTGATCCGACGCTTTGAGGAACGTGTGTTTGAACTCTTCGAAGAGGGGCGGATCTATGGAACGACGCATGGTTACATCGGCCAAGAAGCCAACGCGGTCGCCGTGATGAGCTGGCTAGAAGAACGTGATGTGGTTGTGAGCAACCACCGATGCCATGGCCACTATCTTGCGCGGACGGGCAACATCCAAGGCCTGATGGCCGAGCTCATGGGAAAGGCAGACGGCATCTGCGGCGGGCGTGGCGGGAGCCAACATCTTCACGATCGAAACTTCTATTCGAACGGCGTTCTGGGAAGCACTGTCCCAGTGGCCGCCGGGATGGCATTGGCAGAGCTGAGAAAGGGAACGGGTGCCATTGGGGCCGTCTTTATAGGAGACGGTACCTTTGGCCAGGGAGTCCTCTACGAAACCTTCAATGTCATCTCGTTGTGGAGCGTTCCGTTGCTTGTCGTGGTGGAGAACAACCAGTACGCGCAGAGCACGCCGCTGGCCGTCCATTTTGCGGGCAGCTTCAAGCAGCGCGCGGCAGCGTTTGGTCTTTCCGTTGGTGAGGTGGAGAGTACGGACGTCGAGCTCATCTCCGAGAGATGTCGCGAGGCTGTGCAGTATGTTCGTGGTACCCAACGGCCACACGTAGAGGTCATTCACACATTCCGATTGTGTGCTCACAGTAAAGGAGATGATTTCAGACCTCCCGAAGAGATCGAACAGAGGCGGCAGCTCGATCCCCTGGAAATTGCCGGTAATCGGCTCGCCCACACCGTTCGGTCATCCACCGATACTCGAGTAGCGCAGCGGATCCTTGACGCGGTGCAAGCGGCGGCTGAGGCGCCGTTTCCGTCCTTGACCGATGATCCCTCCTGAGCTGCCGGGCTGATGCCAGCTCGTGATGAAGTACGTTGACTCCCTGAATCAGGGTCTACATGAGCTCATGGCCGAGGATGCAACGGTGGTGCTCCTGGGCGAAGACCTGGTAGACCCATACGGCGGTGCATTTAAGGTCACGAGAGGGCTTTCGTCCTCCTTTCCTGGCAGAGTGGTCTCAACGCCAGTGAGCGAGGGTGCGATTGTCGGTGTGGCAACTGGAATGGCGATACGGGGCTTTAGGCCCATCGTGGAAATCATGTTCGGCGATTTTCTAACCCTGTGCGTCGATCAGATCGTAAATGGTGCGAGTAAGTTTTGCTGGATTTACAGGGGTCAGGTAACCGTGCCGTTGGTGATCCGCGTGCCGATGGGAGGCCGCCGGGGGTACGGTCCTACGCATAGCCAAACACTCGAGCCGCTGTTCCTTTCGGTGCCCGGGTTGGAGATTGTCGCACCGAGCCGCTATCACGATCCCGGCGGTTTACTCAGACGGGTGGTGCTGGAGACCCGGCAGCCGGTTCTGTTTGTTGAGAATAAGTCGCTCTATTCACAGCCTTTGGTGCCAATCGATTCTGGGGTGTGGAACGACATGCGTGTGCAGCGACATGGCGAAGCTGACTATCCCACGATTTCCTTGAGCTTGGCTCGGGACAGTGAAGTCGAGGAGGTGACCCTTGTCGCGTACGGCGGAATGGCAGATCTGGCAATCGCGGCGGCGCGGAATGTGTTCATGCGCGATGAACTCCTCGTGGAGGTGCTCGTACCTTCGCGGATCAAGCCTCTACCTATGGCGGAAGTGCTCAAGTCAGCGAGACGGACAAGGCGGCTCGTCGTCGCCGAAGAATCGGTGAGAACGGGCGGATGGGCGAGTGAGCTTGGCGGCCAAGCGACGGAAGCGCTGTTCACCACGCTGCTCAAGCCGGTCGGTCGAATCGGTGCGCTGGAACTCCCGATTCCAAGTTCGAGACCGCTAGAAGATCAGGTCCTCCCGCAGGTCAGCGACATTGAAACCGCCCTGTACCAACAAGTGAGCTGACTGAGCGTGGTTTTCTGTTTCGACGGACCCATACCCGAATCGAAATGGCGTCGCGAGACGGGAGGGAGCTGTGAGTGGTTCCCTCAGGTTCGCCGGACACCACGCATTCGATGCTATCAAACGAGATGATATCAAACGAGGAGGACCAGCGTTTCGTGATAATGACGGCACCTCAGCTAGGAATCAATGAGCCGACCGCCCAGGTGGCACGATGGTATGTTCAGGACGGTGCTTACGTCAGCGCAGGAGACCCTTGTTGTGCCCTCGAAACGACCAAAGTTGTCTTCGATTTGGAAGCAGAAGTTCAGGGGTATGTGGGACACCTCGTCGAAGTTGGATGGGAGGTGCACGTCAGTCAACCGGTTGCTGTGATTGCTAGCTCACTCGAGCTCCTGAAGCGGGAGAGAGCTGCCTGCGGGCAAGTACGGCCTGCGGATTCGGGCACATCTGCTGAGCCAGACGGAGCCCCCAGGGCTACGCGGAAAGCGCTTGCGGCGGCTCGGCGGCTCGGAGTCGATCTGAGCACGTTTTCCTCCGCGACACTCATTCGCGAAGAAGATGTTCTTCGCTCTGTCGGTGAGCTCGATGCGAGCCCGGTGCATGAGCTGCCCGCGCTACAGTGGCAGGCCACCCGCCGCCCAGTGGCGGTCTACGGTGCAGCTGGCGGTGCGCTTACCTTGAAGGAGGCTCTCGAGTTTGAAGGCGTCTGTGAGGTCGTCTGTTTTCTTGATGATAACGTTTCAAGCAGGGCCATGTTGTCTGACCTGCCCATCTTTCACGGTCGTCACCTTTGTGATTTAAGTACGCAAGGAGTGCGCAGCATCGCGTGTGAGATCGCCGATGGTCGCATCCGTCACAGGTTGCTGACGCGCTGCCTCGAGAGCAACCTCGAACTGATCACTATCGTTCACCCGATGGCCTATGTTGCACCAAGTGCACGCCTCGGCAAAGGAAACTACGTCAAGTCTGGTGCATGCGTTGAGACAAATGTCCGCGTCGGTGATTGTTGCATCATCGATAACGGAGTGACCGTTGCACACGACAGCGTGATTGGCAACGGCTGCCACCTCGCGCCTGGAGCGACGTTGGGGAGCCGTGTGGTCGTCGAGGACTACGCTGTCGTTGGCATCGGTGCTTCCGTGGCCACAGGAACTCGCATCGGTCAGTCGGCAATCATCTCCGTTGGTACCGCAGTCACAAGGGACGTCAGTGAACGAACTGTTCTCGAGGGCGTTCCCGGAAAACGGGTCGGTACGCGCAAGGATGCCTAGGCTGGGCCGTTGAATCCACTCGGGATCGGAACGGTTGGAAGAAACGTCAGGCAACATCATGGATGCGCACTTCGTGATCGCAGGTTCCCATCCATGGAGTCGTCGGGTGTTCGATGACGTCATCCGTTCATTCCCAGGAGTCTGGACATTCATCGAACGGCCAGAGAATCTGACGCTGGAATCGCTGCGGCGGCTCCAGCCGCGCCTTGTGTTCTTCTTGCACTGGTCCTGGAAGGTTCCCTCAGCCATCACTCGTGGCTTCGAGTGCGTCGGCTTTCATATGACCGATCTGCCCTATGGCCGGGGCGGTACGCCGCTGCAGAATCTCATTCTCCGCGGGCACCAGACGACGAAACTGAGTGCGTTCAGATTGACCGAGGACCTCGACGCGGGCCCCGTTTACATGAAAGCCGATTTCTTCCTGGACGGGTCGGCGGAAGCGATCTACCTGCGCGCCTGCCATGTCGCTGCCGACATGATTCGCCGGCTCATCGAGGAGCCCACCGTCCCGCAGCCACAGATGGGCGACCCGGTAATCTTCAAACGACGCGTGCCAAAGGAGAGCCGCCTGCCGGAATCTGGTACGCCGGACGAGGTATACGACTTCATCCGCATGCTTGACGCTGAAGGGTACCCCCGTGCGTTTCTCGACCACGGCCGGTTTCGACTTGAGTTTCGAGACGCGATGAGATCGCCAGAAGGGGTCACGGCTCGTGTGCGTGTAGTGTCACGTCAGTCATGATCATCCTGGTCGTTGCGGCACATCCTGACGATGAGGTTTTGGGGTGCGGTGGCACGATTGCGCGGGCCAGCGAGGAACATGAGATTCGCGTCCTTGTTCTCGGTGAGGGCATGACGTCCAGGATGGACCGTGAACAAGCCGATTCTCGCGTGCTCGAGCGGCTCCGCGCCGATGCAACCGAGGCGGCGAGACTGCTGGGCGCACGGGCCATTGAGTTCGAAGCGCTTCCGGACAACAGATTCGACCAGGTTCCGCTGCTCGACATCGTCAAGATTGTCGAGCGCCAGATCGAGCGGTTGAAGCCGGACGTCTGTTACACGCACCATCCCGGCGATCTGAACATCGATCACGGGCTGACATTTCGAGCGGTCATGACGGCCACCAGGCCAGGAGCCGATCATCACGTCCGCGAAGTTCTCAGCTTTGAAGTCCCTTCGTCGACCGAGTGGGCTTTCCACTGCGTCGAGCCATCGTTTCGGCCCAATGTCTTCGTGGATGTCTCGGGCACGATTGAGAAGAAGATCGCCGCCATGAGCTGCTATTCGACCGAGATCAGACCCTTGCCGCACCCTCGGTCGCCCGAGGCCCTGCGCGCGACCGCCGCGCGTTGGGGATCGGTCATCGGTGTGGATTGCGCAGAGGCTTTCGAACTCATCCGCTGCCTGCGGTGACGGTGCCTGGGGTCCTGTTTCGCGTCGATGTCGGTCCAACCATCGGGCTGGGACACATCAACCGGTGTGTGGCGCTTGCCGAGGCAATTCGGCTTCGCGGCCTCCAGGGGGTATTTCTTCTGGCACCATCGTGTGGCGGCGCCAACGGGGTATCGCAACGTGGCTTCCCCGTCGAAACTCTGAACGAGTGTGTCACCGGAACTCGGAAGGATAGCGCGGTGGTGATTGCGGCCGCGGAGCGCCACGGGTACAGCACGGTCGTGGTCGACTCCTACGCGGCGCGCGCAGAGTATCTCAGCCGACTTCGGTCGGCAGGCCTTCAGGTCGTTGCCGTCGACGATGAGGCCCGTGATCCGACGCCGGCGCACATACTGATTAACGGTGGCGCCCACGCAGGCGGCCTCGCCTACCGCTCGCTGAGTGGTGACACGCAGTTGCTGCTTGGTCCTGATTACGCCCTGCTTCGTTCGGAGTTCTGGAGCTGCCCCCCACGCGCGATAGCAGGTTCTGTGCGACGAGTGCTCGTCACCGTCGGCGGAGACGACCGGCAGAACCTGACGGTGCGCCTCATCGAGTGGCTCGTCGGCCGACTCGAGGCAGGCACCGCGCTCGACGTCGTGATAGGGCCATTTTTCGGTGGTGCTGACGCGGTGGAGCGCGTGGCTGCTGGGAGTCCTTTGAACATCCGGCTGATTTCAGCTCCGGAACACCTGCGCGATCTGATGATGGAAAGCGATTTGGCCGTGTGTGCGGGAGGCCAGACGACGTACGAACTGGCTGTCACCGGAACGCCGGCCGTCGCGATGGATGTCTTCGAGAACCAGGCGCATGGCGTGCAAGCGCTGGCTCGATCTGGCGCGCTCATCTACGGAGGCCGGCCCACGAACGACAGACTCCCTGAGGAGCTAGGCCCGGCAATTCGCGAGGCGGTCGAGTGCAGTGCACGTCGGCAACGGCTCAGCTCGGCCGGTCGCGCGCTCGTCGATGGTCAAGGCGCGCTTCGGGCGGCTGCTGAGATCGCGCGAGCGGCATGAAGATCGTCTTCTTGATCGACAGGATAAGCCATTATCGATCCTTCGGGCCGATTGTTGACGCAGCGCTCGGCCGCAGCTGGGCGGTCGAATGTTGGCATGACTATAGCCATCCCCGACACGGACTGAAAGCCTATCAGTTTCCGGCCATCGAAATGGCCCCGCGCTTCCTATGTGGGACGCCCCAGTTTCGCCAGTACCGCGGGGCCGGAGATACCGGAGCATTGTCGCGCCTCGCAGACAGCGTGGTTATGTCGCTGCAGCCGGCCGAGGCGGTTCTCGGGGAGAGAAGAGCGTGGGGTGCCGCTCGCCCGTTTTGGGTGCTCGTCCAGTCCGGGATCGATCAGTTCATCACGTACCGGCCAGAGTCCGTGCTCTCATGCGATGCGGTGGCATTGACCGCGGATTGGTGGGTGGAATGGGCCGCGGAGCACTACGCGCAAGAGGGAACCCTCCTCGACCGTAACGCTTTCGCCCGTGAGCTGCGCGAACGAGCGTGGATCGTCGGCTTTCCGGAGCTGGATGCGATGAGCCGGATCGATCCGAGCGAAGTTCGCGCGCGCTGGGGGCTGCCGTCCGACGCAGCCGTTGTCACCTTGCTGCCGTTCCCGCAGGGCGTCGGGAAGGCGTCGTTCTGGCCGCGGCGGATCTTTGGCGAGCCGCGACGTTGGAGACAGCTCGTCCACACCTTGCCACGCGGACGGTTCGAGTACTGGCCCTACATTCGTCACGGGTGGACGGATGCCAGGGTCGTCCGCGCAATTCGAGCATTTTGCGATCGCAATAGCGCCAGGCTGCTGGTGAAGTCCCGGCTGAAGACGCCGATCCCACCGTACACCCAGGCAGTTGCCGATAAGTGTCTGTACGATGAGAGCCACTATCCCCCGACGGTTCTCGAAGCGCTGGCTGTTTCAGATCTCTGCATCAGCTTCTACAGCAGCACGGTCCTGGAAGCTGCGGCGTTAGGGACGCCCCACCTCTGCATCACTTTCGAGGCCGAAGCTTACTGCGGAGAGAACCGAGAACTGCTCGGGTACTTCAAGCGCTTTTTCAACGACGAGGAGGGCGGGGTGTTCCAGTCTGAAGGTGTTTCTAGCTGCCTCGGGATTCCGGAGGCCATCTCAGACTTCGCCGTCACGAAGCTGTCTGACTTCGCCATGTCCGCGGACGCACGCCTGCGGTATATCCGGAAATACCTGAGCTACGACGACCGAGGTGGAGCGGAGCGCCTTCTCGATCATGTCGAACGGGCAGTTGCAGTTGACACGCGCCTCCCAAGCTGCCGACCATGAAGCCGACGCGGAGAGGCAGAGCCGGATTCTGCTGATTGGAGTCTCGTGAGGAATAAGCTGGCAATCGTCTTCTGTGTTCACCACAAGCCGTGGCTGATGATGTCCACCCTGATCACCACGGCGCTGCAGGATTTCGATGACGCGGACCTCTTCTTTGTCCACAGCATCGGGGATGGGGAAGCCGACCATCCGGGCTACGCAGAGTACAGGGCACTCATCACAAACGGCAGGGGCAACCCTCAGCTCAGTCCGTATGACGAGCGCGTGCGGGAGGTCTGCTGTCTGAAGCGCAAACGAGTCTTTCACCTCGAATATCAGAATGATCATGCCCTCGACTCCGGGGTCTGGTACAAGTTCATCCGGAGCAGACGATGGCGGGAATATGACTACGTTCTCTTTGGGGGTGAAGGCGTCCTGTTTGCCCGTCAGACACTCCTCTCGTCGATGGTTTCGTTCGCCGAGCGTTGTGGCGTCCATTTCATCGCGTCCGGACATGAGAAGCGCAGGGTTCCCAAGGACATCTTTATGCGCTACCACACGCGAGTGGAGGCTCCGACGGAGCTGGATCGTCTGCACGACCTGAAGATCCGTGAAGCATTCGCTATCTTCTGCCGCGACCGGGAGTTCAGAGCGCTCTTCGACTCCTGGCGGTCGGATTTCGAACCGGAGACTCAGAACCACATACCTGATCTGCTGTCACGAACCGAGTTGGCGTGGCGGGTTCGGGCACGCCTTCAAAAGCGTTGGGGCAGTCCGTACCTTGGGAGTCAGTCTGAAGCAGGAATGCGCACTCGGATTGGCCAGCGAATACCTGGGATGATGGACGCTCTGCGATCTGCTTTGCGGATGAGGTTGCATGGCTGGCTCGGCGACGCGCGGGAACCGAGGGTTCCAAGGATTTTTGTTCAGGGCCGACGTCAGCCGGTGTCTACGATCACGGCCACGGAACGAGAGGGTGGGGTCAGGTACCATCGCGTGGACAGCCCGGAGTGGTTCGGATGTGCGGTCACCCACTTGATGAGCCGAACGTTTCTCGAGCGGTTGAGCGAGCGGCTCGACCGCTACGAAATCTACGATATTCTGGATCTGCCTTTTTCTGGTACGCCACTGGAAGTCATCTGGGGGTTCACGCCGGCCTGGCTCGGCTTCGAGAAGTGGTTCACCGACGGCTTTCATCGCGTTCGCAAGCATTTCACGACATACCGGCGCGAGGATTATCCCCCTGAGATGGCCGCCTATATCAACCGATACTATTGCGGGCGGATTCGGGTTGGATGGCAAGGAGACCACTTGAAAATCCGCGCCCTGCGTCCGGACTGCCGCCACCTGGAGGAGCTGTTGCCCGCAGGCTATTTCTGATCGCTGAGGGCACTTGCATCGCCGGCGGAAGAGTACCTAATGCGGTCTACTGTCCAGATTGTTCAGCTGTTTCATCGTGGCCGCATTTGGGTGTTCGCTAGCACATACATCGTTTTTGCGTCGAGCTCGATTCCGCGTCAATGACGGTGCTAACGGTTGTAGATATAATTCTCATCTGTTGGATTTTCCGACCATTCTGCACCGCGCTGCGGAAATCGGTCGTCGACTAGCGAGTCGGCCGGCAGTGTACGATCCGATTCTTTTCGTCGATCGTCCGCTCTCCTCGCTCGGCGCGAACAGCATGTATGCTGAACGCGACGCGGGCGGATGGCGAGGGTTTGCCGGTGTCGTCACGGAGCGGAAATGGTCGGACATCTTCACCTTAGATGTCTTTCTGACACGCGAGCGCCCTGGCATCGTGACCTGCCCCCAATGATGGTCCACTTATTATGAGAGAGATCGGGT
>CEQE01324478.1_pt1 | contig 16143 bp, 17 predicted proteins | sample 356201 | NCBI WGS metagenome assembly CEQE01 (sample SAMEA2619970, study PRJEB7988) | marine metagenome | biome: marine biome (ENVO:00000447); feature: mesopelagic zone (ENVO:00000213) & marine oxygen minimum zone (ENVO:01000065); material: "saline water (ENVO:00002010), including plankton...
TGGGGTTGGCTCCCTTGTGGTCTGGTTTATGCAACCCTGATATGGTCGCTCGCGAACGCTGACCCGCTTCGCAGCGCAGCAATGATGGGGGCTTTTGGTCTTGGTACGCTGCCGATGCTGACCGTGCTTGGATCGGCAACAAGTGCGCTCGTCAGACTGACCCGTCAAAAAAGGGCTCGACAGATCGCCGGTGCGGTGATTATGTCATTTGGCCTGTTAACGCTCTTCGGCGTCATCAGGCCCGTGCATCCGGGAAACCACCCGGTAGACAGCATGCTCTGCGGGTCCGACTATCTACCGTCCAAACAAGGCTCCTGATCCTCGAGATTTGCGAACTTCCCTGCGCATCCTGCTCGATAGACGGCGACTTACCCTGATCCAGTCTAACGGCCCTCAAGCAAGGGAAACCGTTACCACGCCAAGATATTCATATCAAGGCTCCCTGTCGATCCCGAATCAGAACAGGCAATCATCTGATATCGACACCCAAACAGGCGAAATCGTAATATATTACGCTTTGCATAATCTTAAATGTTATTCTTTTTCGATGACGCTTTGGGCCGAGCTTGCCAACGGAAAACTTTCATGTCGGGACTGTAGCCTGGCAGAGCTCTGCCTGCCTAGAGGTCTGGATCCCGGGGACATTGAGCGATTTGAGTCTATCGTCGGCCAGCGCCCGGCGATGAAACGCGGGGAAAATATCTACCGCGCCGGAGATGACTTTCGCGGACTCTATGCGGTCAAGTCAGGGTCTTTAAAGATCATCGTGTCGCCCCCGGACGGTGCCGAACAGATTATCGGCTTTTCCATGCCCGGTGAACTCTTTGGTTTTGACGGCATTGATGACGGCCATACCTGTACCGCAGTGGCCCTGGAGCGGACCACGCTTTGCGAACTTCCCCTGGATGCCGTTGCCGAGGTCTCCCGCGAGGTCCCCAGCCTGCATCGCGAGTTGTATAGAGTCATGGCGAGAGAAATCAGCGTCGACCAGTCAATGCTGCTGCTGTTGGCAAGACGCACAGCAGAGGATCGTCTTGCCGCTTTCCTCCTGAGCTTGTCTAAACGGTTTGCCGACAGGGGATTCTCACAGACTGACTTCACCCTGTCGATGTCGCGACACGATATCGCAAACTACCTGGGTCTCGCTGCCGAGACGGTGAGCCGGCTGTTCAGCCGGCTTTCTGAAACGGGATTACTGACGGTGCATGGACGGAAGATTCACATCCAGGACATCAACGCATTACGCCGCCGGGTGGATGGCTGCATCGCAGCGCAAGCGTCCTAAACCATCGAAATACTCAGCAACGCACCTCACGGTGCAAAGTTCAGCACCCGGCTCGTCTAGAGCACTCTTGAATGTCTAGGGGTTTCGGCATCAGGTTCGATATATCGATCAAAAATCATACAGATATTTCGAAGCAGGTATCGCCCTTTTCGGGTTACCCTGATCACACTGGGGGACGGGAGGGTAACCAGGCCGTCATCTACCAGAGGCTGGAGGTGCTCAAGTTCGTTCGCGAAATACTCACCTCGCACAAGACGATGTTCGAAGAGCACCTGATTGAGATTCACTTCCCCAGCGCACATTAACTGCTCGATGATACACTGGCGTATCTCGTCATCGCGGCTTAATTCCAGCCCACGGTCCACAGGGAGTTTGCCCGCACCAATGCTTTCCTGATAGTTCGAGAGTGCTTTGGTGTTCTGACTGTAGCTGTTGCCGATATGACTGATGGCACTGACGCCAACGCCGATGAGGTCACACTGCGCGTGCGTTGAGTATCCCTGAAAGTTTCTGTGCAGCGTTCCGTCACGAAAAGCATTCACCAGAGGATCATCCTCCCGGGCAAAATGATCCATCCCGATGTAGACGTATCCGGCATCAGAAAGCCGGTCGATTGCAGCACCCAGAATCCTGAGTTTTTCGTCACTGTCCGGGAGTTGGGATTCTAAAATTCGTTGTTGCGGGGCAAAGAGATGCGGCAGGTGGGCATAGTGAAATATGCTCAACCGATCCGGTGTCACTTCCAGCAGCCTATCCAACGTGGTAATGAAACTTGATACTGTCTGTAAAGGAAGCCCATAGATCAGGTCCACATTAGTCGACCGGAATCCCCGTGCCCGTGCATGACGGATCAGTGAGAGTGTCTCCTCGCACGGTTGCTCCCGGTGAATGGCCTTTTGAACCGCCGGGTCGAAATCCTGGACCCCCATGCTGATCCGGTTAAAGCCGATCTCGCGAAGGTGGTCCAGGGTGTCAGGGGATACCGTACGCGGATCAATCTCAATCGAGTAATCCCGGGAGGAATCATCAGTCAGTCGAAAATGGCCGCTGATTTGCGCAAGCAGTTGCCCTATCTGACCGGTGTCCAGAAATGTCGGGGTTCCACCTCCCAAATGCAACTGCACCAGTTCCCGATCATCGTCAAAGAGCTGGCCGTACATGGCCACCTCGCTGTGCAGGCGCTCAAGATAATCCACTGCCCTGCTCACATTGCGGGTGACAATCTTGTTGCAGGCACAGTAAAAACATAACGTGGAACAGAACGGGATATGCACGTAGAGCGATAAGGCCCTGGGAACCGGCTCCTCGTTACTGAACTGAGCAAGTTCCTTCAGTCGTGCTGCGTCAAATGACGTAGTGAACTGCAGTGCGGTCGGGTAAGACGTATAGCGCGGACCCGACCGGTCATAGCGCCGGATCAGATCCGGGTCAAAATCCGGTGGCGGGAATCCGCCACCGCCGCACGGTTTCGGTGAAGTATCTGACAACACAGGGCGTTGGGTGAGTTAACACTAACGCTAATCTACCCATCGTGAATCTGCCTATAAATGATTTAAATCATGTTCAAGGCAGGTCCGGCAAACCGAAAGAACGGCTGTATTTAGCGCCTCCAGGCCCCCATGATTCCAGCAGGGAGTGCAAGTCAGGTGGGAATTTGACCTGTGTCAGGGAATCTTCTGCTTGCGCCCGATATTATGAGCCTGCCATTTTGATCATATCTGGCTCTCCAGAGGCTGATCGCGTGGTTTGACCCTGCAAGGTGGACCGGGGCCCACTGTAACTCCTCAGGCCCTGCGTAAATGGGCACCTGACCACCTTGGCAGGGTCATCTTTGAGTGTCAATAGACATCGTCTTTTTTCTAATTCCCCTGGCGTTGATCCTGGTCAGCGTCGCGATCTGGGGCTTTTTCTGGGCGGTCAGCAAAGGCCGGTTTGAAGACCTGCAGGGCCCGGGGCACGCCATCCTGCTGGACGAGGATGAAAAAATCGACGCCTCCTACAAGACGCGGCACAAACTCAGCGAATAAGCGTACTCACCGCTACGCGAAGACCCATCGGTCCTTTGCCGCACTAACTCCACCGTCGGACTGATAACAGCACCGCCTTCAATACTGCCGGGCGATCGGTCATCAGCCCATCAATGCCGAGATCCAGGAGGTGACGCATCTCATCGGGCTCATTCACCGTCCAGACGTGTGTCTGCAGTCCCTGTGCTTTCATCGCCCGCACAAAACGGCGGTCTATGACTTTGATGCCGTTCCACGTCACCGGTACCTGCGCACATGCCGCCCGCAGACCCCCCATCGGAAGGCCAATGCTCGAAAGACGTGCCCGCGTCGTTTCGAGCGTTGCCATGGAGGTGCACACATCCGGCAATGCGCTGCGCACCCGACGCAGCCGCCGGTCTGAGAATGAACCGATGCAGACCCGGTCGTGGGCCTGGGTGCGCTTGATTACCTCAACGAGGGGGCCGACCGCGGCATCCGATTTGGGATCAATATTGAAGCGGGTGTCGGGGAAATCCCCCAGAAGATCCTCTATCAGCGGAATCGGTTCGCGTCCCATGACGCGGGCGCGCGCTACGTCCGGGTAATCCAGCTCCGCAATACGTCCACGGCCGCCTGTCACGCGGTCGAGCCGGTCGTCGTGGAAAGCAATCAGCACACCGTCGCGGGTGCAGTGCACATCCGTCTCCAGATATTTAAAGCCCAGTGTTACCGCACTCTCAAACGCTGCGGCCGTGTTTTCCGGCGCCGCCTCGCCATCACCGCGATGGGCAAAAGCGAGTATGCCGTCGTGTTCAAGAAACGCGTGGCTCGGCATCTGTCATTACCGGTCGGTCAGGTTGGAGGCATCCACTCAATTCCCGGCGCGAGTGGACGAATGCAAGGGTTAAGATTAGCATCATGCACCCCCTCTGCAGCCATCGTAATGGACTCACATGCCCTCGCCGCTTGTTCTGATACCGACCTATGACGAGCGAGGCAATCTGCCGTCATTTGTTTCAGCGGTACGATCCGCCCTCCCGGGTGCCGATATCCTTGTTATTGACGACAACTCCCCGGATGGCACCGGTGCGCTGGCCGACGAGATCGCCGGAGAAGACATTCATGTTCAGGTTCTGCACCGCGATAAAAAAGAAGGCCTCGGCCGCGCCTACCTGGCCGGGTTTGCGTGGGCGCTTGAGCGCGACTACAGCCATGTTTTTGAGATCGATGCCGACTTCAGCCATAACCCGAAGGATCTGCCGCGACTGCTCGAAGCGACGGAAAACGCCGATGTCGCCCTCGGCTGCCGGTGGATGCCCGGTGGGGGTGTATCAGGCTGGCCGTGGTCGCGTCTGGCCTTATCGCGCTTCGGCAATCTCTACGCCCGGCTCATTCTGGGAGCGCCCTATCGCGATCTCACCGGGGGTTTCAAATGCTTCCGGCGCGAAGCCCTGGAGACACTCGGCCTCAACAAAATCCGCTCGGTCGGGTACGGCTTTCAAATCGAAACGACGTGGCGCGCACTGCAGCGCGGGCTTTGTGTCGTCGAAGTGCCTATTCATTTTACCGACCGCACGGTCGGTGTTTCGAAGATGTCCGGACAGACCTTTAAGGAAGCGTTTGTGCTGGTGTGGCGCCTGCGTCTGGGCAGATCATGATTTGCGTTTGCCCGAGATCAGCAACAGCAGGTAACTGTAGAGCCATAGTCCAAGTCCCGCGAGGCCAACGATATCGCGCGCCAGCGGTCCCTGAGGAACCAGAAGCGCCGCTGCCTTGATACCCAGAAGACTCGACAAAACCGCCAGTACAGCGATTTTCCACCACGACTTTCTTGCCAGTGCATCCTGCCAGCAGAACAGCAGCAGCCCAAAAAAAGCGATGAAATGCGGCTTGGACGACTGCGGGCCGATTAATATAAAAGCCGTATAAAACAGCAGTCCCAAAACGAAGATGGCGTCTTTGCGCACACGGGTGGCCAGCAGCAGCGCCAGCGCAAAGGCCGCACAGAGACCGAACAACACCACGTTGGACGGCACCACCCGCCCCAGTCGGGTTGCCGCAATCCGGTAGAGTGACTGGTTGCCTGCGCTTCCCCGGTCCTGCCACCAGCGGACCTCGCCCGGCGACACCGAAAGCGTCATCTCGTAGTGCTCCCGCAGGTAACTCCACATCCCGCCCGTGATGGCCTCCGCCTTGAACTGACCCTGCGGAACCGTATCGCGCTTGGGCAACACCGACCCGGGTACCGTGAAACTCGAGTCCCGCCAGGTGTCAGTGACGGCAAACTTGACAAGGTCCGGCGCCGCCACCAGCACCAGGGTCAGCCCGAAAAAAACGCCGACCGCTGCCCAGCGCTTCTTGTAGATCGGCAGCAGCACCATGAAAAGGGGATTTGCCTTGAGGCCTGCTGCCAGCGCCATCAGGCTGGAGGCCAGCACCGGTACGCGCGCAAAGACCGCCAGTCCAAAAATCACCAGCCCGAAAATCAGAATATCCGTCTGCTGGTTATTGAATACCGCGAGGATTGACCGGAAAGAAAACAGCAGTGCGATCACCAGGGTCGCAGCGCGCAGCGCACTGCCATAAAGCACCTCACGCTGACACACATATACCGCACCAACCAGAAAGACCATATTGACGGCAAAGAAAATAATCTTGCCGACCGTGTAGCCCAGCGGATATACCGGCAGCAGCAAAAAGGAAGCAAAGGTCGGATAGGTAAAGACGTTCTGCTCGTATATGTGAATCTTGAGCCCATGCACGAAACGAAAAGTGGCGGCCCAGTACACATCGAAGTCACCATCGTGCACGAGGTAGCGGTACAACAGCACAGCGGTTGCCACAAGGCCCAATCCCACCCACAGCCAGCGGGCTGTCGGACTCGCGAACCATCGTAAAAACCGGGGGGTTGCCATCGGTCTATTTTACGAAAGCGGGTGCCAGCCGGGGGGCCCGGCCCATGTCGATGGTCGTCTGGCGCGAAGCGTGAGTCGCAAGTTCATGAGGGGAGCGGAGTACAGCGATAGACGCTCCAGATTCGAAGATTCGAAAGCCAGCGCGGTCGGTCGATTCGGCGTACCCACCTCGGCAGGGCGCTCGCTTCGAGTGTGAAGTCTGCGCACAAAGATGACAGCATCGACGGCGGATAGGCCCTCGGCACAAAGAGGTATACGGCCTCGTCAGCACTATCCAAAAGTGCCTGAAACTCTTGCGGTGACCTGACCTTGGAAAAACTGACCCGGGGCGATCGAAAAAACCCAATGGTTCCCGAGCCGGTCTGATATGGATCTTGTCCGTAGACCACCAGTGGTAATGGGGCATCAATGGACTGGCGGTAAATCCACTTGTGAACCACGGCCTCCTGGCTCGCTGGCGAAAAACTGAAATACATGAGCGCCAGGCCATTCAGCACAAAGAACACACGCACGAGATACCGGGTTGCCCGACTCGCGGAAAAAGGGTTCCGGGATAATGCCAGTTTGGCCGACAGTGCTTCAAGACCTATCACCGCGAGTATCAGCAGGGGATAGATCACCGGCATCAGGAAGCGGGTTTCCTTATGGTCGATAAACGAGTGGGCCAGCAGAAAGCACACCACGGTCCAGACCAGGACGTTTCCGGGCCGCAGTATCACCGCGGCCAGAATGGCTGGCAGCAGGAGCAGGCTGAAAGGCGGCACCAGCAGTAACGCGAGTTTCTCGATGTAATACCACCACGGATCGACCCCGTACTGCGCCGCCCTGCCGTCGACCAGGTTGGCGAGAAAATAGTTGACCGGTGTCAGCGTCCATTTCCCGTAGAACCAGTTATCGAGAATGATGTTGAGCCCAAGCGCAAGCAAAACCCCCAGCGCCGTGGCGACTAGGATCCGGATCCCCGGTCTTCTGATGAATACGAGCCACAGCCCCAGACCCACCAGTGCAAAGGCCATCGGAAAGCGCACATAGAACGCAAAACCGAGCACCAGGCCCGCGACTGCCGCAAGAACCAGAGATGAGCGGCGGGTTCCATCGCAGGCGGCCAGCATCAGCAAAATGCCAAGACACAGGAAGGCCCCGGCCCAGGTCTCCGAGGCAAAGCGGGCGTTCAAAAAAGGCAGTAACCAGAAAAGCCCCGTCGCCAGAACCAGGGCAGCCCTCGCCCACCCCTGCGACAGCCAGCGAAAGGCATATCCGCACATCAGCCAGATACTGGCGAACCCAAGAGCGGCCGAGACAAGCCGCAGCACCAAAGCCGTGCTAAAGGGATCGGGCCCCGATCCGTACTGGTGCACTCCGTAAGCGATGGCTGGCTGAACCGCAGGGCGGATCTGCTCAAAGAACTCCCACGGCAGTGTCCGGCTGATACCCGTATCGATTTTCGAATGGGCAAATTCAAGAATCTGATAGTCCGAGTCCGGATGCGCCCTGCCCTCACTGAAAAAGGCAGCACAGATATGCAGGACAAGACTCAATAGGATGATGCCCACGGCCAGCGTGGCTTGCGGGAGTTGTGTTTCTGGTTTCATCGATAGATAAAGCCTGATGCCCGCTTCAATTCAGCTGTACGGGAACCGTCTGCTTATCGCCCGCTTCCATTGCAATCAGCGCAGAGACCACCGCATAAAAGTCAGGTGTTGTCGAGGAAAACCGATGTTAACCGGAATCGTTCTTTTGCTGGCAGGGATATTGATTGCGCTTCATCCGCCGCTGTTGCCCATCATTATCGCCAGCGTACTGATTGCGCTGGGACTGCTTCTGGCCGTCAGCGCCTGGTATCACCGCAAACTGCAACGTCGGGGTGGCAACCCGATCATTGAACTGATCTTGCGCTACTGATCGATCAGTTCAAGCGGGCTTGTGGCGCAGTTTGGCGCTCACAAAATCCTTCTGCGGTATGTGCAGCAGGCGCTGGATTTTGCGCATCAGGTGCAGTTCGTGATCATCCAGCCGGCCATCGGCGTAGACCACGCGCCACATCTGCTCGACCAGGTTGAGGCGGTCTTTTTCGCTCCAGTGCTGATTGATCAGTGAAGTGAATCCGTGCAGACCTGTGGCTTCGCGAACCCGGTCCTGCGCCAGGGTCGCCAAAGCGCCGGCGTCGCCTTCGCTGAGATCAAACTGCTCACGGACCAGTTCCTGGATGGTCGCGCGCTCTTCGTCATCCAGATCGTAATCTGACATCGCCGCCTCATAAAGCAACGCCGCTGCGGCCAGCCGCAAAGCGTCTTCGGTGCCGTCGCTGTCTTTTCGAGCCTGGAGCCGATCGCGGAAAAAATCACCGATTGCGCCAATCACGGTATCTCAAACCCACGTCTACCGGGTATTGCTGCACTGTAAGGGCTCAAAATGACCCGATCTGGAAGGCTGGGGACCAACGGATTAAAGCCGTCGGTCAGGGCGAGACCTGGCCGATCTCGCAAAAAAAGAGGCGACACCGTTGCGGATGTCGCCTTGAGTTTCCCCGTTTTATCGGTGGAGGAAGTATGCACGCACATTAAGCCATGCCCCGTGCACCGCCGCCTTGACCTAGATCAATTTTTTGAAAAACCATGGCTTTGGGCGATTCCAGGCTAGGCCTGGGGTTCCTCGCACCTTTCCTCCTGTATATCCTGCTGGCTGTCATAGGACACCCAGCAGACCATGATTCGACCTTCTTTCTCGAGATGATATTCCGTAATTGATACCACCCGCTGCAGACTGGCGTAGGGCGAAACACCGGAGCGGATCTCCTGTTTTTCGATCTGCTTGACGATTTGCCAGCCTGCCTGTGTCAGTCCATAGACACCGACGGTTTCTCCTGACACCCATCGGGGGCTGGCCGTCGCGGCAATGGCAAGGACGGCCGCCAGCGCAGCTGTCAGGCGACGCTTCTTCGCTGTACCGTCCATCGCCTGGGGAGTATGCGTGCTAGCGGGTGCCGTAAATCCGGTCGCCGGCATCCCCAAGCCCGGGCAGGATATACCCATGGTCGTTCAGTTCACGATCCAGCGCCGCGCTGAACACGGGAACGTCGGGGTGCGCCTGATTGAACGCGCTTACCCCTTCCGGGGCGGCCAGAAGACAGACCACTTTGATCTGCACCGGGCGATCCTGCTTGAGCCGGGTCACTGCAGCGCTCAGCGAGTTGGCTGTCGCAAGCATTGGATCCACCACAATCGCCTGGCGCTCACTGATGTCTTCAGGCACCTTGTAATAGTATTCGACAGCCTGAAGCGTATCGGGGTCCCGGTAAAGGCCGATATGCCCCACACGGGCTGAGGGGATCAGATCCAGCATGCCTTCCAGAAGACCGTTTCCGGCACGGAGCACGGAGATGAAGCACAGCTTCTTGCCAGCGAGAATAGGTGCCCGCATGGTTTCGAGCGGCGTCTCCACCTCGGTCTGCTCCAGTGGCAGATCATGCGTGACCTCGTAGGCCAGCAACAGTGCAATCTCGCGGATCAACTGGCGAAAATGTGCCGTCGGGCAGTCCTTGTCGCGCATCAGCGTGAGCTTGTGCTGCACCAGCGGATGATCGACTAATGAAAATGATTCTTGCATCAGGTCAGGGTTGTGTTCCAGGTTCGCGTCAGTGATTTTTCTGACTGGGTTAGCCGTTTTTGCTCTCTTCGATTGTAGGATAAACCGACAATGAAGCATACCTCCTCTTCACAGCGCATTGTGGTCACGGGCAGTGAATCCACCGGGAAGACCTGCCTCGCAAAAGCGCTGGCCGATCATTTTGACTGCCCGTACTCGCCCGAAGCTGCCCGCTTATATGTCGAAGACCACGACCGCGCGCTGACGATCGATGATGTTGGCCCTATTGCGGCCCGCCAGCTCGAACTTGAGGAGACTGCTATCCGCAAAGCGCATAACCTCGTCATTCATGACACCGATCTTCTGTCCACGCTGATCTACTCGCAGCATTATTACGGCGTGACCCCGGAGTGGATCAGAAAACCCGCAATCGAGCGGGCGGGCGATTTGTATCTTCTGTGTGATATTGACCTGCCGTGGGCACCTGACGGCCTTCAGCGCGATAGCAGTTCACCTGAGCAACGGCGGGCCATTCACCAGCAATTTGTCGACATGCTGGAAAACTCAGGTACGCGCTGGGCCCTGATTCAGGGAAGCGGCGCGGTGCGCTCTGAGCAAGCCATCAGGCTGATTGACGACTATCTCGACAGTTAAGAGGCCATACCCGCGTTGTCGATGACTGTATTGACAGCGGGAACGGCCTTGACTAGATTGACCACACTATCCAACGGGGTGCCCGGCACGGGCTGGGCTGAGAATCACCCGCTGAACCTGAACCGGATCATACCGGCGGAGGAATCTGGATAGCGGCCACGCCGGCCCCTCCGCTCTTCGATCCCGAAGGAGCGTCTGCATGACATTTTCTCGTTTGCTTGCTGCCCTCGGCGCAGGCCTGCTGTCTATCATCAACCTCCCGGTGGGCGCGGCAACGCCGGCCTTGACGGTCTATACCTACGCCTCTTTTGTCTCCGATTGGGGTCCGGGCCCGCTGATTGAGCCGGCGTTTGAGGCCCGCTGCGGCTGCGATCTCAAGTTTGTTGGTGTCGAAGACGGCGCCGCGTTACTGGGCCGCCTCAAACTCGAAGGCAGTCGTTCTTCGGCTGACGTAATCCTGGGACTGGATACCAGTCTTGTCGCCGAGGCCCAAGAGACCGGTCTTCTGGAGCCGCACGATCTTGATCTCGGCGCTGTCGAGTTTGCCCTGTCCTGGTCAGACCCCGTGTTCATCCCCTATGACTTCGGTTACTTCGGATTCGTCTACGACAGCGAAAGCCTGCAGAACCCGCCCACCAGCCTGTGGGAACTGGTTAATGACACGCAGGGGCCAAAAATCATTATCCAGGACCCGCGGACCAGCACACCGGGGCTCGGCCTGCTGCTGTGGGTCCGCAAAATATTCGGGGATGACGATACGAAAGCGTGGACCTCACTGTCGCCGCGTATTGTCACGGTTACCAAGGGGTGGTCGGAAGCCTATGGCTTGTTTCTTGAAGGTGAAGCGCCGATGGTTCTGAGCTACACCACCTCGCCGGCCTATCACCGCCACGTCGAAAAGACCGATCGATATCGTGTCGCCATGTTTGAAGAAGGTCACTACCAGCAGGTCGAAGTCGCGGCGCGACTCGCCCATTCGGCTCAGCCCGAACTGGCGAAAGATTTCCTGCGTTTCCTCCTGTCGGATGAGGTTCAGACGATACTCCCGACAAGCAACTGGATGCTGCCCGCCGTACGCACAGGGGAGGCGCTGCCAAAGGCTTTCCGCGATGACGAACTTCCCCGCAAAACCCTGGGTTTTGAGCCGGCTGAAGTCAGCGCGGAACGAAAACGCTGGATCAAGCGCTGGCTCACGGCTCTCGTCCAGTAAAATGCTTTGAACACCCGATCGCTTCGCGGGCTCTGGCCCGGACTCATCGCGGCGCTCTTGCTGACGGTGTTGATTGCAGGTTCGCTGGCGGCAGTGGGTGTCGCGTCCCGCCCGCTTTCCGTTGCCCTGACGCTCTTCGACCCCTACTTTTTTGAGGTCATCCGATTCACCGTATGGCAGGCGGCCCTTTCTACGCTGATCAGTGTGGCCCTCGCGATACCCGTCGCGCGGGCGTACGCCAGACGTCCCGTCTTTGCCGGTCGGACCATCCTGATCACGCTGATGGGACTGCCCGTGGTCATGCCGGTCATTGTCGCCGTATTCGGTATTGTGGCGGTTTATGGGCGGGCTGGACTGCTGAATGCCGTGCTTCAGCCGGCAGGCCTTGCCGTACCGTTTGAGCTTTATGGCCTGACCGGCATTCTGCTGGCACATACCTTCTTTAACCTGCCGCTCGCGGTCCGGCTGCTGTTGCCGGCGTGGGAGCAGATCACGACAGAAAACTGGCGCACGGCCGGTACGCTCGGTATGTCGAGCAAGCAACTCTTTCGTTTTGTCGAGTGGCCGGCCATCAGCGCCTTCCTGCCCGGCGTCATCGTCATCGTTTTCCTGCTCTGCTTCACCAGTTTTGCGGTGGTTCTGACCCTTGGCGGCGGGCCTTCCGCAACGACCATTGAGGTGGCGATCTACCAGGCGCTGCGTTTTGAATTCGATCCCGGCCAGGCCGCGGTACTGGCACTGGCACAACTGCTCCTGTGTACCTGCATCGCTGTGCTCCTGATTCGATGGCTGCGGGTGCTCACACCGACGCCGGGACGGAAACGAGACCCACGGGCCCGGCCTGATGCGCCGATGCGCCTTGGAAAGATTCTGGACTCCGTGGCAATCATTCTGTGCAGCCTTTTTGTGTTCGCCCCTATCGCCGCGCTGGTCTCTGCCGGACTGCGGGGCCCTGTGGTTTCGGTCATCCTGGATGCCGGCCTGTGGCAGGCGGCTGCACGGAGCCTTGGCATTGCGGTGACGGCGACGAGCGTATCTGCGGCCATGGCCTTTGGTCTGGCAACCACCGCCCGATCCCTGATGCTTGAGCGCAAGCAGCACAGAGCCAAAGAACTGACGCTCCTTATCGGCTCTCTCACCCTGGCAGTTCCGCCGATGGTGATCGGCACCGGGTTGTTCCTGATCGCCCTGCGCATTTCGCTGGTCGGCAGCGTCACACTGCTGATGATTGCACTCGTCAACGCGGTGATGGTGCTGCCTTATCTCTTGCGCAGCATCACCCCGGTGCTGATCAGTTCCGGCCAGCAGTACCAGAAACTGTGTGCGCAGTTGGGTCTTGCCGGCTGGCAGCGGTTCCGTCGGATCGACTGGCCGATGATCCGAAGACCCGCTGCGTTTGCGCTGGCCCTGGGCGGGGCACTGTCTTTCGGTGACATGGGCGTGGCCGCCCTTTTCGATACCACCGGCCACATCACCCTCCCGGTGATGCTCTATCACCGCATGAGCGCCTACCGCTTCGACGAAGCGGCGGTCACCGCGCTGGTCCTGGTCCTCATGTGCGTCACGCTCTTCTGGATACTGGACCGCAGCCTGTCGCGATGCCCTTCCTGAACATAGACCAGCTTCGGTTCCGCCTCGGTGACTGGCAGCTGCAGGTTTCCCTGCAGGCTGAGCGGGGCGAATGTATTGCACTGATCGGGGCAAGCGGTGCCGGAAAATCCACATTGCTGTCCCTGATTGCGGGATTTGAGCGGCCGAACGATGGGGTGATCTTGGTCAAGGAACAACGCATCGATGAACTCGCGCCTGCCGCGCGGCCCGTGACCATGATGTTTCAGGAAAACAACCTTTTTAACCACCTCACCCTCTACCAGAACATCGCATTGGGCTGCCACCCGGGCCTGAAACTCACCGAAGCCGATCGCGAACTGATTGAGCGGGCTTTGCAAGCAACGCGGCTTGGGGCACTTCGTTCCCGACATCCCGCAGACGTTTCCGGCGGTGAACGCCAGAGGGCAGCACTCGCCCGCTGTCTGTGCCAGAGAAGGCCGCTGCTGCTGCTCGACGAGCCCTTTACGAGCCTGGACCCGCGGCTGCGGGCCGAGATGCATGAACTGGTGGATGAACTGCGCCAGACCCATGGACTCACGGTCATCGTGGTGAGCCATCTGCCTCTGGAGGTTGCCCGGATTGCCGATACCCTCGCCTTCATGCACGACGGCAGAATCGAAGAGCACGGAGCGACTGATAACACGTTAGCTGAGCCCAGAAGCCACGAGCTACGCGAATACCTGCAATTCACAGCACCGGGTTAGACTTTGGCCGTGTTTTTAAGAGGTTTCTGCCATGCTCCTTCGTTCGATTTTTCTGGCCGTATTCGCTTTAGTTGTGCAACCCGCCAGCACAGATAACAGTCACTGTGCCGTGAATCTTGATTTCACCAAGCGCTATCTCGCCAGCGAAGAGTCGGTGCGGCTGTGTGATGCCTACCCGGATACGGTTCTGCTGCTGGTCAACACGGCCAGTTACTGTGGCTTTACCTCGCAGTTCGCGGGTCTTGAAGCCCTCCAGGAAAAATATGGCAACCGGGGTTTTTCCGTGCTCGGGTTCCCTTCCAACGATTTCTTCCAGGATCCCCGCTCGGAGAAAAAGATTCGGGAATTCTGCGACCTCACCTACCAGGTGAAATTCCCGATGTTCGAAAAATCCCGGGTCGCCAAGCGTAACGCCGAACCTCTTTTCCAGGCACTCGCCGCGCAAGCCGGGCAGTTTCCGAAATGGAATTTCCATAAGTATCTTCTCGACCGCGAGGGCCGGGTCGTCGGCAGTTTTGGCTCGACGGTGACCCCCGGCAATACCGAACTCGTCAGCAAAATTGAATCACTTCTCTAAAAGGGCAGGTGAAGCGGTGGCGGTTTCGGTGTATACCTTCCCTTTATGAATGCACCGAGACACAATCAAAGCGTCGTCTTCACCGATCTCGACGGGACGCTGCTCGGGCCCGGTCAGGAACTTTGCGGGCGCAACCGGGCAACCCTTGAACATCTCGGAACGCTTGGCATCACCCGCGTGGTGGTCACTGGGCGTTCTCTTTTTTCCTGTGATCGTGTCCTTAACGATGCCTTTCCTATCGATCTTCTGGTAACGTCATCTGGCGCCGGAATCTTTTCGTTCCGCCCAAGAAAACTGCTGCGCCAGTTCGCTCTTGAGAACGCGGAGATGACGCACGCCATTGAGGTTCTCGAAGCGTTACAGCTCGACTTCATGGTGCATGACCCGGTTCCGGACAATCATCGATTCCGCTGGCGCCGCTTCGGCTGCGCCAATCCTGATTTCGACAGACGACTGTCTCTGTATGCCGGGCACCACCAGATGCTGAATCCCGATTCAGTTCCTGTCAGCGGCGCTGCCCAGTTACTGGCGATCGCACCCTTGGAAAACCCAAGCGCCGTGCATGACGAACTTGCTGAGCGCCTGCCAAATCTCAATGTTGTCAGAACCACTTCGCCGCTTGACCATCGCTCAGCCTGGTATGAAATTTTTCCCAAAACCGTAGGCAAATCACACGCCGCACAATGGATCTGCCATCACTTTGGTCTTGATGCAGCCACAGCGCTCGCCGTCGGGAACGACTTTAACGACCTCGACATGCTGCGCTGGGCGAACACGGCCCGGGTTGTGGGTAACGCCCCCGAACCGCTTTCCCAGGAGTTTCAGCCCGTTGCGGACCATAGCGAATCGGGCTTCAGCGACGCCGTTGCCGAGTGGCTGGTGGATTCCGCCTAGCCGATCTTCTGTTTACCAGAGCAGGCGGCCCTCGACGAATGCGGCCGCGAGTTCAGAACCCGGCGCGTCAAGAAAACTCGATACACGGGAATGTTCGACCAACCGGCCGTTGTGCAGAAACAACACATCATCCGCAATGCGGCGGACCTGGCCGAGATCGTGTGAAACCATGAGGATTCTGACACCCTCGCTGTCGATGTCATTGATGATCTGTTCCACCGAAGCCGTGGCCGCGGGGTCAAGATGCGCAGTGGGTTCATCCAGAAACAGGGCCCGCGGCTTAAGCGCCCATACCCGCGCCAGTGCGAGGCGCTGCTGTTCGCCCCCGGATAAGACCCGCGCATTACGCTCAGCGAGATCCGCCAGCCCGGTTTTTTCAAGCACTGCGTCAGTCCGCTCGGCCCGCTCGGTGCGTGAGATGTTTCGTGAAGCCAGTGCATGCTCCACGTTCGCGCGTACCGAGCGGCGCAGCAACACCGGACGCTGAAACACCATCGCCTGGGCCCGGCGATGCTGATCGGCGGTTCCACCCGCCCAGCGGATCGAACCCCCGGATGGTATCAGCAGGCCATGACACAACCGCAATAGCAGACTTTTCCCTGCCCCGTTGGGACCCACCACACAGGTTGGCCTGCCAGGATGCAGGGCAAAACTCACATCAGCAAGCAGGGTCTTCCCTGCGGCCTCAAAACTCAGTGAGTCCACCTGCAGGGGCAGCAG
>CEQE01031915.1_pt1 | contig 16120 bp, 12 predicted proteins | sample 356201 | NCBI WGS metagenome assembly CEQE01 (sample SAMEA2619970, study PRJEB7988) | marine metagenome | biome: marine biome (ENVO:00000447); feature: mesopelagic zone (ENVO:00000213) & marine oxygen minimum zone (ENVO:01000065); material: "saline water (ENVO:00002010), including plankton...
GGGGGTTCAAATCCCTCCTGGCCTGCCATTTGTGATTGTTGGGAGTACCGTCTAACCTGGAACGGCAGTAATAAATGTAGAGTGCTAACCTCAGCTTTGCTGATTCTTATTACCTGTAATTTTTTCTACAAAAGTTTGGTTAAAAAGAAGGTACCAAAAGATGAATAAGTATTTAAAACAAACAACTGCATTTTTGACAGAAGTAAAAACTGAAGTAAAAAAGGTCAGTTGGCCTTCACGCAAAGAAACGACAGGCGGGACAGTTGTGGTATTGATTGCGGTATTAATTATAGCTTCTTTTTTGGGTATTGTAGATATAAGTCTTTCAAGAATGGTAAAAGTACTAATTCAATATTAATGATGTGAAAATGAACTAAAGTGTGAAGCACATAAAGTGAGCTAAAATTTAAGATTAATTGATAATTTAACTTTAGGTGTTTTAGTTAACTTTGCTCAAAGGGAATTTAATGAATTTAGGATGGTATGTTGTCCATACTTACTCCGGGTGTGAACAAAAAGTAAAAACAACTCTTGAAGAGCAGTTGGGTCGTTTAGGTCTTCAAGATAAAGTTGCAAAAATTATGATTCCAACGGAAGATATTATTGAAATCAAAGGTGGAGCAAAAAAAATATCTTCTCGAAAGCGTTATCCAGGGTATATTTTCGTTCAGATGGATATGGACGAAGACATGTGGTATATGGTGAAGAATATCCCGAAGGTAACTGGGTTTTTAGGAGGGAAGAATAAACCGACTCCAATTTCTGAAGAAGAGGTAAATCAACTAATAGAACAATTAAAATCAGATACAGCTAAACCCAAACCAAAGGTAATGTATATTCATGGCGAAAGTGTTCGTGTTGTTGACGGACCTTTTACAAACTTTAATGGGATAATTGAAGACGTTAACCCTGATCGGGGAAAAGTAAGGGTGATGGTAAGTATATTTGGGAGATCAACACCGGTTGAGCTGGAATTTACCCAAGTTGAAAAAGTTTAGGAGAAAAAATGGCTAAAGAAGTTAAAGGTATGATCAAATTACAGGTTCCTGCTGGGAAAGCCAATCCTTCACCACCGGTAGGTCCGGCATTGGGACAGCATGGTGTTAATATTATGGAGTTTTGTAAGGCTTTTAACGCTCAAACTCAAGGAAAAGAAGGAACAATTATTCCGGTTGTTATAACTGTTTACAGCGACAGATCTTTTTCTTTTATCATGAAGTCACCACCAGCGTCAATTTTGGTGAAACAAGCAGCCGGAATTGCTAAAGGTTCATCCGAGCCATCTAAAAATATTGTAGGGCAGGTTACCAAAGATCAGGTAAAGGAAATAGCAAAGACAAAGAAAGAAGATTTAAACGCTGTTGATCTTGAAGGAGCTATAAAAATTATTGAAGGTACTGTCAGGAGTATGGGGATTAAAATAGAATAATTATGCCTAAACACGGAAAAAAATTCAGACAAGCAACAGAGCAAGTTGAAGAAGAAAAAATGTATCCTTTAGCTGAAGCTGTTCAGCTTTGCCAGAAGATTGCCTTTGTTAAATTCAATGAATCGGTGGATGTTACTGTTAAATTAGGTGTTGACCCACGTCATGCGGAGCAAAATGTAAGAGGAAGCGTTGTTCTACCAAAAGGAACAGGTAAAACAGTCAAGGTATTAGTTTTTGCAAAGGGTGAGAAAGAAAAAGAGGCAAAAAACGCCGGGGCTGATTTTGTTGGTGCGGAAGACTTGATAAAAAAAATTAGTGGCGGATGGATGGAATTTGAGAGGGTAGTTGCTACACCTGACATGATGGGACTGGTAGGAAAGCTGGGTAAAGTTCTTGGCCCACGCGGTCTTATGCCAAATCCTAAATCAGGGACGGTAACTGTAGATTTGGCTCGTGTAATAAAGGAAATAAAAGCAGGGAAAATAGAATTCAGGGTAGATAAAGCAGGAATTATTCATGCCCCCGTAGGTAAAACCAATTTTTCTTCTGAAGATCTTGTGGAAAATATAAAAGTTTTATTGGGGATATTGTTACGATTAAAACCGGCGTCAAGCAAAGGGCAATACATTCAAAAAATCTCGATTTCATCAACTATGGGAGCAGGCATATATATTGATAATTCCCAAGTTGAAAAAATGATTGCTTGAAATTAATCATTTGTCATTGGTCGCTGGTTATTGGCCACTGACTAATTTCAAATATCTAATGACCGTTAACTCAAAGGGGGAGATATAAATTTCATTAACTAAAGAGTTAAAGAAGGAAAAGATAGCGCAACTGAACGAAAAGTTTTCAAGGACCAAGGCAGCAGTATTGGCTGATTACAGAGGCATGAATGTAAAAGAAATGGAAACCCTAAGGGCTGGATTCCGTAAAGCTTCTATAGATTGCCAGGTGGTCAAAAATTCTTTTGCTGTTAGGGCTGCTCGGGGAACTTCATTTGAAGTAATTTCTAAAAAGTTTACTGGACCTGTTTCAATAGCTTTTAGCTATGATGATGTTGTCGCGCCAGCAAAAATTGTCACTGAATTTAACAAAAAAAATAAAAATAAGCTCAAGGTTACCGGTGGACTTATAGAAGGAAAAGAGATAACCCCTGATGAGATAATAAAAATAGCTGATCTCCCATCTAAAGAAGTTTTAATAGGGAAAATAATGGGCAGTATGCAATCGCCTGTAAGAGGATTTATAGGAACACTCAATGGCGTGATTAGAAATTTTGTTGGTGTATTAAGGGCGATCAAAGACGAAAAATAAAAAACTCACACATGGTCAATAATCAGCGACCAACGGGTACTGATTTTTAATTACTAATAAAAGATTAAAGAAAGGAGAATCAAATGGCTGTGACAAAAGAAGACGTAATATCATTTATTGATAATATGACGGTACTGGAAATGTCGGAACTTGTGAAAGAGCTGGAAGAGAAGTACGGTGTGACTGCTGCAGCGCCTATTGCCGTGGCATCGGGGACAGGAGCAGAAAAGCCTGCTGAAGAGGAAAAAACAGAATTCAATGTAACCCTCAGCTCTTTTGGTGATAAAAAAATTCAGGTAATTAAGGTTGTTCGTGAAATTACAGGATTAGGTCTAAAAGAAGCAAAAGATGTGGTGGAAGGAGCTCCAAAAGTAATTAAAGAAGGAATGAATAAAGAAGAAGCAGAAGAAATTAAAAATAAACTTGAAAAAGTAGGAGCAATAATAGAAATTAAATAATAGTTTAAATGAGGTAATTGTCTATGCAATCTGTTTTTAAAACAGAAAGACCAAAGTACAGAAAAAGAAAAGATTTTACCAGTCTATCGGAAATTATTTCTATCCCAGATTTAATCTTGATTCAGAAAAATTCCTTTGAAAAATTTTTACAACTTTCTGAACAGCCCCAAAAGAGAAAAATAAAGGATCTGGAAGGTGTTTTTAGGGAAATTTTGCCGATTTCTAACTTGAATGGAACCGCAAGTTTAGAATATTTGGGATATGAAATTGGTCACTGGGAGTGTGGTTGCGGTGAATATAAGGAACTTGGCGGTTATGGTATCGAGTGCGAAAAATGTAAAAAAGTTGTTAGACTTAAAGAAAAATCAAACATTAATGAATGCCGCCAGAAAAGTATGACTTTTGCCAGTCCGCTTAAGTTGAAAGTTAGGTTAGTACGTTACAATAAAGAAAGAATAAATTTACGCTCTAAAGACAGTGCTAACCCTATAGGAAAAATACTCGCTGAAACGGTAAAGCACCCTAAGAAACATTACACTATTTTTCTTCATGGAACGAAAATCACCAGGGAGGTTTTGTCCACATTGAAAAGTTCCGACATTGAAGAGGTTTTGATTAAGACTATAAAAGATATAAAAGAGCAAAAAGTATATATAGGTGAAATGCCGTTGATGACAGAAAAAGGTACATTTGTCATTAATGGAACAGAAAGAGTTATTGTTTCTCAAATGCATAGATCTCCGGGTACGTTTTTTACTCATGATAAAGGAAGAACCCACTCCAGTGGGAAAATACTCTATTCAGCAAGAATTATTCCTTACCGCGGTTCCTGGATAGATCTTGAATTTGACGCTAAAGATATTTTGTATGTTCGTATTGATCGAAAAAGAAAACTTCCGGCAACAATCATTTTAAGAGCCCTCGGTTTGTCAACAGAAGAAATATTAAAAAGCTTCTATGAAATCGAAAAAGTTAGCTACGATCCTGGGAAAGATGAATATTTAATGGACCAAGAGAACTTGCTAATTGGGATTAGGGTAAAGGAAGATATTCTTGATAAGAAAAGTGGTGAGGTTATAGTTAAAGCCTCTAAGAAGGTTACTAAAAGTGCTATCAAAAAGATTAAAAAATTTGGAAAATCTAAATGGATAGCAGTTAATCCGGAGGATCTTATTGGTAAAGTTATTTCGGAAGATGTGGTCGATAAAAAAACAGGTGAGGTTCTTTTGGAAGTGAATTCTATCATTCAAGAAAGTTCACTGTCGACAGTTTCTGAGAAAAAAATAAGAGAGTTTTCTATTCTACACATTGATGAACAGAGCATTGATTTCTCTTTGAGAGACACTATAGCTTTAGAAAAAGCCCAAACTCAGGAAGATGCTCTTCGTGTGATATATAAAAGGTTGCGGCCGGGAGAACCTCCAACCATAGAAATAGCAAAAAATCTTTTTAACAGTCTTTTTTTTGATAGAAAGCGATATGACTTAGCGGGAGTCGGACGATTAAAATTAAATGAGAAATTAAATTTGGATATTCCACTGTCAACCAGAGTACTTACAAAAGAGGATATAGTTTCAGTTGTCAGGTATCTTCTGGGTCTTCGAACAGGGAAAGGGTCTATAGATGATATAGACCACCTTGGAAACAGGAGGGTTCGTTCGGTTGGGGAATCGCTGGAAAACCAATTTCGTATAGGCTTGGTTCGAATGGAAAGGGCTATTATGGAGAGGATGAGCATGCAGGACCTTGATGAGATAATGCCTCATGACATAATTAATTTTAAACCTATAACTGCAGCTCTTCAGGAGTTTTTTGGCAGCAGTCAACTTTCACAATTTATGGATCAAACAAACCCTCTTTCGGAAATTACTCATAAACGGAGACTAAGTGCCCTCGGACCGGGCGGACTAACAAGAGAACGCGCCGGGTTTGAAGTCAGAGATGTTCATCCAACGCATTATGGGCGGATTTGCCCTATAGAAACACCGGAGGGACCAAATATCGGCTTAATAGCATCATTGAGCACTTATGCCAGAATCAATCAATACGGGTTTATTGAAACCCCCTATCGTAAAGTTGTAAATGGTACTGTAACTAATGAAATTCATTTTCTCAATGCGAGGGAAGAAGAAAAATGTGTTATTGCCCAGTCTAAAGCCCCACTAAATAGTAAAAATCGTTTTATTAATGAGTTTGTTTTCACTAGAGCTGCCGGTAACCTGGTGATGGTGCAGGCAGATACTGTGGATTATATGGATGTATCACCGAAGCAGTTAATCAGTGTAGCGGCTTCTTTAATTCCTTTTCTTGAGCATGACGACGCTAACCGTGCTTTGATGGGTTCTAATATGCAGAGACAGGCAGTTCCACTTTTGAAAACAGAAGCCCCCCTCGTGGGAACAGCAATGGAAGGTATTGTTGCCAGGGATTCAGGAGCTATAGTGTTAGCAAAAACTTCAGGAGAAGTTGTTAGTGTTGATGCTTCAAGGATAATGATTCGTAATGAAAAAGATGGAGAAAAAAGCGCTCAGACTGATTCAACAGTGCAGATTTATTCTTTGCGAAAGTTTCAGCGTTCGAATCAAAATACTTGTATTAACCAAAAACCAATTGTTCGTACGGGCATGAAAATTAAAAAGGGAGATGTTATTGCTGATGGTCCTGCCATAGATATGGGAGAGTTATCACTTGGGAAAAATGTCTTAGTCGCTTTCATGCCATGGAAGGGTTATAACTTTGAAGATGCTATCGTCGTTAGCGAAAAGCTTGTTAAGGATGATGTGTTTACATCTATTCATATAGAAGAATTTCAGGTTGAGGCGAGAGATACCAAACAGGGAAAAGAAGAGATTACTCGTGATATTCCAAACATTGGAGAGGAGGCATTAAAGGATCTGGATGAAAGCGGAATTATTCGAATAGGTGCTAAGGTTAAGCCTGATGACATCCTCGTAGGAAAAATAACACCTAAAGGAGAGACACAGCTAAGCCCTGAAGAAAAACTACTTAAAGCAATTTTTGGAGAAAAAGCCGGCGATGTAAAGGACACTTCATTGCGTGTTTCACCTGGAATAGAGGGCACTGTGGTTGCTGTAATGGTTTTTTCCAGAAAAGGGATTGATAAGGATTCACGCTCACTAACTATCGAAGAGGAAGAAATAGAACGTATTGAAAAAGACTATTCAGATGAAATTAAAATCGTAAAAGAAGAACGAGATAATAAAATTAGAAGACTGCTGTGTGGTAAAACGTCAGCTAATCAAGTTACCCATTCAAAAACCAAAAAAGTGGTTATTCAGAAAAAAAAGAAAATCACAGAAGAAATGTTGCTTTCTTTAAAAGATGATGATTTGTTTCGAGTTAATGTTCTTAATGATTCTATACAAGACGAAATAAGTGAAATACATGAAGTGGCAAAAGATCAAATTCATGTGTTAAAAACCGTGATGAATGAAAATATTGCCAAACTTCGAAAAGGAGATGAACTGCCTCCAGGTGTTATTAAACTTGTCAAAGTATCTATAGCAATGAAAAGAAAGCTCTCTGTTGGGGATAAAATAGCAGGTCGGCATGGGAATAAGGGAATTGTTTCTATAATAGTTCCTGAAGAAAATATGCCGTACTTGGAAGATGGGACGCCTATTGACATTATTTTAAATCCTTTAGGAGTTCCATCCAGAATGAATGTTGGGCAGATTTTAGAAACAAGTCTGGGATTAGCCGCGAAAAAACTTGACATGCATATGGCGACCCCGGTTTTTGATGGCGCGAGCGAAGATGATATTGGAATGTTGCTTGAACAAGCAGGTCTTCCTAAAACGGGTAAAATGCAATTGTATAACGGAGAGTCAGGACAACCTTTTGATCAAGAAGTTTTAGTCGGTCAGATTTACATATTGAAACTCCACCATTTAGTCGATGATAAAATTCATTCAAGATCAACAGGGCCATACTCATTAGTAACTCAGCAACCATTAGGAGGAAAGGCTCAATTCGGAGGACAGCGCCTCGGAGAAATGGAGGTTTGGGCCTTAGAGGCATACGGGGCAGCGAATATCTTGCAAGAAATGCTTACTGTAAAATCTGACGATGTAGAGGGAAGAAAACGAATGTATGAAAGCATTGTCAAGGGAAGAGACACATTGCAGCCAGGTTTGCCAGAATCTTTTAATGTAATGGTTAAAGAATTGCAGAGCTTAGGAATAGATGTAGAATTGATGGATGAAAAGGAAGAAAAGAAAACTAAAGAAGAAATCAACAATTAGCGGTTATATCTAATGATGTCTGTATGACTGCTTGTCATGTTACTGGCCAATTGATAATTATTAATTTTTTTAAGGGGTCAAAATTTGTATAATCTGTCAAATTTATTTGAGAAAGCTAAAAATCCTATAAAATTTAATTCAATAAGAATCAGGATTGCATCACCCGAAAAAATTAGATCATGGTCTTATGGAGAAGTAAAAAAACCAGAAACGATTAATTACCGGACTTTTAAGCCTGAAAGAGATGGTCTTTTTTGTGCGAAGATTTTTGGCCCTGTAAAGGACTGGGAATGTAATTGTGGTAAGTATAAGCATATGAAGCATAAAGGAGTTGTTTGTGAAAAATGCGGAGTAGAAGTTATCTTATCAAAAGTTAGAAGGGAACGAATCGGACATATCGAACTGGCGAGTCCGGTGGCTCATATTTGGTTTTTTAAGAGTTTGCCAAGCCGAATTGGTCATATGTTAGACATTCCTTTAAAAAATATTGAAAGAATTTTATATTTTGAAAACTATATTGTAGTTGATGCTGGAAAAACATCTTTGAATTATCTGGATTTGATTACTGAAGAACAATATCGGGAATTGGAATTAGAATATGGAGAAGAATTTAAGGCCCTCATTGGGGCGGAAGCTATTGATTATTTACTGAAAAACCTTGACTTAAGCAAGCTCTCGGAAAGTTTAAGAGAAGAATTAAAAACAGTAAGCTCTGTTCAAAATAGAACAAAACTGGCAAAGCGGTTAAAAATAATAGAGTCGTTTAAAAAATCGGGGAACAAACCGGAATGGATGATAATGAAGGTGATTCCAGTTATTCCGCCTGAATTAAGGCCACTTGTGCCTTTAGAAGGCGGTCGATTTGCGACCTCAGATTTGAATGATTTATATAGAAGAGTCATTAACAGAAATAACAGGTTGAAAAGACTGCAAGATTTAAGAGCTCCTCAAATAATAATACGAAATGAGAAAAGAATGCTGCAGGAAGCAGTATCCGCTTTGTTTGACAATGGAAGGAGAGGCAGAATTTTGCGCGGCTCTGATAAACGACCGTTAAAATCCCTTAGTGATATGTTAAAGGGTAAGCAGGGTCGATTTAGACAGAACTTGCTCGGAAAGCGTGTTGATTATTCTGGACGCTCTGTTATTGTCGCAGGACCAGAATTAAAATTCCACCAGTGTGGACTCCCCAAAAAAATGGCTGTGGAACTTTTTAAACCTTTTATTTTTAGCAAACTGGAAGAAAAAGGATATGCGACTACCATTAAAGCCGCAAAACGATTAGTGGAAAAAGAGCAACCTGAAATTTGGGAAGTTTTGGAAGAGGTTGTTAAAGATCGCCTTGTTCTCCTTAACCGCGCTCCCACTCTTCATAGATTGGGAATCCAGGCATTTGAACCAATATTGATTGAAGGGAAAGCCATTCAAGTTCATCCATTAGTTTGTACGGCATTTAATGCTGATTTTGATGGAGACCAGATGGCGGTTCATATTCCTCTGTCTCTGGAAAGTCAAATAGAAGCCAAGATGCTTATGCTGTCTTCGCATAATATTTTATCTCCTGCAAATGGGAAGCCGATTGCAACACCATCTCAGGACATAGTTTTAGGATGCTACTATTTAACGAAAAAAAGGGGAGGAGCAAAAGGGGAAGGAAAAGTATTTGCCAGTTGCCAGGAAGTTCATATAGCTTATGATGCTGAGGAAATAGATATTCAGGCTAAAATATTTGTCAGAATAAAAGAAGAATTGGTAGAAACAACCGTTGGTCGAATTTTGTTATTTGAAATTACTCCGGAAGAAATTCCATTTTCCGCTGTTAATAAATTAATGTCTAAAAAAGTTTTGACTATTCTTGTTAACGAAGCTTTTTTGAAAGCGGGAAGAGAAAAAACAGTAATATTTCTTGATGATTTAAAAGAAATAGGATTTAAGTATTCTACAAAAGGGGGAATAACTTTCTCTATCGATTATCTGAGGATTCCTAAAAATAAGAATTCACTTGTCGAAAATGCAAGAAAACAAGTTCTTAATGTGGAAGGACAATATAGGGATGGTTTAATTACAAAAGGAGAAAGGTATAACAAAATTATTGACATCTGGGCTCGTGTGACTGAACAGGTTTCTGATGAAATGTTTAATGAATTGGAAAGAGAAGACGAGCAGATTGTTAACGGCAGTTTGGGGGAACAAAAAGAATTTAATCCCATCTTCATTATGGCGGATTCCGGCGCTAGAGGGAGTCATCAACAAATTCGACAATTGGCTGGCATGAGAGGACTTATGGCAAAGCCTTCCGGAGAAATTATTGAGACACCTATTACGGCTAATTTTAGAGAAGGCCTCACTGTTTTACAATATTTTGTATCAACACATGGAGCGAGAAAAGGTTTAGCCGATACCGCATTGAAAACCGCTAATTCTGGTTACCTGACACGTCGTCTGGTAGATGTGACGCAAGATGTAATTGTTACAACTCGTGATTGTAAAACTCTTAATGGAATCGAAGTCATCGCGCTTGTAGAAAGTGGTGAGGTTATACAGTCTCTCAGCGAAAGAATTTTAGGTCGAATAGCATTGGAAGATATTATTGACCCCTTTACGCAAGAAGTGCTTCTTAAAGCCAACAAGTTGATTGATGAAGACGCCGTTGAACTCATTGAAAATGCAGGATTGGAAAAAGTTAAGATTCGCTCTGTTTTGACCTGTGAATTAACATCTGGCGTATGTGTAATGTGTTATGGGAGAAACCTTGCTACAGGCGAGATGGTTAACATTGGCGAAGCGGTGGGTGTCATTGCGGCTCAGTCTATAGGTGAGCCGGGAACTCAATTAACAATGAGAACATTTCATATAGGGGGAACGGCAAGCAGGATTACAGAACAGACAACCCTTAAAACAAAAAGGGGAGGCCGCGTTAAATACCTTGATCTCAACACAATACGAAATAAAGAAGGCCACATTATCGTTATGAAACGAAATGGTAAAATTATTATTCAGGATGAAAATGGTCGAGAAAAGGAAAGATTTTCCGTTGTATATGGTGCAAAGTTAAAAGCGCAGGAGGGACAGGAGGTTAGACCAGGAGATTTGCTTGCAGAGTGGGATCCATTTACAATGCCTATTATTACTGAAATGAGTGGAAAAGTAGCTTTCGGAGATGTTCTGGAAGGACTAACTATGAGAGAAGAAGTGGACGAAGTAACCGGACTTTCAAGAAAAGTAATTTCTGAACACAGGGAAGAAAAACGGCAGCCGCGTATTTCAATTAAGGATGCTAAAAATAAAACCATAGCGCGACATCTTTTACCGGCAGGTGCACATTTAATGGTATTAGAGGGCGATGATGTGCATGAAGGGGACTTGATTGCAAAAATTCCAAGAGAAACTACAAAAACTAAAGATATTACTGGTGGTTTACCCAGAGTTGCAGAACTCTTTGAAGCTAGAAAACCTCATGAGCAGGCTACTATTTCAGAAATTGATGGTGTAGTGAAATTTGGCGGATTTGAAAAAGGAATGAGAAAAATTATAGTGGTTAATGAAAACGATGAAGAAAAAGAATATCTCATTAAACGCGGAAAACATATTAATGTGCATGAAGGTGACAGGGTTAAAGCCGGTGAACCTTTAATGGGTGGAGCAGTAAACCCTCATGATATTCTGGATGTGTTAGGCGAAGAAGAACTTCAGAAATACCTTGTGAACGAAGTTCAGGAAGTGTATCGTCTACAGGGAGTCCAAATTAATGATAAGCATATTGAAGTAATTGTAAAGCAAATGCTTCGTCATGTTATTATAGAACATTCTGGGGAAACTGATTTTCTCGTTGGTGAACAAGTTTCGAAAAATATTTTTTCAAAAAAGAATGAAGACGCAATTCAAAAGGGTGGCAAACCAGCTCGATGCAGGCCTATTTTGCTTGGCATTACTAAATCTTCTCTAAGCACAGATAGTTTTATTTCTGCTGCTTCTTTTCAGGAAACCACTCGTGTATTAACAGAAGTAAGTGTTAGCGGAAAAGTTGATTATTTAAAAGGCTTAAAGGAAAACGTAATTATGGGTCGTTTGATACCAGCCGGAACAGGCTCAAAATACTATAAAGATATTGCAATAAAAGAAGAAAAAAGAGAAACGTTAGAGAAAGCTGATGAAGAGAAAGAACAGGAATCCGAAGCGCTGGTCAGCTGAATACCCGCAAATCTGCTTTAATCCTTTTACGAAGATTATCATTAAATAATTAATTTATGAAAAAGTGCCTGCCAAAAAAAAATCAAATGTAGTTTCTAAATATTCCCTCAATAACGTTTCCCCTTTTGTTGGTCTTATTGGCTTTGGTTACTGGGGAAAAAACATTTTGAGAAACCTGTGTGAATTGGATGTTCTTTACACAGCCTGCGATTCAAACCAAGACCTCATTTCAGAACAAAAAAAAATATTTTCCGGCGTTAACTTCACCTCATCATTTGATGAAGTTCTGCAAAACAAAGATATAAAGGCTGTTGCTATTGCAACACCTGTTGCAACTCATGCTAACTTTGTAAAACAGTCTTTATTGGCAGGCAAAGATGTTTTTGTTGAAAAACCGTTGGCCTTAACAGTAAAGGAAGGTCAGAAACTGGCAGAACTTGCTAAAAAGGAAAAGAGAATCCTAATGGTCGGGCACATTTTGCAGTATCATCCAGCAGTTTTAAAACTTAAAGAACTTATAGCTTCAGGTGAGATTGGCAAAATTCAATATATTTACTCTAATAGACTTAATATTGGAAAACTTAGAACAGAGGAAAATATTCTCTGGAGTTTTGCACCTCATGATATCTCTGTCATCTTAATGCTTCTTGAGGAAGAGCCGATAAAAGTATCAGCCTTTGGAGACGATTCTTTAAATAGACATGTGTATGATACGACAATGACATCTATGGTTTTCGGGAGCGGCGTAAAAGGGCATGTCTTTGTCAGCTGGCTTCATCCCTATAAAGAGCAGAAACTGATAGTTGTCGGTTCAAAAGCAATGATTGTTTTTGATGATTTAAACCAGGACAAATTACGCATTTACCCGCACAAAATTGAATGGAAAGGCGGCAAAATCCCTGTTGCTTACAAAGCTGACTATAAAGTTGTTCCTATAAAAGATGCAGAACCGTTAAAGCAGGAATTAAAACATTTCTTAGAATGTGTTGAAAAGAAAAAAACTCCAAGAACTGATGGGGTTGAAGGGGTGAAAGTCCTTAAAGTTATAGAACGTGCGGAAGAAAGTCTTTCACATATGGTTCGTAAAGACTTCGATATGACTCAGCCTGACAAAAATGCTACCTCGATCCCTTCAACATCGCTCAGGACAGGATTGTCGAAGGATCACTCTAAGACACCATCTAACTATCCTGAGCTTGCCGAAGGGTCACAATTTAAAAAATATTTTGTTCATGAAAGCTCTTTTATTGATGAAGATGTTGAAATAGGTGAAGGAACAAAAATATGGCATTTCTCACATATCTTGAAAGGCTCAAAAATTGGTAATCGTTGCATAATTGGGCAAAATGTAATGATTGGCTCTGAGGTCAAAATAGGCGACAAATGTAAACTTCAGAATAATGTATCAGTATATTCAGGAGTTATTTTAGAAGATGGGGTTTTTTGTGGGCCATCATGTGTGTTTACCAATGTTTATAATCCGAGAGCATTTATCGAAAGAAAAGATGAATTTATGCAGACCCTGATTAAAAAAGGTGCAACTATTGGAGCGAACGCAACAATAATCTGCGGTGTTACAATTGGAAAATATGCGATGATTGGCGCCGGAGCAGTTGTTAAGACCGATGTACTGGATTATGCTGTTGTTGCCGGTGTTCCTTCAAAACAGATAGGGTGGACATGCCAGTGTGGAACTACTTTAAATGTTCGTAATAATGATCATGCTCTTTGTAAGTATTGCGGGAATGAATATATGCTAAAAAATGGTAAAGCGATAGTAGACTTAAGTAAATGATGTATGCGTAATGTGAAAACGCATAAAAATTTATTTCAAGAAATAGAAGTTCTAAAAAAATGACATAAAGCTTTATCAAGTTTTTTAAAACGTAAAATGAATAAGTGAGAAATTAGTTATTATTTTACATCTTTTCGTTTTATACCATGCACTTACTATCTCATTTGCCCATTAACTTAAAATGTATATATTAGGAATATCCGCTTTTTATCATGATAGCGCTGCCTGTCTGGTAAAAGATGGTAAGGTTTTTGCCGCGGCTCAAGAGGAGCGTTTTACAAGGAAAAAACATGATCCCAGATTCCCTGGGAATTCGATTGATTATTGTCTTAAAGAAGCGGGCATTACCTCAAAACAGCTCAATTATGTTGTTTTCTATGATAAGCCATTCTTAACATTTGAACGTCTTCTGTTGAGTTATCTTACTGTTGCCCCTAAAGGACTTCGATCATGGTTGGAAGCGATCCCTTTATGGTTAGGGAAAAAAATTCATATAGCAAAAGTCATTCAAAAAGAATTAGACTTTGATAAAGAAATTCTGTTTACCGAGCATCATGAAGCCCATGCCTCTTCTGCTTTCTATCCATCGCCTTTTAAAGAAGCTGCTATATTAACAATTGACGGAGTAGGAGAATGGGCCACTGCAAGTTATGGGTTTGGAAAGGGTAAAGAGATTAATCTTTTAAAGGAACTTCATTTTCCGGATTCTTTAGGGCTTCTTTACTCGGCTTTTACTTATTTTACCGGATTTAAGGTTAATTCCGGAGAATATAAACTTATGGGGCTGGCTCCTTACGGGGAACCTCGCTATAAGGACCTTATTCTTAAAGAGCTGATTGATGTGAAGCAAGATGGTTCCATCCGCCTGAACCTTACATATTTTGATTTTCTGGGTGGCCTTCGGATGACGAATAAACGCTTTTCTGAACTTTTTGAAGGCCCGCCCCGCGAGCCTGAAACACCCATAACCGAAAGAGAAATGGATATTGCTGCCAGCATTCAGGAGATAACTGAGGAAATCGTTTTAAAAATGACAAACCATGTTTATAAAGAAACAAAACAAAAGAATATATGTCTTGCGGGTGGAGTGGCGCTTAATTGTGTGGCTAACGGGCGGGTATTATGCGAGAGTCCTTTTAAAAAGATTTGGATACAACCTGCAGCAGGTGATGCTGGTGGAGCTTTGGGTGCAGCCCTGAGTGTGTGGTATCGATATCTTAATGAAGATCGTAAGATATCTGAAGAACAGGACAGTCAGAGAGGTTCTTATCTTGGACCCGTCTTTTCTAATGAAGAAGTTAAAAGTTTTTTGGAAAATAATCAATATCCATATCATTTGCTGCCTAAAGATACAAGAGCACATATCATTGCGAAGCAGATAGCCGCCGGAAAAATTCTTGGGTATATGGCTGGTCGGATGGAATTTGGACCGAGAGCTCTTGGAGCAAGAAGTATACTTGGAGATCCACGAAGCCAGGAAACACAAAGAGTTATGAACTTAAAAATAAAATATAGAGAATCGTTTAGACCTTTTGCGCCTTCAGTAATTAAGGAAAAAGTTTCAGAATATTTTGATACGATTGAACAAAGCCCCTATATGCTCTTAGTGGCGAAAGTAAAAAAAGAAAGATGTTTTTCTCAACCTTCATCGAACGGATTGGGAATTCTGGAACGCTTGAATTTTAAAAGGAGCGATATACCGGCTGTAACGCATCTTGATTATTCAGCCAGAATTCAAACAGTCAGCGAAAATGATAAACCTGATTATTATGCGGTAATTTCAGAATTTGAGAAATTGACCGGATGCGCGGTATTAGTGAATACAAGCTTCAATGTACGTGGAGAACCGATTGTCTGCACACCGGAAGATGCCTATAAATGTTTTATGCGGACCCAAATGGACGTTCTTGTAATGGAAGACTGTATCCTTTATAAAGAAGAACAGCCTTCGTGGAAAGAGGCTGAAGAGTGGAAAAATGATCTTATCCTCGACTGATAAAAAAGAAATCCGGAAATTTGGAGCAGTTGCCCTTCTTTTTTTCGGGTTTCTATGTAGTATTGCTGTATGGCGGCAGAAAGTTTTAATTGCTTGTTTTTTTGGCGCTCTGTCGTTGTTGGGTACGGGATTTTTAATATTTCCGAGCATTCTAAGACCCGCTTATCAAAAATGGATGCAAATTGCCCATTTTATAGGAAAATTAATAACTTTGATAATGTTAACCATGGCGTATTATTTAGTCATAACGCCTTTTGCTTTGATGAAAAAAATATTTGGCGGTTCTCCAATTCCATTAAAGCCGGACAAAACTGTTTCATCATATTGGGTCAGCCGTTCTGAATTAGCGCAACCAAAAGAAAGGTTTATAAAAAGATTTTAAGGAGATAAAAATGCCAAACCAGTCCATAGTAAAAGAATTCTGGGAGTTTTTAAAATTTAGAAAACGTTACTGGCTCTTGCCTATTGTTATTGTTTTGCTGCTGTTTGGAGCTTTGATAGTTTTCACTGAGAGCAGTGCTGTAGCGCCTTTTGTTTATGCTTTGTTTTAACTGAAATCAAGAAGCAACAATAGAAATTTAATTGACAACAGATTTTGAACTCTTTAAGATGACAGGTTATGTTTGGAGCCGAGGTAGCTCATTCGGTAGAGCAAAGGACTGAAAATCC
>CEQE01116963.1_pt1 | contig 16114 bp, 11 predicted proteins | sample 356201 | NCBI WGS metagenome assembly CEQE01 (sample SAMEA2619970, study PRJEB7988) | marine metagenome | biome: marine biome (ENVO:00000447); feature: mesopelagic zone (ENVO:00000213) & marine oxygen minimum zone (ENVO:01000065); material: "saline water (ENVO:00002010), including plankton...
TGGTGAAAACATTGAGCTTGATCTCAATCACGGTAAAGATGTTGATCTCATCCGCACCGATCCCGGCCAATTTGATCAAGTGGTGATTAATTTGGCGGTGAACGCCCGAGATGCCATGCCGGGTGGGGGCGTCATTACGATCACGACCGAACGGGTGACAGTCGAGACCTCCGTGCAACGTGGCCATGAAGTGATGCCGGCCGGTGAATATATATTGATCAATGTCGTTGATACTGGATCAGGCATCGCCAAAGAGGATATCGGCCGCATCTTCGAGCCGTTTTTTTCGACCAAAGGCGTCGGCGAGGGGACGGGTCTGGGACTCTCCACGGTCTATGGCATCATCCGCCAATCCGAGGGCTATATATTTGTTGATTCTGCGTTGGGCGAAGGGACGACATTTTCGATCTACCTGCCGGCCTTTAGTGCGGCTGAAGCCGATTTCGTCAGTAACGGATATGCCAATGAAATAATAGATGACGCCGATTTGACCGGTGCTGGTACCGTCTTGCTGGTCGAGGATGAAGATGCGGTAAGGTTGTTTGGCGCCCGGGCGCTGCGTAATAAAGGCTACCGCGTGCTTGAAGCCAATGATGGTGAGCATGCGCTTGACGTGATCAATGACTACGGTGATCCGATCGATCTTATCTTAACCGACGTTATGATGCCTGGTATGGATGGCCACACCCTGGTGCGGCTAATTTTGGAGGAATTACCGGATATCAAAGTAATCTTGATGTCGGGACACGCTGAAGACGCCATCCCCGGCGAGATCAGCGAAGACCAATCAATCAACTTCCTGCCCAAACCGTTTAGTCTGCAAGAACTTGCGGTCAAAGTGAAAGATGTGTTGGCGGGGTAATGCTACTCTGCTGCTTCATTCAAGCATCGTTCCAAGCGGTCGAGCGTCACCATTGCCGGCAGGCATTGGCTGACACTGCCATTGGGCTCGCGGCCATCGCGAATGGCAGCGAAAAATTCACGGTCTTCAAGTTCGACGCCATTCAGTGAGTCCGCGATACCTGACAAATCAATTGCCTCACCTTTGCCGTCTTCAAGGTCATCATAGCTGGCGATGTAGGTGCCGTTATCGCAGACATAGCGGAAAAAGGTGCCCAAGGGTCCATCATTGTTGAACGATAAAGTTAGACTGCAGAGCGCTCCCGTCGGTGCTTTCAAGCCAATGCTCATATCCATGGCAATGCCGAGCTCCGGATGGGGCGGACCTTGGAGGGCGTGCATATCGGCGGCTGGTGCTCCCGTCTGGTATTGAAACAGATCGATCGTGTGGCAGGCGTGATGCCACAATAAATGATCGGTCCAACTGCGTGCTTCGCCAAGAGCGTTCAAATTACTGCGCCGGAAAAAAAACGTCTGGACGTCCAAATGCTGGAGCGTCAACTCGCCAGTTTCAATACGATTGTGAATCCATTGATGGCTCGGATTAAACCGGCGCACATGGCCTGCCATTGCCACTAAGCCGGTTGCTTGTTGCGTTTGGACGAGCCGCTCCGCATCGGCCAAAGTATCGGCCATCGGTATCTCGACCAGGACATGCTTACCAGCCTCAAGACATTTGATCGCTTGTGCGGCGTGCATCTGGGTCGGCGTGGCGAGGATCACCGCATCAATTTCCGAGCGGGCCAGACTTTCCTCAAGATCGGATGACCAATGCTCAATACCGCGCGCTTTGGCCACAGTCGCTAGCCGATCGGGCTCAACATCGACGACTGATACCACGTCAATCTCATCGATTGCATCTATTGCTTCAAGATGTTTAGTTCCAAAAGCGCCGGTGGCGCCGGCAATGCAAATTTTCATAGCAGGGTCCGGTGGTTATTCATTCAATTTTTTATGCTTTTTCTTTCGCGTATAAAGCGTTGGGTCTTTTTCAACTTTGGGCCGGAACAGTGGATTTTCGTGCAGCGCCCGAGCATGAGGATTACGCTTTTTCTTGAGTTCCCGGGTCTGTGGTTTTTTTGCTGTCGCCATGGTGATAGCTGTTAAGGCAGATAATCCTTTAAGTTTACTTCGTTAAAACTTTTGGGCATGGCCGGCTCGAAGTTATAACGTTCGGCATCCGACAAATGCGCCGGGATGGTCGCGTCGATCATCCATTTCGTACCGACCCGGGCAAAGCTGCCCATGCCGGGTGCCGTCGGTGAAATATTATCAAGCGCAAACACCCGCGTTTCCGGGATCATCACGACATCACGTTCGGCATGGACCCGGGTTGTCATCGACCAGGCAATTTGGCGAAGATCGCTGGCATCAATGTCTTCGTCAACGGCGATGGCGAGTTTGGGATGGAGATAAGGGCCAGACAATGCTGCCATCAAAGCTGTCTTGGTTTGACCAGGATGGCGCGGCCGCATCTTGAGGATCAACATCATATCACCGGATTCAGTAACAGCGCGGACATCCATCAAATCCAGGCCGCCTTCAACGTCTTTGAGATGATGCTTGGTCGCGACCTCAACGCCGATGCCCATGGTCGACTGGGCATCCGTCACCGGGAAGCCGCAATGGAGCGCGTAGAAGATGGGATCTTTGCGTTGGGTGATTGCCTTCACCTGAAAAACTTCTGAATCCATGCCGCCGGCATAGGTGCCGGTAACCTCGCCGTATGGCCCTTCGGGTTCAAGAAGGTCCGGCAGCACTTCACCTTCGATGACAATCTCAGCTTCGGCAGGTACTTCAAGGTCGATGCTTTCGCATTTCACCAGCCGGACCGGCTCCTCCAAGATGGCACCGGCGAGACCAAATTCGTCATTGCCAAAAGTTGTCGTAAAGCTGGAGGCGAAAAAGATTGCCGGATGAGTACCGTAAACCATGGCGACCGGCATGGCTTCACCACGGGCGCAATATTTATCGTAGATTTGACGGGCCTGGCGCGGGATCATAATAAAGCCGGTTTTATCCTTGCCGGTGACCATTTGACGGTGAACGGAGAGATTGCGGATACCGGTATCGGGGTCTTTGATCACGGCAATGCCTGAGGCAAAATAGCGCCCGCCATCTTTTTCTGAGGTCATTAAAGTCGGGAAATCATAGAGATCGATCTCGTCGCCGGTTTTTTTGACTTCCTTTACCGGCGCAGCTCCATCTGTCATTTCGGCTGCAATTGGCGTTTGAATGCGTGCCGCCATTTGATCGAGTAAAACATTTTCTTCAATATTTAGACCAATCGCCCATTTTTTACGGTCGGCAACAATTTGACTGCAAGCCTGCCAGCCTTCATGGCCTTTAATATTGGTAAAGAGGCTCGCCTGCCCCAACTCATTGAAAGCTTTCCATTCCACTGCCGCCATATCAACGAGCGGATCAACTTCCTTGGTAAAATGAATAAGCTCGCCTTGCTGCTCAAGGTTGGCCAGCATGGTGCGAAAGGATTGGTCAGGCATGTTGAGGGCTCCTAATTAATGCAGCGGTGACTTTAGAGGGCAAAGCTCAGAGTTACAATAACCCGCCTATATTCAGTTTCGGTAAATTTACCCTTTGGAAAAAGGGGGATTTATTGCTAGCATCCTGTCGGAATACGAAATTCTAATATACCTTTAAATCAAAATGTAATGCAGGGAGTGCGTTTAATGTTTAAGAAAATACTAGGTTTAACCGCTGCTGCGGCTGTTGTGACGGCGGTATCGCCCGTTATGGCACCAGCTCAAGCTAAAGACATCAAAATTGGATTTGTCACGACGCTGACGACACCAGCTGCGATTATCGGCAAACAGATGAAAATGGCTGTTGAACTGGCACTTGATCATATTGGCCATAAAATGGGCGGGCAAAATGTCAAAGTCCTGTTTGAGGATGACGGCCTCAATCCCAAAATCGGTAAACAAAAAACTGAAAAGCTTTTAAAGAGTGACAAAGTTGACATCATGGCCGGCTATATCTGGTCGCATGTCTTGGGCGCTTCGGCTCCTGTCGTGCTTAAAGCTGGCAAGTTTTTCTTTAGTGCCAATGCCGGACACTCGATTTATTCCGGTAAAAAATGTCATAAGAACTTTTTCAATGTTTCTTGGGAAAACAGTCAAAACGCTCACGCCACCGGCACTTATTTGAACAAGCAAGGCGTAAAAAACCTATATATCCTGTCGCTCAACTATGCGGCTGGTAAACAAGTCGTCGGCGGTATCGAACGCGGCTATAAAGGTAAAGTGGTTGGCAAAGACTTCGTGCCGTTGAGCCACAAAGACTGGTCGGCGGAATTGGCTAAAATTAAAGCCGCCAAACCGGAAGCCGTTGTCGCCTTTTATCCGGGCGCTTGGGGACCGAAATTCTTTACCCAATATAACCAAGCTGGCCTTAATAAAACGACGCCGCTCTATCACGTCTTTTCGATCGATATGGGCAATTTGCCGATTTTCCAGAAAATTGGCTTGAACGTGTTAAACACTTTTCAGACCGCCCAGTGGTCGCCGGATTTTAAAAATGCAGCAAATGTTAAATTTGTCTCTGAATTTAAAAAGAAATATGGCGTGATGCCGAACCATTTTGCGGCGCAGTCCTATGAAACCATCATGTTGATTAAATCCGGCGTTGATGCGGTGGGTGGAGATGTTTCCAAAATGGATAAAATGCGGGCAGCCTTTGAAAAAGCCGACTTTGCTGCGGTTCGTGGCAAATTCCGCTACGAGAAAAACCATTATCCGATCCAGGACTTCCATGCCCGTGAAGTCGTAAAGGGTGCGGATGGCAAGTGGACCCTTGAGCAACGGGGATTGGTTGTCAGCGATTCACGTGCTTATAACTACAAAGACTGCAAACGTTAAAACTTAACGACACTTTTTAAATCGAAGGGGAGCGTGTTCTGGTGGCACGCTCCCTTTTTTTGCTCTAAATTGCGCCTACTTGCAATTGGAGAGCTAAATGAAAACCCGAATTACAGAATTACTTGGTATCAAATACCCGATCATCCAGGGTGGCATGCATCATGTCGGTTATGCGGAACTTGCGGCAGCGGTTTCCAACGCCGGCGGCCTCGGCATTATCACCGGTTTGACCCAACCGACACCGGCTGACCTCGGCCAGGAGATTGCCCGCTGCCATGATATGACGGACAAACCGTTCGGCGTGAACCTGACCTTTCTGCCGACCTTTGAAGAGCCGCCTTATGATGGCTACATTGAGGAAATCGTCAAAGGCGGGATTAAAATTGTTGAAACCGCCGGCCGTAATCCCGAACCTTATTTACCGGTACTGAAAGAGGCCGGTATCAAAGTGATCCACAAATGCACCTCGGTGCGGCATTCTCTAAAAGCGGAGAAAATTGGCTGTGATGCGGTCAGTGTTGACGGTTTTGAATGCGGTGGCCATCCGGGTGAGGACGATATTCCCAATATGATTCTGCTGCCGCGTGCCGCCGAAGAGCTCTCCATTCCTTTTGTCGCCTCGGGTGGCATTGGTAATGCCAAGCAACTGGTTGCTGCCCTGGCGCTGGGTGCCGACGGCATCAATATGGGCACCCGTTTTATCGCGACCAAAGAAGCCCCCGTGCATCAAAACGTCAAAGACGCCATCTTGGCGGCTTCCGAGCTGGATACCCGGCTGGTCATGCGTCCTTTGCGCAATACCGAGAGGGTGTTGATCAATTCGGCAGTGGAAAGGGTTATCGAAATCGAGCGCGAAAAAGGGCCCGATATAAAAATTGACGATATTGCTGATTTGGTCGCCGGTGTTTATCCCAAAGTCATGAATGACGGCGAAATGGATTCGGGCGCCTGGAGCTGCGGCATGGTCGCCGGCCTGATCAATGATGTACCGAGCTGCCAGGAATTGATCGACAGCATGGTCGCCGAGGCTAAAAATATTATCAGCAGCAATCTGGCCACCCTAGTTCAGGATTAAGCTCTGGCAAATTTGGCCTCAAGGCTGTGCGCAAAACCTCAAGTATTGCCACCCACCGATACGGAGGGTTTCCTCGGCGATGAGATAAACCGGCTCGACAATCGAGGAAATGTTGAACCCTTATTTAATGTGACAATCCCACCTGTCGGTTACGCATCCACTCTACTCCGATTAGCGCGCCACCAAGAATAACCCCTATCAACGCCAATGGGATTCCGATATTCAGGATTTTATCCGGCATAAACATTCCGGCACCGGCAATGGCGAACAGAACCCGTGTCAGCGGATTTATATGGCCCATCGCATACCCCATGACGGCAACTGAAATGAACCAGATACCGAGAATTGATTTGCCGGTAATCAATAGGATCGATACGGCGTCGCCTTCCATCAAAAGCTCCGGTACAACGACAAACAGGAAAGGCACAAGATAGGCGAACCAGCCAAACCGCATGGCGGCAAAGCCGGTCGCCATGGGATCTTTACCGGTCAGGCTAGCTGCGGCAAAAGCAGCAATCGCGACAGGCGGCGTGATCATTGACATCATACCGAAATAGAGGATGAACAAATGTGCTGCCATCGGATTAATACCAACTTCGATTAATGCCGGTGCGACTAGGGTTGCGAGCATCAGATAAACGGCCACCGTGGGCATGCCCATACCGAGCAAAATACAGACAAAGGCTGAGATCAATAGCAGCAAGAAGAGATTGTCGCCGCCTAGTTCGACCATCATCAACGACATGCCGAAACCGATACCCGTGACGTTGAGCGTGCCGATAACAATACCCGCTGCCGCCGCAATCATGATGATATCAAGCACCGCATGACCGGTTTGGCGCACTGCATCCAACAAATCAAGGAAAGTCAGGCGTTTGCCCTTATAGCCGAAAATCATACTGCTGGCGATAATCACCAGGACGGAGATTAAGGCCGACATTTCCGGTGAATAGTTGAACACAAACAACGCGACGATGAGGACAATGAATGGCAGCGGAAAATACCAGCCGGTCTTAAGTATATCCATGAATTTCGGAATATCTTCCTTAGCCATGGCTTGAATATTGGTCCGGGCGGCTTCGAGATCAGCCAGGATGAACAACGCGACGTAGTAAAGAACTGCCGGAATAAGCGCAGCAATGACAACTTCCTTGTAAGGAATTTCGAGGAACTCCGCCATCAGGAACGCTGCCGCTCCCATGATCGGTGGCATCAATTGCCCGCCGGTTGAGGCAACCGCTTCGATCGCGCCGGCTTGAACGCCGCGATAGCCGGCGCTCCGCATCAACGGGATGGTAATAACACCGGTGGTTACAACGTTTGATACTACGCTGCCGGAAATCGAGCCGAAAAAGCCTGAGGCGGTAACGGCAATCTTGGCTTGGCCGCCCCGGTAGCGGCCCACCAACACCATTGAAATCTCGGTGAAAAAAGTTGAGCCGCCGGATTTGGTGAGCACTTGGCCGAAAAACACAAAAGCCATGACGATCGATGTGACGATTACCATCGGCACACCCAGGATACTCGTGGGATCCCAGGCGAGGTAGTAGAACAAATCCTGCCACAGCATTTCCTTGCCGGCCAATTTGCCCGGTAATAAGTGGCCAAACAGCCCCATCAAAACAAACAACACAACGAGTATAGTCAAGGCATGACCAACCGTACGTCGGAGTCCTTCGATGAGCAGGACGACAATTATGATGCCTGGGATTAACCCCTCCAATGGGGCGTCTGACACCAGCTCGGCCAATTGCGGATAGCGGATGGCCATATAGACGGCAGCGATAAAACCGACACCGGAAAAGACAAAATCATACCACGGGATTGGCCGCGCGGCGGTTTCGCCTGTTTTATTTTTGCGGAAGCGGATCGATAGGAATACCAGAGGTATGGCGATAGCCAAAATACCGCTCAGGAACTGCTCGGTATAGAGCAGCAGGCCGACCATACGAAATAAATCGGCGGCCCAGGCGATGGCAGCAACCGTCAAAATAACGGCGAGAACAGCTATAAAGCTGCTCGCCGCCGTATTTTCTCGGGTTGATGCGTCAGTTGAAATTTTATTATTCACTGAATTTACACCAACTTACGAATTATTTTGGTGGCCACATGCCTTTTTCTTTATAGAACTTTATGGCACCAGGGTGATAGGTTAGTCCTTTGAATTTAATCGCCATTTTGTCGGATTTGAAACCACCCCAGCCCGGGAAGGCTTTGACCAATGCGCCCCGGTGATCATGCATGGTTTTAGCCACTTTATAGACCGCCGCATCAGAAACATGCTTACCGGCTGCCAAAGTATGCCAATAGGTCATGACATGTACTGGGCCGGATACGCCAACGTTCCGCTTTGATGGTTTTTCAGGTTTGGCAAATGCCGGCGGCACAAATTTTTTCGCTGCCGCGACTGCTGCTGGTGAAGGATCAAAGTTCAATACTCTCAGACCACCAACTTTGGCGTTCACCTCACGTACTTTACCAGCACCGAAAACGAAGAAGAAAATATCGGTTTTACCGGCGGCAAAATCATTGGCACCTTTAACGACGCTTGGCGTTGGCACTTTGATTACATCGTCATAACTCAGGCCGCCATTGGCAAGTTGACCGTCCATCAGCGGCTGAATAATACGTTGTGACGACCAGCCGCTTGGCACGCGTTTACCTTTGATATCTTTGATCGATTTAATCGGAGAATCTTTCTTAACAAAGATCGCAACACGGAACGGAATGGTAGCTGAAACAACCCGGAGGTTAGGATGTTTGCGGCCGGGATAAATCCCAGTACCGGTGACGGCATAAAGCGATTCCAATTCGTTCACTAGGCCAAACTCCAACTTACCTGCGTTGACGGCGGGTACGTAAACGCTGGAGCCGCCAAACGGTTGAGACCGCATCTGTATATCTGTTTTTTGGGAAACCACTTTCGAAAGTGATTGCCCGGCTTGGTTGGTAAAGCCGCCTTTAGTCGTACCGACGCCGACGGTTTGCGCCGAAGCCGTTACCGACAGCAGCCCCGCGGCGGCGATTGAGGCAATAAATAGTCTTTTTTTCATTTTAACTCTCCCTTGGGATTAACATTGTGTAAGTTTATTGATAATTTAGCGTAGAAATTTAGAATAATTCTCTGAGACTATGATTAAGAAATGCCCCTTATCAAAGACTTTGATTATTGCATTTATTAGATCATTTTCCAATTTTTTCAATTTTCACCCGGACGCACAGGTCAAGATTTAGATTGACCGGATTGCAATGTTCATAATCGAGTTCCAGTAACTCGTTAAAAAACACGCCTTTGCCCTTTGCGATCGGCATGCCATCACCCCAGTGACCCGCCAGGGCCGCGATGCCAAGTCCTTCCGGATGTATTGCTTCGGTCAGGCGGACCCGTCCCTCAACTGAACGTCCGGCCTCGGTGGAAACGCGAATGGCATCACCATTCACCAGCTCCAATTTTTCACCGGCCACAGTGTTGAGAGCGATCGTATAGGAAAACGGATCAAGCTGAGCGGCTTCATCGAGCCATGCATTTTCCATCGTATAACTATTCGTGTGCACGATATCGCGGTAGTAAAAAGCCGAGAAATCAAAACCATCATCATGATGCTCATGCGAGGCGCAAGGAATCCAATCGGCTAGCGGTGAATAATGCTGACGCGGGATTTTCATGCCGCGTGGCTCGGCAATGGCGGCGATTGCCTCTCCGGTTCGGGGCATCCATTCCCAATAGATCGGTACCCGCACATCAACAAAAGCGCGCCAATAAACCTCCTCGGGTTTTTTTGGCCATTTATATAAGCCGTGCTCCTTGAACCAATCGTAGCCCATCTCCGGGCCAAAATTATTCTTCAGATCGGCATCGCAAATTTCTTCATACGAATAGGATTTATCACCTTCCAGCCGGAAGGGCGGCTCAAGATTATAAGACGCGTTATAGGCGGCGTTGAGGTCGCCGCGAAAGCCAACCCGGTCAGCTAATTCAAGCAACACGTCGGCGGCGCGGCGCTGTTCGCCATAAGGTCCGACGACGGGTTGCCGGATCGGCCAGCACCATTCACCCATGCCGGCAGGCAGGCTGAAAATAAACGGGAAGTTCGAGCGTGAATCCTGCGATTGCAGGTAGTCGCAATCGGGCAGGACGATGTCGGCGAACTCTGACGTTTCCGTCATCAACAAATCAAAACTGACGAAAAATTTGTATTTTTTGAGAGATTCCGCCACGACATCTTTATTGGCGATACTCATTAACAAATTGGCGCCACAATTGAAGAGGACTTCCGGGCGATACGGCAGATCAAATTGATCCCATAACTTCTCACGATCAGTAGAATCCAGGAACGGTGAGGTCATGCCCATGACAAACAAATCCTGGAGCCCGACATTCGTTGGCTGGCGGGGTTCACCGACCGGGTAGGGATAGTGGTAGCCCATCCACATGCCGGTAATCATCAATCCATCTTTATCGGGCTCAGGCTGATACCAGGGCTTACCGTTGCCGGGATTGCCGTGACATGTCGGATTGAAGCCGAGGCAAGAGCCGACCACATCGGCCGCGCCGACCAGTTGGTTCAGCAGATCGACAGCCAGGAAGTTATAAACTGAATTGATATGTCCCTGGGCGCCGCGAAAGGCAATGGCGGCAACCGGCCGGTAAGGTACCGTGACGCCATCGATAACAATCGTGCTGCCGATCCTTGCTTCAGCGGCGAACTCTCCGGTAAGACGGCGAATATTGGCGGCCGGTACGGTAGTGATTTCCTCAGCCCATTCGGGTGTAAATTTCTTGAGGTGCTCTTTAAGCAGGTGGAAGGATGGATGACAGACCACACCGTCCACTTCGAATTTGCCAATTAGCGCCATATGCTCGGGATCAACGTCACCAAATGGCCGCGCTTGGCCAGCGTCCTCATCCCAAACCAAGGGTGTTTCGCTGTCAGGATCGCGAACGTATTGTTGATCAGGGCCGATCAGATACGGCCCGTTCGTCTTGGCCTTGAGATAAGGAATATCCAACATCTCAAGCTCATTCGCCAAGACATTGCACATTGATAGAGCTAACGCACCATCGGTGCCAACTTTGAGCGGCACCCATTCAGTCGCCTTGGCTGAGGCGAAATTACACATTGGGTCAACTACCACAAGCTTCATGCCGCGATCCCGCGCATCGGCAGCCATACCCATATTTGAGGTTGAGGCATGACCGGCGCTATGACCTTTGGAAGCACCGAAGAACATGGCGTAATTACAATATTGGAAGTCTGGCAAGATGCCCCATGAAGCGTGCATGACTCCACTGATTAAATGAGCACCGTTGCCGCAATGTAGCCCACCTCCAGCGGTCGAATGATTGGGCGTGCCAAAGCCAGCAGCAAAAGCGGTAAAAGGTATACGGCTCGCGGTTAACGTTGTGGTCCGCTGCACCACCAGTTTGCGGGGATCGTCGTCGCGAAGTTTCTTGAGCACTTCGGTAATTTCATCAAGCGCCTCATCCCAGGAGATTTTTTTCCATTTAGGATCGACGCCGATACCTTTTTCCGGATTGGTGCGGCGAAGCGGCTGGGTGAGACGATTGGGGTCGTAATGCGACATGATCCCGCTCACCCCCTTGCCGCATAGCCGGCCTTTGCCGACGACGCTATCGGGATTGCCTTCGATCTTGACAATCACGTCATCCACCCGATGAGCCAATACAGAGCAGGAGCCGTAACAAAGGGCGCAGGAGGATGGCACCCACTGATCGATGGCAGGCTCGACGCTTTCTGCTGTTTTTTCAGCGCTCTCCGGCTGGATGATGTCCATGGTCCTGATCCTTAATTTTAACCGCCTTCATAGGCCAGCATGAGTATCAATTCGAGATCCATTCTCTTGAAAACTCTCTGCCACGCTGATCCCCAATAAATTCCTTAGAAATCTTAGCTTATGCAAAGAAGCGTTCCTTGATGAAGATCAAGGCATCGTTTGCTGGATTATGGGATTCACTATTCCATCGGGAATAAGAAAAACTTCATAATAAAAGAATCCGCTGGCCAAATTCTAGAAGGCAAAGTCTAGGGAGGCTACATGATTACTCCGGAAATTATTGAAATCAAAACCGATGTCGCGGTTATCGGCGGCGGTACCGCAGGATTGAACTGCGCCATGGCAGCAGCCGAAAGTGACTGCGATGTTTTGGTCGTCGAAAAAGCCAATATTGTTCGGAGCGGCGCCATTGCCGGCGGCATTGACCACTTCATGGCCTACATGGAAAACGGCGAGGATTGGGACAGCCGCGAGGCTTATCTTGGCTATGTCGCCCGCGTTGCCAAGGGTGCGTCAAATCTCAAAATCCACGAGAAAGTCTATTGCGACGAACTGCCGGCGGCGATTGAACGGATCGAAAGCTTGGGTATATCGCTTCGCGATCCACGCTATCCCAACAGCCAGGATTTTTTTCGCACCCAGTCAATGGGACAACCTGGCCCCTATTGGATTAATTTCGATGGCAAGAAACTCAAACCCCGGATGGCCCGCGAGGTAAATAGACGTGGTTGCCGGGTGCTCAATCGAGTCCAGGTTACGAATATATTCCTGCACGATGGCGAATTGGCGGGATTTACCGGTTTCGATATTCGCACCGGCGATTTCTACCTGATCCATGCCAAGACAATCATCATCTCAACCGGCAACACCAACCGGATGTTCCGCACCCAAAATGGTAATCCGTTCAATCTTTGGTACTGCCCGGCCAATACCGGCGATCTTCACCGCGCAGCCTATGACGCCGGAGTGGAACTTGCCAATATGGAATATGTCCGCATGACGATCGTTACCAAGGGTTTCAGCACGCCGGGCTTCAACGCCTTTTTTGGCATGGGCTGCAAATTGGTCAATTCACTCGGTGAATCATTTACCAAAAACTATCATCCCATGGGAGATAAAGCGCCGCGCAACGTTATGGTTTGGGGAGCCTTGCAGGAAATCAAGGAAGGCCGTGGCCCGATCTATATGGACGCGCGCCATTTGAGCACCGAGGATCTGGATCATCTCTTTAAGACCCTCGGCACCGACAAGGACACGTTACCTGACTACCTCGCCGCCAAGGGCTATCTTAAAGACGGCGCGATGATTGAAATGACGGTTTCCGAACCAATGCAGGCGCGGCCCTCTGAACTCTGTGGCGCCGGCATCAAGATCGATGAAAATTGCGCCTCCAATGTGCCTGGTATTTACGCTGCCGGTGATGCCGCCGACCAAATGGGCTGTCTCCATATGTGCACCGCGGGCGGATTTGCCGCCGGTAAAGCTGCTGCGGCCTACGCTGGAACCGTTACCAAACACCATCCAGTTGATATGACCGCTGTTAGAGATGAACGGGAGCGCGTTTTTAAACCGCTCGGCCGCAACAGCGGCCTCCATTACAGCGAGTTTGAAAATGTTGTTCGGATAATTACATCCGATCATTTTGGTCCGATAAAAACTGAACTCAGTTTGAATGCTGCGCTTGAAAAATTGGATGGCATTGATGGCGAACGTAACAATCTCCGCGCTACCAACCTGCACGAGCTTATGAGGTGCCACGAATCATCAAACATTCACCAAGTTGCCAAAATAATGGCCCATGCCGCCCTCGTGCGGAAAGAATCGCGCTTTGCGCCTTATCATTACCGCGCCGACTACCTTGAGACCGATGACGATAATTATTGCGGTCTTATTGGTATTAGCAAAGGCGCCGATGGCCAGGCTCAAACCCGATTCGAGCCGCTTGAGTATCCAATTTAGTTAGACCGACAGGAGATTAGTGCCATGCCTGCAGTCATCAGCCAAACTAAATGTACCGGATGTGGTCTGTGTGACCTTTTTTGCCCTATCGATGTCATTCATATGGAAGGTGATGTCGCTATTATGCGCTATCCAGATGAATGCTGGCATTGCGGTGCTTGCCGCCTGCATTGTTCCAAAGGTGCGGTGACTTTTGAATTCCCAGCCTCGATGGCGGGGATTTAAATCAAGCTAAATCTAAATAGTTCACTGATCAAAAGGTTCAATTTTTTTAGCGATCTTATAATGCCATCATCCCTGTCGGAGGTTACTTCGGCAATGGAGTCGAATACCATTCCATAATTTCGGTTAAGCTGCCGGGCAATTCAAATTTTCTCATGATTATCCTTAATAATAAAATCTTCGCGATCATAACGAATTTGTAAATGGGAGCTAGGCACATTTGATGTATTGGGGTAATCTCGTTTCCGAACTCAAGGGAGGGGGAAAGGATTTGTTTAAAAAAATCTACCCCCGGTGGGGTTTTCCGTTTCTCCCTTGAAATTAAAACTGTTTATTTTTAGGGAGGAATAAATGAAGAGTATATTTATACGCGGCCTTACCGCCGGTATTTTCACTGTCGCGGCTGTCGCGGCTTTCACACCAAGTGCAACCCATGCAGCGACGGCGCCGAAATGTTCCAACGCCAAGCTGATCGTACCGTGGAAAGCCGGCGGTGGCACCCAAGTGATCTTTGCCATCTTCGAAAAGATCGTCAAGCAAATGGACATTCCATCCAAGATCAAGATGGTCACCATCCCCGGCCAGGGCGGCAACAAGGGCGCCAAGGAAGCGGCCAAGGCCAAACCCGACGGATGCACTCTGTTCGCCATCCACCAGAGCGCCGTCACCAGCTATCTTAACGGCCGTATCCCGTTCCATTACAATAACTTCGAAACCGTCGCGTTGTTGACCTCGACCCCCGATATTGTCGGTGCCGCGAAAAGTGTTCCGTGGAATAACTTCGCCGATTTCAAAAAAGCGGTACTGGCTGCGCCGGGCACCGTCAAGGTTGGCGCCACCTTCGGCTCCACCAGCCAGTTCTATTGGCTGGTCCTGCAAGCCAAGACCGGTATGAAGTTCAAGTTCGTTCCTTATGACGGCACTCGCGAGCGCATGACGGCTATCCTGTCAGGCGCCATTCAAATGGGCGGGCTTAATGTTGCGTCGGGCCGCAAATATCTCGAAAACGGCGATCTTAAAGGTTTTGCTATCGCCTCGGCGAAGCGGTCCAAACATTTGCCGAACATGCCGACCCTGAAAGAACTGGGCGTCGACATGATCTATGCCCTCGATCGCGGCATCGTTGCGCCGAAGGGCACGCCAAGGGGCGTGGTTGACTATTGGGCCGGCGTCTTCAAAAAGGCCGCCGCTGATCCCAGCTTCTTGAAGCAGATGGATGCCAAGGGTACCGGTGTCAACTATGTTGGACCCGATGGCTACCGTAAGTGGGCCGATAAAATGTTCTCGGAACATGAAAAGATCGCCATTGAAATTGGCTTGTGGAAGAAAAAATAAGAGCACGTATTAAATCTGATTGAATTCGGCCCGGGCCGTCATATTGAGTCCGGGCCGTTTTCATTTCCAAGGGAACTGACATGGAGCGTCTTAACCGTGACGCCGTTATAGCCATTGTGTTGCTGTTGTTTTGCGGCGTTTTTTTCTGGTCCAGCTTTGAAATCCGTACGCCCGATTACGGCGTCCTCAAGCCTTCGACCTGGCCGAGGGTAATTATCGGCGTCATGTCATTTTTGTCGCTGATTTACCTTGTCCAATCGATTCGAGGAGTTAAGGAAGTCGCCACGGCTGGAAAATCAGATCGCGATCCGGGAATCCGGAGTTGGATTAGTTACTGGCGCAACCCGCTTTGGTGTTTCGGGCTGTTTTTTGCTTATCTGGCGCTTTTACCTGTACTGGGCATGCTGATCGACGGCATCGTATTCGTTTTTGTGTTGATGGGCGTTCTCGGCGGTTGGGACGGTAAAAAGCCGATGATTCACGGCGCCATCGCCGTGATTGCCATCGGATTTATGTGGAGCGTGTTTACCTTTGGCCTTGGCGTGCTGCTGCCGCCGGGCATGTTCTTGGGTTATTTTTAAAGGGCGGACGGGATTATGGAACATATCTTGGGCGCCATTGAAGTGCTGGCCACCACCGAAGCCATTATATTGATGCTGGTGGGCGTTGCTGGTGGCCTGATCGCGGGCGCTATTCCCGGCTTCACCATCGCCATGGCGGTGGTGCTGACCCTACCGTTCACCTTCAATATGCCGGCGCATTTGGGTCTGGCGACCATGGTCAGTGTCCTCGTCGGTGGCCTGTCGGGCGGGCTAATGGCGGGGATATTAACCGGCATTCCCGGCACGCCGTCATCAGTGGCGACCACCTTCGACGGTTTTCCGATGGCCCGAAAAGGCGAACCGGGTCTGGCGCTCGGCATCGGCGTGTGGTCGTCGTTTTGCGGCGG
>CEQE01026697.1_pt1 | contig 16100 bp, 12 predicted proteins | sample 356201 | NCBI WGS metagenome assembly CEQE01 (sample SAMEA2619970, study PRJEB7988) | marine metagenome | biome: marine biome (ENVO:00000447); feature: mesopelagic zone (ENVO:00000213) & marine oxygen minimum zone (ENVO:01000065); material: "saline water (ENVO:00002010), including plankton...
AGGTCTATTTCGTTTATCCCCGTATTGGGACCTGAACTCATTAATCTCAAATCATTACATACCCTCCCTGTATCTATTGCAAGGCTTCTCAATGCGGATGATAGATGAGATAAATCGGTAATAGAATGAGTTGCTTCAATTCCATCTCCTGTAACTGAAAAGAATTCCTTCTTTATTTCTTTATTCAGATATTTAATAATTAAATCCCTGAACCCTTTTTTTGTGTTAATCCCGGTACCTACAGCATTTCCACCTGCTCCAAGTTCTTTGACATATTTAGCAGCCTCTTGAATTCGCTTAAAATGTTTTTCCGCTGAATAAGCAAAAGCGCTAAAAACTTGTCCCAGTCTTATCGGCACCGCATCCTGCAAATGGGTCCTGCCGGATTTCACAATATGGTCAAACTCTTTTCCTTTCTCTTTTACAGCTTTAATATATAAGCCAAGGTGATCAAAAAGTTTTTCCAACAGCAGAATCGAAGCAACACGAATGGATGAGGGGAAAATATTATTTGTAGACTGGCCCATATTTACATGGTCATTTGGATGAATTAACTTTTTATCCCCTTTTTTTCCTCTTAACAATTCATTAGCTCTATTGGCTATAACTTCATTTACATTCATGTTAGTAGAAGTTCCGGAGCCTGCCTGGAAAACATCTATTGGAAATTGATCGCCAAATTTATAGCCAATTACTTCTCTTGCCGCTTTTGCAATCGCGTCTGCTTTGTTTTTAGGTAATTTTTTTTGTTTCTCATTAGCTTTTGCGCAGGAAAGTTTGAGAAAAGCTATCGCCTGGATTATTTCCGCAGGAACCTTTAACTCGCTTATGGCAAAGTTTTCAATGGAACGAGTTGTATGGATACCGTAATAAAGGTTTTCAGGAATTTCCTTCTCTCCTAATGAGTCTTTCTCTCGGCGTGTTTTCATTTTTTAATGAAGATGCTCTGCGCGGAAGCACAGAGAGAGTCACTTAAAAATAATGTTATATTCTACCATATGCCCATTATGTTTCTTAACTTTTCTGACTCCATAGTGGCGGTGTCTCAATGACAATCCCGACCAAGAGTCACTTTTTTCACTGTATTGGAAATAGCAGTTAACAAATGTGGTACTATATGTGTGTAAAATGGTTCCATTTATTTGCTATTTGCAATTCATTCCAGGAGGCATTTAATTGAATTCCACATATAAATATGGGGAATGGGTACTGCGTTTCCGGTGGCTGATTATCTTTTTGACTGTTGTCGCAACGGCAGTGGCGGCTAGTGGCGGGCGGTTCCTGGATTTTACCACCGATTACCGGGTCTTTTTCAGCAAGGAAAACCCGCAATTGCAGGCATTCGAGACTCTCCAAAATACATATAACAAAAATGACAATGTCCTCATCGCCATTGCGCCCAAGGACGGCAAAGTTTTTAACCGCAAAACCTTAACCGCACTGGAAGAACTCACCAAGGAGTCCTGGCAGATTCCATATTCCACCCGCGTGGAGTCCGTTACGAATTTTCAGAATACATGGGCCAAGGAGGACGATCTGGTGGTGGAGGATTTGGTAAAAAACGCTGCAAACTTTTCGGACGACGATCTTAAACGGGTTAAAAAAATAGCATTGTCCGAACCCGTTCTCTTAAATCGTTTAATATCCCCCTCGACCCATGTTACCGGAATCAATATCACAACGTATCTACCGGGCAAGTCAATATCCGAAGTGCCCGAAGTGGTGAGTTTCGTTCGGGAGATGATCGGGAAATTCCAGGAAAAACATCCCAATTTGGATATATATTTGTCCGGGGTTATGTTCATGAACAACCAGTTCTCTGAAGCCAGCCAGGGCGATATGCAAACGCTTGTTCCGGTGATGTATTTAATGATTATCGTTCTCATGTGGATCTCTCTACGATCTATAGCGGGCACAATATCGACGGTTCTGGTCGTCACTTTCTCCAGCTTGACGGGTATGGGACTTGCCGGTTGGACAGGGATTCTGCTGACCCCAGTTTCCGCTAACGCTCCGACTTATATCCTAACCATGGCCGTCGCCGACAGCGTCCATATTCTGGTCACTCTGTTTCACGAGTTGCGGCGCGGCAAAAATAAACGCAACTCTATTGTGGAATCGCTCCGCGTCAACATGCAACCTGTTTTCATCACCAGCATTACGACGTCCATAGGGTTTTTAAGCCTCAATTTTAGCGATTCCCCACCCTACCGTGACTTGGGCAATATCGTAGCCGTGGGGGTTATGGCGGCGTTCGTTTATTCGGTGTTGTTTCTGCCTGCCTTGATGTCCGTATTCCCCCTGCGGTCAAAATCGGACGAAACCGGAAAAGTCGAATTCATAGACCGGTACGCCGATTTCGTGATCAGCAACCGCAACCCGCTCTACTGGGGAATACTGGCGTTGATAATTGTTTTAGCCGTTCAGATTCCGCGCATCGAAATTAACGATTTGTTCACCGAGTACTTCGATCACCGCTACAAATTCCGCAATGACAACGATTTTATTATCGAAAATTTAACGGGGTTCGAATCTATAGAATATTCGCTGAAAGCGGGAGAGTCGGGGGGCATAAGCAAACCGGAATATCTTGAGAAGCTGGAGGAGTTTAAAAAATGGTACGGTGAGCAGCAAGATGTGATGTTCGTAGGTTCGCTTTCGGATGTTATGAAGCGATTGAATCGCAATATGCACAGCGACGACGACTCGTATTACCGTCTGCCAGACAATCGGGAATTGTCCGCCCAGTACCTGCTTCTTTATGAAATGTCCCTGCCTTATGGGCTTGATTTGAACAATCAGATTAACGTCGATAAATCGGCCACACGCTTCACTGTAATTTTCGATGACGTCACCAGCAAATACGCGTTGAGTCTGGAGGAAAAAGCTCAGATCTGGCTAAAGAAAAACGGCCTGCCGCAAATGCAATCGCACGGGGCGAGTCCTTTAATCATGTTCTCCAACATCGCCTTGCGCAACGTCAAGAGCATGATATCCGGAACGGTTTTAGCGTTGATATTGATTTCTTGTATTTTAATCTTCGCTTTACGCAGTTTTAAATTCGGAGTCATTAGCCTGGTTCCAAATTTGGTTCCGGCTTTCATGGCGTTCGGCCTTTGGTCGGTTCTCTTTCAGCAAATTGGGCTGGCCATCTCCGTTGTTATTGCCTTATCCCTGGGAATTATTGTAGATGACACGGTTCATTTTCTTAGCAAATATCTGCGTGCACGCCGGGAACACGGCAAAAGCCCGGAGGAAGCGGTCAGATATTCCTTCCATACGGTGGGAAGGGCTTTGGTGATCACTTCGGTGATCTTGATCGCGGGCTTTTTGGTGATTTACCAATCCGGTTTCACGATCAACTCCCACATGGGGCTGTTGACGGCCATAACTATTGGGTTCGCCCTTTTGGCCGATTTCTTATTTTTACCACCGTTAATTATTAAACTTGAAAAGAGTTACATCAATTTCGCAGCAGTTGTGCGAAACTTTATTTTGCCAATCGGTTTGATCGGCAATTTAATCGGCTTAAATTCAAAAAATGATTGATTCGTATAAAGGAGAATCGTTATGAGATTATTCATCATTTTGTTGTTCATCATTGCGACACCCACTGTAGTTGTTGCAGAAACACCTGAGGAGAAAGGGCTTGCAATAGCCATCGAGGGCGACAGACGCTATGACGGATTCCACGATTTTAAGGTCGACCTGGTTATGACTTTGAAAAACAGGCAGGGAGAGAAAAGCGTCCGTTTCATGCGCAACAGAACCCTGGAGGTGAAAGAAGACGGAGATAAAAGTCTGGTGATTTTCGATCGCCCCAGGGATGTCAAAGGCACGGCTTTTCTTAATTTTACACACGCCAAGGGAAACGACGATCAATGGCTCTATCTACCAGCTTTAAAAAGGGTGAAGCGCATTAGTTCCGCCAATAAGTCCGGTCCCTTTATGGGAAGTGAGTTTGCCTACGAGGACATCACCAGCCAGGAGGTTCAAAAGTACACATATAAATGGTTGCACGACGAGGATTACGAAGGCCGGAAATGTTTTGTTGTCGAGCGTTATCCAGCTTATGAAAATTCGGGTTATACGCGGCAGGTTGTGTGGGTCGATCAAAAAGAGTACCGCATTGCCAAAATCGATTATTACGACCGAAAAAACTCCCTTTTAAAAACCCAGACTTTTAATGGATACCGTTTATATTTAGACAAATACTGGTACGCCAACAATTTTTTCGTGGTCAATCATCAAACTGGAAAAAGCACCTACCTCAAGTGGAAGGATTACAAATTCCGCGTTGGGCTGGAGGATAAGGATTTCAATAAGAACAGCCTTAAACGGGTGCGATGAGGTTGTCTCTGATCTTATCAAAAATGGAAGAAAAAAATTGACGGATTGAAGCTCCCCGCAGTAGAACTGCGAGGAATGCGCTCGCTAAGCACTTTCAAATTGTTCAGGGCTCTTCTGGGGGGTTAGCGAGCGACACCCCCTTAAGCCAAGCTGCCCAAAAATGTGCTCCATGCAGCCTCATATGTGCCAGGTACTTCCAAAGTGCCTGGCACATTATAGTTTTCGGACAGCCTGGAGGAGCTTCAATTACTTGGTGGCTCCATGTTTTTTTAGAAGATTTACAACATCCGCCGGAACTTTCCTTCTTTTGCAATATTTAAGGAGCGTCTCGCCAGTAACGGGTACTATTGCATTGTCCGGTTTTACGCCCGATTCAAGCATTTCTTTTAATGTCGCCTTTTGTTTTTTAAGCGCGGAAGCCTTGTTGCTTACATCTTTGTGAAAATCGTTTAGTCCTTGCTTTTTAAGATCCTGGATTCCCCAGGTGAGTTTTGATATCTTGGCCAGGGTTAAACCCAGGATGTCCTCCTTTTTTGCTTTTTCAACTTTTTGGGTTTGGGCACAACCAAAAGTAAACATTAGTATGACAAGACTTGCAAAAACTTTTCTCATACAGTCCTCTCCTTTCTTTTAAAAAAATTTTTTTATTCAAAAAGTTTCAAAGCGCTCTCCAGCGAGTATAAAGCCTACTTTAGAGCAATATCTATACCCTCATGGAACTGAGATAGTCCTCAATAAACACCAGACTGGTTATTTATTAAATGCCTGAATTTCCTCTGCTTTATGATAATTTGACATATGACATACTAATTTCATCATCAATATTCAATATGGTCGTATTGCAATTTCCTGTAATTTATTGCATTTTCCTATAGGTTTATTTTCGTAATCGTGTTGGAGACATGCATATCTTGGATTTTGCTTCGCCATGCTGAGTGTGGCTTTGCAGTTTTTCTTAGCTACTCGGTTTTTTCGAGGTTTATCAAGATAGAAAATTAAATAATGAAGCTATCTTATGGAAATCGTGAGGCAAAGTCCAGAACAAGGTTTGATTCTGGATGCCCGATAAATTCACTCGGGCATGACAAAGGGGGTATCAATCGGACATGACAGAAGGGAATCTTGAGGCAAAAAAAATTATTAAAAAAAATAAAAAAAGAATTTAACTCCGCGTCTCAGCGCCTTTGCAGTAAGAAAAAAGTTTAGGATTTGCTTCGGATCTCATTTCTTTAGATCAAAAAAGACACCTTCCCTTATTTTAATCTTGTTGTGTACGCGGCCCGTCTCTTCGTAAACATAGTTGTCGGATGTCATGATTTCAGAGAACCTCCTGGAAAGTTCGAACAACTCATCCGGAATGACTGCTTCATGAAGCTCGGGATAAGATTTAAGAAAATTTTCTGCCAAAACGGATTCGACCTCACCTTTCTCCGGCTTCGCGCCAAGCTCCCTTTTGAGACTGGTAATTCCCTTTTTTAAAGAGTCCAAAAGCAATTCTCTTCTTTTTTTTGGAATCTTTACTACATCTGTCATTAGCTTATAGTTAAAATCAAGAAGGATGTTCCCTGCGAAAACAAAGGAATCTTCTATTACGCCGGCTCCCTGACCTGATATTTTTGCCTGAGAACTGCTGACTAAAAGATCGTTTATTGGCCTGTATTCAACTGCTACCCCCAACTGACGGAAAGACTCTATCGGAGCATGAGAAAATTTGCGGTAAGCGTTTTTAACCACTCTCGGCAATAGTGGATTATTCCTTTTAAGTACGACCTGATAAAAAACCTGATCCTTATCCAAAAGAACCAAACCTCCGCCTATTTTCCTTCTGAAAACGGGGAGTTTTTTTGAATGTAGCACCTTTTGGTTGAGAATATCCTGTGCATTGTCGAAATAGCCGGTACTAAGGAATGTTGATGCTGGAGATGTTATGATAACGCACTCTATCCCAAGATGCGCTGCCGCGTGGAAAACGGAAAGAGAATCGACTCCTTGAAGAGGTTTTATATTAAAGAGTTTAAAACATTTTCGCCTGTTTTTATTGGGCATGATTTTTGCGAATATGATACAATAATTTGTTTATATTATTACTTTGTAAAAACTTGTTTTTTTTCCTTTACACTAAAGGAAAAGGACAAGGAGCAAATTTTTTCTGATAGCTTACCGGAGCGGTAGCTCCACTTATTCGCGGCGCCTCGCCGCTTTATGAAAATCTAATATACAGGGGAAAAACATTAAATGAAACTCAAACATATGCTCATCTCACTTATTACAATGTATATTCTCCTCTTCATAACCATAACCACCCTCTATTTTACTCACACCCAAAAAAAAGTAGTCATGAAAAACCTGGAAGATCAAGTTACAACTCTGATAAAAATGATGAGTATTTCCACATCTACACAAATTTTCTGGAGCAATTACGACAAGCTTAATCAGTATGCTCAAAAAATTAAGGAACGTATGGATGTGAAATATGTAATGATTATTGACAAAAGCGGAAAGATCATAGCCCATACGGACAGGACGAAAATAGGCCAGGAAATTTCATCGCAAAGGGATTTCAACGTTCTGGAATCTTTAGATACTTTAAAAAAATATAACTATCAAGAGTCAACCTTCACCCTTTCTCATCCGATTTTCGTGATAGATGAAGTAGTGGGGTATGTCATTTTGCAACATAGCATGGGGCAGATAGAGAAAGAGATAGACCGGATTTCCCAGAAGGGATTTTGGCTTGCTACCATTCTCGGACTTATTGGCGTTCTTTTTGCCGTATCCAGCGCTTCCAAGATAACCCAACCAATCAAGTTGGCTATGGAGGGAATGGACCGCATCAGGGGTGAAGATTACGATTTTAAAATCATAATGAAGTCGGGTGCAGAGGAATTTAAGACACTTGCAAGGGCGTTCAATAGTATGGGTTCCAAACTCAAGTACACCATTCAAAGACTGGATAAGGAAAGGCGACAGTCCGAGGCAATTATCACGAGCATAACCGATGGCCTCATGATTATTGATACGGACCATATGATCCGTTTCTTCAACAAAGGGGCTGAAAATATTCTTGAATACAAGGCGGAAGAGGCCGTTGGGAAAAAATGTACGGAGATTATCAAAAGTCCGCAATGTCTTGATGAAAACTGCTCGTTGTTTAGAAAAAACAACGGAGAAGGAACGGATTGCGGAAAAACGACCGATGCTTTTTTTAATGAAAGGATAAGCCTTGTAAGCAAACAAGGAAAAAATCTGGTTATTCTGAAAAGCACTGCTCCACTTATAGACTCGAGTGGCGACCTCTATGGAGGAGTGGAGGTTTTCAAAGACATTACATCCCTCCTTGCTATGGAAAACAAACTAAAAGAATCTGACAGGCTCTCTTCGGTAGGTGTTCTTGCTTCCGGAGTAGCACACGAAGTCAATAATCCGCTTACGGGCATAATAGGCCTTGCTAAAGGACTACTTAAAATATATAAGGATGATCCCTTACTTAATGAGGATCTGACCATGATAAAGGAACAGGGTGAGAGATGCGGAAAAATAATCAACAACCTTATGAATCTCTCGACAGAGGCGCCCAAACAGGTAGCCCCGCTTGAAATCAACGCGCTTCTTCATGGAATCGTCAGGATAATGACCAAGACAACGCCGAATATAAAGATGAGCATTGGTGAGGATTACGATTCCGTCAATCCCATAGTAAAAGGAGATGAGACGCAGATAGTCCAGGTTTTTACGAATATAATCAGAAATGCAATAACAGCAACGAAAGGAGAAGGTAGGCTGCATGTATCCACAAAACTTGTCAATTCAAAGGTAAAAATATCTTTCAGGGATAACGGAGAAGGGATAACCCAGGAAAATCTAAGCAGGGTGTGCGATCCTTTCTTTACGACGAAAAAGGTTGGAAAAGGTATGGGACTTGGACTTGCTGTAAGCTACGGCATAATTCGCAACCATGGCGGAGAACTGAAAGTAGAAAGCGACTTTGGAAAAGGAGCTTGTTTTACGATTTTTTTCAGTTCCACATCTGCCAAGGAATCTCCATATAAATCAGTATTGGAAGCAACAAGAGACAAAAAACATTTACAGAAAGTGTAGGAGTTTATATGCACAAGATTCTTATAATTGACGATGAACTTCCGGTAATCCGTGGCATTGTAAGGAACCTGGACAGCAATCTATATCAGATCGAAGAAGCACTTGACGGTGAAACAGGTCTTAAAATGATTAAGCAAACAGGATATGACGTCTTGATATGCGATCTGATGATGCCAAACATAGATGGTTTCAAAATACTGGAGTCCGCTAAAAAGATCGACCCAAACGTTGTATTTATTATGATTACCGCTTTTTCTTCGGTGAGAGCCGGCATCAGGGCAATGAGCATGGGTGCGTACGACTTTTTTCAGAAGCCTTTCGATCACGACCATTTGAATATTGTCATTGAAAATGGCCTGAAAACGCGCGATTTGAAAACAGAGAACATCAGCCTGAAAGCACAACTGGCAACTACCAACAAACCCGCAAAGATGATCGGAAAAAGCCCGGCAATAAAAAACATAATGAAAGACATAGAAAAGCTGGCTGACAGCACGGTGAACATCCTTATTGAAGGGGAGAGCGGAACGGGCAAGGAACTTCTTGCGCGACATATCCATTACAACAGTCCACGAAAGTATGGCCCCTTCATACCGCTCAACTGTGCCTCTATACCTTCCGAACTTCTGGAATCGGAACTTTTCGGCCATGAAAAGGGGGCCTTCACCGGTGCCTCGCAAAAAAAATACGGCCTGATTGAAACCACTTACAACGGCACCTTTTTCCTCGACGAGTTAAATAACCTTAAGATGGAACTGCAGGCAAAACTCTTGCGTGTACTGCAGGAAAAATCGTTCAGACGTGTAGGAGGAACGAAGGAAATAAGCACCAATGTCAGAATAGTATCCGCATCGAATAAAAACCTTAAGCAGATGATCGATGAAAAACTGTTCAGGGAAGCTCTTTACTACCGTCTCAAGGTCGTCAATTTCGTCGTTCCGCCACTTAGAGAAAGGATTTCTGATGTACCCCTCTTGACAAAACATTTCCTTGAAGATATCTGCCGGAACGCAAATAAACGTTGTGAGATCAACGAAGAGGTGATTGAAGCCTTTAAAAGACATAATTGGCCCGGCAACGTAAGGGAACTACGCAACGTGATCGAAAGAATAGTAGCACTTTACGATCCCTTGGACGCTAATTATATAAAACCGATTCTCTCCGAGCTCAACGGAAAGGAACCAAAACTTATGGAGGAATGTCCGTCTGAACTCTCCCTGGCTGCTATTGAATATAAGCACATTATGCGCGTATTGGAGATGACGAATTGGAACAAGAGTGACTCGTCAAAGATACTGAAAATAGATTACACGACGCTTTACAGAAAACTAAAAAAATACGAAATAAAAACTCAAAACTAAAACCTTAAACTACACCAAAATGAAAATCGCAATAAGTGGGAAAGGGGGTGTGGGTAAAACAACGATAAGTTCTACGCTGGCTCTTGAGCTCGGCCGTGAAGGCAAACCGGTTCTTGCTATCGATGCCGATCCGAACGGAAATCTTGCCCAGGCGTTGGGATATGATGTTGAAAAAGAGGGACGCATTACACCTCTCATTGAACGCAGGGATGTAATTGAAGAACGCACGGGAGCGAAAAAGGGCGATTTCGGTGGAATGTTTGTGATGAATCCTAAAGTAGATGACTTTATCGACCGCTTCGCTCTCGACATTAGAGGACTAAAACTAATGGTTACGGGTGAACTAAGAGAAGCCTTGTCAGGTTGTTATTGTCCGGAAAACGCAGTCCTGCGATCGTTTATTGGTCACCTGTTCATGGAAAGAGAAGAATGGGTTTTGCTTGATATGGAAGCGGGATTCGAACACCTTACTCGCGGCACTGCCGAGTCGGTTGACATTCTGCTTGTTGTTGTTGAGCCAGGCCAAAGAGCTATTCTGACTGCGAGAAAAATAAACCTCCTTGCCGATCAGATCGGTATCCCGAAAGTAGGTTACATCCTAAATAAAGTGCATGGCGACGAGCAGCGAAAGGCCATGATAGAAATAATGGGCGAAATAAATGTTCTAACAACAATTCCATTCGATGTCGCCGCGGTGAAAGCGGATCTGGAAGGGAAAGCTCATTTTGATGAATGTCCATTGATCATTGATGCAATTAGGGAGTTAAAGGTAAGTTTAGAAACTGGAAACTATAAACTGGAAACTTAAAATTAATTGCTCTCAATTGACCACTGACTAATGAAGAGTGAATCTGCGAAGCCACGCTCAGCGGGGTGAAACAAAATCCAGGAACGTTTATGTCTGTATCCACGGTACAACATTCGGGAATGACAACCCGGGTGTTTTACTTCAGCCTTCAGCCTAAATTCCTGAGTAGTTAACTTATTTTACATATTAAAACAGCAACTATGACAGTTAACTTTTTTTAGTATCAACAGCTTTCTTAATTTGGGCCCCCCAAATCTATTGGAAATTGCAATAAACCCTATTGCACAATGTCTCGTTGAAAAGTTGCCGGCCATTCTTGGCATAGCATCATAACATGTTGATAAATACTAATTATAACATCAAAATGAGAAAGTCATGCTGTTCTAAATTTCGGTGATTTTCGGGGTATGGATATTGCTCATCCATTTAGAATGCAGGAGATTTTGAATATTAAGGGGAAAGTTAGATTTAATGATCGGAACAGCTTTCGATGATTAAATCCTCCCTCTGCATGTTTGTTTCATTGAGGTGGAATAAAAAGGACTCACAAACAATTTAATTAAAAATTGAAAGGAGGTGTATTATGAAAGTTAAGAGGAAAGTGTTTGATGCTCACTGTCATATTGGGGAAATGACCGGATATAAGTTCTATGGACTTCCTGAGCCGGTAAAACCATCGGTTTATGACTTCAGGGATGTGGATGCACAACTCCAGCATATGGACAAATTTGGCGTTGAAAGAGCGCTTGTAATGTCGAATTATGGCATTCCTGATCCCAAACAGCCTTTTGGTCTTAATCCGGTGGTAATGGATTCCATAGATAAAGGTAAAGACCGTATTGTGGGGGCCATATGGTTTTCAGGGGCGCCGCGCGACAAAGATTTAACTGCTGAGGCCCTTAAACTTGCCGGCACTTCCAGAGTAAAGGTTCTCAAAACAACCTGTTTGCTGGGAGGAACATACAACCCTGATGAATGGGATGACGAAGCTAAAGCGCTGTGGAACTCGGTCGTAGAAGTTGCGGAAAAGCATAAATATATATTTCATCTGCATACGAGCCCGGGGGGAGGCTCCGATGTCAGCAATGCAATTAAATTCGTCCGCTTTTATGGGAAACGCGTAAAAATCCATATAGTTCATATGGGCGGTGGCGTGTCAGGGCATATAAAGTTCGTTCCGGAATTCTTCAATCTAATCGAAGAAGGATACGATGTTTATACGGACAGTACCTGGGCGGTTGGATTTGGTCCACGTTTCTTGTTTAATGAGATGGAAAAGCGTGGAATCGGTCACGAAAGGTTCCTGTTCGGTTCGGACGAACCATGGAGCGACTTCTGGAGTGAATACTACAAGATAGAAGGAGCCGATATATCAGAAGAATTTAAAAAAAAGATATTCTGGGAAAATGCTGATCGACTTTATGGCGGTTAATTATTTTTTGTGTTCATAATAAAATGGTGAATTAAGGTTTACCAGTTAGCCATTTTAAATTTATAATAACTCTTTTTCAGAGGAGGAAAAGTTATGGCAAAAGTTTCAATACCAAAACCAAAGCCGGGAGATGAAATTGTTGATGCAAAAGAAAAGGTCTACGATGATTATAAAGCCAAGCCAGGCGAAAAAGCACTGGTTATGATGCATACCGTGCCTTATGAAGGATCGGTAGGTCTCGTAAATCTGCTTACCTGTACGCGCCTTGTTCGCAAAGGTTACGACCTGACCCTGTGTTTATACGGTCCGGGCGTGCTTATGGCCTCCGGAGCTCGCGGATTCCCAACTGTTGGTGATGATCCATTTCCGGGCTGCCTGGCAATTAATAACCAGATCAAAACAATCATGAAAGAAGGCGGAAAGGTAACGGCCTGCCGCTTTGCGATGGCCGCTCTGTACGGAAAACGTGAAGACGACCTAATTGAAGGAGTCAGGGGTATAAATCCTCTGGACGTTCTGGACTGCTTGATTGAACATCAGCGAGCAGGCGCTCTTATAATAGCAACCTGGACTTTATAGTTCGATGTTGCTCAAGTAATTTATTCGCAGGCGGAGTTTTCTCTCTCTCCGCCTGTAGTCTTTTTAGGGAGATTATCGCGTGCGAAATATTCTACCAGATCTAGTGGAGCTTCAAAGCCAGGGGGTTAAAGGAAAGTTTGAAGAGAATGGAAGAAAGGGCGGGGCAGGACCTGCGGATGATAAGGCTTTTATGTTTGGTTCGCATACCGTTATGGTCCCCACACTTAATAATCCAGCAAAAAATTCGGAGTTTAAAATAGAGGAGATTGAAGGGCAGCTTGTCCTGAAAAGGAAAGAAAAAGTGCTGGGCTCCTTGACACAGGTAAAAAGGCCACGGTTTTACGATCTTAATACTAAAGATGGTGTATCTTATAGAAAAATTGCTGTGTTACACGGATCTGACTGTGTTGCTTCCACTGTAGTGCAGGAATGTTTCAGGTGGGATGACTTGAATCAAAGATGCCATTTTTGCGCTATAGGTGTTTCTCTTAAAAATGGAACAACCATTCATACTAAATCTCCGGCACAACTGGCGGAAGTAATGCTTGCCGCAAAAAAGCTGGACAGCGTAACTCACGTTACTCTCACTACCGGAACGCCGAACTCACCAAATAAGGGCGCGGAATACCTGGGCGAATGCGCGCACGCGGTTAAAAAAGCCTCGGGGCTTCCCGTTCATGTGCAGTTCGAACCGCCGGATGAAATGAAAGTTTTTGCGGAACTTAAAAAACAGGGGGTTGATAATGTGGGGATCCACATTGAAAGCTTCGATCCTGATGTACGAAAGGCAATAACTCCGGGGAAGGCTTCCATAAAAGAAGATACCTATTTCCAAGCTTTTGAAAAAGCCCTTTCGGTTTTTGGGCGAAACCAGGTTAGCACGTACATCATCCTTGGTTTGGGAGAAGACGAGGAGCTTACGGTAAACAAGTGTAATCAAGTTATTAAAATGGGCGTTTACCCTCTCCTTGTTCCTTTACGTCCAATATTAAATACCTATATGGCGAATATAACTCCTCCGAGCTCGGAGTACTTGATGAGAATTTACACAAAAGTCGTTGAGATGATGAACAAAGCCGGCGTTAACTCAGAAAAAAGCAATTCAGGCTGTGTTAAATGCAGCGCCTGCTCCATGCAGCAGTTTCTGGAAAACAACGAAAAGTCATAAAATGTACGAACCACTCCCAGTTTGCAGCGTTCCCGATCCAAAAATCGCAGAAGATGCGAATAGTGTTAAACCTGTCCTTAAAATCGCAACAACATATAGGGAGCTTGAGGAATATTACAGAATTCGTCACAAAGTGTTCGTTGTCGAACAAAAAATATTTAAAAATACCGACAAGGACAAACATGATGAAAATGCCATTCCTATAATCGCATGTTACAAGTATAAGGCCGTTGGCGCTGTCAGATGCTACCCAAAAACGAAAAAGGTATGGTTAGGCGGCAGATTGGCTGTAGATAAGGATTTCAGAAAATACAATATTGGTGCTCTGCTTGTACATAAAGCGGTCGAAACGATGAACAACCGATCGGATGTGCACCGATTTCTTGCAACAATACAGCTACAGAACGTGCGTTTCTTCAGACGTATTGGATGGATTAAGCTGGGCCGCATTTTCATTATGAAGGGAAAGAAACATCAGATGATGGAAAAGGTGCTGGAAGGACGGCGCAGGTGAAAGTTGAAGCCAGGCATATAGAACACTTCAGGTTCGAAATGATTACGGACAACCAGAAATTCCTTTCCGACCAGACGCCTGAATACGGCGGAGAGGGTACAGGACCCATGCCCAGTGAACTTTTTCTTTGTTCGCTGGCTTCCTGCCTTGGTCAGTCAATAGCACATATAGCCGAAAAAAAAAGGATGAAGCTTGATTCACTCTCACTTGAGGTGGAAGGAACAAAGGATAAAGAAGGTTTCCAGTATAAGGAAATCAAAGTGAACATAAAGAGCAATAACGAAAAAGAAGATATGCAAAAACTACTGAAGCTTGCCAGGAAATACTGTTTTGTATCGAATACTCTTAAAAACGGCGTGGATGTCGAATACTGCCTGGAGAATAAAAAATGAGTGGCCTCAATGAGGAAGTGCGCGTTATCAACGTGGGACTTGAAAGTTTCTACAACGATCTTAAAAGTTTTAACGTGCCGGTAATACAGACAGAGTGGCGCCCTCCCGCTTTTGGCGACATGGAGAATATTGCCTGCCTTATAAAAATGCGTGGGCCAAAAATCGAGAACGCAAACATCCGTACTGTTGAGAGGTTGATTAAAAGCAGACCGGTATGGGTTGACGTCGGAAGAGCGGGCGAAGTTATAACGAATTTTCGACCTAACCATATCTTGCACTCCGGTCCACCAATTGATTATAGCAATATGAGCGACCCGCAACAACGTGCGGTTGAAGGAGCAGCGATATTCGAAGGGCTTGCAAAAAGCAGGAAGGATTTTTTAAGGAAAGTAAGAGAAAAGAAAATCATCCTAAAACCGAACTACCAGATGGGTAGCATAGGACCGATGTGCGGAGTTATAACGGCCTCCATGAGCGTTATAATAACGAAAAACGCTGTCTACAAAAATAGCGCCTGGTCGACATTCAACGAAGGCAAAGGGAATGTTCTCTGGATGGGTACATATGATGACGATGCTATCAAGAGGCTTATCTGGATGCGAGACGTTCTTGGCCCCGGCCTGAAAGCAGCAATCAAACAAAGCAAAGAAGGAATAGATATTTTCAATATTATAGCCGAAGGCATACAGATGGGGGACGAGGTACACGCAAGAAGCGCGGCATGCACTTCGCTTCTTCTCAGAAAGCTCTATCCGCTTCTATTAAAAACTAATCTGAGTAAAAAAACCATTTTTGAAATAACCGACTTTATAGATTCGAACAACCATTTTTTCTTAAATTTTACATTGTCGGCATGTAAAGTGACCGCCGACGCTGCGCATGGAGTGAAGTATTCAACAGTCGTAACGGCGATGAGCAGAAACGGAGTAGAATTTGCCCTGCGCGTAGGAGGAGTCAAAAACAAGTGGTTCATCTCCAGAACTGCTCCGATGGACGAGGCGATTTATTATTCCGGATATGGTCCTAAAGACGCCGCAGGGGATATTGGCGACAGCGCGATTGTTGAAACGACCGGACTGGGAGGTATGATCATAGGAGCCGCACCGACTGTTGCGTCCTTCGTTGGTGGTTCTATGTCGCGCATGCTCTCTTCCATGAAAAACATGCAGTCGATCTGTGTTGGTAAAAATCCGAGGTTCGGGCCCGCATCGATGGATTTCATGCCGGGTCCGCTGGGCATTGACGTTCGAAAAGTTCTGCAGACAGGAATAATGCCAATAATAGATACAGGTGTCCTTCACAAATCTTCCGGAGTAGGTCAAATAGGGGCAGGGATAGCCAGGGCACCTAAGGAAGCTTTTGTCAAAGCCCTTCATTATATGGAGAAACACTATGGAT
>CEQE01062077.1_pt1 | contig 16089 bp, 9 predicted proteins | sample 356201 | NCBI WGS metagenome assembly CEQE01 (sample SAMEA2619970, study PRJEB7988) | marine metagenome | biome: marine biome (ENVO:00000447); feature: mesopelagic zone (ENVO:00000213) & marine oxygen minimum zone (ENVO:01000065); material: "saline water (ENVO:00002010), including plankton...
CCGTACAATCGTCAAACCCTTTAAAAACATAGCTTATCTTAATCCGAGTCCAAACCTGAAACACGCGGAAATCTCATGCTGAGACCTGACCTCTTACGGATCAAAAATTACCTCAACACTCTGGTGGGAGAAAGAAACCCTCACAGCTCTCCCGATTCCCTCAAGTGTTGCGCCGATTATATCGCGGATCAGTTTCAACACTCTCAACTGATCGTCCGGGAAGAGCAGGTCCCCTTTGAAGCCGGGGCATCAGACAATATTCTGGGATACAAAAAGGGAACTGCCCATGACCTCAACCCATTTGTCCTCGCCGCGCATTATGATACAGTCGAAGGGTCGCCCGGTGCCGATGACAACGCCAGCGCTGTGGCCGCTCTGCTGGAAACAGCTCATTGCCTGCAATCGGTTCCTCTCAAAACGCCTCTGGTGTTTGCCGCGTTCACGTTGGAGGAATACGGATTTATTGGAAGCCATCACCATATTGTCGAAACGAAGAAACTTGGAAACGGATTCAGCGGAATGATCTCATTGGAAATGGTAGGCTATCGGGATAGCAGACCCGGCGCGCAAAGTTACCCGGTTTATGTGGACCCGACCCACTATCCGGAAACAGGGGATTTTATTGCGGTGGTCGGTAACGAGCCTTCGGCAAAACTGACCCATCTGGTAGCCGAGGGGATGCGTGACGCTGAACCCGCTTTGCCGATAGAACAACTTATCGTACCCGGACGAGGCGATGAGTTTACTGAAGTCCGCTTGAGCGACCACTCTCCTTTTTGGGAACACGACATTCCTGCTGTCATGCTCACCGACACCGCTTTTTTCAGAAACCCAAATTACCATCAGGCCTCTGATACACTGGACACTCTCGACCTGGAATTCATCCGTGATACCACAGCGGCGGTGACCGGATTCCTGAAATGTCATCTGACTTGAACAAATATCAGGATACTGAAAAGTATTCTTAGCGGGCAATCACTAGATATCAAGCGAGTAGGAAAATCAAATCCCCCCAACCTCCTTCGTAGAAGGGGGAGCTTCAATAGACCCCTCTTTTCAAAGAAGGGCTGGGGTGATTTAACACTTCTCATTAATATGCGTACCATCTATGAAACGAGACTCTGAACAGGAAAACACTCTCTCTCCCAAAGAGGATCAATCATCTCAGGAACCCAAACCTGAGAAACGGGGATGGCTGAGTTTGGCTCGTATCTGTATCGGACTGTTACTGTCCTTTGTGCTTCTTGTGGTGGTCGCCGGGATCGTTCTCGAATATTATCTCCCTTCTGAAACTCTGACACCCATCGCTCGCCGTGAGTTGTCACGCGTTCTCAAGACACCGGTAGACATCCAACGCATCGACCTCAGCCTGTTGCGCGGGGTGAGCCTCAACAAACTGGGACTGGGAAAGGATAACTCTATCATCAGCATTGAGCGTGTCGTGCTTGATTATGACCTCAGCCAGATCATGCGGGGAGTACTTGTCATCAACCAGATCATCGTTGACCGGCCTACCGTTCATGCCATTTCGAAAAACGGGATATGGAATTTTCAACCTCTGCTGGAACTCGGCGGAACAGGCGGGTCCGCAAAAAAACAGACCGATAAACCAGCGGACCTTCCTCTGGTCCCTTTCGCGATTGATTTAAAAAAACTGGTGGTAAAAAATATCTCGCTCAATCTTGATATGGACGGGCAAATGAAGGCCCGACTCGATGGACTCACTTTATCGGCTCAAGGTTCGGCCAATCTTTCGGGAATCGATTTAATGCTCAATGTAAAAATGGTTCCCCCGGCGGACAAGCAGGGACATAACATTGAATTTTTCAACCATCAGCCACAGGAAATTATTTTTAAGACCAGAGCGGAAACCGATCTTAATTTTTCAACCCGCGATCTTAACAAGGTCGCTCTTGATGGAACATTCGGCTTCGCACACAATCGTGTTCGCGCTGGAAGAGACCTGCCATCGACCGACATCTCTGGAAATGCGAGTCTGGATGTAACAGTTAAAGAACAGGAACTCAACCTGCACTCTATCAAGCTGGGCCTGGGTCAAAACAATCAAGTAGAACTGTCGGGACAGGTTCGCAAATTCCTCGCCAACCCCGAATTCAACCTCGCCATAGATAACGGATCGTTCGACCTCGGTGAACTGGTCCGCATCGCCGGCCCTCTTATCCCCAGGGTCAAAGCGCAGGGTTTACTCAAAATTGCCAGACTCCAGGCTAAGGGGGAAATGCCCGGATTCAAACCGGAGACCATTGAACTGCGAAATGGCGATATCTCAATGAAGAACTTTTCCGCAGACCATGATGATCTCGGCGCTCACATTGAAAACATGAATATGAATCTGGCGCTGAAGGAAGCCATCATCGAAAATACCGCGCCAAAAGTGGTGGATGCCGATGTTGATGTGAGCATAGAAAAGGGACGTCTCAAGGAATTGGCATTTTCAGGGCTGAATAAAAAAGTTTCGTTTCAGGTGAGCGGACCCAACCTCTCCAGCGCAAAGGTTAACGCTAACTCAAGCTTGAATGAGGTCCGTTACCAGCACCCGGATTTTGGAACTGTCGGCACTTCTCTCAAAACACATTTTGCGGCTGAAGGTGATTTTATCGCGGGGCACTTTGAATCGGTTGAAGCCTCTCTTCACCTGGGAGATTTTTTTGAAACAGCCGTGAAAGCTGAGGCCAAAAACTTTGGGAAAGAGGGATTCAATGCATCTCATAAGCTGGCTCTGGATATGAGTCGAACAATGCCCCTCCTGCCGAAAAACTTGAGTGACAAGTTAAAAGGCTTGGGTCTCAGCGGCGTGATAAAAACCTCCCATTCGATTGAAGGAAAACTGGACTCTGCATTCCAACCGCAAAAAGTAAATATCAAATCTGACATCAACCTGCGGTCCATGAACATTAAACTGGAAAATCCGGAAGCGAGCATTCAACAGTTCAACGCAGATGTTTCTCTGCCGGTAGAATACGATGCTGCGCAGGGCATCAAAGTTCCCTGGCTGATGGTCAAAACAGAATCAAAGGGTATCCAGGCACTGGATAACTGGAAAGTAGAACCTTTTAATACTGAATTGAAAGTTGCTATGGAAAAATTCTACCCTTTATCCGGCAATCAGGGAATCCTACCGGTCACCGCGCAGATAACCTTTCAGACAAAAGCTGTGAAATCGGCCAACCCGCCTCTTGAAATTCGTGGACTGGCCCTGTCAACTTCGCTGAAGGGCGATCTCCATGGAAGGGACGCTCGCAACCTGACCGCTAAAGCAACGATGACCTTCGACGGAACAAACGCTTTGGACAAAGTTTCCACTGGCTCCGCCAAAACAGAAATCATCGCAGACGTTCATGATATTTCTCTCACCCGCACACGACTCTCCATAAAATCACAAGTGAACGCGCCATCTCTCAAGGAAGGGGATTTGCAGATTAAACTGGGGAAAGTTGCGTTTGAAAGTTTATCCCGGCAGGACCTCAAAAAAGGCAAGATCGACCTCAATCGGCTCCAGTTGAATATTCCTGCTTTGCTCCAAATCAATGCCAGGGGGAATGTTGAAGAGTGGGGGAAATCCATTGACTTTGAAAACCTGCTGGGAAGTGTTCAATTAGCCCCTTTATGGGCCCTAGTACCTCAAGCGATAAAGGGGAAATTACCCGCCCTCGAAATCGAAGGAACAGCAGGTTTTCAACTCACCGCAAAGGGGGAACTGCCTGAAAAATTTTCCCTGGAATCCTCCGACTTGCCGTTTGAAGCTCAAACTGTTTTTGGCCTGAATAATGTGTCCCTTTCGGTTCCAGAAATCGAAGGCCTGAACATTAAGAACCTGTCGACAAAAACCCGCGTCGGAATAAAAAATAATTCGGTCGGCATCGAAGGCAAGGTTTCCATGGCAAAGCTCTCCCTGACTGATGTCCTGGATGAGACCACGCTCGACCCTGACTTCAATTTCAAATATACACTGGATGGATTCGACAAACTGTCTGTTAAAAACCATCAACTGACCTTGCCTTCCAGCGGCATTCAACACACTCTTAAAGGAAGAGTAGAGGGCTTAAAAAGATTTATTGCCGGGAAATCCGAGCCAACCCCGGCAGAATTGACAAAACGACTGAACATTTCTCTCATCACGAAAAATAAAATCGACTTGGAAAAAGCCCTGGCGGAAATTCCGGTAACCGGTGAGTCTATGAAAGGGAAGGGAACCCTGGGCACTAGCCTGAACGTGAGCCTGGCTCCCGGAAACCATCTGATCCTGGACGGCGCAGTCGGATTCGGCAAAATACGGGTGGGAATTCCCGACAAACTGCAAGTCGGTGAGATCAACGGTAAATTTCTGTTCAACAAAAAATTCCTGCTGGATGAAAATCTGTTACCCGCCACCACTGACAAGTTCAGTGCGTCACGCAAAGGTTTTTTTAACCAGGTTCGCGACCACTCGCGACATAAAAACATCCTGCGCATCGATGCGATTACAGCACAGGGCATTAAAGCGACGGGAATCAACCTGGACCTTTTCTTCAGAGACAACCACCTTGCTGTAGAAAAATTTTTATTCGATGTGCTGGGAGGGTCGGTCGCAGGCAACCTGTTTCTTGAACAAACTCCGGAAGGTCCGGTTATGAATTTCTCCACCGAGTTCGCCGCACTGGATTTCGAAAACCTGGCACAAAAAACCACTGGGCGTGGAGGCAGGAAAAACACCAGCGTGCTGAATACAGCGGAAAAAATTCTCGGGGCGGCTCTGGGTATAAGGAAGGATGATCTGGCTGATCTGGACGGCAATCTAAAACTTTCTTTCAAGGTCAAGCAGGGAGAAAAAACGGGAAAGATTAATCTGGATCAGGTTGGAGCGAACATCGCCATCACTCGAATCGGTCCCGAACTTTTAGACCGCGTGCTTTTGTTTCTGGATCCGGAAGAGAGCAAACCGGCTATTCTTGAGACTCGACTGAAACTCAAGCTGGCATCGCCTCACCGTATTCTGATTCGGATCGAAAACGGAAACCTCAGCGTGGAGGCATGGCTTAAAAACAAACTCATGGGAGGCATCATCAAAGCGCCGGAACTGAGACGGGTCCCTATTTCATCTCTTAAAAATTTCGATCAGATATCTGAACAGTTGCAGGTTCTTTCCGGACTCAATGAGGCGTTACAATATCTGTCCGCAAATGGAGTGGTCTTCGAGAAGGATGGCACTCTGAAACTTTTCTAATTTGCGCAATCCTTACCCAGTGTCACCCTTCATCAAAACCAAAGGTGCCTACAGGTGACCCTAAATGGAAATCCTCCGGAAACATTTTTAGGTCTACATACATAGGTCCCCGTACATATGAGGGTTAATACGAATTTAAATCAAAATCACATATTAATTACAGCTCCATTGAAATACCTGCAATCCCGTCAGTTAAGGACCATTGCGAAAACCCGGAAAAATCTTTAATTCTGGCAAATCGCACACTGAATATTCTTTCAAATATCAGCAAAGATTTTTATCTTAATCCTGTCTTTGTAAGGTATATTGACATTGCACATGCAGTTTGTTAGCGTGACGCAATTGGTGCCAGATTAATAACTACAGGAAAAAACGATGCCTTGGGACGACTTACACGAATCTAAAGGACCTGGTGATCGGGGCGGCGGAGGTCAGGGCGGAGGACCTGCTAACAGACCTCCCTTCGACATCCCTCAGATCAAAGTCCCCAAATTTAAACCTTCCATGTTCTGGATGATTGTCGGACTGCTGTTACTGGTCTGGATTATTCCGGGAACATTTTATTTTGTTGAGCCGGATGAAGAAGGGGTCGTTGTGACCTTCGGAGATTTTTCCCGTATCACCTCACCCGGAATGCATTTCAAATTTCCTTCTCCCATCGAACATGTGAGCACTCCTAAAGTGAAAAAAGTCCGTCGCGCGGAAATCGGATTCCGCACGGTACAGGGCGGGTCTTTGCAAAAGGTCCCTGCTGAATCGCTCATGCTCACCGGCGACCAGAATATAATCGACATCAACCTCGTTGTTCAATACAAGGTCAGGGATTCTGTGGCCTACCTGTTCAATGTCAGGCGGATACACAAACTGCTCCGAAATGTTTCTGAAACCGTCATTCGCGGAATAGTCGGTAGCAGAAAGATTGACGAGGCGTTGACAACGGGCAAAGCAACAATTCAATTGAATGCTCAGGAGTATATCCAGAAGCTTCTGGACAAACATGATTCGGGTATCCAGATCGTGACCATCCAGTTACAGGATGTTCACCCGCCTGAACAGGTGGCGGCGGCGTTTAAGGATGTTGTGTCCGCACGCGAAGATAAAGAGCGAATGATCAATGAAGCGCAGGGATACCGTAATGCGGTGATTCCCGAAGCTCGTGGGCAGGCCGCTCAAATCATAAGAGCTTCTGAAGCCTATCGTGAAGAAAAAATCAGTAAAGCGGAGGGTGATGCCAAACGATTCATGTCGCAATATAATGAGTATAAAAAGGCGCCGAGTATTACTCGAAAACGACTTTACCTGGATACCATGGAAGAGATCCTGCCTTCCATGCAGAAATTTATAATGGGAAAAAATAAACAGGGTGTTCTGCCGATTCTTCCTTTGAAAAAGGGAGCACTTGACAACGTAACCGGGCGATAATCGATCATGAAACAAAATGGACTTATTTTAGGGCTGGTACTGGTCGCTTCACTGATGTCGACCTCAATGTTCACCGTCCACCTGACACAAACGGCAGTTCTGCTCGAACTGCAAAAACCCAAAGAAATCATTACCGAGCCCGGGCTTTATTTCAAAATTCCGATGATGCAAAAGGTTCGTTTTTTTTCCAAGCAATTACTGGATAACGATTCGCCGCCTACCGAGGTTATCACGCGGGACAAAAAAAACCTGCTGATTGATAATTTTTCCTTATACCGCATCACCGATCCGTTGAAGTTTTTGGAAACAGTGCGCACTGAGAATGGCGCTCGCGCCCGACTTGATGATATCGTCTATTCTGAACTTCGCGTTGAGATAGGTACTCACGACCTCCACGATATCGTTACGGAAAACAGGGAAAAGATCATGGCAGTGGTGACGAAAGAGGCAAACAAAAAAACCGCCGAGTATGGAATTGAAATGGCCGATGTGCGGATTAAGCGGATTGACCTGCCGCCGGAAATCGCCAACTCAATCTTCAATCGTATGCGCACAGAGCGTCAGCGTATTGCGATGGAATACCGTTCGGAAGGAAAAGAAGAGTCCACCAAGATTCGCGCTGAAACGGATAAGGAAAAAACAATCCTTATCGCCCAGGCTTACAAGCAGGAACAAACCGTTCGTGGTGAAGGTGATGGGCAAGCAACAAAGATATACGCTGAAGCGTTTGCAAAAGATCCCGAATTTTACTCCTTCATGCGCTCCATGGAGGCTTACAAACAATCTTTAAAAGCAGATACCACCATCCTTTTGTCTGAAGATTCTGAATTCTTGAAATTCCTGAATAAAAAGTAAACACAGTAAATGGACGACCCTGTCCTTATGCGCCCTTGCTACTATAATCAACCGGGGGTTCAAGCCGGACCCCGCCTTTACCCAGTTTTTATTCTTTTATGAGAATTTTGGTCGTTGGAGCAGGCATCGTTGGCACTAACCTGGCTCAGGAACTTTCCCAGGAAGGCCATGACATAGCTATCATTGACGAAGACACCGAGAAAATCCGCCGTATCTCAGATACGCTGGATGTGATGTCCGTTCGCGGTAATGCCTGCCTGCCGAGTGTACTGGTGAAAGCCGGAATCCGTAATATGGAAATGGTGATCGCTGTCACCAATAAGGACGAGATCAACCTGATGGTCTGCTTCCTCGCCGCCAAATTCAAAATCCAAAAACGATTCGCCCGCCTCCGCAGTATGGAATTCACAGGAGTTGACCAGATCTTTCCGCCGGAAGAATTGTTCATTGATCACGCGATCAATCCTGGCGAAATCATTATCGATACGGTCATCAAGCTTCTGGAAACACCGGGAGCAGTGAATGTGGCAGAATTTGCTCAGGGCAGGGTTTTGTTACGCGAATTTGACCTGCCTGAAAATGCTCCCCTGACAGGGAAAAGCATCGAGGAACTCTCCAGTATCTCAGATCTGGACTTGATCCTCATAGTTGCTCTCGTGCGCGATGGAAAACTCCTCATCCCCAAACCGGAAGATGTCCTGCAAACAGGTGATCGAATTTACACTATGGTGTATAAAGAGTTTCTGCCGTTTCTGTTGCCGATGTTGAACAAAACCGTCGACTCGGTCAATAAAATAGTCATCTTCGCTGCCAATCACGTATCGATCAACCTCGCGAAGGCGCTGGAAGAAAACGTGAAAGACGTGTGCATTATAGAACCATCGCGCGATGTCGCTCATAAAGCGGCTGACACACTTTCAAAAACCCTGGTGCATCACGGCACAGGAACAGATCTGGACCTGTTCAATGACATCAATATGAAGGATGCCGACTTTTTTATGGCACTCTCTGATGATGATGAAAATAATATTCTGGCCGCTCTTCTGGCAAAAAAATACGGCGCGAAACGAGCGCTGGTCATCACCAATGATCCTGAGTATCTGCCTATTCTGGATTCAATAGGCATGGACATTACGATCAATCCACGATTGATCACCGTAAGTGCAATTCTTAAACATTTGCGCAAGGGTGGCGTAGTCTCTGTATTCAAACTGATCGAAAATGCGGAGGTGATGGAACTGCTTGTGGACGCCAATTCTACTATCGCCGGTAACAAAATTTCCAAGTTGAAGTTTCCTAAAGATGCCATGATCGGGGCCGTCCTGCGTCAGGATGAAATGATGGTGCCCGATGAAGAACTTACAATTCTGGAAGGTGACTCAGTCATTGTCGTTGCTTTGAGTTCAGCCATCGAAAAAATCGAAAAACTTTTCGGACGTAAAAGACACTTTTTCCGTTTCTGATGAATATCCTTGCTATTTTCAATGTAGTTGGGGTTCTCCTCCTCCTCCTTTCAGGACTACTCGTCCTGCCCATTGGTATTTCGTTTTACTACGACTATCAGGCCCTGCCCGGATTCATGACAGAAACACAAGCCTTTACTCTGACCCTTGTAGTGTCCTTTCTGGTCGGCCTGACTTTATGGAAGATTCTTCCATCGGGCGTTGAAAAACTGAGGGACCGGGAAGGATTTGCGATTGTCGCGTTATCCTGGGTATTCGTTGCCCTGGCGGGCTCTCTCCCTTATTACCTCTCCGGGGCTTGCCCCGATTTTATAGATGCCTTCTTTGAAAGTATGAGTGGGTTCACCACCACAGGGGCAACGATCCTTACGGATATCGATTCGCTGCCGCGTGGTGTTCTGTTCTGGAGAAACCTGACCCAGTGGTTTGGAGGGATGGGAATCATCCTGCTTTCCATGGCGATTTTCCCTGCTCTTGGAATCGGTAGTGCCCATTTGTTCAAGGCCGAAGTTCCGGGCGGAGTCACTGTGGAACGCATGCAACCCCGACTAGCGGAAACAGCAAAGATTCTATGGAAAACATATGTCGTCTTGACTGCGTTTGAAATAATTCTCCTTAAACTGGGAGGAGTGGATTTTTTCGACGCTCTTTGCCACAGCCTTTCCACAGTCGCCACTGGCGGATTTTCCACGCACAACGCGAGTATTGGCTATTTTAATAGTGGCTATGTGGAATCCATCTCCATCCTGTTCATGTTTCTCGGCGGGATCAGCTTCGCTCTCCACTATCAACTGGTCAATGGAAATTTTATGACCGTATTTAAAAACCCTGAATTGCGTTTTTACTGCACGATGATTGTCATAGGCATCGCCCTGGCAACCTGGGGTCTCAACTCATCCAGACCCGATCTGAGTTTGGATGAATCGTTTCGTAAAGCCGCATTCAATATTGTTTCCATCAACACAACTTCTGGTTTCGTCACAGATGATTTCAACGCCTGGCCCAATTTTCTAAGAATATTTATGCTGGTGATCATGATGGTAGGCGGCTGTTCCGGCTCCACCAGTGGCTCGTTAAAGGCAATTCGATTTATCATCCTGTTCAAAATCATCCGCAGAGAACTGAAAAAGCTGGTCCATCCCAGAGCAATTTTTCATGTAAAAGTAGCAGGGAAATCTGTCAAACCCGATGATCTGACTAATGTGGTCGCCCTCACCTGTTTTTTTATGGGATTCGCCACCTTGGGCTGTATCCTTTTATCAATGATGGGAGTCGATCTCCCCACTTCAATATCTGCGTCAATAGCCTGTCTTTTCAATATTGGCCCCGGATTGGGCCAGGTGGGGCCCATAGGCACTTATGCTGATATTCCATTTATGGGCAAAGGCGTTCTCATCACTTTCATGCTAATGGGCAGGTTGGAAATATTTGGAATCATGCTACTTTTTCTGCCTATGGCATGGCGTAAATAAGATTTGATTTTAGATGTATATTATTTTAGTATTTCCGGGTTCCCGGTATAGGTCACTTAGCAATCTGGATATTAAATCTAATTCTGCCAAGATAATTGATCCATATGTGATCAGTTGACCTAACAAAATTAATCTACCAGTTCTTCGCTTGAGGAACTTTTGTATGAAGGTTCTGAGATTATGGATACATCCAGCACTCCACTAAAAGTTACCGAACTTGCACTCAGAGATGCCCACCAGTCCCTGCTGGCAACTCGAATGCGAACAGAGGACATGTTGCCCATCGCGGAAAAAATGGATCAGGTCGGCTTTTTCTCTTTGGAAATGTGGGGAGGAGCCACGTTTGATTCTTGTCTGCGTTTCCTCAATGAGGACCCTTGGGAGCGAGCCCTCAAACTAAAAAAAGTCGCCCCCAACACACCCTTCCAAATGTTACTGAGAGGACAAAACTGTGTTGGATACAGGCATTATGCCGATGATGTTGTTGAGCGTTTTGTAAAGAAGTCCTGCGATGTGGGAATCAATATTTTCCGAATATTCGATGCCCTCAACGATTTGAGAAATATTGAGACCGCTGTCAAAACCGTTAAAAAATGTGGTGAAACGGTTGAAGGTTGTATCAGCTATACTGTAAGTCCTGTCCACAATATCGAGCTTTACATAAAGATGGCCCGCGATTTGAAGGATATGGGTTCCGACATCATCTGCATCAAGGACATGGCCGGATTACTCACACCTGATGCAACGGGAACGCTGATCCGGGAGATCAAAAAAGAAATTGACCTGCCAATTCATTTGCATACCCACGCCACAACGGGACTTGTGGGAATGAATATGCAAAAAGCTATAGATGCCGGAGTAGATATGGTCGATACCGCGATCTCCAGCCTGTCGATGGGAACATCACATTATGCAACTGAATGTATTGTCGCCGCGCAAAGAGGAACGCCCAGAGATACCGGATTGGATTTGGACCTGTTGGAAGAAATCTCAAATTACTTTCAGGAGGTGAGGAAAAATTATGCCGCTTTCGAAAGTGATTTCAAAGGCGTTGATATCAATATTCTCAAGTCACAGATTCCCGGGGGAATGATCTCCAACATGGAAAATCAGTTGAAGGAACAAAACGCCCTGGACAAACTTGAAGAAGTCCTTGAAGAAGTTCCACGCGTAAGAAAAGATATGGGCTACCCCCCATTGGTGACGCCTACCAGCCAAATCGTGGGCTCACAAGCCACTTTGAATGTGCTGACTGGTGAACGATATAAGTTAGTCACCAAAGAAACCCGCGAATGCGTGCTGGGTAAATACGGTAAACTGCCCGCTCCGATTGATCCCGATTTATTAGCGAAGGTTTCGAAAGAGGAAGAAGTCATAGATTGCCGACCAGCCGACCTTTTGGAACCCGAATGGGATCAGGTCGTCACGGAATGCGAAGGTAAGTGCAGTTCGGAATCAGACATGCTTTCCTACGCTCTATTTCCCAAAGTCGCTTTACAGTTTTTCGATGACCGCGAAAAAGGAATCAAGCCTGTTCAACCGACACCCGCCGCTCCAGCACCTGCGGCTCAAGCCGCCGCTCCAGCACCTGCGGCAGGAGGTAGCGCAACGTATACGGTCAATGTCAACGGACAAGCCTTTTCTGTGCAAGTGAGTGTCGGCGGCGCTCCGCAACAAGCTGTGACTGCCGCACCCGTAGCACCTGCCGCTTCAGCTCCCGCGGGAGGAGGTGGAGCGACTGTGACATCACCACTTCCCGGATCGGTTTTCTCGCTCAAAGTGGCAGTGGGGGACCAGGTCAATGAAGGGGATGTTGTTTTAATTATGGAGTCCATGAAAATGGAAACCGAAGTTCATGCCACCGCAAGCGGTACAATCAACTCCATCCAGGTCCAGGAAGGGCAAAACGTAAAAACTGGTGATCCTTTGCTGGTTATCGGCTAGACTCTAACCCCATCGACTCATGGAACTTACTTTCGGCGATGCCGCATCTAAAATTATAGGATCGACTGGATTCTCCAGTCTCACGTTTGGACACGTGGTAATGATTCTAGTTGCCTGTGTCCTGCTTTATCTCGCCATCTGGAAAAAATTTGAGCCGCTTCTTTTACTGCCCATAGGATTCGGTTGCCTTCTCGCCAACCTCCCACACAGCATGATGATGAACACGGATACTGGCGGACTTTTAAATTTCTTTTACCAGGGCGTTAAACACGAAATACTACCTCCCTTGATTTTCATGGGAGTGGGTGCGCTTACAGATTTTGGTCCCCTGCTGGCCAATCCGTCAACACTCCTGCTGGGTGCCGCCGCGCAAATAGGTGTTTATACAACGCTGGTCGGAGCGGTTTATTTAGGATTCGATCTCAAGGAGGCGAGCGCTATAGGAATTATTGGAGGTGCTGACGGGCCAACATCTATTTTCATTGCCAGTAAACTGGCGCCTCATCTCCTGGCGCCAATAGCTGTGGCGGCATATTCTTACATGTCACTGGTTCCACTCATTCAACCCCCGATCATGCGCTGGTTGACCACGCCCGAGGAAAGAAAAATCAAGATGGAACAGTTGAAACCCATATCGCAAACAGTGAAAATCATTTTCCCTGTTGCGGTAACCATCGTGTGCTGTCTGATGCTTCCCGGAGTCACTCCGCTACTTGGAATGCTGTTGCTGGGAAATCTCTTTCGCGAATCGGGAGTCACCGCCAGGCTTCACGAAACTTCGGAAACTCATTTGATCAATATCGTCACTATCATGCTTGCCCTTGCAGTTGGCTCCTCCATGACCGCCGAGTCATTCCTGAAACTTGAAACAATCAAAATCATCGTCCTCGGTTTACTCGCTTTTTGCATGGCAACAGCAGGCGGAGTTATTTTCGCAAAAATTTTATGCAAACTTTCAGGTGGCAAAGTCAATCCGTTGATTGGTTCGGCGGGAGTATCTGCTGTTCCCATGGCCGCCCGAGTTTCACAAAAGGTAGGAGCAGAAGAAGACCGATCAAACTTTCTACTCATGCACGCGATGGGCCCCAATGTCGCAGGAGTCATAGGAAGCGCGGTCGCCGCAGGTGTATTCATATCACTTTTTGGTGAGGTGGGCGGTGGGGCGGATCATGCACAGGTCGTAACGGAAGCAATCTCTAACATCGTCTCTTTACCCTAATCACGTTATGAGCTCATTAGTTAACACATCTCTGATCGTTTCCTGCATCGCCATGACGGTGATTTTTATTGTACTGACCATCCTTATTTACACAATAAAAATACTGGTGAACCTGATACCTTATGAAGAACCACCCGTACCCAAAGCAAAGGCTAAACCAGCCTCGCCAGCAGGTGGCGGCCCCTCCCCTACTATTGTCGCGGCTATCACAGCGGCAATGGCAACGCACCTGGGAAAATCTCCGCAGGAGTTCCACATCACGCAAATCGACCCAAAATAATTTTTCAAGTATTACTCCGTCCGCATAAGGAAGGGAACATGGGAGCGGAAAGATAGGCCACGTCTAACTTTGTCGGGAAACACCAGTACATCTTTCGGGCGTGGCCCAATCAATCATCAGCTTTTACCGCGCCTACTTTTTCAGGTAAAGTCAGAATCTCGCCGGGAGTTTGCAGGATGCCCTGAAAAATCCCCGTAACCTTTTTCCCCAACGAGGTGAAAGGAATAGCAGTTACCTCAGGATCATCAAACGGACCTTTAACACTGTAATAGGTTTTTATCAAGCTACCTTCATCGCCAGCAGTAAGGATCTTGCCAATAACCGGAATTTTGGTGAGAAATTTGTCCAAGCCTGGCATAGGGGCGACCCCAACCACTGCATCCATCTCACGCAGGTTTAAATCGAATTTCCCGACTATGGAGGTCCTGCGTTGATCGGTTTCGTATACAAAGTTTTCTGTTTCCGCAACTCCACCAACATGAGCAAAGTCACCGGATATATCCACATAATTAGACATGCCCTCATCTACTTCTGTTTTTTCTTTATCTTCAACAGGCGCTTGCAGGCCAAACAGGCTAAAGGTTCCTGCTTTTAATTTCCTTTTGTTTATCGTTCCCTTACCGAGACGAATGGATACTTTGCCGCTCAAAGTGCGAATGCTTTCCGACAAGTTTCTACCACGACTTTTAACACTTAAATCCAGTTTCTTAACCTTCCCGGTCAGCCCGTCCTTAAAGTGATCGCCGAACATTGCCAGTAGTTCACCCGCCTCAACCTCACTGGCCTCCAAATGTGTTTCAAAGCGAGTGGCCTCGGGATCTTTAACCGAAAGTTTACCGCTTCCCTTGATCGGGTTTTTGGACCCGACCTGGAATCCGTCAAAGACAACTTCCCGATCTTTCAGTGAAATTTTTCCAGACACATCGCTCAATGTCATCCACTTATAGTTCAATTGTCCAAGGTTCACACTCACCTCACTCGTCCCTTTTGCAATCAAGCGCGATTTTTCGAGGAGGTCTCTAAAATTTATCTCTTCTCCATTCTTGTCCTTGTCAGGAGGAATCAATTCATCAACCGCCAATGTTTTTCCTGTCAATTTCAGTACCAGTTCAGGGTGTTCGCCATTCTTGCACACACCACTAAATTCAAGTTGCGAATTTCCCGATGCCAGTTGCCCCGCACGCACATCATAAGTATTGCCCGAAAATCGAACATCAGCACTGAATGTCACCGGGTTTACCCTGTCCTCCCTCTTAAAAACAAGGTCCTTCAAAACAACAGACCCTTCGACCCAGGAATCTTCAATCTGGTTCAGGTTGCCTCGCCCTGAAATATCAAAATATATTTTCCCATCCCGGTTGCCCTTGAGAATAGCTACCGTGGGTGCAATTGTACTTGTTCTAAGCCCCGAGGCGCTAACTTTAACTGAGTACACAGGATCGACTAAACTTTTGATCTTTGCCTTGCCTATGACCGTGTTGTCACCCAAAGTAAACTTCAAGTGGTCGACAACGATACCTTTCTCTGGGGAATAAGCCCCTTCCATTTCCATTAAGTTTGGAATATTTTCCTGTTTATCCACCTCGTCATGAAACTTATAGCTTGTCCGTGTTAAATCCATTTTATTTTCAAACTTAAAGGAATTACGGTCTCCTGTAAGAGTGATTTGTGAACTTAGCGGACCGGAAAATTTTAAATCCCGCAAGTAGGGAATATCTTTGAAGTCGGCCTGTGTCCAACCAGCCGATGTCGCGCGTAAATCGAAATCCACCAGCGACCCCGACTTGGGAACCAATTGCCCATCCACTTGAATGGGTGAATTGCCATACCACCCGCCAATTTTAGTCAGGCCAATGCGCCCGTCACCAAAAGAAATGCCCCCCGTCAGTTTGAGCAAAGGCTGGAATCCTGACGGGTGTTTCACTGAAACATTTTTCAATTCGATACTCCCCCAGTCCTCTTCCTGACTCGGCTGATTAAAATCGATAAAGTTCCTGTACTTCACCTCCACATCCCCTTCTCCAAATTCCGCTTGCTTGAGCGCTGTAAACAGGGGACCGCCAAAATCAATATCCGCGATCACGCCGGGAAGCTCAGCCACGTTCAGTCTGTACACTGCGTTCATTTTGCGGACAGTACTTTCCCCCTGCCGCAGAATTTCTCCCTGCATATTGGAAAACGAACTTTTGCCGAATTCGCCTGACAGATTT
>CEQE01145791.1_pt1 | contig 16067 bp, 14 predicted proteins | sample 356201 | NCBI WGS metagenome assembly CEQE01 (sample SAMEA2619970, study PRJEB7988) | marine metagenome | biome: marine biome (ENVO:00000447); feature: mesopelagic zone (ENVO:00000213) & marine oxygen minimum zone (ENVO:01000065); material: "saline water (ENVO:00002010), including plankton...
ACGCTTACGGTTATGTCGCGTCAAGTCCTCGTCGAAATCGAACGTGACATCATCCTGCCATATCCCGAGATTTTGCCAAAGGCATCTGAATCTCTTAGAATGTGGGAGCATCTGACTTAGCGGGACAACTTCAATCGGGGGTACGGGCTTGGCAGACACAATCACGCTGTATACACATCCGGACTGCACGTATTCGGACGCTCTGAAGTCCGAGTTGGAAGAGCTAGAGGTCTCTTTCGTCGAGATCGATCTGTCGATCGATCCCGACAAGTGGGCCACCGTCGAGGAACTGACCGGCGGAGAGCGGATCACGCCCGTCATGGTGACCGGCGACGTGGTCGAGGTTGGCTTCCACGGAGTTGGTTGAAGCATGTAACCTCTGGGGCCGTTGGCCCTAACAAAATCGCACTTGAGTCCGAACACAACCGTCAATACGTCGGCAGGAGGCAGTTGTTCTCCTGCCGTTGCGTGTACAGAGGGACCGCATGAGCACACGCGAAGCCAGCCGCAAGTCGATCGGAGCCGGCGACATGGCGCCGGACTTCACGCTGCCTTCGTTGGACGGCAGCGACATTAGTCTGTCCGACTACAAAGGCAAACGAGTCATCCTGTTCATGTGGGCGTCGTGGTGAGCGTGCCGCGAGCAGTTGCCTGTATGGCAGCAGATCTACGAGTCGGAAGCCCTGTCCGACAACAACATCGAGATACTCTCCGTGGCCATGGATGTCCAAGGCGCTGACGCAGCTAGGCCATTCGTCGACAATGCGGGCGCGACTTTCGAGACGGTCGTCGACCGAGAAAACATCTTGGGTCAGCAATACCGATTCAAAGCCATCCCCAACGGATACCTGATCAACTCTGACGGGACCGTCGAATACCGCAGGCTTGGCGGCTTCGACATCCGTCGCGCCGAGACCAGGCAAATCGTCGAGGACTGGATCGACCGACCCGCGGCGCCGGCCGCCGAGACCCCCGAAGTTGACGCGATGGGCGACGAGCACGACCAAGCGAACTCGCTGTTTCGCCAAGGCGAGGCGGCCTACCGAACCGGCGATGCGGCGCGAGCCATCGAATTGTGGCGCAGAGCAGTTGAGCTCGAGCCCGACAACTTCATCATCCGCAAACAGATCTGGGCCCTTGAGAACCCTGAGAAGTTCTACGACTCAGACGTCGACTACGCCTGGCAACGCGATCAGATGCAGCTAGGGCGCTAGCTCCAAACACGACCATTCGAGACATCAAGCGGCGGGCATCACGTGTCCGCCGCTTTTTGTTTTTGGGCTGCCCCTGGCAGTTGACGAGCACTACCCCGCAATAGTCCACATGCACCTTTTGTCTGCGGTCTTTGTCAGATAGCATCACGGAATGACGAAGTGGCCCCGCATACTTCGAGGCCGTCACCGCAAGGAGGCCAGCGTCTTGCGTTCCGACCGTAGGCAGGAACACTCTTCGCGCGAACCGGAATGGATTCTTCCGTATATGGCCGCCGACGCCGTGCGCCGCGCCGACCACCCATCGTTCGTTTTGCATGATCAACCGCGCCATGACGGTTCGAATTGAAATGTTTGTGAGAGCGGGATCTTGTTCCCGTAGAGTTCGAGTATTGTGCGACGATTCGGTTTTGCCAGGCGCCGGCCCACGGAATGAAGGAAACTGATGTCGACGGTGGAGCGAAACCGGCTTCATCCACGCTTCGTGCTCGGATGGGTATTGTTGACCACCGGCGGCGGCGTCATGGCATTCTGGGTCTGCGGACTGCCGATTTCGATCGTCGGGACGCTGCTTGACGGTTCAGAGTTCGGGCGGCGGATCCATGCTAATGACTGGCCGTTGTTGGCCGTGTTCTTGATCCACGCGGGCATCGCCATCGCCCAGTGGGAGTCGCTTCGAGACGAAGATCAGCTCCAGCTCAGGCTTGGTTGGTGGATGCCAGCGAGCTTTGCCGGCGCCATCCTGGGCATTGCGGTGATGGCGGTCGTCTACCCACTGATATGGAATGACGTTTACGAAAACATAAACGGTCCCGGAATTTCCGGGAACATGCGCGAACGCGGTTCTTTTTACAACGAGGACATCGTCGGATGGGGCAACGAACCGCTCAGGTTTGACTTCAATCTCTACCCAGGTGAATCTGAAATCATGCGCAAGATTCGGACGGCCGAGTTACGGTACGAGCAGTGGCAGAGGCAAAAACCGCTCACCAAGGATTTCGACGTCAAGACCGCCCAAGCGATGGCATGGGCTTGGTCCGCAGCCGCGACGTTGTTCGCGGTTCCGGTCGGTGTGATGCAGTGGATCGCGTTGCGGCGGCGTGTTCCGCGCTTCTGGCTGTGGATTCCGACCATGGTCGTCGGCGCCTTGCTGGGCAGCGTATGCGTTGGACTGGGCGTGATATTGGATGCGAACGTCACCGGCGGGACGACCTCATACAGTCCACCGGGGTTAATTGGATTGATCGGCATGCTGCTCGGAACGATCGTCTTCTCCACGATAACCGGAGCGGGCATGGCGCGATTGCTGCGAGGGGTCGCTACCGCGCAAGCAGTTCAGGCACGACGCTGGGAGTCGCAAATCGATGGATCGTGAAGAGATCGATACAGGGCGGATATGTCCCGATTGCGGAGCGTCCATAACCGTCGAGGCGAACTACTGCACTCGATGCGGCGCCGGCGTCGCTGGAGAGGTGATTCGATCCGCGGGCGGCGCATTCGACGATCGGTTGGGATCATCACGAGCCAGAGCGCTTCGTGCGGGGCCGTTCATCGTCGCGGTTCTGGCGTTCTTCCTGCCGTGGATGACTTTGTCGTCTTGCAACCAGATGACGGCGCCCGCCGGACCGGATCAAACGCCCGAGATATACGGCGCCCCCGTGACCCAATCTCAGTCCTCAACTACGTCAGGTGCGACGCCCCAGACCGAAGCGCCTCAAGGGCTAGTTTTCGTATGGATCGACGAAATCCGAGGCGTGAGCGGATTCGACCTCGCCGTCGGCGCCCACCAGGTTGACTCCGACGCCAATGAATACAACTTGGACCCTGAGCCCATCGCAATCGGTGTGCTGGCAATTGTCCTCGCTGGAGCCGTGCTGTTCCTCGTGTCCGGACGCGCTAGACCGGTCGTTGGGCTCGTGCTGGCGGGAGTAGCATTCAGTCTGTTGTTTCCTCTACTGGTCTACCCGTGGATGAACCTTCTCTCCTCATTGAGCTACGTCGGCAGAATCCACTTCGAGTGGGGATACTGGCTGCTATGCGGAAGTCTCCTCGCCGCCGTCGCAATCCACGGAACGGAGATGCGACTCTTCCCCCATCGCTGGGTGCTGATCCCGGTGTTGGGCATACCGGCGTTTGTGTGGGTAGTCTTCGCGGCAGTGGGTGAAGGTGTCGAGTGAACCCGATCTGGTCGAGTGAGACGCCAGGCACGGTACTCACTCGTTGTTTACCGACAAGGTTCATTCAAGGGCTTGAGCTGCGCGGGCGATCAACGGCCTAGCTGCATGAAGTGAAGGAATGGGCGTCAGATTCTGGGGATTCGGGAAGCGCCGGGCGGCGCCGAATCCCACCGAATCCCAAATGGGCGAAGAGGATGGTCGGGGAGACTGGATTCGAACCAGCGGCCCCCTGCACCCCATGCAGGTGCGCTACCAAGCTGCGCCACTCCCCGATCCATCGTCAGGATATCACACGGTCAGCAGCCGTTCAATTCTTCGTCGTCAGCGAAACAGGCTTGATGTGCCATTATGGCAGTGACCCACTACGCTCAACCTCCGCCCATGTCTCAACCCACTCGTTACATACAGGTTTTGTCCGGTTCCCACGGCAACGAGTATAATCAGCGCCACAACGTGGTCACACACGTAGCCGAAACCCGATTCCGGGGGCGCACCATGGGCAAGTGGATCATCTTTGGTATCGCAGCGGCTTTGACGGTCGCCTTCACGATCTGGTGGTGGGTACCAAGTCTTGATGCACACCTCCCGTTCGTGGAGACTCTTTGTGGCCCGGTTGAATGCAGTTTTGCGGAACGCGCGAGCATATACGGCGGTGTGATTGCGCTGATTGCGATAGCGTTCGCCCTGTACTCCTTCTTGACTTCTGGACAGCGCGCAAGTGAACCGCCAGCGAGTACGATTCGCGCAGGGATGACCCGGACTGGGGATTTACACGACAATGGTGTTGGTACCGTCGGCAGAGATGTGTCGGGTGCCGGAGCCATCGGAATGGCCACGGCCGCGCGGGGTAGTGCTGTCTTTACCGGCGACAATCCCACGGTCCATATCGGGCCGTCGCAATCGGACTCTGCGCCACCCCACACGAGCGCACTGCACCAGCTACGCCAACCCGTCGCGGACTTCACCGGCCGCCAAGAAGTGCTGGCGAGGCTATTGCAGGCGGTCGGTGACTCTGGTGTCGCCATCTCGGGCGTTCGCGGCATGGGCGGCATAGGCAAAACCGAGTTGGCATTAGTGCTGGCCCATCGGCGCGCGCTCCACTATCCAGACGCCCAGATATTTCGAGACCTTAGGGGCGCAAGCGAGGAGCCCGCTACTGTATCTGAAGCGATGGCCCACGTAATCCGTGCCTTCGATCCACAGGTCCAGCTTCCGCAAGATCAAGGCGCGTTGTCAGCCCTGTACCACTCTACGCTTTCGGGTAAGAAGGCACTTTTGCTGCTGGACAACGCCTCGGGCGCCGATCAGGTCGAGCCGTTGATACCTCCTTCTGGCTGCCTGTTGTTGGTGACCTCGCGGGCGCGGTTCACGTTGCCGGGGATGCATACCGAGGACGTGGACACGATGTCGCCGGAGGAGGCTCGCGACTTGCTGCTGGCCATCGCCCCGCGCATTGGAGACCAGGCCGACGTCATCGCTGAGCTATGCGGGTGTTTACCACAGGCCCTTCGCCTGGCCGGTAGTGCCTTGGCAGTCCGAAACGACCTGACTCCCGAGGCCTACATCGGCCGACTCCAGGGCTCGACGAGCAGGTCCCAAGAACTCGAAGAAGCCTACGCCTCCATCGCCACCAGCTACGATCTGATGAATGAAGAATCGCAGACGCGCTTCCGACTGCTGGCGGTCTTTCCCGAGACCTTCGACGTAGCCGGGGCTGCGGCGGTCTGGGAGTTGGACATTGCCCAGGCGCAAGACACGCTGAGCGACCTGCGTACGTACAACCTGCTTGAGTGGAGCGAGGCCACCCGACGTTACCATCTCCACGACTTGGTCAGCGATTTCGCGGACTCACGGTCGGATGACAGCGAGCGCGCTGAAGGTGCTTTGCGCCACAGCGCTCACTACGCGGAAGTCCTGAAACAGGCGGATGACCTTTTTGTTGAGGGTGGGGACTCGACGTTGATGGGCTTGGCCATTTTCGATGCGGAGTCAGAAAACATCCGTGCCGGGCAGAGGTGGGCGGCGGATAACCATGGCTCAGCTTCGGCAGCCAGGGAACTCTGCAACAGGTACGGGTCTGTCGGGTCGTCAATCTTCATGATTCGCGTGCACCCGACCGAGCGCATCCGGTGGTTGGAGGCCGGACTTCAAGCCGCTCGCGAGCTGAATGATCGGAGTGCTGAGGCAATACACCTGGGCGGCTTGGGAATCGCGAATGACCAGCTAAGACAGTACCGCAAAGTAATCGAGTACTACAACCAGCGCCTGGACATCGCCCAAGAGCAGGACGACCGACGTGGGGAGGCAACCGCGTTAGGTAACCTGGGTCTCTCGTTCCACTCCCTGGGCGAGTACCGCAAAGCCATTGAGCACCTACAACGCTCGCTGGTGATCTCGCGAGAATCGGGGAACAGGCGCGACGAAGGGCGAAGCTTGGGCGGCCTGGGAATTACCCACGATCGGCTCGGAGAGCACCGCAGGGCCATCGAATTCGGCGAGCAGCATCTGGCCATAGCTAGAGAACTCGGCGACAGGCTGGGCGAAGGCCAATCCTTGGGCAACCTGGGCAGTGCGTACCATGCTTTGGGAGAGAACGACAAAGCCATCGTGTACTACGACCAGCGGTTGGAAATTGCGAGGGAGATAGGTGACCGCCTGGGTGAGGCTCACGGTCTTTTCAATATGAGCACATCGCTGTATGCACTCGGCGATCACGAAGCTGCTATCGAACGAATGGCGCAGGCGATAACCATCTACGAAGCGATTGGGGTGCCGAGCGCCGACGACGCCCGAGACTTGCTAGCCGGATGGCGTGGCGAAGTGTAACGAACCGGTCCCGGCCCCGATTCGGTTACATCCCAACTCAGGGTCACCTCCGCCCCAGCCGGCGGCTGTGGAACAGGTACTGGTTCGCGTACCCCGCGTATCGGCCGAAGCGGGCTTGGGCCCAGGGGCGCATGCGGTTTCGCTGGATCGGTTTCTGCTGCTCGGTGAAGTGCCAGTCGCGGAGTGCGCGGTCGATCCAGACATCGACGGGGAATGCTTCGGGTTTGTCGAGCGAGAACAGCATCGCGCAGTTGGCGATCTTGTCGCCGACGCCGGGGAGCTCGGTCAGAGCGTCCAGTGCTTCCTGATAGGGAGCTAACCGCAACGCGAAAAGGTCGGTATTCGCGCCTGCGATGCGTTCCGCGGTGGCGGCGATGTACTTCGCGCGGAAGCCGAGTCCGAGCGCCCTGAGCGACGCTTCGCCAGCGTCTGCGAGCTGCGTTGGCGTCGGGAAGCTCCGGCGTTCGTCGGCGCCTCCGGTGACAGGCGAACCGAACGCCGCCGACATGTCGTCGACGTTTCGCGCGATTCGACGGACATTGTTGTTGGCCGAGCAGATGAACGACGCCAGGCACTCCCAAGGGTCCTGCCGCAGGATTCGGAGTCCAGGGTACAGCGCGATGCCCTGCCGCACATGCTCGTCGAACTCCAGCGCCTGGTAGATCGCCGTGAGGTCTTCATCGAGACGGAGGTAGTCCCTCAGCAGCGGCGCTACGTCGGATTCGGGATCGGGGCTGGTCGTGAATTCGACGCCGTCGCGAGTCTGCCGTGCGTGGATCAGGTTGCCGAACGCGACGCCCTCGAACCATGGGGATCCGTCTGGCGATGGCTCCACCCTGCGCCAGCGGAATGCTTGGCCGCTCTCGAGGGTGGCCGCGAGGTCCAGCGGCCCGTCGACCGTGAGGAGCGCCACCTACCGGTCCAGCCAGCGTTCGATTTCGGACGGTATGTCCTCGAGCAGGCAGGCGTTCGACGTGACCGGTGGGAGCGACGATATGAACTCTCTGCCGTATCGCTTGGATACGATCCGCTGGTCGAGGATGATCGCGACACCCCGGTCGGAGCGCGTCCTGATGAGTCGACCGAATCCCTGTCGAAGCCGGAGGATGGCCTGGGGCACCGAGTACTGTGTGAACGGGTTCTCGTACAGCTCGGAGCGGGCCGCGAACACGGGCTCGGTCGGCACGTTGAACGGAAGCCGCGCCACGAGCAGCACGCGAAGGACGTTGCCGGCAAGATCGACGCCCTCCCAGAAGCTGGACGTGCCCAGCAGCACTGACTCCGGCTGTCGCACGAACCTGCCTACAAGCTGCTGCGGCGTCCCGTCGACGCCCTGCGCCAGCACGCTCAGGCCCCTGGTCCGCAGGTAGCTCCGAAGCGACGACGCGCAGGCGCGCAGTGCGGCGTGCGACGTGAACAACGCCATGGTCCTTCCGCCCGCGGCGATGGCGGCCTGGGCCACCGCGTCGTTCACGGCCTCTTGGTAGTCGGGCGAGGACGGCTGGTGCATGTCCCTGGGCGTGCAGAGCAGTGCCGCGTGCTCGTAGTCGAACGGCGAGCCCAGCAGCAGCTCCCGCGACTCCTGGAAGCCGACCCTTTCGGTCAGGTGATCGAAGGTCCCGTTGGCGCTGAGCGTCGCGCTGGTCAGGACGACCGACTCCTTCGTCGAGTAAAGCGTCTTGTCGAGCGTCTCGCCGACGTGGAGCGGGGCCGCGTGCAGCTCGATGTCTCGCGACTGGAGCGCCCTCGTCGCCCAGTAGATGCCGTCCTCCTCGGGGTTGGCCACGAACTCGGCGAGCCGATGTCGCAGCATCCCGTTGGACTGCGACGTCTCGGTCAGTTCGGTCATGATGCCTTCGTACCCTGGAAGGTCCGCGCCGTCCAGTCCGGACACGGCACGATGCAGCGCCTCCAGCGACGAGCCGAGATCGGCCAACAGCAGGTCGGCGTTGTGCCAGAGAATCTCCAGGTCGGACCATCCGGGCTGGGCGCGTGTGGCCTTCGACACCCTGACATCCGAGTTGCGGTCGCGTCTGCTCTGGCCGTCGGCGAACAGAGTGGCGTCCACTCCGCTGAACAGACGAGCCAGCGCCTCTCTGAGGGGCGCAATCTGCTTGTTCGCCTTGGTTGTCCCCTCCTCGACCGCCTTCCGCTGGAGCTCGTCGGCGCTCGATTTCCTGACGATCGACACCGCCTCGTTGAACACGCCGCGATCGCCGCCCAACCTCGTCAAGTGCTCGTCGAACGCCGACTGTGGCAGGGCGAAGCCAAGCTGTCGAGTCGCCTCGTCTTCGAGGTGATGGGCTTCGTCAACGATCAAGACGTCGTACTCGGGGATGACCGTTCCGCCCATCGCCAGATCGGAGAGCAGCAGCGCGTGGTTCACGACGACGACATGCGACGCTGCGGCCTTCTCGCGCGCGGCTCTCAAAAAGCACGGGCCGCCGGTGTGCATGCACTCCTGGGCGCCCTGGGCGGAGAGACGGTCCCACGGGGCGGCTGCGGCGCGATGGCCCAGGTTCAGCTCGGTCCTGTCTCCGGTCTCGGTTTCGCGCAACCACATCAGCGTCTTGGCGACCATCCGCGCCTCGGGTTCGGCGATGCCGTCGGCGTTTCTCAGATGCTGCCACTTGCGGAGGCACATGTAGTTGGCTCTGCCCTTGAGTTGCGTGTACTTCAAGTCGATGCCCGCGGCCTCCGGGACTTTGGCCAACCCCTCGACCAGCATCGGCAGGTCCTTGCCGACGAGCTGCTCCTGCAGGTTGATCGTGTTCGTCGAGACAACTACCCGCCGGTTGTTCTGCGCCGCGTAGATCGCAGCCGGCAGCAGATACGCCATGGACTTGCCGACGCCTGTCCCCGCCTCGACGACCAGGCGACCGCCCTCGTTCAACGTCTCGGCGACCGCACGGGCCATCTCGACCTGCTCGTCCCGCTCTTCGAACCTGGCAATCGCCTCGGAGAAGCCGCTCCCCGCTTTCAGCACGGATTCGACGAGATCCACGCCGACAGGCTCCACAACGGCATTGGGCCGTATCGGTCGACCGCGGGCCAACCGGCTGGCCATGGCTTTGACGTCGATCCCGGATACGCCTGGCTCGCCGGCGATTTTGCGGCCATCTTTGTCGAAGTCAGTGATTTTCGGGCGGGCTGGCCGGCTCGCCGCTGCGGGCTTGATGCTTTGGAGCACGGGACGGAGCCTCCATCCGGACCGCTCCGCCAGTCGAGCCATCTCCGCCAACGTATCCCCGTCCAGCGACGCCAATTCCTTGAGCAGCGCCACGAACACCTCGCGCGTGGCGTCGGCGTCGTCAACCGCGCGATGCGGCCTGTCGTGTCGCGCTCCGAATCGGTTGGCGAGGCTCCCCAGCGTGTACGCGCCGAGTTTCGGGCGCAACACGTACGCCAGATCCCAAGTATCGCACGTCGCGTTCGGAGGGCTGACGCCGTTGGCCCTGAGGAATCCGAGGTCGAATTCGAGGTTGTGCCCTACCAGCGACGAAGCGCCGATGAACGCAAGCAACTCGCCGCTGACTTGATTGAACGGTGGAGCGGCGTCAACGTCGGATTGGCGTATGCCGGTGTAATCGGTGATGAACTCCGACAGCCTTCGTTCCGGATTGACGAATGTCTGAAAGGTGTCCAGCACTTCGTCTGTGCGGAATTTGACCGCGCCGATCTCGATTATCTTGTCTTTCTCGGGAGCGAGTCCGGTTGTCTCCAGGTCCAAGGCCACCCAGGTTTCGTCGAACGGGTCGGTTCGGATCGTGAGGTCCATCCTGGGTTGGCTAACTGTGTCCATGCACCAAGTCCTGTCTTCAGGTCGAGTCAGCGGGCGCGAGACCGGATATTTGCCGGGAATCAGATAGTTCGGAGATTGCCGGTATTGTACTCTTCACCTGGCCGGTAAGCCCTAGCTTTGATGGCCTCCACCAGATCCGACTCCGATCTTACATCCGAGTCGAACACCGTGACGCATCGGCCCAAACCATGAGTCGAGTGAACGTCGCTGCCGCCGGCGCCGGGCAAACCCAGATTGCGGGCCACCTCTAACGCGAACGCGTTCTCTTCAGGGGTGTTGGAGCCGTTGACAACCTCGATTTCGTCCACGACTTCGAACAGAGGGTGCCTCGACGCCTCAATGGCCGTCTTCGGACGGTTGGCGCCGTTCCGGTACAGCAGATTGGTGTTGTATGGCTCTTTGTTGAACAGGTTCCGGAAGGGATGGGCCGAAATCATGACTCCGCCCGCCCGGTTCACCACGCGCCGCAACTCCCCGATCTTGTGCATCCCCGGCACGTACCGCCGCATTCCGAAAACCAGCACATGCCCCATTTCGGTGTCCACTTCCAGGGCGGGGATGACGGTGATGCCAGATTCGCCGAAAGCCGCTGCGAGCTCCGGGTTCTCCCATCCGCCCCCGTGCTCGGTCAGGCAAACGCCGTCCAGACCGATGCGTGAGGCTTCCGCGATAAGCTGCACAGGCGTCAGGCTGCTGTCGCTGCTGCCTTTGACCGTGTGAACGTGAAGATCGAAAACCGCCAATGTGCCCTATACCCAAAGATCGAAATCTGCCTGATTCTAATCGTGCCCACCTTGTCGGTCAACCACCAGGGCATAGCCCCGGACCCACGTTTCACGACGGTAAATCGCTGCAGACGGTTCGCATACGAGCGACGGTGGCCGGCACGGAGACCGCGCAAACCAGATTGAGATGCATCAATCACCATGATTGCGCAGGCCATCGCGATGATACTCGGACCTCGGCGCCAATGTATCGAAGCCGTGTAACGGCCCCGTGGTTGACCCACCTTCCGCGCCGACCACGTCGAGACGGCCGCCGAGCACGAATGACCATTGCCCGACCTGGAGGTCATCTCAAGATGAATCTTCGGTTTCACAATCGGCGACAGCCCTCGACTCAAGGCGGCGTCCAATCCCTCAGTCGCCACGCTGGCGAAACCAACTCGCTTTGATTCGTTCGAAACGGGGGATCGGCAAGGGGGCGGAGCCACCTTGCCCGGGGGCTTGGGGGTGTCCCCCAAAACAACTTTCGGGCGGGTGGGCGGGACCAGACGACCCGTTGGCCGCTCACCAAAATCCGACAACCACCTGATGAACCCTCAACTCGACAGGGTCGGCAAGAGCCAGCCGAATATACCGATGGCCGAGGCGGTGATGCTCAAAACCCCGGGCCACACACGTCTCAGCAACAGGAACACCGGCGCGGACAGCATCAGCGCTGACGCTGTGACGACACTGGTGTAAGCGATATTCGGACTGCCTAGTCCTCCCGCGGGCGCGCCGTTTTCGAGCGCCGAGAACAGGACCGCCAGAATCAACCCGACGCTCCCCCAGACAGGATACGAGATCGCCACGACCGCCAGGACGGCGCCGCCCGGCGGAAACCTCGCCAGGAGCACGGCCACGGTCGGCGGCGGGTCTTTGGTTATCGCGAACGCCATGAAACTTCCGGCCGTCACGAAGATCGACGCCATCAGCGCGCCGCTGGCCAGCCCCGCGATCAGTGCGTCCAATGCTCTCCCCGTTCGGGGTCCCATGCCGTCACGAGATGCGCTTGCTGTCCGTGCGTGTGGGTCAACAACAGTTGCATGGCCGATCCGAACTCGCGCTTCGCGACCGGCGAGTACATCGTGGGCCCGCTTCCGGACAGATGCACCTCACGGGCGCCCAGTGACTCGAACATAGCCCATTGGTCGGACAAACCGGGGACCGCCCGCTTGGCGACTTCGTCGAATACGTTGAACAAGAACTGAGGCGGCACGTCCCCGCCTCCGCGTATGCGAGCGTCCAGCTTGCGCGTCAGCGCTCCTCGCGTGTAGTCGGATGGCTCGACCGCGCCGTACATCGTCGCGGTCTTGTTGTCGATCGCCGCCTTCGGTGTGAACAGCACGATCCACGGCAAGTCGGCGGCAGGAAGTGTCCGGACTCGCTCGCCCCGTCCCGACAGCATCGCCGTTCCGCCACGGAGGAGATACGGGATGTCGGATCCCAATTCGGCGGCAATCGCTTCCAGTTCCGGAGCGTCAATGTCGAGCTCCCATAGCTGGTTCAACACGGTCAACGTGGCGGCGGCATCGCTGCTGCCACCGCCAAGGCCAGCGGCGACGGGGATGTGCTTCTCGATCTCGATTCGAGCCCCCGTTGTCGTGCCGGAACGCTGTCGAAGCATCGACGCTGCCTTGAACGCCAGGTTCTCTTCGGGCGCCAAACCTTCGATGTCACACGATAGTGTCAACGATTCCGATGAGTGGATCGTCACCACGTCGTGCAGCGAGATGGTCTGCACGATGGATGCGATCTCGTGGAACCCGTCCGGCCTGCGGCCCTGCACCTCGAGCGTCAGGTTGATCTTGGCGTGGGCCTCCACGGATATCATGCGTCCGGCCCTCGAATGGCGTCTGATCCGTCGGGATTTTGACGCCACAGATCGTAAAGAGCGCCCCACTCGTCGATCGACAGGGTTGCCGGTCGGCGCTTGGGATCGATGCCGGCTGATTCCAGCAATGTATCGACGGCGTCGGCTGGCGCCCCGAGCCCTGTCTTCAGGCTGTTGCGAAGTTGTTTGCGCGGCGCTCTGAACCCGGCAGCCGCGAATTTGATGAACCGCTCGTGGGAGTCGAGTGAAAGCGCCGGGGAGTCGTACACGTCAATGCGCACGACGGCCGAGGTGACCTTGGGCGCGGGCTTGAACGCCCTCGGCGGCACGGAGAAGGCGACTTTGGCCGCGCCGTAAAGCTGAATCATCACCGACAGCAGGCCCATGTCTCCAGGCCGAGCCGCCATCGATCGTGCGACCTCTCTCTGAACCATTACGACCATCACGCTGGGCGCTGGCTTGCTTGTCAGGAATTTCCGGATGATCGGGTTGGCCGCGTTATAAGGCAGGTTTGCCACGAGCTTGTATCGCTCACCCGGCCCCAGGAGCGCGTTGACCTGCACTTCGCGGGCGTCGTCGTGCACGATCTCGACGTTAGTGGCGGCGGCGTATTTTTCGCTAAGGCGCGGTGCCAGATCGTCGTCGAGCTCGACGGCGATGAGCCGCTTGGCCGTCTCGGCCAGACGTGTAGTGAGCGCCCCCCTGCCCGGGCCGATCTCGAGGACCGTGTCGTTTTCGGAGACCTCGGCTTCGGACACAATCCGACGGGCGACGCGCGAATCGACGAGGAAGTTCTGCCCGAGCGACTTTTTGGCCGCAGGGTGTCGAAAGCGGCGCTCCGCTCGCGGCGCGGCAGTACGGGGGTTGCCCGCTGAAGAATTCTGGCTCATAGTTGAGGGCGTGGGTAGGCCGTGCACCCCCATTCGATCCCTTCCGCCAGCGTGATCGGCAAGACCGACTCAGGCCAGGTGACCCTGCGGCGCTCGGAAATGACTGCTTACCGCTGCTTTCTTCCGAATCTGACGGGATTCGCAGGTTTCCGCCGCGCAGGACCCAGCCATCAACACCGGCGCTTACCGGCAGAGGCTGCGCAAAGAAGACCTCAGGGAGGAATTCAGCCTCGCTAGAGCGGATTGCGAGTTCAGGGCACCGCTATCTCCCCGCCTAGCACGGCCTATCTCATGTTAGGTCACGGCCAAACGGGGTGTCAAATGAGCGGCGCGGCTGCTATGCGCCTAAGGCTGGTCTTTCATCGATAGTGAAATCCTCCGCCTCTCGATGTCTACGTCGAGCACCTTGACCGTAACTTTCTGGAGCACCTTGACCACGTCACTTGGATTCTTGACATAACTGTCCGAAAGCTGGCTCACGTGGACCAGGCCGTCCTGGTGGACGCCAACGTCCACGAATGCGCCGAACGCGGCGACGTTGGTCACGATGCCGGGCAGCGTCATCCCAGGCGTTACGTCATCGAGGGAGTTGACCTCCTCGGCGAAGCTGAACGCCTCGAATTCCGGACGCGGGTCCCTGCCCGGCCGCCCCAACTCGGCCACGATGTCGTTCAGCGTGGGCAGGCCGATGTCGTCGCTCACATGGCTTTGTAGGTCGATGCGCTGGCGCAGGGTTTCGTCGCGCATCAAATCTGAAACCGAGCATCCAAGGTCCCAGGCCATCTGGTCAACGATAAAGTAGCTTTCGGGGTGGATCGCGCTGGCGTCCAACGGGTCGTCGCCGCGAACTCGGAGGAAACCCGCCGCCTGCTCGAACGCCTTCTCGCCCAGTCGCGAGACGTCCTTCAGAGAGCTCCGATTCGAGAAAGCCCCGTGCCGGTCCCTGTGTGCGACGATGTTGTGGGCCAGCCGCGGCCCAAGGCCGGAGACGTACGTGAGCAATTGCTCACTGGCGGTGTTGACGTCCACTCCGACGCTGTTGACGCAGCTAACGACGACGTCGTCCAATCTCTCCTTGAGGAGCTTCTGGTCGACGTCGTGCTGGTACTGGCCCACTCCGATGGACTGGGGATCGATCTTCACCAATTCGGCCAGAGGATCCACGAGCCGCCTGCCTATCGACACTGCGCCCCGTACGGTCAAGTCGTGGTCGGGAAACTCGGCTCGGGCGACGTCCGATGCTGAGTAGACCGAGGCGCCGCTCTCGTTCACCATGACGACAGGGATTCGGCTGCCAAGACCTAAGTCCCGGAAGAACGCCTCTGTCTCCCGGCCGCCGGTGCCATTCCCCACGGCGACGACCTCAACGTTGAACAGGTTGACCAGTTTCAGGATCGTCGCTTTCGCCTCGTTGGCTCTGTTTTCGCCTGATAGTACGTACACGACGTCGTCGTGGAGCAGCGCTCCTTGCTTATCGAGGACGACTATCTTCGCTCCGGTTCGAAATCCCGGATCGGCCGCGAGCACAATCTTGCGGCCCAACGGAGGCGCCAGCAAAAGCTCACGCAGGTTCTCGGCGAAGACGTTTATCGCGGTTCGGTCGGCGCGTTCTTTGATCGCGTTTCTGGCCTCTCGCTCGATTGCTGGACCAAGCAGCCGTTTGTAGCTGTCGTCGACCGCCGAACCGACTTGCTCAGCGCTGGGATTGTCCTCCGTGACGAAGAGCCCGGTTAGGACCTCAAGCGCAGCCGGCTCCGATGGCGAGATCCGCACTGACAGAAACGACTCGTTTTCGCCCCGGAACATCGCCAGTACACGATGGGACGGCGCCGTCGCCAGCGGCTCCTCCCACTCGAAATAGTCGCGGTACTTGGCCCCCGCCTCTTCGCCATCGTTGACCGATCGTGACCTGAGCACGCCCTGCCTAGCAAACAGCTCGCGAACCCTGCCCCTAGCGGCGCTGTCCTCGCTGACCCGCTCGGCAAGGATGTCGCGGGCGCCGCTGAGGGCTTCATCCACGTTCGCGACTCCCAGGCTCTCGTCGACAAAAGGCATGGCCTCGGCCGCGATGTCGACGTCGGTCTGCGTCCATATGATTTCTGACAACGGCTCCAGGCCTCTTTCACGAGCGATGGTCGCCCGGGTCCGTCGTTTGGGACGAAACGGGAGATACACGTCCTCCAGGGCCGTCATGGACTCAGCGGAATTGACCTGCTCCCGAAGATCGTCCGTTCGAAGCTCGCGCTCAGTCAACGACTTGAGTATCGCGTCCCTGCGATCGTCGAGTTCGACGAGGACCGCCAGCCTATCCCTGATCGCCGCGACGGCGACCTCGTCCAGCATGCCTGTCGCCTCTTTGCGATAGCGCGCGATGAACGGAACCGTGCCGCCTTCGTCAAGGAGCACGACCGTCGCCCTGACTCGGTCAACGGGGAGCTTCAGGTGCGCTCCAACGCGTTCGATCTGGTTCTCAATCATGATGGCCTCGCCAGCGATGACGCAGTATGCGCGATGTCGTTAGTTGTACATGACAGAGAGATAATGTAACACCAACGTGACACGA
>CEQE01076240.1_pt1 | contig 16065 bp, 15 predicted proteins | sample 356201 | NCBI WGS metagenome assembly CEQE01 (sample SAMEA2619970, study PRJEB7988) | marine metagenome | biome: marine biome (ENVO:00000447); feature: mesopelagic zone (ENVO:00000213) & marine oxygen minimum zone (ENVO:01000065); material: "saline water (ENVO:00002010), including plankton...
TCCCGGGGTTAAACTTCTACAAACTTATGGTTTAATTGAGTTAGGGGTCATGCGCTCAAAATCGGAGAAAGACGATTCATTATGGGTTAAGGTAGGAGGTGAGGGATATAAAACAAGAATTATTGATGGAATTTTACAAATCAAAGCTGAATCAGCAATGTTAGGCTATTTGAACGCTCCCAGTCCTTTTACGGATGACGGTTGGTTTGTCACTGGAGATGAGGTATTGCAGAAGGGTGATTATATTAAAATTTTAGGACGAAAATCAGAAATCATTAATGTGGGTGGTGAAAAAGTTTATCCTCAGGAAGTCGAAAATGTCATTCAGGAAATGGATAATGTATTGGATGTTATAGTTTATGGTGAAAAAAATTCAATAATGGGAAATATTTTGTGTGCAAAAGTAAATCTGAATAGTAAGGAAGTAAAAGCTGAATTTGGTTTGCACTTGAAGCAATATTGTAGCAAAAAACTGGAAAGATACAAGATACCTGTTAGAGTAGTCATTACAGACAAAATTGATTATGGTGAAAGATTTAAGAAAATCAGAAGAGATTAAAAAAGGACGTAATTTAAAAGTTAAATCGGCAAGACTGATTATTGAATCAGGTTTGAAAAAGGTTGGGCTCAAAAATAGTGATATTGTTTTAGTGCATGCAGATGCCACGCCTGCTATGTATCTAGGAGATTACGAATGGTGGGATGATGCATGCGAATTGATTAAATCATGTTTTTTAAAAGTGCTGGGAGGGTCTGGCACACTTATAGTGCCCACGATCAATTGGGATTTTTGTAATGGGAAACCATATTCACATTCTACCACTATATCTAAGTGTGGTATGTTTTCAAACAATATTCTTTTCGACCCACGTTCTATTCGCTCATTTCACCCTATCTATTCATTTGCCGGCATTGGTCCTGCACTGGGAGAATTATTTACCAATATTAGTAAATCGTCTTTTGGAAAAGGTTCAGTTTTTGAAAAGCTTCACAAAATCAATGCAAAAATATTGTTTTTCAATCTCAATTTTGGTTTATGCACTTTTGTTCACTATGTGGAACAAAAAAAGGGCGTTAGTTATCGTTATTTAAAGGAGTTTACAGGTTTGGTAGAAAAAAATGGGAAGAAGTATAATGACACTTTTGATTTTTATGTACGTTATTTAGATAAAAAAACTACTTTGGATAATCAAGGATTTTTGTATGTAACAAGGCTTGGCGAATATATGCTATCGAAAGGGAAGATAAATAAAACGATACTGAAGAATAAATATCCCATATATTTAACAGATTGCAATAAAGTATTGTCAGAGGTGATGAGCAAATTTGATGTTGACCCCTATTATGCGGTTGATTGTAGTTAAATTTTCAAATACAATTATGGAAAGGAATGTTATTTGACATTGAAATATCAGATGTGTATTACATATAAATCTTTATTTACATAGACTGAATTAATATGACCCTTTGTCAAATGAGAGGGATGGAAGTCAACTAAAATGGCCATTTTACTTTACTTGCAAAAACAAGGAAAATCTGATATTCAAATAAATAAATATTATATATTTGTAAATGAATTGATCAATAGTATTGACATTCCCATTTTGATAGTGTGCGAAACAAAATATGATAAAGACAGGTTAAATATATTGTTAGGTAACATATTGAAACTAAAAATTATCGTTATTTATGAATTGGTGGAAAATACTGAAAATAATTATCCAACTGAAATCAATAAAAATTATAATTACCTACATAAAATTGAACCTGATAAATTTAAACTCGGGAAAATAAGGAATAATAAAAACACTGTGGATTTAATATATAAGATGTCACATATAATTGATAATATATTAACGGAAAATAAAGTGGTTTGCGCACACTTTGGTACCTTTGGAGGAGCATTCAGATCAATCGGAGCAACAATACTTCAAGATCAATTAGATCAAAAAGGAATTCCACTATATATGATCCATGATGCATTTTGCAAAGGTAGATGGAGAATATATAACAACATTTATTTTGGAGATAATAAAGCATTCGAAGATTATCAACGTTTAAATCAAAGCGAATTAGATAATAAAGTAAAGAAAAAAATAGATGATTATATTGAATCCAATAATTATTATAAACAGAATGTAAGTAATAAAATTTTTGATGAAAAACGAACGAGAATCAATAATAAATTTAATTTTAGACGTTTTATATCCTTGTATATAAAATTACCAATAAGTCAAATCATTTCAGGATCTAATGATGTTAAAAAAAGGGAAATAGATAAACCATTTATTCTTTATCTATTAAATAAGCCAAATCATTGGATTTCTACATATGCTAATCCAGAATTGCTATATAGAGAAAAAGTAATTAAAACTATTTATAGTAATCTGCCAACAGGATATGATTTAATAATAAAAACACATCCTCATGAAAATATTAATTATCAATTGGAAAAAATTGTAAACGGTATGCCAAACTGCTACATTAATTATAAAATCGTTGCACATGATCTATTGGAAAGCGCTGATGTAATAATTTTTTCTGGAACGACAAGTGCTATTGATGCATTAATGTATAAAAGACATGTAATTGAACTGGGTCACAAGTCAATTTACTTTGATTTTCAAAACCCACCGGCCAAAAGAGTTGAACAAATTTCTGATTTAAGATTAATAATTGATGAATGCCTTAATGAAAAAGTTCCGGTAAATAGTATATATGCATATTTTAAAAGTATCCTTGATAATTCGTATACATTCAATGATGATGTCAATATATCAATAAAACGGAACGATGACACCTATAAAAAAATGGCTAGGATCTTTGCTGATCGAATTACTGAAGATGGAGTTATTTAATTAATTATTTTATAGATTTAACAAGACATGCTCAGAGTTGACAAATGAACAACGTACGAAAAATTTATCGATGGCCAAATACAAGTTATCATAACAATTCATTTAAAACAGCCCCACAATATATTGAAGATTATTTTAATGAGATTTATTTTCCTTATAATTGTTTGTTTATAACAAGATGCAAAGTAGCCATTGATTTAATTATTCTATTGGAAGGTATTAATAGATTAGACGAGGTATTTATCCAGCCTCATTCACCATACTGCGTTATTGAAGCGATTGGCAAGCAATCAGTACCTACTTCTGATCCTGATAAGCAATGTACAGCTGATATTATTTATCACCAGTATGGATATCGCACTGTGGTTAATAATAAAAAAAGAAATAATGTTTTAATTGAAGATGCTGCAGATTCTCTTATTCTTTCTTCTGAAGAGGAGGAACTTTTTCCCAATAGAGGACGGTTTTGTATTTTTTCCTTATCAAAGGTAATAGGTGCGGACTGGGGTGCAATTGTCATTTGCAATGATGAAAATGACTATTTTAGGCTAAAAGAAAATTTGGAGTTAAGTAATAAAATAGATAAAAAATTATTTTCATGGGCATATGAGAATAGAAATCTATTTGAAATGGATAATAATATAAAACTTCCTTATTCCTATTTTAATGTTAATGAATACAAGTTTCCTTATTACAATGTTCCAGTTATTCACGACTTGGAAAAAAAAATAAAAACAACTAAAAATAAGATCAAAGAAAATATTGAAATTATTCAGGAAAAATTAAAAACTGAGATTTATTCTAATAATAATAGAATGCCTAGCAATTTAGTTTTTGATATATCTGAAACAATTTATGAGCAGATTCCATTGAAAAAGGGTGTTGTAGTTAATGAAAAGCGGAGAATTTATTATGATTATGATACAGGTAAAGGGAAACCGGTTAATCTAATACCTGTTCATATGGAAGCAGGCGATATTTTATCAGCAAATTGATACGGAAAGAATATTTAATAAAGTGAAAACCAAAAATAAGATGCTCCCTAAAAAAGAATTTTTTCGCATTCTTGATGAAGTACTTCCAGGAGGTACTTTTGATGAGGCTATAAATGATTTTTCTAAAAGAAAAATTTATTTTGAAAAAATATCAATGGATGGCCTTGAACAGATGTACGAATATTCTAAAGATCCGAGGATGTACAAGTATCTTGAACGGACTCAGCCACCCCAATCAATAAGTGACACGGAAGAGTACCTGAGAAGCTTTATGGACCAGGTAGGAACAAAGGTCGTGGATAGAACTCGTATGATGTGGTTTATAAAAAGAATTGAAGATTCAATTATTATTGGCACTACAAGTTTGCTTAACATCCAGTATAATAGTCAAAGGACTGAATGGGGTATTGGATTGGGCCCTACCTACTGGGGTAAAGGCTTTAGTTTTGAAACTTTTAGGTTATTAAAAATATATATATTTGAAGTATTACATTTAAACAGAATTGAAGGACAAACACGGATTGATAATGAGGCGGTAATATCATTATTAATTACAATGGGTGCTGTAAAGGAAGGTGTCGCTAGACAATTTTATCGTAATGTACATGGTCATTATTATGATTGTTGGGTATATAGTTTATTGGCTGAAGATTATTTTAAGTCAGATTATGTGAAAGTTAAAAAAATTGCTGATAAGGAAATTAACTATAAAACGATTGCAACTATTATCGCTGATGTACTTTCAGTTAAAAAAGTAAATATTAATGATAGTATAGAAACATTATCTAGCTGGGATTCTCTTTCACATATAAGTATTATCATAGAAATTGAAAAGAAAACAGGTGTAAAATTCTCTCAAAAAGATATAGCAGGTGCAACCTCTATAAAGGAAATACATAAGATAATAAATTAAACTGATAAATAATCTATGTTTGTAAAACTAAATAATAGTTATAAAAAAAATTCGGAATCATTAAAGTTGTTATTAGAACAAATTTATTATGTTGATCCAAGAATAATAAATGCTAATTATGAATCTGGCGGAGTAGAAATTCTTTTTGATGATGATGGTATTAATAAAAATCGCATTAGATCTAGAATTAAAAAATTATCAAGTTCAATCGCCCAATCATTTGAACGGGTAGAAACTAATATTATTTTTCAGGATGAAGGGAATGTTACATTTAATTCTGATCCAATGCCTACATTGATCAAGACTAAACAAGTTATTGAAACATATCCTGGCGTATATGCTCTACAAGGTGATTTTCTTGATAGTATTAATTATATGGATTCTATATTTAATAAATATGCTTTTAAGCGAGGTGCAATCGAACAACACTTTCAGCCTACACTGCCAACCCGAAGTTTTTTGGAAAATGGATATATTTCGAGTTTCCCGCATCATCCTTTATTTGTTGCTCCAATTGAACGCAATATAGATAGTATAAATTCAGTTGCACAAAGTATAAAGGATGATGACCATGGTTTTAATAATAAATTTCTTGATAGTAAATTGGATGCTCATGAGCAAATTTTGTCTCCAACAGTTTGTTATCACTGTTTTGAAACTTTACGAGGTGCAACAATACCAAAAAATGGAGTTCAGTATACTGCAATTGGATCCTGCCATCGTAATGAAAGTAAAAACATAAATGATCTTGAAAGATTGCAATCATTTACTATGAGGGAAATTATATTTCTTGGTAATGCTGAATTTGTAGAAAGTTGTAGGCAAGAAATAATGGATCATTGTAAAAATATTATGATTGAATGGGGTTTGAAATTTCGAATAGTTACAGCATCCGATCCTTTTTTTACAAGTGAGGCACAGCTAAAACGTATTTATCAAACAGCTATGGCTTTGAAATATGAAATTCAAGCCTATTTACCCTATTTGGATAAATGGATTTCTATCGCCTCTTTTAATAACCATCAAAGTTCATTGGTAGATTTGTATAATATTTCTTTCAATACGAAAGAACAACTTGTTTCGGGTTGCGTAGGTTATGGGTATGAACGAATGGGTCTAGCAAAATTATCACAATTAGGGTTTAATAAGAATAATTGAGATAGGACGCTCACGCTCATACTAAATATTCAAAACAATTAAAAAAATAATTAAAATTATTTACCTATAATAAAATAAGGATCTATATGAATGAACAAATATGATGTAAAACCGAATGCATCCTATGCTGAAATAAGAAAAAATCTAAACAGAAAAATGGAATGGGAAAACCACCGCTCGCCTGAGTACTGGGATTATCGTAAAAAGTGGGAAGAATATCCAAAGAAGGGTATTACACCGGAATTTCCACTTTGTATTAATATTGAAACCACTAATGTCTGCAACTTGGATTGCATCATGTGCCCTCGTACTGTCTTGATTGCTAGAGACACATTTGCAGATATTGGTTTGATGGAATTCGATTTTTACCAAAAACTTATTGATGAGGGTGAAAAATATAAATTACCATCCGTAAAATTACAGTTTTTAGGTGAACCATTAGCACATCCAGATGTAGGAAAACAAATCAAATATGCTAAGGATGCCGGCGTGCTTGATGTGATGTTTAATACTAATGCAACATTGCTTACTAAAGAAAAATCGCATGAGATATTAGAGGCAGGAATTGATGCAATCTTCTTTTCTTTTGATTCAATGGATCCTGATACTTTCAATAAAATTAGAATAGGTGCGGATTTTGAGTTAGTAATGAAGAATATCCTTGATTTTTTGGAGATTAAAGAAAAATATGGTTACAAACATGTTCATACAAGAACGTCAATGACAATTATAGAACAAGGTGTAGATGATCTTGATAAATTTAAGGACTACTGGTTGGACTACGTTGATTCTGTAGGATTTGGAATTTATTATGATGTAAATGAAGATGAATCTTATAAAGATACTCCATATAACGCTGATTTTTCTTGCGCACAACCATTTCAAAGATTATTCATTATGTGGGATGGAATCGCAACACCTTGTTGTGTAGATGAAAATAGATATTATAAATTAGGTGACACCCGAGAGAAATCTATTTATGATATTTGGCATGGGCCTGAGGCTAAACACTTGCGACAGGCACAAACTTCGGGATGCTATCAAGATGTAGATATTTGTTCAAGATGCTATTTCCCTTTTACTGAACTGAATGGTCAAGTACTGGCTTTTGATTCAGTTAAGGAAGAAGTAAAAGATTTAGCTAAAAAACAACGGACACGCTGGGTAACCGATGAAGATTTAGAATTATCACAAAAGGCTATCAAAAGAATAGAAAAAACAAAAAATATAAAGTGATATATATATTTTAATGGATTTAAGGAATATCCAGCTAATTGCATATGATTTTGATGGAGTAATGACAGATAATAGTGTATATCTAGATGAAAAGGGTAATGAAATGGTTAAAGTGAGTAGGTCAGATGGCCTAGCGATATCATTAATAAAAAATATTGGTATTGATCAAATTATTTTATCTAGCGAGAATAATCCTGTAGTAAAGAAAAGAGCAGAAAAATTAAGCATAGAATGTTTTTATGGAGTAGAGAATAAAGCAGAAACCTTTAAAAAGTACATTGAAACAAAAAATATAAAACTTAATAATGTTGCTTTTGTTGGCAATGATATTAATGATCTAGAAGTTATGAAAATCGTCGCTTTATCTATTGCGCCCAATGATGCCCAGAAAGTTGTCAAAGATATAGCTCATTATATAACCAAAAGTATGGGAGGTAAGGGTGTAATACGTGAGATTTATGATTTAATAATTATGACAAAAAAAGGTTAATAATGAATAAGGGGGTATTTATTACTGTCAGAACCAATTCAATGAGATTGCCTCAAAAGGCATTGATTGATCTTTCCGATGGCTTAACAACAATAGAATATCTAATTAAACGAGTGAAACACTCCACAAAAGCAGATAAGATAATATTGTGCACCACGAATGAAATTGAAGATAATGTTTTGGTTGACATAGCTATTAGAAATGAGATCGATTATTTTAGGGGTAGTGTTGAAGATAAATTGCAAAGATGGAAAGGCGCATCAGAAAGGTTTAATATTGATTATATAGTTACTGCAGATGGGGATGATTTATTTTGTGAGCCAAAACTTTTTGATTTTGCATTTGATCAGTTTGAAAAGAGTTCTCCTGATTTTATCCAATGTACTGGAATAATTTGTGGCGCGTTTACCTATGGTATAAAAGCAGATGCTTTGAAGAAAGTTTGCCAAATAAAAGATTCAAGTGAAACGGAAATGATGTGGGTATATTTTACTGATACAGGATTATTTAATGTTGAAGAATTAAAAAATGTATCATCAAAATATTTTCGTGATGACATTAGAATGACATTGGATTATCCTGAAGATTTGGAATTTTTTAGATCTATAATATCTAAATCTGAACAAGATAATAAATATTTATATCTAGATGATATTTTGCATATAATTGATAGTAATCCTGAGTTAAAGAAAATTAATTATTTCAGGCAAAAAGAATTTTTACTGAATCAGAAAATCAATAATAATCTTAAATTGAAGAAAGATTATCAGTGAAAAACCCAAGTAAATATTTAGGCAATGAATTGAATTATTTGAGAAATGTTCTGAACTCTGAATCTTGGTCATCAACTAGTGGTAGCTGGACATCCAATTTTGAAGCTGAGTTTGCAAAAAGATTCAAAGTTAAATATGCTGTAGCATTTAATTCCGGGACTTCAACTTTGCATGCTGCGCTTGAAGCTATTGGTGTTGGTCCTGGAGATGAAGTTCTATCGCCTGCCTTAACTGTTTTTATGGATGCATCTGCAACAATCCATGCTAATGCTGTGCCAGTTTTTGTTGATGTAGATCCGGAAACTTTTACAATGGACCCTAATGATCTTGAGAAAAAAATAACCCCAAAATCAAAGGCAATTATTGTAGTCTCCATATATGGATTACCAGCAGACATGGATAAAATTATGGATATTGCTAAACGATATAATCTCATAGTAATTGAAGATAATGCACAATGTTTTCTCAGTAGTTATAAGGGGAGACTTACTGGATCGATAGGTGATATAGCAAGTTATAGTTTTGAGAATACAAAACATCTATCTTGCGGTGAAGGTGGGATGATCATAACTAATAACAAAGAATTGGCTGAAAAAGCCAGGAAAATTGGTGGGCATGGATTCAGGAATTTATCAGCATCAGAAGGTAGAGTTCGATTAAATCAAGATGTATTTCAAGACCCCGATTATAAGAGACACGATGGAATAGGTTGGAACTATAGAATGCCGGAACTTTTAGCTGCAGTAGGACTGGCTCAATTAGAAAGAATAGATGAATTAGTTGAACTTAGAAAAAATTCAGCACAACTTTTTATAGATGTAATGAATGACACAGATTTTTTAATTCCTCAAAAAGTGCCATCTAGATACACTAATTCATACTATACTTTGGGGGTATTGTATGAGGGAGAATTAAAATATGGTGTAACCTGGAAAAAATTTAGGGAACTTTATATTGAGGAAGGTGGAGATGGTTTTTATGGTGCTTGGAGTGTACCTTATTTAGAGCCAGTTATAAAGGAAGAAAAATTTGTTAAAAGATATCTAGAGATCTATAATAAAATTCATTATAAGAAAGGAATATGCCCAATTGCGGAAGATATACAAAAAAAACTGATGCAGTTTAAAACGAATTATCGAGATTTAGATTTAGCAAATGAAAAAGCGGAGATACTGAAAAAAACAATAAAAAGAATATAATATAGGATTTTATTTGAAAATAATAGATTTAATAAAACGATTAATCAAAGGCGATACATGTATAGATGAAATATTGGAAAAATTTAAGGGTCGACTAAAACACCGGTGTAATCATTCTAAAATAATAGTGAAAAGTAGAAATTTCCCAAGAGTCATAAGATATGTTTATCACCGTGCTTTTGAAAAACCAGGTGTTACTGTTGTTAAGGGCAAAAAGATTTATTTGATGATGTCCTCAATGATTGAAACTAAACGGCTTGATACCTATGGTACTAAAGAACCTGAAACTTTAGAATGGATAGAGAATTTTGATGATAATAGTGTGTTTTTTGATATTGGAGCAAATATTGGAATTTATACATTATTTGCAGCATCACAACTTGAAAAAAGACTAAAAATTTATTCATTTGAACCTGAATCTTTAAATTTTTCATCTCTGAATCGAAATGTTGTGATCAATAGTTTTAGCGAATCAGTAAACTTAAATAGCATTGCGATTACAGGAGGTAAATCAAGGTTTTCATCGTTAAACGTATATAATTTCTTTTCAGGTGGAAATTGCAGTCAATTTGATGCGGAAATTGAATCACCAATAATGCATCGTCAAGGTGTTTTCGGTGTTAGTCTTGATGACCTATGCATGATTTGGGGTTTTCCACAGCCAAATTATATTAAAATTGATGTTGATGGGATTGAAATGAAAGTAATAAGTGGAGCTAGAAAGGTGTTAAAAAACCCAAATACAAAATCTGTTTTAATTGAATTACGAAAAAACGATTTTCAAAGGAACCAGGATGCCATTTTATTTTTTAAGGATTGTGGATTTAAAATCGAAAAGATATCAGACCGTGTAGGGCAAGATCCAAATTATATTTTTTCACGATAAAAGTATTCTGAGAAAATATAGCATTTATTTATTAATACTTGGATAACTGTTCAATACATCAATAATCAATTGAAATTAAACAAATTATATATTTGTGGCGCATCACATTCCGGTAAATCACTGGTTTGGGAATTAATTGATCCTAATCCAAATGTCATTGTTGTACCGCATCATAATTTTGGATTGTCTCATATCTATAATGATTTTCTAAGCAAGATAACAGCTAGTCAAAACGTTTATAACAAACGATTATTAAACGCAAACTATAAAAAGAAATATGTATTAAATATAAAATCATCTGATAAATTAATAAATCATATACATATTGGTGATTTATTGCAATATCTAATCAGTAATAACCCATGTTTCCGGGATATATTTACGGCTCATTATTCAAAACATCCTTTTATGCATGTTTCCACAGGAACCTATAGATTAGATTTATCATTCGATGTATTTATGACTGAATTTGAAAAATTAATTCTTAAATATGGAGTTGATGATTTAACAATTGAACAAATTGATAATATGATATATTTGTCCTACATAAAGAGCATAAATAAATCCAAATCATTTAATGCAACTAATGATTATTTTGTTTTGGCCGGTAATAATTCCATCAAACAGATAACTACTCTTTTTAAATACTATAATAATTTTAAAATTGTTGTTATTGAAAGAGATTTCATTACAAACTTATATGCTATTTCACGGCATAAAATTAATCCTTTAAAAATTGATTTAGAAAATGAAAATGATATGGTTTATGAACAGATGTTAAAAATGTTAAATAAATTAAAAGTGGAACGATTTAATTATTTTAACATTATAGAGAATTACTTAAAATTCGAAGATAAAATTATCAAAATTAAATTTGAAGATTTAAAGCTAAAATCATCATTGACGATGAATAAAATATATCAATTTTTAAATTTAATTCCTCACGATGGTTTAATTTCTCCTTTATCTGGTGTTAGAATGGGTGTTGCATCAGTTGAGAAGGACCCATATGATATTTATGACAAAAGCCAAATCTCTTATTTAAATAGAATGTTAAATAGTCAAACTAGAATCCAAATTCCAGCGAGGAATAAATTCTATCATTTTTTCAAAAAATCAATTAGAAAATTTTTTAAAAATTAAAATGAGCAACACTATGAATGATTCAATTATTATTACAGGTTCCAAAGGTTTGATTGGAACTGAATTAACTAAGCATTTCTCAAAAACTCATAAAGTATATGAGCTAGATTTAAAATTAGGTCATAATTTATCTGATGAATTATTTGTAAAGAATTGGTTCAGTCAAAACAAAGCTTCTTATTTAGTTAATTGTTTTGCATTAAATGATCATATAACTGATAATGAAAGCGATAATCAATCATCTTCAAATGATACTAAAACTATTAATAATGATATTTTTTCTATTTCCTTAAATAGTATTGTTGAGTATTTAAATATCAATGTTGTTTCATTGTTTTCTGTTTGCCGCGAATTTGCTAAGCATTCACAATCTTCAGCTATTATTAATTTTGCATCCACATATGCTCAAGTATCACCTATACCAACTATGTATAAAAAAACTGAAAAACACATTGGCTATAGTGCTTCCAAAGGAGCCGTTTTGCAATTGACTAGACATTTAGCTGTTCACTTGTCCTCAAAAAATATTAGAGTTAATTGTGTGGTACCTGGGGGTATTATTTTTGAACAGAGTAAAGATTTTGTCAAAAAGTATAACAAAAGAGTACCAATAGGAAGAATGATGAAAAAGAATGAATTAAATGGACTTATTTCCTATTTATGTTCAAAAGAATCATCTTATATGACAGGTAGTATAATAAATATTGATGGAGGATGGACCTCATGGTAATTGACTTTAATGATCTTAATAAACCGTATTTAATTGGTGAAATAGGAATTAACCATAATGGGGATCTAAAAATTGCAAAGAAGCTGTTAGATGCATGTCATGCATGTGGTTGGGATTGTGCTAAATTTCAAAAAAGGACTCCTGAAATTGCTATACCTGAAGGTCAAAAGAATATTTTAAAAGATACACCTTGGGGTGAAATGACATATTTAAAATATAAAGAAAAGATTGAGTTCAGCAAAAGGGAGTATGATTATATTGAAAAATATTGTTCAGAAAAACCACTGGATTGGTCAATGTCTGTTTGGGATTTAAAAAGTCTTGAATTTTCTATAAAATATGATATACCGTTTATAAAGATTCCTTCAGCATTAATAACCAATGACGAACTAATAATTGAATCATCTAATACAGGTTTACCACTGATAGTTTCAACAGGAATGAGCACATTAATTGAGGTAGACCATGCTGTCAATATACTCGAAGAAAAGGCAAAATCATATGCTCTTTTGCATTCTAATTCAACATATCCGGCTGCCACAGATGAATTAAACTTAAATACAATTCCTTATTTTATTGAAAGATATAAATGTACGGTGGGATACAGCGGACATGAATATGGTTTAACACCAACAGTAATTGCTGTCTCTTTGGGTGCAAAAATAATTGAACGTCATATTACTTTGAGTCACCACATGTGGGGAACAGATCAATCAGCTAGTATTGAAATAACTGGAATGGATATGATTGTAAAAAGAATAAAGTCGGAAGCAAACGTTTTAGGAAAATATGATAAAATATTGTTTGAAAGTGAGCTTGTAAATAGAAAAAAGTTACGGGGGGACTAATTGCAAAAAATAGCATTAATTGGAATTGGTGGAATAGGTAAAAGACATCTACAAGCTATTTCAAATTTAAATATTGATTATGAATTAATATGTTTTGATAAAAATATTGATTTTTTAGATTTTTTACCTGAATTCTGTAATTCAAATAATATAAAAAAGACAAATATAAATATGGTAGAAAGTGAAGAAATTTTCTATAATTGTATCAGTGATGAAACATTAGTTATAATTGCAACGACAGCAAAAGGTAGGAAAGGAATATTAGAAGGATGTATAGAAAAAAGGCCACTTGCAATAATTGCTGAAAAACCACTAGTTCAAAATAATACAGATTATCAGTATATAATAAATAAGGCAAAAGATTTCAAAACTAATATATATATAAATTTTATAGCGAGGGCGCAACCATTTTGGAAAAAGATTCATAAAGAGTTTAAAAATACAAAATTTAATTTGGTAACTAACCTCCCAAAAGAATGGGGAATTGCGTGTGTAGGAATTCACCATTTTGATCTTTTTACATGGTTTATAGGGGAAAATGGATATGAAATTATTGATTCATCAGTGAAATATGTTTTTGAACAAAAAAGAAAAGGATTCTATGATGTAGCTGGGAATATCCTGATAAGTACCGAAAGGGGTCAATTCTTAAATGTAAACAGTTCAGAGAATCCAAACATAAGTTCAGTTCAATTTATTAATGAAACAGATATATACAATTATTTTGAAATCCAAAAAAAGTTGCTAAAACTGGATAAAAAAAACAAATTAAGAATTGATTCAGCTGAGGATTTATATATTAGTAATTATATGACTGAGGTAATTATTAATATTTTAACAAAAAAAGATAAATGCATTTTGCCTGATATCAATGAATCATATATACCACATAAAATTCTATTTGAATATTTGATGATTAATCATCTTGACGATTTAAATTTTACTTAATTATGAATAGGTATAAATATTTACAATAGAATAGCATTTATTGGTTGCGGGAATATTTCGCACAATCATGCCGATGTAATTTTATCATTTGGATACAAAATTGTATCTGTCGCAGCTAGACCAGGGTCAAAAAATATAAATCAATTTTGTAAGAAATATAACATCCCATCAAAATATACCTCATGGCAAAGAATGATTGATACAGAACAGATTGATGCAATAATCGTTACAGCCAGCTGGAAATCAATTGATGAAATTATTCTACCAATTTTAAAATATAATATTCCGTGCATGATTGAAAAGCCTATAGCATTAACATCAAATAAAATACATAAAATAATAGATTTAATTAAATTACAAGACACTCATATTCAAATTGGTTATAATAGGAGATTCTATCATTATACAAAAGATATAATTAATTATATTAATGATAATCCTATAAGATCTGTAATTGCTGAAATTCCTGAATCCATAAATTTAACAGATATAGAATTAGGTCAAAATTTATGGATTCAAAATTCTACACATGTATTGGATATGATGAAGCTCTTTTTTGGAAAATATTATATAATAAATAAAAGTTTGAAAAAATTTTTGAATAATGAATATTATGACACTTTTAGTTTATTATTATCAACTGAAAATGGATTTCCAATTAATATAATTTCAAATTGGAACGCGCCATCCAATTTTTCATTATCAATATTCTTTAATGATACTGTGATCAAAATTTCGCCGTTGGAATACGCATGTTTATATAAAGGATTTGATATTATAGAACCTACAGTTAATTCACCTGTAAGAAAATTTAATCCGATAATTGAAAAAGAATTCTATTGTTCCAAAGAATTCGATATTTTCAAACCTGGTTTTCTTAATCAACATAGATATTTTTTTGATTTAATGGGGGATAAAGAAAAAGCTGACTATAATCCTACGACTTTAAATGATATATTATTTTACTCCCACTTTATTGAAAGCCTATATGAATAAAAACCTCGAACCCATGGTAAATATTAAATCAAATCTTTGCAAATATTGTAATGGGAAATTAAAGTCATTGGGATACCATTGTGTAGATAAGGATGATTTATCCGTGTTAAAATGTGCTTCATGTGAATTAATTCAATTGTCTAGTTTTACACATATTAATAGATCTTTTTATTCATCTAAACAATTTACTACTCAATTTATGAAATTGAATCAATTAACTGATTTTAATGAAAGTCTGGAAAGGGAGGCCTTATGGAACAAAAAACGTTTAAACTTAATACAATATTATATAAGTCAATATAAAACTATGAAGGTTCTTGATTATGGTTGTGGATTAGGAGGTTTTTTAAATGTTGGTCACAAAAAGTTCAATGACTTAGTCGGATATGATCTTTCTAAAGAACATAAAGATTTTGCTATTCAAAATGGTTGTAAAGTAATAAATCAATTAGATGATTTAAGTTTTGATCCGGATATAGTAGTTTTATTTCATGTGTTAGAACACATTAAAAAGCCTTGGGAATTGATTCAAGATTTGATTTCAAAATTCAAATCATTGAAGTATTTAATTATTGAAGTACCAAATACGAATGAAATACTTAATCAAAAGTATAAAAATAGTTCTTTTAGGAAAATACACTATTCATCGGATCATTTATATTATTTTACACATGATACTTTATTTAAAATTCTAAAAATTATTGGTATTCAACATATCGTAAGAACAGGAATTCAAAGGTATTCATTAGCTAACCATTTTGGATGGCTTTTAAAAAACAAAGCTGGTGGGCAATACCGTTACAAATTCCTTAATAATAAACAATTAAATTATTTGTATGAAAAATTATTGGTTAAAAACAATCTTTCTGACTCCATTTTTTTTATATCTAAA
>CEQE01112293.1_pt1 | contig 16043 bp, 16 predicted proteins | sample 356201 | NCBI WGS metagenome assembly CEQE01 (sample SAMEA2619970, study PRJEB7988) | marine metagenome | biome: marine biome (ENVO:00000447); feature: mesopelagic zone (ENVO:00000213) & marine oxygen minimum zone (ENVO:01000065); material: "saline water (ENVO:00002010), including plankton...
GGGCCAGCAGGCACCCAACCCCAGTGGGATAGCCGAACATCTTGTAGAAGGACAACGGCACGAAGTCTGGCAGCACCTCGGCCAGGTCTAGCCGGTTGGAGGGCGCGAATGCCGCGCAGTCCAGCAGTACATCCCAGCCCCTTTCGTGGGCATAGGCGGTCCATTCCAAAGAGTGTTGCACGCCGGAGAAGTTGGATTGTGACGGATAGGAAAACAGGTTATTCCCACCCTCATGAGGACGGTCCAACTCCGCCCTTAGCTCCGCTTCGTCCAACCGCAGGTCCGGAGGAACCACGCGCACATAGGTGACGTCGGCGCCTTGGGCGCGCGCGAATTCACGAACCCCATTTATCGAATTATGGTTGTCGAAAGAAAGGAGGTACCGGTCTCCGGCGTGGAAGGGGTATGCCTCGCCCACCAGTTTGATGGCGCCGGTGGCGTTGGCCGTGAAGATGGCCACGTACTCGTCCGGGGGCGCATTGAAGTATCTCAGCACCGACTCACGGGTTTCTTCGACCAAAGCCGTTGTCGCTGAGGATGCTGGGCTGTCGGAATGGGGATTCCCGAAGATCCCAGCCTCCAGCAACTCCGCGATTCCCCGGATCTGGGAGTCGGCGTAAAGCCCACCGCCGGTATAGTCGAGGAAGACCTGTCCCAAACGGTCCAAACGCCCGTAATCTTCAGCCCGCAGGTCATCCAGCACTCGGGTCGATTCGAACGACGGATTCGCCTCCAGAAATTTCTGATAGGCGAGTTTCATGCTATCGGTTTGTGCAGTCATATCGACTCGAATCACAGGCTCAGGTGAACAGATGCATTCTAGCAAAATCCACCGGGTCAGGGCGACGCTGGTCCTTGGAATTTGGATTCAGCCTCGGCTGGGAGTAAACTGAGGCCACCGCTGGCCCCGCCTATCGGACTGGGGAAAGCAGACAAAGTTCCGGAGGATAGAGCTCATGGACATGCCTAAGCGAATGAAATTCGGTTCTTTCTTGGGTCCGTTTCACCGGGTCGGAGAGAACCCCACACTGGCCATGGACCGCGACCTGGACCTGATCGACTGGATGGACAGCCTGGGCTTTGACGAAGTGTGGATCGGCGAACACCACTCGGCGGGCTGGGAGATCATCTCCTCTCCCGAGGTGTTCATCGCGGCCGCCGCCCAACGCACCCGCTACATAAAGCTGGGCACCGGCGTCGTCAGCCTGCCCTACCATCACCCTCTCATGGTCGCTAACCGCATGGTGCAGCTAGACCACATGAGCCGTGGCCGGGTCTTGTTTGGAGTCGGTCCGGGCGCACTGCCCGGCGACGCCTACATGATGGGCATCCCCCACGAGACCCAACGGGAGCGGATGGACGAGTCGCTGACCACCATCATGCGGCTATTCAACGAGACCGAACCGATCTCCGTAAAGACCGACTGGTTCGAACTCAACGAAGGTATGCTCCAATTGCGCCCGTACCAACAGCCCCATATGCCGATAGCGGTGGCATCCATCCAGACACCAGCCGGAGTTGCACTGGCCGGGAAACACGGGGCGGCGGTGTTGACCATCACCGTGCCGAGAGACCCATCAGCCGGTCCGGCCGACTTGAAAGGGCTCTGGTCCATCGCCGAGGAATCGGCCGCCGAGCACGGCAAAGAGATGAACCGCCACGATTGGAGACTAGTCCTGCCGGTCCATCTGGCCGAGACCAGGAAAGAGGCCCTGGATGACGTCCGCATGGGCTCGGCCCAGTACCTACGGGAATACTCGGAGGGCACCAACGGCAGGAAGCCGGTGTTCGACGGCCCCATGGATAAGGTGGTCGACAACATGGCCGATTCCGGTGCGTGGGTTATTGGCACCCCGGACGACTGCATCGAAGCCATCAACCGGCTGCAGGAACAAAGCGGCGGGTTCGGCGGGTTCCTGGTCCAGACCGTGGACTGGGCGCCCCGGGACAAGGTGCTCCGCAGCTACGAACTTATGGCTCGCTACGTTATGCCTCAGTTCCAGGGCACAGTGGCCAGCACCATAGCCTCGAACCAATGGGCCACCGAGCGCCAAGAAACCCTGGTGGCCGGGCGAGTCAGGGCCATCGACCGCGCCAAACAGGTGTACGCCGACCGGCAAGGCTAAGTCAGTTAGCAGACGAAAAGAGGGCCCTCCACCAAGGGCCCTCTATCTATTTAGGAGGAACGAGATGCCCGTAGACAAGGAAGCAGAACTGGCCAGAGTAACCAACCTGAGAGGGTTTCGATATGGACTACACGACTTCCTGGCGGAGGTCGACCCCGATTTCCTGAAGGCGGTCAACGACACGGTGGAGGCCCAGTACATCAACACCAAGATACTGGACCGTAAGACCAAGGAGATCGCCATCATCGTGGCCTGCATCTCCCAGGTAGACATGGCCTCGCACCTGCAGATACACCTTCACGCGGCGGTCCAGGCCGGCGCAACCGGCGCCGAGATCCTGTCGGTCATCAACCTAGTAGGAGACTGGATCGGCCACGTCGCCAGAATCAGGGCCCTGGAAGCCTGGCGAATCTACTTCCGTCCCGACCTGCCCACCATAGACCGCGTCATAGAGTTACGCGACACAACCAAATAAACCCGTCATCAACCCCGGCTTATGGGCGGGTTTCCAACCCGCCCTGTCCCTGGTAAGCGACGTTCATGCAAACCAGGGCGTCGGTTCTCGCGCACCTCACCCCAGCAATTCCAAGGCTTCGAGAACCGCCGTGGATAACAAAAAGGGCAGGTCAGAGACCTGCCCCTACGTTCGTCCGTCTTTGTCTTGGACGAATCTGGGATTCCGCTTCGTCCTTGGTAATAGGCGCTCGTACCCGGCAACGTAGCGGTATTCTCCGAGTCACATGGTGGACGATAATCAGCGGTTTAAAAACCCGCGCCTACGGGTGGCAAATTAGTCCAGGTTGCCAAGGCCCCTAGATACCCAGCAACTTCTCCACGTTCTTGAACAAAATCGCCTCTTTCTCGGACTGGGTTAGGCTCTCCAGGCCGAGGAGCCAGGAAACCGGCCAGTCGATGGCCATGTCGAAGGGCCAATCAGTGCCGAAGACCACTCGGTCGATGCCCACGCAGTCGATGAGATAGCGCAGCGCTGGCTCACTGTGGGTCAGGCAATCGTAGTAGAACTTGTCGAGGTAGGCGCTGGGCGGCTTCTGGATGTGCTCCCTGGCCTCCTGGCGCACCTCCCAGCCCCGGTCCATGCGCCCGATTCCGTAGCAGGTGTAGCCGCCGCCGTGGCACAGGCAGACCTTGAGGTCGGGACAGGCGTCCATCACCCCGCCGAAGACCATCGACGCAAACGTCACCGCCCGGTCTGCCGGGTTGCCGATGGTGTTGGGCGCATGATAGCGGGCTAGCCTTTGGTTCACCACGGTGTCACCGCCCTGGTGCACCAAGATTACCGCCCCCAGACTCTCAACAGCCTTCCAGAAGGGCAGGAATTTCTTCTCGTCGTAGGTTTCGCCGTTAACGTTATCGCCGATCATGGCACCCTTCAGCCCCAGCTTCATGCTCCGTTCCAGCTCTTTGATCGACGCCTTGATGTCCTGCATGGGTAACGTCGAGAACCCGGAGAAACGGTCTGATCGCTCCTTGACCAACTCCGCCACGTAGTCGTTGCACTCTTTGGTCATCTTGGTGACGGTGACGGGGTCTCCGTCATAAGCGTAGAAATAGGCGTTGGTGGAGAGCACCTGGACATCCACACCCAGCGAGTTCATATCAGCCAGGCGTTCTTCGGGCGTCCAAGTAGTCTTGGGGTTGTTCCGGTGGATGGCCATGGCGTCGACGGGCATCCCGTGCCAAGACTCGCCCTTCTTACTCGCCTCAACAAATCCGGCCGGAGTGATATGTGCGTGGATGTCAATAGTCCGCATGGGTGCTCCTTGGCATTGGATTCCGGTATGGTATGACCCGGCAGCATATTGGACGGCCGACGCGGCCCGCAGCAATAGTAGACGTATGTGGAGAAACAGGCAATGGTGATGAAAATAGACATCCGCGTCCCAGTTGGACTGCCCGTGGCTGAGACTGCCGAGTTCATAGCCGGTTGCGAGGCCGCCGGTTTCTCGGGGGTGGGCGTCCACGACCATCAACACAGTGGGCGTGACGTTTACCTGACCCTGGCTTTGGCCGCCCAGCGCACCTCCGAGCTCACGCTCTACCCCGCCACCACCAACCCGGTGACACGCCACCCCGGCGTGCTGGCTTCGCTGGCCCACACACTGGAAGAGATTGCTCCGGGCAGGGTGCGCCTGACCGTGGGCCCCGGCTATCTGGCGGTGGGCAATATCGGGCGTCCGCGAGCGTCTCTGGAAACGATGCGACAGGCCATTTTGGCCATGAGACGGCTGCTCCGGGGAGAAACGGTAGTCTTCAACGGGACTGAGACCAAGCTGAGAAACATCAGCGACACTCCCACCCCGATCTTCATGACCGCTGCGGGCCCACGGATGGTCGAGCTGGCCGGGGAGGTCGCCGACGGCGCGCTGATGCTGGTGGGCCTGCACCCCGAGTCGGTAGCCGCAGCCAATCGCAGGCTTCAAGTCGGGGCCGAGCGCGGCAACCGAGACCTAGATAACTTTCAAAACATCTACATCACGCCCACCACGGTGGATGAGGACGGCGCGAGCGCCAGACGCTGGCCCCAGCAGTGGTTCCGCTCCGACCAGCCCTACCTGAAATATCCCAGCGACTCCAACCTGTTCTGGCTGAGAGAAGCAGGCATCGACCTACCCGGCGATTTCGTCCCTGAAGACATCACCGACACACAGGCCGACGCCATCTGCGACGCCATGGGACTCTTCGGCACGCCCCAAGAATGTCTCGAGCGCCTGAAGCGGGCGGGCTCAGAGTCGGGCATCGAGCAGGTGTTCATCTTCCCAACCCACACCCAAGACGGCGGCTACGAAATGCCCGCCAAACAAGTCGCGGCATTTGGGGAGGTTATTATTCCGGGCCTTGGTTCTTAGGATTCCAGCCTATTAGTCCCCCTCCCCGGCGGGGAGAAAGTTAGGATGAGGGGAAATCTTCGAAGTAGAAGACGTCATCACCGCAAACTTTGCCCTCACCCTAGCCCTCTCCTCCCCCCGCGGAAGGATGGGAAAGGGGACTTTTTGGTCGGCGCTCCCCCTAGACCCCCACCACCCTTACCCGGTGGTTGTTGCTGTCGGCTACGTAGATGTTGCCCTGGGCATCGATGCCGCAGCCATGGGGGCGGTCCATGGCAGCCTCGGTGGCCGGGCCGCCATCGCCTTCTCCACCCGACCGGCCCCCGGCGATGGTGGTGACGATGCCGGTGTCGGCGTGGATCAGCCGGATGGCGTGGTTCTCGGTGTCCACCACGACCACGTTATCCTGAGCGTCGCAGCGGAGGGCCTTGGGCGACCCCCACGTTGCGGTCAAAGCGGGGCCGCCGTCGCCTTCATAGCCGCGCTCGCCGTTGCCGGCCACGGTGCTCATGATCCCATTGGCGTCGATCTTGCGGACGCCGTTGCCCTCGCGCTCGGCGACGTAGGTGTTGCCCTTGCTATCCATACAGACAGCCCTGGAACCCAGGAAGCTGGCCTTCAAGGCCGGTTTGCCGTCGCCGGTGCGTTCTTTCTCGCCGTTGCCGGCGAAGGTGCTGATGATGCCCGTGGCGGTGTCCAGACGGCGGATGCGCTGGTCTTGGATGTCGGCTATCAGCAGACCGCCCTTGCCGTCCAGGAAGCAGTCGTTGGGTTCACGGAGCATGGCCTTGTCGCCCGGCCCGCCATCGCCGCTGTAGCCCACTTCGCCGGTGCCGGCCACGGTGGAGATGATGCCGGTAGGGCCGTCCACTTTGCGGACCACGGCGTTCAGCCGGTCGACAATGTAGATGTCGCCGTTGCCGTCCACCGCCAGGGAATAAGGCTCTTGCATGGCCGCTTGAGTGGCCGGTCCGCCGTCTCCGGAGTAACCTAACTCACCGTTACCGGCCACGGTGGTCACATTGCCAGTAGCATTATCAACTCGGCGCACGATGTGGTTCTTGGCCTCGGTGTAGAACAGGTTCCCGGCGGAATCGAAATCGCACATGAACGGCTCGTTACAGGCCGCCTTGTCGGCCGGTCCGCCGTCTCCGGCATAACCCGGCTCCCCGGTGCCCACATAGGTCTGGATCTTCCCTGCTTCAAATAGCATTTGGTTCGTACTCCGTGGTTTGGTTATTGGCGAGGGGGATTTTGGCCTTAGGCAGACGCCATCTGCCCGTTATACCAGTCCAAGATCTCTTCCCCGGTCATAAAAACAACATCGTGCTGGCGAATATACTCAAAAATCTTGTCGTAGTATTTTATGCGGTGGGCGGCGCCGGTGATGTAGGGGTGGGTGGAGACGCACATGATGCGGGCGCTCTCCTCGCCCTCCCGGTACAGGGTGTCGAAATGGTCCTTGGCCCGGTCGAATAGCTCAGGCGAGCGGTGGTGTTGCACCAGGTACACTGGTATATCGTTCAATTCCACGGTGTACGGCAGGGCGACCAGGCTGCCCGACTTCACCTTCATGGGATAGGGCTGGTCGTCATTGCACCAGTCGGCAACGTACTCGATGCCCTCTTCGGCCAAGATGTCCGGCGTGTCAAAAGTCTCGGCCAGACCGGGGCCCATCCAGCCCCTGGGCGCCTTACCGGTGAATTCTTGTATCGTGCTGATGGTCCTCCGGATGGCAGCCCGTTCGTCGGGCTCCTTGTTGATCACCCGCTGGATGTAGCTGTGGGCCAGCATCTCCCATCCGGATTTCACGCTCTCTTCCACGATCTGCGGATAGCTGAGGCAAACCGAGGCGTTCAGGCTCGCCGTGGCCTTGATGCCGTAGTTGTCCAACACCTGCTTCATGCGCCAGAAGCCGACCCGCAGCCCATAGTCGAACCACCCAAAGTTGGGTATATCCGGGATGACCGACACCCCCTGAGGCGTTGGCAATACCGTGCGGGCCATAGCCTCGTTTATGTCCCACTCTTCCACGTTGATCACCGGCCACACCGCCACACGGGCGCCGCCGGGCAGCTTCAAAGGCTTGCGGTCGAATATGGGCGAGAAATCTGCTCTGGGGTTAGCCATGGTTGGTTGCTCCTTTTAGTCTCGGCGGTCAGCGGTCAGCTTCACCTGCCGGTGGCGAGGGCTGGTTTCGGGCAGCGAGTTTTGGTCAATGCAGGTAAAATCCCCGGGTCCCCCTTTAACAAAGAGGGGAGATAGAGTCCCCTTTTCGTAAAGGGAGGTTGAGGGATTTCCGCGAACCTCAGCAACCAACCCACTCCAACCAAACCACCTTTTCGACTGGCAGGTGAAGCTGAAAGCCGACCACTGATAGCTGACAGCTTAAAGCTTCATCGCCTTCAGCCCGACCTTCGCCAGGTCTTCGTCCTCTTGGGCTGCCAGGCCGCTCACGCCGATGCCGCCCATGATGGATCCGCTACTCGGATGGAGGATGACCACACCGCCCTGGACGGCGGCCAGCATGGGGTCTCCCATCTCGGCCACGGTGCGGCCCTGGCCGGCCAGACGCTCGGCATAGTCCTTGGAGTCCTGCCCAGACAGTGCGCAGGTATAGGCCTTGCGGATGGCCATGCGCTTGGGGACCTCACGGCAGCGGTCCATGCGTCCGTAGCTGATCATGCTGCCCGTGTCGTCGACGACGGCGATGGCCAGGGGCCGGTCCGGTTCCTTGTTGGCCTCAGCCAAGATGGCAGCAATTGCGTCCTGTGCCTGGCCCAAGCCCAGCATCGGCTTGTCGTACATAAGAAAATACCCCCCGCAGAATGGTTTGGGCCATTCTACCTGGGGGGTACATGCCTGGCAAGGAAGCTGACAGCTATCAACTTCCCCGGTAGATCAACGTATCCGGGTTGAACGCGCCCCAGGCGACCTAGGGGTGGTTGCCGTGGGCAATGGGTGTTAGCGACTTGCCCGCCATCTCGCCTTCCACGGCCTCGCCCAGAATGTTCCAGAAGGTGCCCGTCTGGTCGTCAACGAACCGGTCTCCGTTTGTGCTGATTGTGCTGAAGGTTAATCTCTCGCCGTCGATATTTACGTCAAAGACCCCGGTGGCGTCGACGTCATCCGAGTCGACGATCAGCGTGTGGTCCAAGGCGGATACGGTGCCTAGCTTATGGAAGATCACCACAACTGTCCCATTCACCGGATAGTTGACCACTCCCTCCACTTCCAAAACCCGAAAGGGGAATGCGGCTGAAACGTCGCCGATGTCGAAGGCCGCAACCCGCTCTTTAGGCAGCAGACGCTCGTCGAGGTCACCGTCAAATAGGAACGGTGGCCGGTCGACCCGGTCGTAACCGCTGTAGGGGTTGCTGCCGTAGAGGCGACTGAAGCCGGTCTCACGGGACAGCACCAATGCGCCAGGGTTGGCCTCTTTGAAGTCGGCCCAAGAGATGATCTGTGGGGGGATGAACGGCAATCGATGCCCAGCCAATTCACCGATGATGGCCTCGCCGGTAAGCTGCTGCCACCAGGTATGGATCTGCCGGTCCCACATGATCAGATCGCTGTTCCTGAGGTTGCCGGACACCCGAAGTCGAATACCTTGCCCTCCAGCGTCCGTTCGAAGGCCAACGCTGAGTTGCAAAGCGGACAGAAGGTCACGGTGACGGGCACGCCGCCACCACGTCGTTGACCACCTCATGCCAGGTTAGGATCGCCAGCGGGTAGGCCCTAGCCTCGCCGCCAATCTTGAAGGTCACCACCGGCTCCAACGCGTCCATCACAGACTCGGCTTCCTCGATGGTTTCGAAAGTCGGATTGTCGATGGGCGGGATTCCGTCCCGGCCTACTCCGCCCGACAGGATACTGTCAAAGGGAACTGTGTGTCGGCTGAAATCGGTGTCCCAGCCCCTCCTATCGAACCTGGCGCCGTCCAACTCGGCCTGGTAAAGAACGTCCGGTTCGAGTATGGGTGAGGGTCCAGGGCCGGTGTCTGCCACGAATGTGGGGTCCGAGGCGTTCAGCGGACTCCTCAATGGGGCCGAATTTACCTGACTGGTGCAGGCTATTACTGAAGCTGACGCCAAGATCGTGCCGGCGACCAGCCGTTTTTATAATGATGCGAATCTCATCCTAGAGAAGACCTCCGATTGTTAGCCAGTAGAAGACGATGTAGGTGCCGGCAATGACCATCAGCCAGGATCCCAGAGGCTGGATGTACGGCAAAACCTTGCGAAGCGCTCTTACCATCGCTGTCTTGAAGAAGGCCATTCCCAGAGTCAGGGCCATGATCACCAGACCCATCCCAAGTGCGAACAGAACGAAGTCACCAAATACAGAGGCGGCTCCCCGGCCGGCCACGCTGATCCCCACCACTGCCAGGAATATGGGCAGGGTGCAGCTCAATGAGGCGGTGCCGTAGCTGATGCCGAAGATGAAGTATCCCTTCATGCTTACCTGGGCCGGGTTGCCCATGTGACTCGCCGCCCGGGCCGCGACTCCGGTGTACAGCTTGCCGCCGCCCACCATCCACGCTCCAACCAGTGCCAAACCAATTCCGATGACCAGGCCCAGCCATTGCAGCAGGTCGCCTATGAAGCTGGCGCCCAACCCTATCACTACCCCTACCAGGCCAAAGAGGAGGACGAATCCTGCCGTGACAGTCAGTCCCACCAGTATCGCCCGGCCGAAATGCTTGACCGGCTGGACCTCTTGGGCTTGGCCGCCTGCCTCGTCGCCCAGGTACATGCCCAGGTAGGCCGGCAGCATGGCGAACCCGCAGGGATTCACAGCCGAGGCCATCCCCGCCGCCAGAGCAAACAGAGCTGACGCTCCCACGAGGCCGCCGAGCCACCCGCCGGAATCGCCGGACAGCCGCTCTACGAATAGGTTCACATCATCAATGCCGCTATCGCTGCCGATGATGATCGCGCCGATGAACGCGGTCGCCAGCGCCACGGTGGCCACTACTATCGGCAGGACGACCGTGCGCAAGATGTCGCGGTCGTTTAGATTTATAACTTTGCTGATTGGTTGAAACATTTCTCTGAGAAGCCCCCTCAGTAGGGCCGGCGTATCAAGTTTCTGCTTACTTGATAACGCTTGACCGGTTGGGCCACTTGGTGTGTTGCTTAATATTACGTCCCGGTCCCTGCGTTTGGTTTTTCGCCGTCCCTGAGATCATTTCATCATTGGGACGGGCTAAATATATGGGGGCTGGGGCGTCAGTGTTACGGCCGGTCTTTCACTAACACTTCATAACTTGAGATGCCCTTGAAACGTTGGGGATGCATCGCCTTGGCCAACCCTTCCAGTACATCCACTACCCTGGGGCCGTGGCGGGTGGGTATGCGGCCGTCAAAGAGGAATACCCGGTCCATCTGCACCGCTGGCAGCTCGTTCCAGCCCTTCAAGTTGGTCAATTTCTCCGCCGTTTCCGCACGCACCCGCTCCGGGCCAAAGGCGGAGGGCATGACCATCAAGTACTCTGGCGCGTAATCAACTATCTCACCCCAGGTCAGTTCCCTGGAAAGACCACCAGTCACGGCCAGTCTCTCTTCCCCGCCGGCCATCTCCACCAACTCGGGCACCCACTGGCCGGTGTTCCGCAGCGGATCTAGCCAGTCCAGGCACAACACCCTGGGCCGATTTTCCACGTCCGCCACGCCCTCCACCACCGTTTTGATGCGGCTTTGCAGCGAATCCGCCAGCTCGGTGCCACGCTGCCCAAAACCGGTCGCAGCGCCGATCTTGCGCACGTTTTGGAGGATGTCGGACACGACATTAGGGCGGATGGTGAGTATCTCGGGCTGATAGTCGAGGGCCTTGGATGCGGTCTCGAATACCGAGCCGCTGTCGATGGCGCAGACCTCGCACAATTCCTGGGTGATGATCAAGTCGGGCTTCAATTCTCTCAGCAGGTCGCCGTCGATCCAATAAAGGGGGTTGCCGTTGGCTCGAGCCTGTTGCACGATGGCGTCAATCTCTTCGCTGGAGAGGTGGGTGATCTGCCGCACGCTTCGGCTGACCACCGCCTTGGTGGCGGTGGCACCCGGGTAATGCAGGCGTGTGACACGCCCACCAGATCGTCTCCCAGTCGCAGGGCATAAACGATCTCGGTGGCGCTGGGCAACAGCGAGCAGATGCGCATGTCACAAGTATAGATTGACCCTCTCCACTCAATCAAATCCCACCTATGTGCGTGCTAAAATTGCGGCGCAATATCCGCGAAAATACTCGAGGTCCGATTGACTGCAAAGATCCTGGATGGCAAGGCCCTGGCGGAAGAGATTCGGGGGGAGGTCGCCACTGGAGTGGTTGAGATGCAGCAAAAGCACGGCATCACCCCCGGCCTGGCGGCAGTGCTGGTGGGCGATGACCCGGCTTCAGCCATCTACGTACGCAACAAACGCCGGGCCTGCGACGAGGTCGGCATGTTCAGCGACTCGATACTGCTGCCCGCTGACTCGACCGACGAACAGGTCCTGGCCACCGTCCAGTCGTTGAACAACAACCCCCGTTTCCACGGGATCCTAGTTCAGTTGCCCCTGCCGCCCCAGATCGATGAGCGGCTGATCATAGAATCGTTGGACCCGGGCAAAGACGTGGACGGTCTGCACCCGTTCAACGTGGGCAAGCTGGTCCAGGGCCGCGCTGACTTTGTGCCCGGAACCCCCGCCGGCATACAGCAGATATTACTGCGCAATGGACACGACCCTGAGGGCGCCAACGTGGTCGTTTGCGGCCGCAGCGACATTGTGGGTAAGCCCATGGCCCTGCTATTGATGCAGCGGGCTGACGGGGCCAACGCCACAGTTACCGTCTGCCACACTAGCACCAAGAACATGGCCGAGATCACCCGCCAGGCCGACATCCTGGTGGTAGCCATCGGACGGCCCAACGCCATCGCGGCCGACATGGTCAAGGAGGGCGCCGTGGTGATCGACGTCGGCATCAACCGGGTCGACGATGAGTCGCGGAAGCGGGGCTACCGGCTGGTCGGCGACGTGGACTTCGAGGCGGTCTCCGAGAAAGCCGCCGCCATCACCCCTGTACCGGGCGGAGTGGGGCCCATGACCATCGCCATGCTGCTGGTCAATACCCTCACCGCCACCCGCATCAGCATCCATGGGAGGCCGAGCTAACAGCGATAAGCTGTCAGCTGTCAGGAGCCAACGTTTCCGAAAAACTGACAGCTGATCGCTGATGGTTGACCGCTCGCCTATGCGCACCAGCGATTTCGATTACCACCTGCCTCTTGAGCTCATCGCTCAGACTCCCATTGGGCCTCGTGATTCGTCGCGCCTGATGGTCATGCGGCGGGACACCCTCGCGCTGGAACACCGGCAGTTCACCGACCTATTGGAGTACCTGCGGCCAGGCGACGTTATGGTCTTCAACCAGAGCCGAGTCATCCCCGCCAGGCTCTACGGACGCCGCGCCGACACGGGCAGCAAGGTTGAATTTCTGCTGCTACGCCGGTTCGTCGACGGCACCTGGCAGGCCATGGCCAGGCCGGGCCGGAGACTGCGACCGGGCGTGGTCGTGGAGATTGAGGAGCAAGAATCTCCCGCCGCCGCGGGGGGATTTTCAGTCGAGGTCATAGCCGCGCATCCAGACGGACTCAAAACAGTCCGGCTTTCCAACGAAGAGGGCATAGAGCGTTTCGGTCACACACCGCTGCCCCCATATATCAAAGAGCGGCTGGGCGACTCGGAGCGCTACCAAACGGTGTACTCTCGCCAGCCAGGCAGCGTGGCAGCCCCCACCGCCGGACTGCACTTCACCGACAGCCTGCTGGAGAAGATCAAAGATCTGGGAGTGGAGACGGTCTTCGTGACCCTGCACGTGGGCCTAGACACCTTCAAGCCGGTGGACGAAGAAGACCCAACCGAGCACAAGATACACACCGAGCACTATCAGATAGACAGCCAAGCCGCCGAGACCCTGAACCGGGCCAAGGGGGAAGGCCGGCGCATCATCGCCGTGGGCACAACCTCGGTGCGGGTTCTGGAACAGGCGGGGTATGACCTGGAGCAAAGCGGCCAAAGCAAACTCACAGCCACCGAAGCCGAGGCCAGCCTCTTCATCCTCCCCGGCCACCCCTTCCGCCTGGTCGACGCCATGGTCACCAATTTTCATCTACCCCGCTCCAGCCTGCTGATGCTGGTTTCTGCATTTGTTGAGCATGGCCAGGGCGGAGCGGGTCCTTCGACGGGTCCGATTTCATCGAGACTCTCGACCTCCGGTCGGAGCTCAGGGCGAGCGGGGGTTATGACTGCATATCAGGAAGCGATCACACAGCAGTACAGGTTTTACAGCTTTGGCGATGCGATGCTGATCGACTAGGCGACGGTCAGTCTTACCTCGCCCAGCGAATCAATCACGAACCCGACCTCGTCCCCCTTATTCAGGAACTTGGTGCTTACTATGCTGCCGGTCATGACCATCATGTCTTTTTTGAGGCTTTGGCCGCGTTCGGCCAGGTTGTTGGCCAGCCAGGCTAGGGCTTCCAGGGGATGGCCCAGCACGTCGCCGCCCTTGCCTTCGCCCGCCGGTTGGCCGTTGATGGTCATGTTCCCGGTGGCGGCCACCAGATCGATGCCCTGCCAGTCGATGACCGGCTCACCCAGCACGATTCCGGCGTTCCACGAGTTGTCGGCAGCCACGCCCAGGAAGAACAGATTGGAGTAGTCAGCCCCCCGGTCTTCGATCAGCTCGAAAGCCGGCATCACGGCGGACACAGCCCCGGCGACGCTATCACGGTCGTAGGGGGCGGTTGAGGCGGGCAGGTCCTGGTCCAACAGCACTGCTATCTCGCATTCGGCGCCCAGATGCACATAGTCCGAGCTGTTGATGGTGGCCGGCGAATGGTGCACGCCACTGGTGAAGACGGCGCCCGAGGCAGGGTGGCCGAAGCCGACCATCTGCTGCATCACGGTGGTGGTGAGGGCGACTTTGTAGCCTACGATCGCCCCGCGTTCCGGCTTCAGCAATTCATGGAACGCCTCTTGAATGTCGTAGGCCTCATTGATATCCCGGGGCGCGAAATCGTCGAGTATGGGCTGATACGCGGCTCGCTCCCGGTGGGCCTCATGTAAGAACCTCGCCGCCTGCAAGATCCTTTCTTCACTAGCCATGCCGTCCTCCCCGTTCTCCATTGATGTCATATAGGCCCAGTCTAGACCAACTGCAACAGTTGCAACAAATTGGCGTCGGGGGTTTTGCTAGACTAACTGCAACAATTGCAGCACGTTGCCGTCGGGGTCTTTGAAGGTGGCCACCCACCCGCCCCAGGTTTCTCGCTCCGGCTCCCGGATGAACTCTACCCCGGCCTCAGCCAGTCTTTTGGCCTCGGCGTGTATGTCTTCAACACCCAGGTGCGGCATAAACCGGAAGGGGTCCAGAGACTGACCCGAGACCTCACTATGCCGGCCGATGTTGAACCTCACTTCACCCAGCTCAAAGGCGATGAAGTCCTCATGGCGGGAGTGTAGCGGAAAGCGGAGCACATCGTGGTAGAAATCGAACATGCGCTCCAGCCCGTCGGTCCAGAAAGTTACGCCAATAACCCCGGTGACCATGTCGGCCTCCTCTTATGGGTGACAGAAAGAAGGCCGCCCCGAAACATCGGGACGGCCTTCCTAGTCACTCGCTATGCCTGAATTTATACTTCGGAAAGTTCGCCCCGGCGTTTCGCTTCTACGCAGCGGGGGCAAAGTCCATAGAAATCGACCCGTTGCCAGGCGACTTCAAAGTCAGAGTTGTTGGCTATCTGCTGACCCAGGCCCACAACCACGTCCTGAACGTCGTTGCCGGTGTCCGCGTCGATCACGTTCTCACATTCGATGCACACCAGGTTGACGTGAGGTTCCATGTTGGGCTCGTAGCGCGACATCTTCTGGAACGGCAGTTCCTGGACGAGGCCGCTCTTCTGGAGCACGCCCAAGGTGGAGTAGATGGTGGCCAGGGTCATGGACGGGAAATGCCCTTTGACCCTCTCATAAATCTGCTGCACGGTGGGGTGGTCGGACGAGTTTAGGACCACCTCGGCGATGGCCAGCCGCTGCGGAGTAACCCTAACCGCCCATTCCCGCATCCGCTCGACAAGCTGTTGCTGAGTTAACATTTATGCTCCCGGTGATCGCCGCAATGATAACCCTGGCGCCCTGAAAACTCCGATTGACTTCTCTTGGCGAGGCGTACGACGAATTCACTCCAACTATAACCGGATTCAGCCGCCCAGGCAACCCTAATTATCTAAAATCTTAACTATCTTTATTCACAAATGAGGGGTTAGACGGGCGCTTGTACAGGTTTTCACAATTGGAAATCGAGGAACTAAGGGCGTGCGCCAACGAATATCCATCAGCTATAATACTGGCCCCGGAGAGATGGCTGAGCGGACGAAAGCGCCGGTCTCGAAAACCGGTATGGGGGCAACCTCATCGTGGGTTCGAATCCCACTCTCTCCGCCACTTTCAGGCACGAAACCGCCATATTGCCTAGTCAGCCAATCACTAAGAATTCCGCACATAACCACTAATTGCCGACATTTTGCCGACACTATTTTCAATAGACCCTTAATCCTGACCCTCAGGACCGACAAACGCTCCATTCCAAAGATATTCTTACTGCAGACTTTCTATCTAGTAGGGAAATCGTGAATGCCATGCCGGGTCCACGGTCGTCGGTAGACCAAGTAACTAAGGCATTAATCACATTGGCAGAAGACGGAGTAGTGGAACGCCTTCCGGCAATCAAAGAAGGAAACCGGCCTAGGGTTACCTACAAGTGGTGCTTAAAACCTCAGCTCCAATAGAAGGCCCTATACATCGGAGGTGAGGTAGATAGATAAGAGACCGGGGGTACATCGGGAAGCCACCGGGGGAGGGGGTACTTAGAGGGTAGGGGTATCGGCAGCCGGAGCGTCAAGGTCCTAGCCTTGGGCCGTCGGGTTCTTCTTCGGCAACACCGAACTTAGCCTGGAACTGAGGACGGTGATTGCTGGGATTTCAGGGTTTGATGATTAGTCTTTTGCGTATTTGCTAGTTCCTCGTACCTC